>Ga0256864_1000042_pt1 | contig 60852 bp, 54 predicted proteins | sample RVTome_11_FD_187336 | JGI IMG/M metagenome (GOLD analysis project Ga0256864, IMG submission 187336) | Soil microbial communities from uranium-contaminated site in the Upper Colorado River Basin, Wyoming, United States - RVT147D111 HiSeq ... | reverse complement strand
GGCCGCCCTCTTCTGTGCGGTCGGCCTCTACATCGGTTTTTTCGTGGCGCCGACGGATCATCAGCAGGGCGAGGCCTACCGCATCATCTTCATCCACGTGCCAGCCGCGTGGATGTCGATGTTCATCTATCTCGTAATGGCCTTCTGGGCCGGCGTCGGACTTGCGTTCAACACGCGCCTCTCGGGCATGATGGCGAGCGCGCTCGCGCCGACGGGGGCGCTTTTTACGTTCATCGCGCTCTGGACCGGCTCGCTCTGGGGCAAGCCGACCTGGGGGACCTGGTGGGTGTGGGACGCCCGCCTGACATCCGAGCTGATCCTCCTGTTTCTTTACTTCGGCTTTCTGGCGCTGCAGGCCGCCATCGACGATCCACGGCGCGCGGATCGAGCCGGTGCGGTGCTGGCACTCGTCGGGGTCGTCAATATCCCCATCATCTACTTCTCGGTTCAGTGGTGGAACACGCTGCACCAGGGCGCTTCCGTCAGCCTCGCCAGCGCGCCGACGATGGCGGCCACGATGTTTGCCGGGATGATCATCATGGCGTTCGGATTCTGGTTCTACAGCATCGCGGCCGCGATGATGCGCGTGCGCTGCATCATTCTCGAGCGCGAGCGGGGGAGCGAGTGGGTCGCGCAACTCATCCGGAGCGGCGCGTGAGCTGGGCGAGCTGGAGCGATTTCTTCGCGATGGGCGGCTATGCGCTCTATGTCTGGGGATCGTACGCGGTCACCGCCGGTCTGATCGTTGTCGAACTCGTGTTGCTCGCGCGGCGCCGTGCCGGCATACTCGGGCGCTTGAGCCGTTCGACTGGTCTAACTCCATGAAACCAAGGCATAAACGTGTCGCCATGATCGTGGGGGGCGTGGCTGCCCTGGCGGTTGCCGCCGCCCTGGTGATCAGCGCTTTCCAGAAGAACCTGGTGTTCTTCTTCACGCCCACGCAGGTGGCCGACAACGAAGCGCCTCAGGGCCGCACTTTCCGTATCGGCGGGCTGGTCGAGCCCGGCAGCGTACGCCGCCAGGCCGACGGCGTGACGGTTGAGTTCGTTGTGACCGACACCGCCAGGAGCATTCCCGTCCTCTTCAAGGGCATCCTTCCCGATCTCTTTCGCGAGGGCAAAGGCGTCGTGACGCAGGGCCGTCTCGGCGCCGATGGAATCTTTCAGGCGAGCGAAGTGCTCGCCAAGCACGACGAGAACTACATGCCGCCGGAAGCGGCGGAAGCGCTGAAGCGCGCCCACGCCAAAGGCGTGGAGGCCGCCCAGAAGACGCTGATCGTGCCGGGGGAAAGCCGGTGATTCCCGAGGTCGGACAGTTCGCGCTCGCCCTCGCGCTCTGTCTCGCGCTCGCGCAGTCGGTCCTGGGCATCGGCGGCGCGGCGCGCGGCGACCGGAGCTGGATGGCGGCTGCGCGGCCGGCCGCTCTGGGGCAGTTCGCCTTCATCGCGATCGCCTTCGCCTGCCTCACCTACTCTTTCGTCATCAACGATTTCTCCGTCGGGTATGTGGCGTCGCATTCGAATTCGGCGCTGCCCCTGCAGTACCGCATCGCCGGCGTGTGGGGCGGGCACGAAGGCTCGCTTCTGCTCTGGGCGCTCATGCTCGGGGTCTGGATGACCGCGGTCACGGTTTTCAGCCGCCATCTGCCCGACGACATGGTGGCCCGGGTGCTGGGCGTCATGGGGCTGGTGAGCATCGGGTTCCTGGCGTTCATGCTTTTCACGTCGAACCCGTTCATGCGGCTCCTTCCGGCTCCCGCGGACGGCCGTGATCTCAACCCGCTGCTGCAGGATCCCGGCATGGTCATGCATCCGCCGATGCTGTACATGGGCTACGTCGGTTTCTCGGTCGCCTTCGCCTTCGCTATCGCCGCGTTGCTGGCCGGTCGGCTCGACGCGGCCTGGGCACGGTGGTCGCGGCCGTGGACGACGGTGGCATGGGCCTTTTTGACCGTCGGCATCGCGCTGGGAAGCTGGTGGGCCTACTACGAGCTCGGCTGGGGCGGCTGGTGGTTCTGGGACCCGGTCGAGAACGCGTCGTTCATGCCGTGGCTGATGGGTACCGCGCTCATCCATTCGCTGGCGGTGACCGAGAAACGCGGCAGCTTCCGAAGCTGGACGGTGCTGCTCGCGATCTTCGCCTTTGCGCTTTCCCTTCTCGGCACGTTCCTCGTGCGCTCCGGCGTCCTCACCTCGGTGCATGCGTTCGCCACCGATCCCGCGCGCGGAGTCTTCATCCTGATCTTTCTCGCGGTCGTGATCGGAGGATCGCTCGTCCTCTTCGCCTCGCGTACCGCGCGCATCGGCCTGGGTGGAAGCTTCGAGCCGGTCTCGCGCGAATCGTTTCTGCTCTCCAACAACGTTCTCCTTGCCGCGGCCACGGGCTCGGTGCTGCTCGGTACGCTCTATCCGCTCGCCCTCGACGCGCTCGGGCTGGGCAAGATTTCGGTCGGCCCGCCCTACTTCGACTCGGTGTTCGCCGCCGTCATGGCACCGGCGGTCTTTCTGATGGGCGTCGGTCCGCTCGCGCGCTGGAAGAAGGCGAGCCTGCCGGAGCTGGCCGCGCGGCTGCGCTGGGCCTTTGGCGTGAGCCTCGTCGCAGCGCTTCTCATCCCGTTCGTGCTGGGACAATGGAGCGTGCTGGTCTCGCTCGGACTGCTGCTCGCGCTCTGGATCGCCGCGAGCAGCGTCGTCCAGTTGCGGGAGCGGCTGAGGAACGCGGCAGGCGGCGCCGGTATCCGCGCGCGCCTTGCCGCGACCCCGCGCGCCCATTACGGAATGCTTCTGGCCCACCTCGGCGTGGCGGTCTTCGTCGTCGGCGTGACGCTCGTCAAGGGCTACGAAAGCGAGCGCGACGTGCGCATGTCCCCGGGCGATACCGTGGAACTGGCGGGCTACGTTTTCCGTTTCGACGGCGTGCGCGATGTCAACGGGCCCAACTACGTCGCTGCCCGCGCCGACATCCGCGTGAGCCGCGGTGGCAGGACGGTCACGCGGATGCATCCCGAGAAGCGCACCTACCGGGTGCAGAATCAGCCCATGACCGAAGCGGCGATCGATCCCGGGTTTACGCGCGATCTCTACGTCTCGCTCGGCGATTCGGTCGGGCCGACGAGCTGGATCGTGCGCGTGCAGGTGAAGCCGTTCGTCGACTGGATCTGGGGCGGCTGCCTGCTGATGGCGCTGGGGGGCCTGCTCGCTGCCAGCGACCGGCGCTACCGCGTCGCCTCTTCCCGCGCGCGCGAGCAGGCCTACGCGGCGGCAGCGGCCCGTTAGGCGAAACGCGCAAAGAACGCATTCACCGCAGATGAAGGCAGATAGATCGATACAAAGATCAAGAATCGTTTTGCGCCTGCTGTTTGTTTGTCTGTAGGGATGGCGCGCTACGCCCTCGTTGCCGCATTTCTCGCGCTGATCGCGCTGCTCGGCGTAGGCCTCACGCTCAACCCGCGCGAGGTGCCATCGCCTTTGATCGGCAAGCCGGCGCCACGGTTCTCGCTGCCGCAGCTGCACGCTCCGGAGAAGACGTTTTCTACCGACGAGATGTCCGGCAAGGTCTGGATCCTCAACGTGTGGGCCTCGTGGTGCCCGCCGTGCCTCGAGGAGCACCCGCTGGTTACCGATCTCGCGCGGACCGGAAAGGTGCCCCTCATCGGGTTGAATTACAAGGACCGCCGCGAGGACGCGATCGCGTGGCTCAAACGCCACGGCGACCCTTTCCAGCTCTCGGCCTCGGACATCGGCGGCACCATCGCCATCGACTACGGCGTGTACGGGGTTCCGGAGACCTATGTGATCGACAAGAAGGGGATCATTCGCTACAAGCGCATCGGTCCCCTGCGTCCCGACATCCTTCAGAAGAAAGTGCTGCCGTTGATTGAGGAACTTCGGCGCGGCTGACTTTTCCAAAGGCGTGACTCGCCAATGGTAAACAGCGCATGGACGAAACCTCATCACGCATGACTCGTCTTTCAGTTATTGAGATGCTGCGGCGAGCGATTACATTCGTCCTGCTGATGGTCCTCGCCGCAGCCGCGTGGGGCGGAGAAGCGGCGCCGGCGGCCGAGGACCCCGCGCTCGAGCGCCGCGTGATGGCGCTCTCCGCCGAGCTGCGCTGCCTCGTCTGCCAGAACCAGTCGCTCGCCGATTCCAACGCGCCGCTCGCAGTCGATCTCAGGAACCAGGTGCGCGAGAAGATGCGCGCCGGCATGAGCGAGGACGAGATCGTCGATTTCATGGTCGAGCGCTATGGTGATTTCGTGCTCTTCCGCCCGCCGTTCAAGCTCACGACCGCGCTCTTGTGGCTGGGGCCGTTGCTCCTGCTCGTCGCCGGGCTCGCGGCGCTCTTCTACCGCCTGATGCGGCGGCGCGAAGCACCCGCGACCGAGCTCACCGAAGCCGAGCGCGAGCGGGCGCGCGCCCTTCTCTCTCAAGGCGGCCGGGACGGATCGTGACGGCCTTTGTCGCCATCGCGGGCCTGCTCGCCATCGGCGCGCTGGCGTTCATCGTCCTGCCGCTTCTCAGGCGCGGTTCGGGCGCAGGCCTCTCGCGCAACGCCATCAACGTGGCCGTCTATCGCGACCAGCTGTGCGAGCTCGACGCCGATCTGCGCGCGGGGACGCTTGCGCAAGACCAGTACGACCGCTCGCGGGCGGAGATCGAGGCGCGGTTGCTGCAGGATGTGAACCGGCCGGACTCGACCCCGGAGCAGCGCCGCTCCGAGGTCAGCGCTGTGGCGTTCGCCATCGCCGTGCCCGCCTGCGCGCTGGTGGTCTATCTCGCCGTCGGCACTCCGCAGGCCATACTGACTGCGGGCGCTCCGGAGGGCGCCCCTCACGGTGTCACCGAAGAGCAGGTGCTGGCGATGGTCGAGCGGCTCGCTGCGCGCATGCGCGCGAATCCGGATGATCCGCAGGGCTGGAAAATACTGGCGCGCTCGTACGCGGCGCTCGGGCGCTTCAAGGAGGCTTCGGACGCTTACGCAAACGCGGCCGCGCGGGCGACCGATGATGCGCAGCTCTATGCCGACTACGCGGATGCGCTCGCGATGGCGCAGGGGCGCACGCTCGAGGGCGAGCCCGAAAAGTTGATTGCGCGCGCCCTCGAAATCGATCCCGCCAATACCAAGGCGCTGGCGCTGGCGGGCACCATCGCTTTCAACCGCAAGGAGTACGCAAAGGCGGCGGACTACTGGGAGCGCATCCTGGCCGTCGTGCCGCCGGATTCCGAGACCGCCCAGGCCGCGCGCGCAAATGTCGCCGAGGCGCGCGCGCGCGCCGGCGGCGCGCCCGCCGCTCCGCCCGCTACGGCGGCCGCCGCACCCGGCAGCCGCGTCAGCGGCGTCGTGAGCCTTGCTCCGCAGCTCGCGGCCAAGGTCGCGCCAACCGACACCGTGTTCATCTTCGCGCGCGCCGCGGAAGGTCCGCGCATGCCGCTCGCAATCCTGCGCCGTCAGGCGCGAGAGCTTCCGATCGAGTTCGCGCTCGACGACTCGATGGCCATGACCCCGGCGATGAAGCTCTCGAGCTTCGCGCAGGTAGTCATCGGCGCGCGGGTCTCGAAGAGCGCCAACGCAACGCCGCAACTGGGCGATCTGCAGGGCTTTACCGCTCCGGTCGCCCTCGGTACCGAGCGCATCGACGTCGTGATTGACACTGAAGTGCGCTAGCGGCGATAGCGCGCAGCCCTCCAAACCTTTACAAATGCTCGCGGAATAATGTCCAATTGTGGATGGACCTCCTATCGTTGGAGGCGGCAATCGGACCGGACCGGCTGAAGGGAGGAGCGCATGAAAGACGGTTGGATCAAGCGTTTCTGGAAATCACTCTGGACACCGAGCAGCCGTTACTCGCTGGGCGCGCTGCTCATCGTGGGCGGCCTCGGCGGCGTCATTTTCTGGGGCGGGTTCAACACTTTCATGGAGTACAGCAACACGCTCGAATTCTGCATCTCCTGCCACGAGATGAAGAATACGGTCTACCAGGAGTACACCAAGACCATCCACTTCCAGAACCGCACCGGGGTGCGCGCGATCTGCGCCGATTGCCACGTCCCCAAGGAGTGGGTGCCAAAGCTCGTGCGCAAGGTGAAGGCAACGAACGAGCTTTTCCACAAGATGCTCGGCACCATCGACACGCCGGACAAATTCGAGAAGCACCGGAAGAAAATGGCAGAGAGCGTGTGGCGGGAGATGAAGGCGAACGACTCGCACGAATGCCGCAACTGCCACAGCTTTGCGTCGATGAATTTTTCGAAGCAGAAGGAGTGGTCGGCCCCGGTACACCAGAACGCCATGAAGGAGGGCCAGACCTGCATCGACTGCCACCGGGGCATCGCGCACAGGTTGCCGGGGGGTTAGCAGCCGGTGCGATCACGCGCCCGCGCGGTTCCGGCTTCATTCCGAAAGTGACGCGGTCATCCATCCGCTGTCGTTCCGCACTTGATCGAGATCAAGCTTCGCCATTCAATGAAATGCTATCGTAGCGGTATATGACCGAACGCCTTGCCACGACGGTCACGACGACCGGCCTGCTGATCGGTGCATTCCTCGTGCCGGCGCCCACTCTCGCGCAGACCGACGGCCGCAGCGGAAAGCAGGTGGTGGACGAGGTGTGCGCTGCGTGTCACGGCACGGGTGCCAGGGGGGCCCCGAGGATCGGCGACAAGCGCGCCTGGGCGCCGCTTGCGTCACGCGGGCTTACGAGCCTCACGGAGAACGCCCTCAAGGGCATCCGGAACATGCCGGCGCACGGCGGCAGCCCGGGGTTGACCGACCTCGAGATCGAGCGCGCCATCACCTACATGGTCAACCGCTCGGGCGGCCAATGGACCGAGCCGATGGGCGGCGTAACACCCGCGCTCGAGCGCAAGGGCAAGGAGATCGTCCAGGCGCAGTGCGCAAAGTGCCACGAGACCGGTGTCTTCGGCGCCCCGAAAATCGGCGATCGCACGGCCTGGATAATGCGCCTGCGGCGCGGGCTCGATTTCGCGGTGCGCTCGGCCATCAACGGGCACGGACCCATGCCCCCGCGCGGCGGGATGGCCGATCTGACCGATTCCGAGCTGCGCGCCGCGATTCTCTACATGTTCAACCCGGCCGGCATGGCAGTGGAAGCCGCCAAGACCGCCCCGATTCCGGCGCGCGACCCGAATCACAAGATCGTGGATGGCGTCGAGATCTACCTTGGGATCGTGTCGGCCGAGACCATGCGCGAGCGCTACGCGTCGGCCGATCCGGAACGCTCCCTTCACGGCGGCATCCCGGGGGGATCGGGGTACTACCATATCAACGTTTCTCTGTTCGACAGCAAGACGCGCCAGGCGATCACGAACGCAGATGTGGAAGTCAGCGTGACGGAGCCAGTGTCGGGGGGCGAGACCAGGCAGCTCGAGCTCGTCGGCATCAAGGGCGTGAAGAGCTATGGCCACTACTTCCGCATGTCGGGCAAGAACCCTTACCGTATCGTCGTCCGGGTCCAGAAACCGGGCGCTTCACGGGACATCCGGGCCGAATTCCAGTTCAAGGGCAATTGACCGGGAGATACCGATAGGGGCGCGCTCCGGCTGTTGGCCGCCTCGCCGCGTTCACCCTGCGCGCGATCCCGGTTCCGGGAACGATCGACGCGCGCGGCTGCGAGATCCGGACGATCAACGTGGACCGGCTGCGTGCGTACGCCGGCTAGAAACAGTAGAACATCAACCACGGAATCACACGAATGATTCCGTGGCTGCACGGTGGGACGCGGTGCGGGGGCGGCGCGCGCTCGGATAAAATGGCGCTTTCGGGATACGCGCATGTCCGACGCCGCCAGCACGAAGAAAAGAACCACGCCGCAGCCGCCATCGGCGTCGAACTTCATCCGTACCGTCATTGAATCGGACATCGCGCAGGGCAGGTACTCGGGGCGCACCTGGGCCGGGCGTCCGGGACCGGCGAGCGTCCAGGGCGGCGCGCCGAAGGACCCCGCCCGCATCCGCACACGCTTCCCGCCGGAGCCGAACGGCTACCTTCACATCGGTCACGCTAAGTCGATCTGCCTCAATTTCGGGCTCGCACAGGATTACGGCGGAGCGTGTCATCTGCGCTTTGACGACACGAATCCGGAGACCGAGGAGCAGGAATTCGTGGAATCGATCCTCGCATCCGTGCGATGGCTCGATTTCGACTGGGGCTCCGATCTCTATTACGCGTCCAACTACTTCGACTTCATGTACGAGGCTGCCGAGTATCTCATCGGCGCCGGCCACGCCTACGTGGACAGCCAGAGCGCGGAGGAGATGCGCCGCACCCGCGGCACCCTCACCGAGCCCGGCCGGGAAAGCCCGTACCGCAACCGCACGCCGGCAGAGAACCTGAAGCTCCTGCGCGAGATGCGTGAGGGCAGGCACCCCGACGGCGCACATGTCGTCCGGGCCAGGATCGACATGGCCTCGCCCAACATCAACCTGCGCGATCCCGCGATCTACCGCATCAAGAAGGCCTCGCACCACCGCACGGGCGACAAGTGGTGCATCTATCCCATGTACACCTACGCGCACCCGATCGAGGACGCGCTGGAGCAGATCACGCACTCGCTCTGCACGCTCGAGTTCGAGGACCAGCGCCCGTTCTACGACTGGCTGCTCGAGCGCCTCGCCGAAGGGGGACTCCTTGCCCGGCCGCTGCCGCAGCAGATCGAGTTCGCGCGGTTGAACCTGACCTATGTCGTGCTCTCCAAGAGAAAGCTCATCCAGCTGGTCGAGGAAGGCCGGGTCGGGGGCTGGGACGATCCTCGCATGCCCACGCTGGTCGGCGCGCGCCGCCGCGGCTATACCCCGGAGGGCTTTCGCCTGTTCGCCGATCGCATCGGCGTCTCGAAGGCGGACTCATGGATCGAGTACAGCGTGCTCGAGGATTGCATGCGGGAGGACTTGAACGAGCGCGCCGAGCGCCGCATCGCGGTGCTCGACCCGGTGAAGCTCGTCATCGACAACTATCCGGAACGCCGCGAAGAGGAGTGCCCTGCGCCGAATCACCCTCAGAAACCGGATCTCGGCAGGCGCGCGGTGCCGTTCTCACGAGAGCTGTGGATCGAGCGCGAGGACGTGACGGAGACGCCTCCCAAAGGCTACTTCCGCCTCTATCCGGGAAACGAGGTGCGCCTGCGCTATGCGTACGTCGTGAAGTGCGAGCGCCTCGAAAAGGACGCGACAGGGAGAATCACTGCCGTGCACTGCACCTACAACCCCGACACGAAATCCGGAACACCGGGTGCCGAGAAGGCGAAAGTGAAAGGCAACATCCACTGGGTCTCAGCGCGGCACGGCGTGCGCGGCGAGGTCCGACTTTACGACCGGCTGTTCCGGGTCCCGCACCCGGGCGTGGGCGTGGGCGACTTTCTGCTCGACCTCAATCCGGACTCGAAGCGCACGGTCTCCGCCTGGCTCGAGCCCGCTTTGCGCGAGGCGCAACCAGGACAGCGCTTCCAGTTCGAGCGGCACGGCTATTTCGTCGCCGATGCGAAGGACTCATCGCCCGGGGCGCCGGTGTTCAACCGGACCGTGACGCTGCGCGATTCGTGGGCCAAGGAGCCCGCGCGGTAGAAACCGGCAGCGCGGCGGGTAACGCGGGCTCCACTCCAATCAAGACGACCGGGGAGCGGGCTCCTAAACGGCTTTCTCCGATGGTCTCTGTGGCAAACGGGCTATGGCGCAATGAGCGCCGCTTTAGCCGGTTTCAGGCTGGTATCCTCAGCGCCGGCGCACCCACCACTTCCGACCTTCTTCGAGCAACAGCATCGCGGCTGCGAACGGCAGCATGAACAGCCAGGTCTCGATTCCGATCGGCGCGGTCCCGACGAGAGCGTTGCCGGGCCACGTATAGACGATCGCGAGAATCAGCGCGAGCTCGAACGCGATCCCCGCATAGATGAGCGGGTTGACCGGGCGCGCGGAGAAGGCGCTCGCGCGCGCGTCGCGGCAAAGAAACACGTTGACCACCTGCATCACGATAATGCTCGCGAGGCACGCCGTCGTGGCCTGGAGATAGAGGGGATCGGCGGGAAGCAGCCGCTCGCCGTATTGCCAGCCTCCGGCTGCGAGAACCGAGAAGAACGCCGCCATCGCCGCCGTCGCCTCCATGACGCCGAGCCAGAGATAGGCCCGCGCGATGAGCTTCCCGTCGACGAGCCGCTCGTCGCGGCTGCGCGGCGGACGCCGCATGGTGTCGGCCGCGGGCCGCTCCGCGCCGAGCGCGAGCGCGGGCACCATGTCCGTGCCGAGATCGACCGCGAGGATCTGGATGACGGTCAGCGGCAGCGGAATGCGGAAGAGAACGAACGCAAGATAAGGGACGATCTGGGGGATGTTCGAGGTGAGGATATAGGTGAGAAATTTGCGGACGTTCCCGAATACGGCGCGGCCTTCCTCCACGGCCGCGACGATCGACGCAAAGTTGTCGTCGAGCAGCACCATGTCCGCGGCGCCGCGCGCGACATCCGTCCCCACCACGCCCATCGCAATGCCGATGTCGGCGCGCTTGAGGGCAGGCGCGTCATTCACCCCGTCGCCGGTCGCCGCAACGACGTGGCCCTTGCGCTGCAGCGCCTCGACGATACGGAGCTTCTGCTGGGCGCTGACGCGCGCGAAGAGCACGTCGGCGGCGTCGAGCGCAAGCTGCAGCTGCGTGTCGGACCAGCGCGCAAGCGTCTCGCCCGTGACGATTCGCGCCGCCTCGGCAAGGCCGATTTCGCGCGCTATGGCGCCCGCCGTATGCGGATGGTCCCCGGTGACCATGATCACCCGTATGCCGGCGTCGCGGCAGGTCGCGACTGCCTGCGGCACCTCGCGGCGTGGCGGGTCGCGCAAGCCGATGATGCCCGCAAGCACGAGCCCGGTCTCCCATTCTCCGCGTGCAACGTGCGGGGGGAGCGAGCGGTACGCCAGGGCGAGCACGCGCAGGCCGTGTTCGGCCATCTTGTCCTGGGCTGCGAGAAAATCCCGGGCCAATGCCTCGCTCATCGGCTCGACCCGCCCGCCTTCGGCCCCCGGTGCGAAGACGCTGGCGCACAGCGGCACGACGGCCTCGACCGCGCCTTTGCAGTAGAGCACGCGTTCCGCGCCCGCCTCGTGCACCGTCGACATGCGCCGGCGCTCCGAATCAAACGGAAGCTCGTCGCAGCGTACCTTTTGCATGCTGCCGCGCTGCGCGCCCGCGGCCATCTCGACCAGCGCAATTTCCATCGGATCGCCCCGCAGCGCCGGCCCGTTTTCGCCATTGACCTGGCGCAGGCTGTGACAGTGGCGCGCGATTTCAAAGAACACGGGGTTTGCCGCCGCCGCGGCGGGAGTCATTGCGCTCAATTCGACGGTGCTGCCGAGCCAGTGGGCGCGTACCGCTTGCATGCGGTTCTGCGTCAGCGTGCCCGTCTTGTCGGTCACGATCACCGTAGTCGAGCCGAGGGTTTCGGCGGCAGGCAGATGACGGATGAGGGCGTTGCGCTTCGCCATGCGCTGCGTCGCCATCGCGAGCGCCAGCGTCACCGTCGGCAGCAGGCCCTCCGGAACGTTAGCCACGATGATCCCGATGGCAAACAGAAAATTCGCCCAGAAATCGAGACCGAGCGCCTGCCCGATCAGGAAGAACACGCCACCGAGCACGGTAGCGAGCAGCGCGATCCACCGCGACAGCCGCGCGATCTCCTGCTGCAGGGGCGACGCCGCCTCGCCCGCGGCCTGCGTCAGCCGCGCGATCTTGCCGAACTCCGTGTGCATGCCGGTCGCCGCCACGAGCGCCGTGCCGGTGCCCGCGACGACCGAGGTTCCGGCAAGCAGCATGTTGCGGCTCTTCAATACGTCGTCCTCCTGGACGGGATCCGCGGTGCGTGCCCTCGGAAGCGATTCGCCGGTGACCGTGGCGATGTTCACGCGCAGTGAATGGGCCTCGATCAGGCGGCAGTCGGCCGGCACATCGTCTCCCTCCTGCAGCAGGATCACGTCACCCGGGACGAGCGTGCGCGTCGCAAGCCGCACGGCGATTCCGTTGCGGCGCACCGTCACCTCGTGAGGCAGCAACGCCTTCAGCGCCTCGATCGCGCGCTCGGCGCGGTACTCCTGCCAGAACGCGAATGCCCCGTTGATCAGGACAACCCCGATGATGGCCCAGCCGAGTATGGCCATTCCCTTGCCGGGCTCATGGGCCTCGGCAAAGAACGCAAGTGCGGACGCAAGCAGCAGGATCAGCGCAAAAAAATGCGTGAACTGCCGGGCGCCGCGAGCCCATAGCGGCTCGCGCCCCATTTCCTCGACCTCGTTCGGGCCGTACTCGGCGAGCCGCCGCGCCGCTTCGCGGGAAGTGAGTCCTTCGCGTGCGCCCTGCAGACTGGCAAGAGCCTGCTCGACGGTGAGATGCGTGATTCGCATGGCCTGTGCGCCGTGGTGATCGACGCCCTATCCAGCATGGCGTGCCGCGCGGCGGCGCCGGTTGACCTGGGTCAAATGTCGCCGGGAAGCGACTGTGAAGTACTGGGCTACCAAGTGGGTACCCCTCTGTACTACCATAGCGGGAGCCGGGTCTCGCAACCGGGGGGAACACCAAATGGCACCAGGATCCAGGCCAAAACCGCTCGTCATCGCGCTCGCCGTCGTGGTCGTCGCCATCCTTGCGTACTGGGGATTCACGGCGCACAAGAAGCGCGAGCTCGACAGTACGGTCACCACGTCCGTCCAGGACGCGAGCCGGCGCCTGCGATCGGCGCTCACCGTCACCGGCGGCCCGCCCGAGGCGATCACCATGCAGGTCGCGGAACGAATCAGCACCGATGCGGAGGAAGTCGACCGCCGGCTGCGGGCGATCAAGAAGATGGAGACCTCCTCCAATTTCGCCCTCGTCGACCTGGCGGATTCCTATCTGCTGACCGTGAGGGAGATCCTGAAGCGGCTTGCGGGCAGCCACCGCAACCGCCTGATGCTGGCGGAGAGCACGCAGGCATTGCGCGACCATATTCGAGTCGATACTCGCACGGGCACGTGGGTGAGCGAGGCCGTCCGGAGCAAGGCGCGCGTGGACAAGGACTTTCGCGATTACCGCATCGACAGCGAGATGGCCGACAAGCTCCTCGAATCCTTCCCCAGGGAGGCAAAAAAGGTGGCTCCCTACCTCGGACGCGCGGACATGATCGAGGCGAAGCTGATCGACGATGCCCGCTCGCGCGCGGGCGCGGCGCTCAAGCAGGCGGCCGTCCAGACCCAGAGCTTCCGGCTGCGCTGAAGGCAACCTCGGCCGGGGGCAGACCGGCGCGAGCAAGAAACCCGCGTGAACGGGATTTACAGGATCTCCCGCGGGTCTTAATCTTGTCGATCCTGTCAGTCCGTTCCATTGCTGCTTTCTGATACGGGTTTTAGCCAGCCATGCCGAACATCACCATGCTCGATATCGAGGCCCTGAGGAAGACCAAGCTGCGGCCTTATATCGACAAGTGCCTGGAGCACCGCGCGCCGGACCCGGGTTTCCACGCGATGATGGGCCACAACGTGGATCTCTGCGAGGCGATGTTCGTCGCCTGGGACACCCTCTTCAACACGGGCCGCGTGAGCCACCGGCTGAAGGAGATCATCCGGGTGCAGCTCTCGCGGATGGCCTCCTGCGTCTACTGAGGGAACGTCCGGTCCGCTTCGGCGAAGCGGCAGGGCCTCAAGGAAGACGACATCGACGAGGGCGTCTCGAACTACGAGTCGAGCGGGCGTTTCACCGAGGCCGAGAAGCTCGCGCTGCGCTACAGCGAGCTGATGGCGCTCAACCCCGACCGGATCGGCCGGGAGTTCTACGATGAGCTGCGCCGGCACTACTCGGAGGAGGAGATCGTCGAGCTGGGTGCCTTCATCGGCTTCAACATCGGCTATCACACCTTCTTCGGGACGCTCAAGTTCTATCCGATGTTCTCGCCCGACGGGCGGCTGGTCTCGCAGGAAGAGTCCCGGCGCATCTATGGCGCCGCGCCCGGCTCCCTGACGAACGCGTGATCGGCGTTCATCGGCGGCTAAGATGCCTTACGTTGAGCCCCTCAAGCCAGAGAGCATTCAGGACCCGGAGCTGCTGGAGCTGATCCGGCGCGGCGAGGCGCTCGGGGTCCCGGATGCGCTTTTTCCCCGGATCCTCGCGCACGCGCCCGGGCACGCGAAAGCGCTCCTGCGGGCGCTCCTCGTCTCACACGCTGAAGGCAACGTCGACCACCGGCTGAAGGAGATCATCCGCGTTCGGCTCGCCCGGATCGCGGGGGATCCCTACTTCGCCCGGCTGCGATCAAAGCGCGCCCAACAGGACGGCCTCGACGAGGAAACGATCGAGGCGGGAGGAAAGAAGCCTGGAGAGGATCCCCGCTTCACTCCCGCAGAACGATGGGCGCTGCGCTACGCGCACGAAATGTATCTCAATCCCGAGCGGGTGGACGCGGCTTTCTATGACGAGGGCAAAAAGCACTACACCGAAGCGCAGATCATGGAGCTCGGCGCTTTCATCGCCTTTCACTACGGCATGCAGGCCTTCATGCGCACTCTCGGCGCCCTTCCGCTTGCGGAGCCGTCAGCTCTTCCGCCTTCTGACTTCTGACTTGTGACTTGTGACGTGAGCGCACATGCGCGTGTTGGTGACCGGCTTCGAGCCTTTCAGCGGCGACGCGATCAACGCCTCGCTCGAAGCCGTGCGGCGGCTCCCGCCACGCATCGGGCAGCTGGAGATCGCCACCGCTGAGCTTCCGACCTCGTATCAGAGGGCGCTCTCCGCCCTCGAGGCAGCGATCGCGACCGCCGCGCCCCGCATCGTGCTATGCGTCGGCCAGTCCGCCGAGCGCCCAGCCCTCTGCGTCGAACGGGTCGCGGTCAACATCCAGGACTCGCGCATACCGGACAACGACGGCCTGCAGCCCATGGATACGCCGGTCATCCCCGGTGGGCCGGCAGCTTACCTCTCGACGCTTCCCGCGAGGGCAGCGGTCGCGGCGCTGCACGCAGCCGAATTGCCCGCGGAGATCTCGATGAGCGCGGGCACCTTCGTGTGCAATCACGTTTTTTACGGCCTCATGCATTTCGCGGCGCTGCGCAACCAGCCCTTTCGCGGCGGATTCCTGCACGTGCCGCGCCTGTCACCGCAGGCGGGCGCCGCAGCCGGCTTCGCGGTCGAGGACATGGTTCGCGGGATCGGCGTCGTGCTCGAGACCACCGCCTCGAGCGCGCAGACGCCTTGAGCCGGGCGTTCGTGTTTTCTCCGGCGCGCTGAAGGGATATCGTTACTCTTGCAACGGGGTTCTGTCATGCCAATCAAATTGATCTCTGCCGCGCTGGCCACGGCCGGTCTCATCGCCGCTTCCACGCTGTCCGGCGCCGGGTCCGACAGCGTATTCGTACCCGAGCTCGCGGCCGCTGACGACGCGGTCTGTCGCCAGGCGCCTGCCGCAAACCGCCTGCTTCTGCTGCTGGCCCAGGCAGGCACAGGCGAGGCGCCCGGGAAATCGGGACTCAGTCCCGCGGCGCCGTTAGCCGCGAAGGCCGTGCCGGCCTCGCTCCCGAACGACGATCCGCCGCTCATGGAGGGGCTCGGCGCGTTGAGCCTTGCCATCACGACGCGCTCGAGCAGCGCCCAGCGCTTCTTCAACCAGGGCTACCGCCTCGCCTGGGGCTTCAATCATGACGAGGCGCGCCGCGCATTTCGCAAGGCGCAGCAGCTCGATCCGGAATGCGCGATGTGCTACTGGGGCGAGGCCTGGGTGCTCGGTCCCAACATCAACGTGCCGATGGACCCCAAGGCCAATGCGCCCGCGCTTGCTGCCTTGCAGAAGGCCCGCACCCTGGCTCCGCGCGCAACGGCCCGTGAGCGGGCGTTGATCGACGCACTCGCCGCGCGCTACTCGCCCGATCCCAAGGCTGCGCGCGCCGAGCTCGACGCGGCGTTCGCGCGGGCGATGCGCGAGGTAGCCGCGAAGTTTCCCCGTGACAACGACATTGCGACGATGTACGCGGACGCGCTGATGAACGTCTCGCCCTGGGACTACTGGGAGGCCGGCGGCACCCGGTTGAAGGCCCCCGTCGCAGAACTCGTCGATACGCTCGAAGGCGTGCTGCAGCGCCGCTCGGACCATGCGGGGGCAATCCACCTCTTTATTCACGCGGTGGAGGCCTCAGCCAATCCAAGGCGCGCCGAGCGGCACGCCGATCGCCTCGTCGGCCTCATGCCCGGAGCGGGGCACATCGTGCACATGCCGAGCCACATCTACTACCGCGTCGGACGCTACAAGGATTCCCTTGCGACAAACCGCGCCGCGGTGCAGGTCGACGAAGCGTACATAGCAGCGCAGAAGCCCGCCGGCGTCTATCCGCTCGGCTACTACCCTCATAACGTTCACTTCGTGCTGGTATCGGCGCAGATGGCCGGGGACGGGCCAAGCGTCATTGCCGCCGCCTCCAAGCTTGCAAAGCTCATTCCCGACGCCGCGGCGCGCGACATCCTTTTGCTGCAGCCGGTGAAGGCCGCGCCCTACTTTGCGCACGCGCAGTTCAGCGACGCGGCAACGATCCTCGCGCTTCCCGACCCGGGTGGAGAGTTTCCGTACCTGCAATCCGTCTGGCGCTACACGCGCGGCGTGGCGCTCGCCGGAAAGGGGGAATTGAAAGGCGCCGGCGTCGAGCTCGCCGCGATCGAGCGCATCGTCGAGCGCGCGAGCTACAAGGGCTTCGACGAATGGAAGATCCCGGCGCGCGAGACGGGGCGCCTTGCGGCGCACGTATTGCGCGCGCGCATCGCGCAAGGAAAGCACGATCTGGACACCGCGGTGCGCGAATTCGAGGCGGCGATAAAGATCCAGGATGCGCTGCCGTACATGGAGCCGCCCTATTGGTACTACCCCGTGCGCCAGTCGCTTGGCGCGCTTCTCGTGCTGCGGGGCGAGACGCAGCGCGCACGCGCCGTCTTCGGCCAGAGCCTCGCGCGCTCGCCCAACAATGCGTGGGCGCTCTACGGCCTCGCCGAAGCGTACGCCCGCGAGGGCAGGCGGCGCGAGGCACGCGCGGTCATGCGCCGTTTCGAGCGCGCGTGGATCGGCGAGACGACGCGCTTGAGCCTCGCGACGCTGTAACGACATATTTCCAACTGCATTCCTGTCACATCCGGGATCTAATCTTGCTGCAGGCCGCCAGTCCATGCGCGGCAGCATCGAGAGGAGAGAATCCATGCTGATCCATGAGGCGATCCGGAAAGCCGGCACGAAGCACGAGGTCTTTTTCCTGCTGTCCGCTTATGTCGAGGCAGTCGGCTACTGCGACCGGGGAAACCTGCTGCCGTGGCAGGTGCGCGAGCTGCCGCTCGCGGGAATCGAGGATGTCAAGGCGCGCATTTACGGCCTTCACCTGCGCACGCGCGGCATGACGCCCGGCTACGATGATGAAATTGCCCGCCGCGCCGTCGACGAGGCGCTCGACGTGTACACGACGGCGCTGCGCCGCCTCGCGTCGCTGCAGGACGATGCGTCAGCCGATCTGGCGCGCGCAGCGTGAGGGGGAAATCACGACTGATCGTCACGGCCTTGCGCCGGGATCGACGCCAAGCTCCCGGTGCAGGTCCGCGATCACCTGATCGCGCGGGCGAGTCTGCCATTTCGAGCGCTGCTTGATCGGGCGGTTCTCCACGTCCGGCACGATCTTCAACCACGTGAAAACCGGCCCGCTCGCCGCAAGTATCCGCTCAATCTCGATCGCGAAGCTCTCCAGGTTGTCGAAGCGGTGCGTGCGGCTGTAGCCCGCGGCGCGGGCGAGCGCATCGTACGTGACGTTCTGCGCATTCGGTACGGGCTGACCGCCGGTGGTGGCATAGCAGCCGTTGTCCAGCAGAAAGTGGTAAAGGTTTGCCGGTTGCTGCTCCGCGATCGTGGCAAGCGTGCCGAGCCCCATCAGGAGATCGCCTTCCGAGTCGAAGACGACCACCTTGCGCCCGGGCTGCGCCAGCGCGAGCCCCAGCGCGTAGGATGCGTGTCCGCCCATCGCCGGGTCACCGAGCGGCAGATCAAGGCTCGCCCGGTCGCTTATCTTCGTCCAGTGCCGGCCTCCGCGCCCCGGAACGACAATCGCGTCGCCCCGATGCTTGGCAAAGACCTTCAGCACTTCCGCCGTTTCCATCATTGCCCGTTTCTCCTTCGAACTCTCATCAATTGAATCCGTGATACTCGTCCGCGACCAGCACGGCGACGGGCCGCTTCGTCTTGCGCGCTTCCTCGAACGCGACCGAGATGCGCGGCGCGTCCGAGTCGTCCTCGACGAGGTAGTAATTGATCCCGAAGGCATTAAGGAAGCGCTCGGTGTAGGTCGCCGCGGTGTCGCTGGTCACGCCGTGGCGGGTCCAGCCCCGATAGCCCACCATCAGCACCGCGGGAACATTGAGCCCGAGCGCCCAGCCGCGCAGCGAGTCGCCCGACTCCATGAGGCCGGTGTTCTGGATGAGGATGACCGGTCTCTTGCCGCCGCTCCAGACCCCGGCCGCCGCAGAAAAGGCGAGTCCTTCGCGCGTGACACCCACGAGCCGCAGCGACGGCTCCGCTTTCATGAGCATGAAGAGCCAGTTCGTCTCGCTGTCCGGCAGCCATATCACGTGCGTCACCCCGTTCTTCTTAAGCTCTTCCAGCACCACCTCGGGACTGAGGCTGGCCTTCTGCGCTTCGCTCACTGCGTGCCTCCCATGGTTGTCGAGGCCGTCATTCTACAGAGGGACGAAGCAGGAGGGATGAGGGATGAGGGATGAAGGATGAAGGATGAAAACGGCAGCGGGTCGGTCGGCACCCGTGCGACTATAATGCGTGGTTTCTTCAGCTCACCTCTGAAGCAGCATTCTCGATCGCATGGAAAGCAGCAAGCAGGATGGCCACGGCCGCTGGTTCTGGCGGCTGCTCGCGCTCGGCATCCTGGCCGCGGGTGTTCTGGGGTTTGTCGCGCTGCAAGTACTCAAGCCGCGGCCGGCCGTGAATCCGCCGGCAAAGCAACTGCCGCTGGTGCGCGTTGCTCCAGTCGATTTCCACGAGGGCGCGCTCCCGGTCACGGGCCACGGCTTGGTCAAGCCGCGCGCGGAGATCGGCCTCGCCGCGGAGATCTCGGGCAAGGTTTCCTACGTCAGCGCCGAGCTCGTGACCGGAGGGGCGTTTGCCCGGGGCGACGTCCTCATCCGGATCGACCCGGAGCCGTTCCGGGCAGCGCTCGCCCAGGCGAGCGCCGAGCGCCAGTCGGCAGTGGCGACGCTCAAGCTGGCAGAGCAGCTCCTCACGCGCACCGAGCAACTGATCACCAAGGGGTTCCTGTCGCGCCAGACGCTCGATGAGCGGATCGCGGGGCGCGACCAGGCGAAAGCGGCGCTCGCCCGGGCCGAGGCGCTCGAGGAGGCCCGCCGCATCGATCTCGCGCGCACCACCATTCGCGCGCCCTTCGGCGGCAAGGTGCTTTCGAAGAAAGTCGCCCTGGGCGAAACCGTGCAGCCCGGGAAGGAGCTCGCCCGCATCTTCGCCGATGACTCGGTCGAGATCCCGGTCTCGCTCACCGACCGCGATGTGGCGCTCATTTCGGATCCGTGGCGCAGCAACGCCTACAGCGCTGACCGCAAGGTCCGCGCGACCGTGACGGTGGAGCACGGGGGGACGCGCTTCGCCTGGCCCGGCTATGTCGACCGGATCGAAGCGGCGGTCGACAGCGCCACCCGAACGTTCAACGTGGTGGTGCGCGTGGACGACCCGGGCGCCCGCGGACGGCCCCTGACGCCGGTCGCCGGCGAGCCGCCCCCGCTGCTCGTCGGCATGTACGCGGCCGTGGAGATCGCGGGGCGCGATCAGGGGCGCTATGCAGTGGTTCCAAGGAGAGCGCTGCGAGACGGCAGCACGCTCTGGCTTCTCGCCCGCGGCGACGCCGTGTCGATTCAGCCGGTGCGCGTCCTGCGCGAGGCCGACGAGACAGTTGCGGTTTCGGCCGACGGCCTGCCCGGGGACGCGCGCGTCATCGTGAGCGATCTCAAGGTCGTCACGCAGGGCATGCCGGTGCGCGTCGTCGACGAGCCCCGCAGCGCACCGGTCCAGGCGGAGCGCCCGGGGTCGTGAACGGGCTCATCGCCTGGATGGCGCGCCACCCGGTGGCGGCCAACCTGCTGATGGCGTTCCTCATCATTGCGGGGGTGACGAGCGCATTGACGCTCAAGCAGGAGGTATTCCCGGAGATCGACCTCGAGGTGATCGAGGTGCGCGTCGTCTACCAGGGCGCTGCGCCGGACGAGGTCGAGGAAGCCATCGTCCAGCGCATCGAGGACCAGATCGAGGGCATCGAGGGCATCCAGCGCATCACGTCGTACGCCGCTGAGGGCGTGGGGGTGGTGCGCGCGGAGCTGACGCGCGAGGCACGCGTTCCGCGCAAGCTCGACGAGATCAAGGCCGCGGTTGACCGCATCACCACGTTTCCTGATGAAGCCGAGCGCCCCGAGGTGAAGGAGCTGACGACCCGCCAGCGCGTCATCGAGATCGCCGTCTACGGCGATGCGGGCGAGGCCGTCCTGCGCGAGCTCGCCTATCGAATCAAGGAAGAGCTCGCGGCAACGCCCGGAATCTCCCTCGTCCAGGTCGCCCGCGTGCGCGAGTACGAGATCTCGATCGAGGTGCCGAACGACGTCCTGCGCGCCTACGGGCTGACGCTGCAGGACATCGCCGCAACGGTCAGGCGCAGCAGCCTCGATCTGCCCGGCGGCGACATCAAGGCGCAGGGCGAGTCGATCCTGCTGCGCACCAAGGGGCGCAACTACGACCGGCGCGACTTCGAGAAAATCGTGATCGTCTCGGCCCGCACGGGGGCACATGTACGGCTTGCGGACATCGCGCGCATCGTCGACGGCTTCCGCGACGAGGACTTGATCATGCGCTATCAGGGCAAGCCCGCCGCCTTCGTGCAGGTGTTCCGCGTCGGTGACGAGAAAGTGCTCGATATCGTGGGCAAGGTCGAGGACTACATGGAAACGTCGCTCGTGCCAAGCCTGCCTCCGGGCATATCGGCCACGATCTGGCGCGACGACGCCGTCGAGTTCAAGAGCCGCATGCGGCTGCTCATGAAAAACGGAATCATGGGGCTCATCCTCGTGCTATGCGCCCTCGCCCTCTTCCTCGACCTGCGGCTCGCGTTCTGGGTCACAGCGGGCATCTTCGTCGCGTTCGTCGGCACCTTCGGCGTGATGGCTCTCCTCGGGCTCTCGATCAACATGCTCTCGCTCTTCGGCTTCATCCTCGCGATCGGCATCGTCGTCGACGACGCGATTGTGACGGGGGAGAACATCTACTCCCTGAACGAAGGCGGCCGCCCGCCGCTGGAAGCGGCCGTCACGGGTTCTCAGCGCGTCGCGCTCCCGGTCGCCCTCGCCGTCTCGACCACGATCGCCGCGTTCGTGCCACTGCTTTTTGTGCCCGGCACCATCGGCAAGTTCCTGTTCCAGATCCCGGCGGTGGTGATCATCGTGCTCGCCGTGTCGGTGCTGGAAGCGATGCTGATCCTGCCGCACCACCTTTCGAATCTCCGCGTCCTCGACTACAGGCCGCGTACGCGCCCCGGCGCGTGGATCGCGGCGCTGCGAGAGCGCGTCGATGGCGCGCTCAAGCATTTCGTCGCGGGCCCGCTCGAGCGCGCATTGCGTTTCGCCACGAACCACTACGGTGTCGTGATCGCCGCGGGCATTGCCGTCTTCCTCCTGACGCTGGGTGTCATCGGGGGCGGCTATATCAAGTTCTCTTTTTTCCCGCAGGTGGAAGGCCGCTACGTCACGGCAACGCTGGAGCTTGCGCAGGGTGCGACGGCGGAGACGACGCTTGCAGCGGCGCAGGAAGTCGAGCGCGCGGGCCACGCCGCGGCCGCCGAGCTGAGAGACCCGAGCGGAAAGGATCTCGTCAAGGCGGTCTATCTCTCCGTCGGCATCCAGGACCGCACCGGCCCCGGTGCCGCGGGCGTGCTCAACATCCTGCAGGGCAACAAGGCCTCGGTTGTGTTCGAGCTGCTCGATCCCGAGATCCGAACCATTTCCTCGCACGCTTTCGAGCTCGCGTGGCGCCGCCGCACCGGCACGCTGCCGCAGGTGCAGAAGCTGACCTTCGCCTCAAACGTCATCAACCTCGGCTCGCCGGTCCAGGTCGAGCTCTCGGCGCGCACCCCCGAGGGGCTGGCGCAGGCCGTGCAGGAATTGCAGGACGATCTGCGGCGCATCGAGGGCGTCTTCGACGTGCGCGACGATCGCGATCCCGGCAAGCGCGAGCTCCAGTTCAAGCTGAAACCCTATGCGCGGACGCTCGGAGTGACGCTCGAGATGCTCTCGCAGCAGGTGCGCGCGGCATTTTTTGGCGCCGAAGCGTTGCGCGTGCAGCGTGGCCGCGACGAAGTGCGTGTGTACGTCCGCCTTCCGGCGAGCGAGCGCGATTCGCTCGCCGCTCTGTCACGCTACCGCATCCGCACGCCGGCCGGCGACTTCGTGCCCCTGCACGAGCTGGCCGAGGTGATCGAGGGCACGAGCCCGGCCACGATCACGCGGGTCGGCGGGCGGCGCGTGACCACGGTGCTCGCCGAGGTCGATCCCGCGGTCATCACGGGGCAGTCCGTCAACGCGCGGCTCGTGTCCGAGGTGCTGCCCCGCCTGCAGGAGGAGATCCCCGGCCTCACCTACCGCATGGGGGGCGAGCAACGCGAACAAGGGCTCACCCTGCCGGCGCTCGCGCGCAATTTCGTGCTGGCAATGTTTGCGATGTATGCATTGCTTGCCCTGGCGTTCCGCTCGTACGTGCAGCCGGTTATCGTCCTTGCGGCGGTGCCGTTCGGGCTCGTAGGCGCCGTTGTCGGCCACCTCCTGCTCGGCCTCGGGCTCGGTCTCACGAGCCTCTTCGGCATCGTCGGGCTTGCCGGCATCATCGTGAACGGCTCGCTGGTGCTGATCGACTTCATCAATGAGGAGCGCCGCAAGGGCAAGCGGGCGCAGGATGCCATTGTCGACGCGGCCAAGGGGCGTTTCCGCCCGATCCTTCTCACCGCCATCACCACGTTCCTGGGCATCTTCCCCCTGATCATCGAGCGCAGCATCCAGGCCCAGTTCCTGATCCCGCTCGCCGTCTCGATCGGTGTGGGCGTGCTGATGGGCACGGCGCTGCTCATGCTGCTGACGCCGGCGCTCGCCATGGCGGTCGAGGACATTACGGCGCGCTGGCGCGCGCGTAACGCAGGATCGATCGCGCCGACGTCCTGACCGGGGAGCCGCCAATGCCCGGCCACACTGGTACACTCGGAGCGGAGGAGGGGCATCGATGAAGATCCTCGGCGTCGATATTGGCGGCAGCGGCATCAAAGGCGCGCCCGTGGACACGCGCCGCGGCAGACTCCTCGCGGAGCGGCGTCGCATTCCCACGCCGCGCCCCGCAACACCCGCGGCGGTGTCGAGCGCTGTGCGCGAGCTGGTGCGGGGCTTCGATTGGGACGGCCCCGTCGGCTGCGCCGTGCCGGCGGTTGTGCAGCGCGGCTATGTGCGCACCGCGGCCAACATTTCGGAGACCTGGCTCGGCGTTCATGCGCCGCGGCTCTTTCGCAAGGCGATCGGACGCGCGGTCACGGTGGTGAACGATGCCGATGCGGCGGGCTATGCAGAGATGCACTTCGGGGCCGGGCGCCGGCGCGAGGGTCTCGTCATCATCGTGACGCTGGGCACCGGCATCGGCACGGCGCTTTTCATCAACGGGCACCTTGTTCCCAACACCGAGCTTGGCCATATCGAGATTCGCGGGCGAGACGCCGAGACATGGGCCGCCGCGAGCGTGCGCGAGGCGAAGAATCTCAGCTGGAAGAAGTGGTCACGACGCGTCGACGCCTACCTCGCGCACATGCAGCGCTACTTCTGGCCGGATCTCTTCATCATCGGCGGAGGCGTGAGCCGCAAGCACCGGAAGTTCCTGCCGCGCCTGACGGTCCCGGTGCCCGTCGTGCCTGCGACCCTGGGCAACGACGCCGGCATCATCGGAGCGGCGCTCGCCTACGAGCACGAGCTGCGGCGCGGGAAGCAGAAGCGCTCCCTCGGCTGAGCCGCGCCGGGGTGGGCGCGGCGCTCATCGCACGTAGATCGTCTCCGTCCGCCCGTCGAGCGCCGCTTCAAGTGTGAGCCACGGCAGCAGCGCGCAGCGCGAGCGCACCGGGTACTGCCGCACGGCCGCTACCACCGCGCCCTGGGCGCCGTCCTCGCCGGGGCGCGCCGCGCCAGCGATGCGCGCAAAAAACGTCTTCACCTGCGCTCTCGCCTCCTCGGCCGAAACGCCGGCAAGCGCTTCCGTCATGATCGAGGCGGAGGCCATGGACACGCCGCAGCACTCGCACTGGAACGCAATATCCACGATGCGCCCGTCCTCGATTCTCACGAACACCGTCATGGCATCGCCGCAGAGCGCGTTTGCCCCGCTGGCGCTGCCGCTCGCGCCCTCGATCGCCCGGTAGTTCCGGGCGTTCTTGATGTGCTCCATCAGGATATCGTCGTAGGGGCTCTGCGCGGCCATCGTGCGTTATGTATCATGAAATATAACGATATGGACAGTTCCGACGCCGGGCCGTTCCCCTGGGGGGGTGATGCGTGATCGGTGATGGGTGATGGGTAAAGACCCTAAATTCAGAGCGATGTATGCTATTGCCCGCGGCATCAAGCGATCGGCGGGCACGGACCTTGATCAGGCGAATGGCTATTCATCACGAGTTTAAATCGTGATCATGGATGAGTTCGAGTTCTTCCTCGAGAAGCAATGGTCCGACGGCTTCCCGGTGGTGACACCGACCGAGGCGCGTGTCGCGGCAATGCTCGCGGGCACCCGGCGCGATCCGGACGAGGTGATCGGCCGCATTCCGCCGGCGCTGGAAACCGCCACCGTGCGCGTCGTGGCCGTACACGCGGTGATGGCGGGCTGCAGGCCCGAGTACCTTCCCGTAATCCTCGGAGGCCTGCATCACATGCTGCGCGAGGAATTCAATCTCAACGGCGTGCAGGGAACGATGCACGGCGTCGCGCCGCTGATGATTGTCAACGGCCCCTACGCCGCCAGCATCGGCATCCACGGTGGCAACGGCTGCTTCGGGCCGGGCTTTCGCGCGAACGCGACCATCGGGCGCGCCATACGCCTGCTGCTCCTCAATCTCGGCGGCGGAATCGCGGGCATCGGCTCGGCTACCGTCTTCGGGACGCCGCTGCGCTATACCGCGTGCGTGACCGAGCAGCTCGAGCGCAGCCCCTGGGAGAGCCTCGCGGCGTCCAAGGGCTATTCGCCTGACGACAACGTGATCACCTGCGTCATGGCGGAGGGGCCGCGGCTCTGCTTCGATGACGTGAGCCAGGAGCCCGGGCGGCTCCTTACGGGAATCGCCGACTCGATGGCGGTGATGGGTTCGTGGAACATGCACGCGCGCTCCGACATGGTGGTCGCGATGAGCCCGCAGCATGCAGCCATCTGTGCCGCAGCGGGGATGACTCGCGCGAACGCGCACCGCCGGCTGATCGAGCTCGCCGGGCGCAAGGTGCGCGATCTCAAGGGCGGGGGCAACTGGCGACGCGAGCGCGCGCTCGCCCAGGCGATCGGCATCGACCCCGATGACGACGATTGCTTCGTCCCGGCGATCAAGGATCCCGCCGATCTCCAGTTGATCGTCGCGGGAGGCTGGGGCCCGTGCAGCGCGGTCTTCCACGGCTGGAGCGGCGGCAGCCGCGCCGTCCACGGCCGCTACGAGGTCTAGATCATGGATGAATTCGAGTTCTTCTTCGAGAAGGAATGGTCGGATGGACTGCCGGTCATCCCGCCGACCGAGGCTCGCGTGGCTGCCATGCTCGCCGGCACGCGACGCGATCCGGACGAAGTGATCGGAATGGTTCCGCCGCTCCAGAGCGAGGCAACGGTGCGGGCGATCGCCGCGCACGCGGTCATGGCCGGCTGCAAGCCGTCGTACCTGCCGCTCCTCGTCGCCGTCATGGAAGCGGTGCTGGAGGAGCGCTTCAATCTCACGCTGTTGCAGGCAACGACGAGCGCCGGCGCGCCGTTCATCCTGGTGAACGGTCCGTATGCCCGCAAGATCGGGCTCAGCGGCGGCATGGGCTGCTTCGGACCGGGGTCCCGCGCGAACGCAACGATCGGGCGCGCGTTGCGGCTCATGATGATGAACCTGGGCGGCGGCATCCCCGGCATCACCGCGCTGAGCGGCTTTGGCGGGCCGTGGCGCTACACTTATTGCATTGCAGAAAACGAGGCGGAGAGCCCGTGGCCGTCGTACGCCGCATCCAGGGGCTTCGGCGCAAAGGACAACGTCGTCACCGCCATACCACTCGAGGGCCCGGTGCTCGTCTGGGACGACGCGAGCGAGACGCCGGAGCGCCTTGTCGTCGCCATCGCGGACATGATGTCGGCCATCGGCGGCGGCAACATCTTCCGCCAGGCGGACATGGCCGTGGTGTTGAGCCCCCAGCACGCCGAGATCTTTGCCACAGCCGGCTTCTCGCGCGCCGACGCCCACGCCATGCTGGTGAAGCGCGCAGGACGGCGCCTGGGCGAGATCAAGCGCGGCGGCATCTGGCGCGGCGCGACCGGGGCGGCGCGTTGGCCTTTCAGGATCGATCTCGCCAACGATGATGCCTTCGTGCCGGCGATCGGCGACCCCGGCGATCTACACCTCATCGTTGCCGGCGGGTCGGGCTCGCCGAGCAGTCTCGTGATGCACGGCATCACGGTCGCCAGCCGGGCGGTCAGCCGCCCATACATCCCATGAGCGCATGACTCGCGCATCGAGGGATCCGGCCGCAGCAAATGGAGCCGATAAATCGCAGTCGAATCAGCTCCCTCATAACGCTCCGTGCCCCGATGAACCGGGGTCAAGCGGCACAGGGCGTCATCGCGCAGGCCAATGCAGACGGGGCCGCCCTGCTCAATGCTTCTGAAAAAAGTTGATCCGGCGCAAAACATTTTCTGCGCCGTCCTGTCATAAACACCACTTAGCCTAAGAACGAACGCGCGCAGCGTGGGCCGCGTCCGGATGTCCTCGGAAAAGGAAGTGCGCGGCATGAATCGTACGGCAGCGGGAATCCTGTTCATTACGCCCGAGCTGGCTCCTTGGGCAAAGGCCGGCGGCCTGGGTGAGATTTCCCGGGACTTGCCGCGCGCGCTGTCCGCTACCGGCCTGGACGTGCGCGTACTGGTGCCGGCGTATCCCGCCCTGACGGCCGCGCTTCCGGGATTGCGCTGCGTGGCGGAATTCCCCGCCCCGGGTGCAGCGTTCGCTCCGGCGCGGCTGCTCCAGGCCTCTCATCCGTCAACGATTTACCTTGTCGAATGCGCGCCTTACTACGAGCGCGCCGGCCTTTACCAGTCGCCCGAGGGCCGCGACTGGCCCGACAACCATTTGCGCTTCGGCCTGCTCGCGCGCATCGCCGCGATCCTTGGCGGCGCCGGCAGCCCGCTCGACTGGCACCCGCACGTCATCCACTGCCATGACTGGCAAACGGGGCTCACACCTGCGTATCTCGCTCATCGCGACGGCGGGCGGACCGCGACCGTGATGACCGTCCACAATCTCGCCTACCAGGGCGTCTTCCCGCCCCACGTGCTCGACGAGATCGGCATGCCGCGCGAAGCGTTTACGGTCGACGGGCTCGAGTACTACGGCAACGTGTCGCTGCTCAAGGCGGGGCTGAGCTACGCGACGCGCATCACCACGGTCAGCCCCACCTACGCCGGCGAGGTCCTGGAGCCCGAGCTCGGATTCGGGCTCGACGCGCTGCTGCGGCGGCGCGCGGCGGACTTCACCGGAATCTCGAACGGGATCGACGTCGAGCAGTGGGATCCGGCGCGCGATCCGTACATCGAGAAGACCTACGACGCCCGCCATTTCGACAACAAGCTCGAAAACAAGCTGGCGCTGCAGCGCGAGTTGGGCCTGCCCGTCGACCAGTCCGTGCCGCTTTTCGGGATGGTGAGCCGGCTCGTGTGGCAAAAGGGCGTGGACCTTTTGATCGAAGCGGCACCCGCCATTCTCAGGTTGGGGGCGCAGATCGTCGTGCACGGCGATGGCGAGCGCGACCTCGAGCAGGCGCTCCGCGCCCTCGCCGAGCGCCATCCGCGCGAAATCGCGGTGCGGATCGGTTTCGAGGAGCGTCTCAATCATCGTCTGGTCGCCGGGGCCGACACTTTTCTCCTGCCCTCGCGTTATGAGCCGTGCGGGCTGACACAACTCCACAGCATGCGCTACGGGACCTTGCCGGTCGCGCACGCTACAGGAGGACTGGCGGACTGGGTGGTAGACGTCCACGCGGAGACCCTGCGCAACGGAAAGGCGACGGGATTCTCGTTTTCGCCGCTCACGGTGGCCAATCTCGTGGCAACAGTCGAGCGGGCGCTCGAGGTCTATCGCGCGCCCGTCCTGTGGCGCACGTTGCAGCGCCACGCCATGGCGCGTGACTGCGGCTGGAAGACCGCCGCGGCGGCCTATCGCGACGTTTATCGCGCCGCCGCGGGAGACAACTGGCCGCGCGTGGCCGAGACCGAAAGACCCGCGCGGTCGGCCCTGCTCAACCCGCGCGTCTCGATAGGCACTGCGGCTGCACAACTTCCCCGCGCCTAGGCCAGGAGCGGCTTGTAGCGGATGCGGCGCGGGCGGGCGCCCTCCTCGCCGAGGCGCCGGCGCTTGTCGGCCTCGTACTCCTGGTAGTTGCCCGCGAAGAACACGCACTGCGAATCGCCCTCGAACGCGAGGATGTGGGTCGCGATGCGGTCGAGGAACCAGCGGTCGTGAGAAATCACGAGTGCGGAGCCCGCAAACTCGAGGAGAGCCTCTTCCAGGGCGCGCAGCGTTTCGACATCGAGGTCATTCGAGGGCTCATCGAGGAGCAACACGTTCGCTCCGGCGAGGAGCGCCTGTGCAAGGTGCAGCCGACCGCGCTCGCCGCCGGAGAGGTTCGCCACCCGCTTCTGCTGGTCCTGTCCCTTGAAGTTGAACCGCCCGAGGTAGGCGCGCGACGGCATCTCGAACCGGCCCACGTTGATGATGTCGCGCCCGCCGGAAATCGCCTCCCAGGCGGTCTTGTCCCCGGGCAGGGCGTCGCGCGACTGCTCGACGCGGGCGAGCTTCACGGTGGGGCCGATCGTCACCTTTCCCGAGTCCGGGCGCTCCTCGCCGGCGATCATGCGGAAGAGCGTCGTCTTGCCCGCTCCGTTGGGCCCGATGATGCCGACGATGGCCCCCGGGGGCACGGCGAATGACAGCCGGTCGATCAGCAACCGATCGCCGTAGCCCTTGGAGACGTTCTCGAACGCGATGACGCTGTCGCCGAGGCGGTCGGCGACCGGAATGAAGATCTCCTGCGTCTCGTTGCGTTTCTGGTAATCATGCGAGCTCAATTCCTCGAAGCGGGTGATGCGCGCCTTCGCCTTCGCCTGCCGCCCTTTCGGATTCTGCCTCACCCATTCGAGCTCCTTCGCGATCGCCTTCTGACGCGCGCTCTCGGTTGCTTCCTCCTGCTTGAGCCGTGTTTCCTTCTGCTCGAGCCAGGAGCTGTAGTTGCCCTTCCAGGGAATGCCGTAGCCGCGGTCGAGCTCGAGGATCCACTCGGCCGCGTTGTCGAGAAAGTAGCGGTCGTGCGTGACGGCGATCACGGTGCCGGGAAACTTCTGCAGGAACTGCTCGAGCCACCCCACGCTTTCCGCATCAAGGTGGTTGGTGGGCTCATCGAGCAGCAGCATGTCCGGCCGGGAGAGCAGCAGGCGGCAGAGCGCGACGCGGCGTTTTTCTCCGCCAGAGAGGTGCTCGATGCGGGCGTCCCACGGCGGAAGGTTGAGGGCGTCGGCCGCAATGTCCAGCTGGCGCTCGACCTCGCCGCCCGCCGCGTTGACGATGGCTTCGTAGTGGGCCTGCTCGGCCGCGAGGCGGTCGAAGTCGGCGTCGGGCTCGGCATAGGCGGCGTAGATCGTCTCGAGCTTGCGGCGCGCCTCGAGAACCTCCCCGAGCCCCTCCTCCACCGCGGCGCGCACGGTCTGCGCGGCGTCGAGCTGCGGCTCCTGCGGCAGAAAGCCGACGCGCATGTCCGGCATGGGAACCGCCTCGCCGTCGAAATCAGAGTCCTGACCGGCCATGATCCGCAGGAGCGTCGATTTGCCCGAGCCGTTCAGCCCCAGCACTCCGATCTTGGCGCCGGGAAAAAACGAGAGCGAAATGTCCCTGAGAATGACGCGCTTGGGCGGAACGGTCTTGCCCACCCCGCGCATGGTGTAGACGTACTGAGCCATTGGAACCCGCAATCTGAAAACCCGCAAGGATAGCCCAAGCGACGCCCGCGCTACAATTCACCAAAAGCCGTTAGCGGTGAGCGGTGAGCGGTCAGTGCTGAGCCGAATTCAATAGGCGAAGGGCCACCGGATTTTTTTGTCGTTCCTCTCCTACGGCTTACCGTTCGCTGCTTACAGTTCGCCCAACAACAAATGGTGCAGGCGACCTTCCATTTCCACAGCGAGCTCGCGGGCTTCCTCGCACGCGAGCGGCGCGTGGGCGCTTTCCGCCATCCGTGCGCGCGCGCTGCGACCGTCAAGCACGCGATCGAGTCGCTCGGCGTGCCCCATACGGAAGCAGGGCGTCTGCTCGTCAACGGAGAGCCCGCGACGCTCGACCGCATCGTGCGCGAGGGCGACGACATCGAGGTGTTTCCCCATGAAGGCGGCGGGCCGCAGGATGAACCGTTGCTTTTCCTTGCCGACGCGCATCTCGGCGGCCTTGCGCGCTTTCTGCGCATGCTGGGCTTCGATACGCTCTACGACAATGCGCTCCACGATCGCGAGATTCTCGAGCTCGCCGCGCGCGAGCGGCGCACTGTTCTCACCCGCGACCGCGAGCTGCTCAAGTGCCGGGAGATCGCGCGCGGCTGCTTCGTCCATGCGCGCAAGTCCGAGGCGCAGCTTCGCGAGGTGGCTGCGCGCTACGGACTGGCTGCACGCATGAGGCCCTTCACCCTGTGTCTGCATTGCAACCTGCCCCTTGAGGCGCTCGACCGCGCCGCCGCTCTCGCACACGTGCCGCCCCGCATCGCGGAACGCTACGAGACATTCGTGCGCTGCCCCGGCTGCCGGCGCATCTACTGGGAAGGCTCGCACTGGCAGCGCATGCGCGAGATGCTCGGCGCTTCGCTCGATATTGCCATTCCTGCCGCCAACGATGCCTCATGAGCATCGAGGTGATCGCAAGCCCCTGGTCATGAGCATTCCTGTCATATCGCCGCCGAACTCGATGCCGCCACCGAACCCTCCGCGCTTTGCCGTGCTCGCGCTGGGGTTCCGGCCGTTCTATCTTCTGGCGGGCGCGTTTGCGGCGATTAGCATCGCACTCTGGACCGCCCAGCTCTCCGGACGTTTGTCATCCGCAAGCCTCCTGCAGGAATCGCACTGGCACGCGCACGAGATGCTCTTCGGCTACGCCTTCGCGGTGATCGCCGGCTTTCTTTTTACCGCGGTTCGAAACTGGACGCAGAAACCGACGCCTGCCGGCGCGGCGCTGGCGCTGATCGCGGGCCTGTGGCTCAGCGCGCGCGTGCTTGCGCTCACGCCATGGCGCGAGTGGGCAATCTTCCCCGACACGCTCTTCGCGCTCGGGGTAGCCATCGGAATCGGAGCTCCGCTCGTCGCAGCCGGCAACTACCGCAACATCGTCTTCGTGTTTCTCGTGCTGGCTCTCGGCGCCGCCAATCTCGCGTTCCATGCCGCGTTGCGCGGAACCGCTCCGTTCTTACCCGGACCCGCGCTCACGGTCGGCCTCGACCTCGTTCTCCTCATCATCGCGATCGTCGCCGGCCGCGTGGTGCCGATGTTCACCAACCATGCGGTCCCTGGCGCCGGCGCGCGCCGGATCGTCGTTGTTGAGGTCGTGGCGCTGGGCACCGTGGTCGCGCTGCTTGCTGCCGATCTCTACGGGCACGGGTGGCTTGCCACCGTGATCGCGGGCGCCGGCGCACTTGCCCACGCTGCCCGGCTTGTGCTCTGGTCGCCCCTCAGCACGCGCGACAATCCGCTGCTCTGGATCCTGCACGCGTCGTACGCCTGGATCGTCGTGCACCTTGCGTTACGCGCCGCCGCCGGATTCGACTGGATCGTGCCGGGCCTCGCGACGCACGCCCTCACGATCGGCGCCATCGGCGGCATGACGCTCGGCATGATGACGCGCTCCGCACTGGGACACACCGGCCGGCCGCTCGCTGCCGGACGCGCCGAAACGGCGTCGTACGTGCTCATACAGTTCGCGGCCGCGGCGCGCGTGCTGGTGCCGATCGCGTCGCCGGCCCTCTTCCTTGCGTCCACCATCGTTTCGGGCGTGCTGTGGTCCCTGGCATTCTCCATCTTTACTCTAACTTACTGGCCAATCCTCACCCGTGCGCGCGCCGACGGTCGCCCGGGCTGAGTGATGAAGGATGAAGGATGAAGGATGAAGGATGAAGGATGAAGGATGAAGGATGAAGCAACTTGGAGTGCTGGACTGAACATCCGTTCAGTTATAACTTCACCACCTGGTCACTTGGTCACCTAGTCAGGAACGATGAAAGCGATGGTGCTGCACGGCGGAGATGATCTGCGCCGCGAGACGGTGCCCGATCCTGCGCCGGGCGCGGGCGAGGTCGTCGTCAAGGTGCGCGCCTGCTCCATCTGCGGCTCGGACCTGCACGCCTTTCACGGCAAGCATCCGCGGCTCACCTTCCCCCGCGTGCTCGGACACGAATTCGCCGGCGGGATCGTTGCTACCGGAAACGGATCGGCATTCCGGGTGGGCCAGCGCGTGTGCTGCGACATCGACCTTCCGTGCGGCACCTGCGGCCCGTGCCGCGATGGGCGCTCCAATATCTGCGAGACGCTGAGAACGATGGGGTTCGACTGCGACGGCGCCTACGCCGAGTACGCGCGGGTGCCCGAGTTCAACTTGTATCCCCTTCCGGACAACGTCGGCTTCGATCAGGCGTCCGCGGTGCAGGTGCTGGGAATCAGCTACCACGCGGTCGTGGACCGGGTGCAACCGAAGGCCGGAGAAAAAATCGCTGTGATCGGCGCCGGTCCGGTCGGGCTCGGCGCGGCGCTGATCGCGCGCTCAATCGGAGCGGAGATCACGATCCTCGATCTGCTGCAATACCGCCTGGCGCTTGCGCTCAGGCTGGGCATTCCGCATGCGTGGAATGCTGGCGACGGGGACCTGCGCGAGCGAGCGCTCGCGGCGACCGGCGGGCGTGGCTTCGACCGCGTCATCGAATGCGTCGGCGGCTTCCAGGAGAGAACCGTGGCGGACGCCGTGCGCATGGTGAAGCGCGGGGGCCGGATCACGGTGGTCGGGACGTTCCCGGAGAACAAGGCGACGATTCCGATCGCCTATCTCAAGGACCGCGAGATCGATATCAATTTCTCGCGCGGGAACTTCCGCGCCTTTGCGCCGTGCCTCGAGCTGATCGGCAGCGGGAAGATCAACCCGGATCTCTATATCAGCCATCGCTTCCCGCTCGCGCAGGCCGAGGACGCGTTGAGGCTTCTCGAAGCGCGTGACGTGGAAGCCCACAAGATCGTGCTGCATCCGCACGCAGGCGCGTAGGTTACGTGGAGCGGCGGCGCCGCACGGCTTCCAGGATTGCCGCGTTGTCCCAGGCAGCCTCGCCGTGCCTCACGCAGTCTTCGAGCATGTGCACGTAGACCGTGGCGAACGGCAGCGCCTGGCCCGCCTTGCGCCCCTGTTCGAGCATCAGCTTGAAGTCCTTGAGCGTCTGGTCGACGCGCCCCTGGACTTTGTCGAACTCGCGGCGCGCCATCATGTGGCCCTTCACGTCCATCACCTGGGAATGACAGGCCGAGGCCTTCGCCACCTCGAGGAACGACGCGGTATCGAGGCCCAGGCGCTCGGCGAAGGCGAAGCCCTCCGCCATCGCCGCGCGATTGAGACCGAGGATCAGATTGACGGCAAGCTTGGTGCGCGAGCCGTTGCCCACGGCGCCGAGGTGAAAACGTCGCGGGCAGATCGCATCGAGCACCGGCGACGCCCTCTCCATCACGGCGCGGTCGCCGCCGATCAACCCGACACCGTCGCCCTCCGCCACTTGGCGGCTCGTGCCCGAGATCGGGACCTCGAGGAAACGCACGCCGCGCGGCTCCACCCGCGGCGCGAGCGCGGCAAGACGGTCGGGATCGCAAGTGCTCGTGCAGATGACGATACGTGGCGTGCTGACGGCGGTCCCGGCAATCCCGCCTGCGCCCTCGATGACTTCCTCGACCTGTTCGGTCGTGAAAACACACAGCACGATGAGCTCGCACTGCTCCGCCACCTCTCCCACCGACGCCGCCGTGCGCACGCCGAGCTTTGCGACCGCGGCACGCTTCGCCTCGTCCACATCATGGGCCACGACCCCGAAGCCCGCGTTTTTCAGGCGTTCGATGCAAGCCGTGCCCATCAATCCTGCTCCGATTACTCCGACCGCCGTCACAAGACGCCTCCATTTTTTCAGCCTGTCAGCCCGCGACATTCTACGCGGCTCGCACGCGGGGCAGCGCATGCGTTACCATTCACGACTCACCGCTTGAAAATGCGTGACCGGTAACCACTGACCGGCGACCGGCACCTGAAGTCCGCTGTTGGCAGTTGGCAGTCGGCAGCAAGTGCAGGTCGTGGGCTAAACGCTCCAAGCTGTCGGCTGCGAACTGCCAACTCCTTTGTCACCCGTCACGCATCAATGGTCAATGGAGGCTGCTAGATGGCATCAGCCAACAGGTTTGCAGTAGTCACGGGAGCCGGCTCGGGAATCGGGCGGGCTGTCGCGCTCGCGTTCCTGAAGGACGGCTACCGCGTAGCGCTCGCCGGGCGCCGCAAGGAGATGCTGGAGCAGACCGCGGCCGAGGCCGGTCCGGCCGGCAGGAATGCGCTCGTCGTGCCGACCGACGTGGGCAGGCCCGAGGCGGTGCAGGCGCTGTTCGCCGCCGCGAAGAAGGAGTTCGGCCGGCTCGACGTGCTCTTCAACAACGCCGGCGGCGGCGCCACCGCATCTCTCGAGGATCTCACCATCGAGCAGTGGCGGGGTGTCGTCGACGTGAATTTCAATGGCATGTTCTACTGTGCACAGCAAGCCTTCCGCATCATGAAGGACCAGGATCCCCGCGGCGGGCGCATCATCAACAACGGCTCCATTTCCGCCTACGCGCCGCGCCCCAACTCGATCGCCTACACGGCGACGAAACACGGGGTGACGGGAATCACCCGGACGATTTCGCTCGACGGGCGCAAGTACGACATCGCGTGCGGGCAGATCGACATCGGCAATGCCATCACGCCGCTCACCGAGCGCATGGCGAAGGGCGTGATGCAGGCAAACGGCACCATCGCCACCGAGCCGCGCATGGACGTCGCGCATGTCGGAAACGCCGTGCTTTTCATGGCCAACCTCCCGCTCGACGTAAACGTGCAGTTCATGACGATCATGGCGACGAAGATGCCTTTCGTCGGCCGCGGCTAGCTCTGTGAACCGTGACCAGTGACCCGTGACCGGTGACCGGTGTTCATTCCCCCTTCGGGTCACAGGTCACCGGTCACGGGTCACTATCTGACAGACGGAGGAGAACCAATGTCCACGGCAACGGTAAGGGGCGTGCAGATCAACTATGAGGTGCTGGGGAGCCAGGGCCCGTGGATGGCGCTCTCGCCCGGCGGCAGGCGCCCGCTGCAGGGCGTGAAGCCGCTTGCCCAGCGCATGGCCGACGCCGGCTATCGCGTCGTGATCCACGACCGGCGAAATTGCGGCGCATCCGAGGTCACGATCGGAGGCAAGGACCCCGAGAACGAGATGTGGGCCGACGACCTGCACGAGCTCCTGCGCCAGCTGGGTGCGCTTCCGGTCATCGTCGGAGGCGGATCCTCGGGCTGCCGCCTCGCGATCCTTTTTGCCCTGCGCCACCCCAAGCTCGTCGAGGCGCTGCTCCTCTGGCGCATTACGGGCGGGCGTTTCGCGGCGGAGCGGCTGGCACGCCAGTACTACACGCAGTACATCGAGGCCGCGGAAGCTGGCGGCATGGCGGCAGTGTGCGCGACCGAGCACTGGCAGGAGCGAATCTCCGCGCGCCCCGCCACGGACAGTATCTGATGAAGATGGACGCGAAGCGCTTCATCGGGGCCATGTTGCGCTGGCGCGAGTATTTCCTGCAAGGCGCCGATCTGCCCATCATCGGCGCCTCCGAAGCGGATCTCGGCTCGATCACGGTCCCGGCGTGCGTGATTCCCGGAAATGACCGCACGCACGACCTCAATACCGGCCGAAATCTCGCGCGGCTCCTTCCCAACTGCGAGCTGCACGAGCTCTTCGAGAAGGATGAGGACCTGGATCTCGTGCCGCCGGAGGAATGGCAGAAGAAGGACGGCGAAATCTCCGGCATATTCACGGACTTCCTCCAGCGCGCCCGCGCCCCCGTCCGCGCCTGACACGAGTTTGACCCGGATCAAACGGGGCAGCCTGCCGAGGAGGACAATTCATTAATCGCCCGGACTCGCCCCGCGATTGCTGGAGGAGGATCACCATGCCAGACAAAGCCCAGAGCTCCGCGCGCGCATCCCTCAACGGGGAGCGGGGCCTCGCGCTGCTGCGAGACCCAGCGCTCAACAGGGGCACTGCCTTCACCGAGGAGGAGCGCGACGCCCTCGGACTGCGCGGGCTGCTGCCGCCAGTCGTGCTCACGCAGGAGCAGCAGGCCACGCGTATTCTCGAGAATCTGCAAGCGCTGCCGAACGACCTCGAGAAGTTCGTTGCGCTGAACGCCCTGCACGACCGCAACGAGGCGCTCTTCTTCCGCGTCGTCTGCGACAACATCGACGAGATGCAGCCGCTCATCTATACGCCCACCGTCGGCCTTGCATGCCAGCGCTTCGGGCACATCTATCAGCGCCCGCGCGGCCTGTTCATTACCGCGCGCGACCGCGGGCGCATCTCGCAGGTGATGCAGAACTGGCCGTATCGCGCCGGGATCATCGTTGTCACCGACGGCGAGCGCATACTGGGGCTCGGTGACCTCGGGGCGAACGGCATGGGAATCCCGGTCGGCAAGCTCTCGCTCTACGTCGCCTGCGCGGGCGTGCACCCCGACGCCTGCCTGCCGGTCGTGCTCGATGTGGGGACCAACAACATGGAGCTGCTCGACGATCCCTTCTACCTTGGCCTGCGCGAGCGACGCATTCGCGGCAGCGTCTACGACGAGCTGGTCGAGGAGTTCATCTCCGCGGCGCAGAAAGTTTTTCCCGGCGTGGTGATCCAGTTCGAGGACTTCGCCAACCATAACGCGTTCCGGCTGCTCAGGAAATACGGCGAGCGCATCCCGACATTCAATGATGATATCCAGGGCACGGCGGCGGTTGCGCTGGCCGGCATCTTCTCGGCGCTGCGCGTGACCGGCGGGAAGCTGACCGACCAGAAGATCCTGTTTCTTGGCGCCGGCGAGGCGGCGACGGGCATCGCCGATCTCGTCGTCTCCGCGATGACCTCGCAGGGCCTGAACGAGCACGAGGCGCGGCGGCGCTGCTGGTTCCTCGACTCGCGCGGGCTTGTCACCAGGGCCCGCACCGATCTCGTCGAGCACAAGCAGCCGTACGCGCACGAGCATGCGGCGGTCGGAGACTTCCCGGCCGCGATCAGGGCGCTCAAGCCGACCGCGATCATCGGTGTCGCCGCGGTCGGCGGCACGTTCACGCGTGAGGTGCTCGAGGAGATGGCGCGCTTGAACGAGCGACCGATCATCTTCGCGCTGTCCAACCCCACCTCGAAGTCCGAATGCACGGCGGAGGAGGCATACCGGCACACCGGCGGCCGCGCTCTCTTCGCCTGCGGCAGCCCGTTCGATCCGGTGAAGCTGGCGGGCCAGGTCTTCGTGCCGCGCCAGGGAAACAACTCGTACATCTTCCCCGGCGTGGGCCTGGGCGCGATCGTGAGCGGCGCGAAGCGCATCACTGACGAGATGTTCATGTCGGCGGCCCATACACTCGCGCACGACGTGACCGAGACGGACCTCGCGCAAGGCAGCCTCTATCCTGCGCTTCCGCGCATCCGCGAAGTCTCCGCCAACATCGCCGCGGCAGTCGCGCGGGTCGCTTACCAGCGTGATCTCGCGAGCGCGCAGGCGCCCGATGACATCAACGCTCACGTGCAGTCGCAGATGTACGATCCGCGCTATCGGAAAGCGATCTGACGGCAGCGGCGCCGTGCGCTCATTCCTGCTCGCTCTTTTTACGTCCATGATACGCGCGGGCGGCGCGTCCTTTGCGCCGGGCGCGGTGCTGGCGGGAGGAGCATCCCGGCGTTAGGCTGACGAGGGCATGCACGACCGCGGGATTTACGAATGAAGCAAAAGGCAATCGTGATCGGCGGCTCCCTGGGCGGGCTGCTCGCCGCGAACTGGCTGCACCGCAGCGGCTGGGAAGTGGAGGTATTCGAGCGCGTGGAGGATGACCTCGCAAGCCGCGGCGCGGGCATCGGAACCCACGACGAGCTCCATGTCGCGCTCGGACGGCTGGGGCTCCCCGTCGACGACACGGTGAGCGTGCAGGTGGAGGAGCGCATCTGCCTCGATCGGAGCGGGCGCATCGTGCACCGCATGCGCAAGCCGCAGCGCATGAGCGCATGGGCCCGCATCTACCGCCTGCTGAAGGACGCGTTTCCGGCCGGGAGATATCATTTTCGCATGGAGCTCGCCGGCATCGAGCAGGATGCGGGCGGCGTCACGGCGGTTTTTGCCGACGGCGCGCGCGCACGGGGCGAACTGCTCGTCGGCGCGGATGGCATACGCTCGACGGTGCGCGGCATTCTCATTCCCGGGGCCCAGCCGCGCTATGCGGGCTACGTCGCATGGCGCGGACTCGTCGATGAGCAATCGTTTCCGCCCGACGTGCACCGGGAGCTTTTCGAGCGCTACACCTTTTGCCTGCCCGAGGGCGAGATGATGCTTTCCTATCCCGTGCCGGGTCGCGACAACGACACGCGGCCGGGGCACCGCGGCTACAACCACATCTGGTACCGCCCGACCGACCCCGAGCGCAGTTTGCCCGATCTCTGCACCGACGCCGCCGGGCGCTGTCACGGCATTGCGATTGCCCCGCCGCTCATCCGTGCCGACGTGGTTGCAGGTATCAAGGCGGCGGCGCGCAAGCTGCTCGCGCCGCAGATCGCGGGAATCGTCGAGCGCACCGAGCAGCCCATGTTTCATGCCATTTTCGACGTGGAGAGCCCGGCCATGGCAATCGGCCGGGTCGCGCTGCTGGGCGATGCGGCCTTCATGGCGCGGCCGCACGTGGGCATGGGCGTCACCAAGGCGGCGCTTGACGCTGAGTATCTTGCCGGTGCGCTCAGGGAAACCGGCGGAGATGTCGACGCCGCGCTCGCCCGTTACGACAAGGAACGGCGGATCTTCGGCGAGCGCATCGTGGCGCGCGCGCGACGCCTCGGCGCCTATCTCGCGGCGCGGCTCAAGCCGCCGGCAGAGCGCACCGAAGCCGAGCGCGAGCCGCCTGCCGAGGTGTTGATGCGTGAAATCGGATCCTCGTCGGTGGATATCGCGGAGATGGCCTCCACCTGATCGTGGCGATGCGTGACGGATCCTGTGATGACGAAAATTACTTCTCGGATGGCGCAACCTCGCCCACTTTCTTGAGAGCAGCAGCGGCAATACCCGAGTCGACCAGCTGGTCATAGCTGGGAGCGGCACCTTTATACTTTTTCAGCTTCGTGTTGAAGTTGTTCGTCCACTCGATCGTCTTTCTCGGCAGGCCATTGTTCACCGACCAGATCTTCTCCTCGACGAAAATGTCGAAGGTCTTGTTCATGATGTTCGGATGATCCTTGAAGACCGGCTTGATCCACTTTACCGTTGTGGCGAGATAGCCGGGCTTATCCTTGTAGGCGGCCCGATTTGACTCCATCATGGCGGCGGCAAATCGCACATAGGCATCCGGGTTGCTCTTCAACTTTGCATCCGGCGCTATGAACACCCCGTAGAAATAATGGGGCCGCGTCTTCCATAGATCGGCGATTTTATTGACCCCTTTCCGCAGAGTCTGGGCGAGCAACACCTCCTCAACATGAATGAGCACGGCGTCGGCCTTCTTTTCCACCAGGAATGGTACCCGGGCCGGTGGCGGAGTCTTGATGTACTTGACGTCGTCGTCGTTGAGCCCCACCCCCTGCATCACGGAAAGCGCGCCAAGGTGACTGTAGCCGCCGCGTCCCTCGATGCCGATCGTGCGACCCCGCAGATCTTTTGCGGTCTTGATTTCCGGGGCCGTTGCGAGCTGAGCTTCAAATAGAAACGCCATGGAATGGAATATCCTGAGACCGCTGCCTCCGGCTATTCCGCTCATGGCGATCGGCGCCGGAGTCCAGGCCACGTCAAGACCGCTTTGCGCGCTCGCTGCGGCCCTGTGAGTGGCAACCCCGCCGCGGAAGAACTTGACCTCGACGTCCAGACCGTGTTTCTCGAATATTCCGTTGTCCAGTGCGTAAAAGACCGGCATGTGCACCATGGGTGGCGGCTTTACCGGCATTCCCAGAATCAGCTTGTCGGCTGCCAGCGTCCACTGCAGCGGCAAAACAGCGAAGGCGACGCCGAATGAAAGGGCGGCAATCGCTCTACGAAAAGTGATCATGTCTTTACCCTCCTCCAGGTTATCGGGAAGTTAATGAACTCCATTAGGCCACGTGTCCCGGCGAATCAAACCCGCAACTTCCTGACGCGCTAAGTCGCGTCCTGTACCCGCCATTTGGCAAACCGCTTCTCGCACCAGGACACCAGTTTCGTGAGCACGATGCCCACGATCATCAGCAGCAACACCGGCGCGAGACCCTTGTCGAGCTGCAGATTGCCGGTGTAATCCTGACTCAGCGCGCCAAGGCCCGAGATGCTCATCAGGAACTCGGCCACCACCATGCCCACCAGGGCGCGCCCGCAGGCAAGGCCGACGCCCGCCACCAGGTAGGGCACAACCGAGGGCAGGATAAGATCCACCCAACGCTCCCGCTCGCTGGAACAGAACGAGTTCGCGACCTCCATCAGCGAGCGATCGACGTTTCTCACCCCATGATAGGTGTTGACGATGATCGGCATGATCGCGAAAAAAACCACGATGGTGGTTTTCCCGACGAAGTCCACGCCAAGCACCATCGCAATCGGAAACGCCAGCGCCACCACCGGGGTGGCATACAACGCATACACATAGTTGTCCACAGCCAGCTCGAATGCATGGTAGCGACCCATGCAGGTACCGATGACGACTCCCAGAGGGATGGCGATCGCGAGGCCGGCAAACAGGATCTGCGAGCTCTCATAAGCGGCCGCAATCATCTCACCGCTTATCAGGAGCTTGAAGAAAGCGATCACAATGGCGCTGGGATAGCTGAATACCGCGGATCGTATAAAACCTGCCTGCCCCGTCAGCTCCCAGATCCCGAGGACCAGCAGCAGCGAAATGGCGCGCACGTACACGCGCGGATCGGTAATCCACTTCACAAACTGGGTGCCGTTGGATTCCGTCGACCTTCCCGTTGCGCTAAGCGATGTGGTTGCCTCGTGGCTCACTGCGTCTTCTCCCGGAAGTCATCCAACCTGCCATCGAATACGTGAATGTCGAATGGCGCCGTCCGTTCTGGTTCGCACTGCTCATGATAGACAAAAATCAGCGATCATTGAGTTCGGATTGTGGTCTTAAATTCATAACTCCATGATTTCAAGCAAGATGTTCCTGGAACATTCCTGATGCCCGTGCACAAGAACCGCTGAGGGTCTGACCCTGAGGATCAAGTCCACGCGATGGGCTCGGGACCTCGCTGCAGCCCAGCCGATCTGGGCAAAATGGCGGGCATGCCGAGTCCCTGCCGCAACTTGAAACCCGCCATCACCTGCGAGCAGGCGCCATGACGCGCCGCGCGTCGGGACGGGATGCCTTCCTGTCGATCCTCGCCGACGAGGGCATCGATCATCTCTTCGGCAATCCCGGCACCACAGAGCTTGCGATCATGGAAGCGCTCGGCAAGCGCGATGACATTCGTTTCGTGCTGGGACTGCAGGAGAGCTCCGTGGTCGGAATGGCCGACGGGTTCGCGCGCGCTTCCAGGCGCCTGACCGCTTGCAACGTTCACGTCGCGCCCGGCCTCGGCAACGCCATGGGCGCTCTCTACAGCGCGCGCTTCTGTAATTCGCCGATCATTCTCACGGCGGGCCAGCAGGAGCAGGGCCACGGGCTGATGGAGCCGCTGCTCTACGGTCCGCTCGTCGCGATGGCGCAGCCGCTCACGAAATGGGCAATCGAGGTGACGCGCGTGGAAGACCTGCCGCGCATCCTCCGCCGTGCCGCCAAGGTGGCGACGGCGCCCCCGTCGGGCCCGGTTTTCATCAGCCTTCCCGGGGACATTCTCGACGGCGAGGCGGAGCTCGATTTCGGACGCTCGACGCGTATCGAGCCGACAGCGCGCCCCTCAGATGCCTCGATCGAGCGCCTGGCGCGCCGGCTGCTGCAGGCGCAAAGGCCGGCCATCATCGCGGGAGGCGAGATCTCCCGCTACGAGGCCTGGGCGGAGTGCGTCGCGTTTGCCGAGGCGCTCGGCGCGGCTGTGTACCAGCAGACCGTTCCAGACGCCGCGCATTTCCCCTCGGAACATCGCGCGTTCATGGGCATCCTGCCGAGAAACCAGTTGAGGGTCCGCGAGATGCTCTCGGCCCACGATCTGCTGGTGAGCCTTGGCGGAGACTCGCTCCGCATGTCGGTGTACAACCCGACGGAGGCGCTGCCCGAGGGCCTGCCTGTCGTGCAGATCACCGAATCGGACTGGGACATCGCGAAAAACTATTCCGTGGAGATCGCGCTGAGAGCCAATGTGCGCGAGACCGTGGCGGCGCTGGTTCCATGCCTGCGCAGGCTCGGAGGCGCCGGGCTCGATGCCGCTGCACGCCGCCGCCTCGAGGAGCTGGAGCGGAACAACTGGTCTGCGCGGCGCGCGAAGCTTGCCGCGGAGTGTGATCAGCGCGCCGCGGACCGTCCGATCGCTCCGCGCTATCTGATGCATCGCATCGTCGAGGCGCTCCCTGCCAACGCGGTGGTCGTGGAGGAGGCGCTGACTGCAACCAGCGCGCTCCTCGAGCTGCTGCCCTATCGCGATCCGCGCGGCTTCATGGGTCTCGCGAGCGGAGGAATCGGCTTTGCATTGCCCGGGGCGGTCGGCGCCAGTCTCGCGCTGCCGGGGCGCCCCGTGGTGGCGGTGGTAGGAGACGGCAGCGCGATGTACTCGATCCAGGCGCTCTGGACCGCGGCGCACCTGAAGCTGCCCGTCACCTACGTGATCCTCAACAACCGCAGCTACCGCATTCTCAAGGAACGCATGGTGAGCTTCCGCGGCGCCCGCGCCTTCACGGGCATGGAGCTTCGCGAACCGGCGATCGACTTCAGGGCGATCGCCGAGGCGATGGGCGTCACGGCTTCCACCGTGAGTGCTCCGCGCGAGATCGATTCCGCTCTGCGCGAAGCCATTTCATCCGGGGCGCCGCGGCTCCTCGAGTTCATCGTCGACAGCGGCTTCGACTGACCGGAATTGAGCCCCGGCAGGACGCGAACCGGCTCATGAAAAAACAAACCCCGCCGAAGCGGGGTCTCTGCAACTGCTGCGAGGGTCAGGCGGGACGCTTTGCGACGAATCGCCGCGGCCCCGGATGGCCGCAACCTCAGCGCGAGGCAGGCTCCATCGCCGATTCCGTAATCCTTGCGGCCACCCCGACCATGTGATCACGCGGGTCGGTGCGGATCACGTCTCCCCGGCATTTCCAGAACATCCTGCCGCCGGCCGTCTTGATCTCGATCGAGAAGCTGATGGGCTCGCCGACGGCATAATTGCCGCTCGTCCAGAAATACGCCCCCGAAGCGCTCATGTCGCGCGTGACGCCCCGGGTCTTGTCGAGGTACACCATCAGCGCGGTATCGACCCGTTTGTCTTTTCTCTTCTGTGGATTCGTCATGTTCCGTCCCTTTGGGCTCGCCCGATGCGGGTTACTATCCACTAGATCATAGCCTTCGCGAATGGGACCAGCCTACCCTTTGACGCGGGACATTCGCCCTTTTTCGTGAAACCGGTCACGGGGCAACAAAAAATTCACGGCCCCCGGCATCAATCACCGACGGCCTCCAGGCCGCTTCGCCTGACGGCCGGAGCCGCTTCCGATGAAGCAAGAAATCGTATGACCGTGCACGCAAGGGCCGCGTCCGGGGCGCGCGCTGCAACGCCTGCAGCAAACGACGTGACCTTCTGCAGTTCCGGCGGCAGCGGCGTGATGTGGTCGATCCCCGGCACGGGCAGCAGCTCGCTCATCTGCTGGAAGCCGATCTCCACCTCGCCCCGCGCGACCACGGCGCCGACTCGCTCACCGCCGCCAATCAGGCGGCTCTTGCCCAGCACCTCCCCGGCGACTCCCAGGCGCTGATAGAGCTCCGTCGTGAGGTACTGGCCGCTCACGCTCGCGGAATAGCCGATCGATTTTGCCTGGAGGAGCGTGCGCCTTAACGCATCGGCCGAGCTGATGTCCGGCTTCGGCGCTCCGGCGCGCACCGCCATGCCGATGATCGAGCGGGCTACCGGCACCCAGCCTTCGGCCAGAACCAGTCCGTCCTTGATGAACTCCCGCAGCACGGACTCCGAAACGATGACGATGTCTACGACCTCACCGCGCTTCAAGCGATTCGGTATCGAGCTCTCCCCCGTCCCGATGGAGGTCGAGGCCGTGACGACCTTTTTCCCCGTCAAGTGCTCCACTCGCGGGATCAACTCGAGGTGCGCCGCAGTAAAGGCGCCGGAGGTCATTACCCTGAATTCTTCCGTCTCTGCGGCCATGGCTCTTACGCTTCCTCCAATACGGGTCGGTGTCGTGCTTCCGGATCGCGACTGTAACGCGACTTCACAGCCCGCGCATCACCCGTCACAACGTTTCAGCCCACCCCTTCGGGCTGCTCCCTTCATCGTTCATCCTTCATCCTTCCGCCTTGGTATAGTGGCGCCTTTTCGCCTCCCAACCGTCAGGTAACACGTGGCCCATCCACCGGAAGGCGCGGCAGCCCCCGCCGTCCCACACCTCTCCTTCGCCGCGCTGCGCCACCCCGGTTACCGCGTCTACTTCGTCACCACGGCGCTGGCGATGATGGCGGACAACATCGAGCACGTCATCAGCTACTGGGTGATGTTCGAGAAGTTTCGCTCGCCGGCGCTGGGCGGATTCGCGGTCATCTCGCACTGGGTGCCGTTCCTGCTGTTCTCGGTCTACGCGGGATACCTCGCCGACCGCTTCGACCCGCGCCGCATCATTCAGCTCGGCATGCTGCTCTTCATCGGCGTCTCGCTTGGCTGGGGAACGCTCTTCATCACCGACGCGCTCGAGGTGTGGCACGCGTGCGTCCTGCTCGTACTTCACGGGTTTGCCGGCGTGCTCTGGGGCCCGGCCTCGCAGATGCTGATCCACGACATCGTGGGACCGGCGCACCTGCAGAGCGCGGTGCGGTTGAGCGCGACGGCACGCTGGCTCGGCGTTTTCCTCGGCCCGGCGGTCGGCGGCGGCCTGATGCTCGCGCTCGGCCCCGCGATCGGGATCCTGCTCAACGCGGTGATTTACCTGCCCATGGTGTTGTGGCTGTGGAAGGCGCCGTATGGTCCGCGCTTCAGGAAGGAGCAGCGCCCGCCGCCCCGCGCCGTGCGCGCGCTCGGCGACATCGCCGGCACGATCCGCGACGTTGCCGGCAACCGCACGATCGTCGCCATGGTTCTCCTCGCGGGCTGCGCGTCGTTTTTCGTCGGCCACGGCTACCAGGCGCAGATGCCGGGCTTCGCGCACGACCTCGGCCACAAGGACGTGGGAATGGTCTACAGCATGCTGCTCGGGGCAAACGCTGCGGGTGCCTTCATTGCCGGGATCGTGCTGGAGAGCCGCGGGCTCCTTCCCGCGAACCCGCGCACGGCGCTCATCCTCGCCCTGCTCTGGTGCCTGGCCATCCTCGGGTTCGCCGCCTCGAGCCTCTATGTCCTCGCGATCGCGCTTCTCTTCGTGGCCGGCTTTCTCGAGCTTTCATTCCACGCGATGGCCATGACCCTCGTCCAGTTGCACGCACCGCCGCAGATGCGCGGCCGCGTGATCGGGCTCTACAACATGTCCGCGCTCGGGCTGCGCGCATTCAGCGGTGTCACGATCGGTGTCGTCGGCGGGATGATCGGCATTCACTGGTCGCTCGGCTTGAGCGCCATGGCCCTGCTGGCGATCACCATCGGGCTCCTCGCGTTCAATATGCGCTCGACGTAACCGGGACCGAAGCCGGCTGTCGCCGATTACCGGTTCCCGCTCCTCGCTCCTCGCTCCCCACTCCTCCCGCGACGCGCGGGGCGGGGCGGCAAGAAGTCCGTTCGCCTCGCCGCGCGAGCGTAATCGGGCGCACTGCGCCTCGGTGAGGCGCGTGTTGCGCCGCGAGGTGGTGGCGCGCATGACATTGCCGGGCTCGTTGCTGTGAGTGCCGTCGCTGGACAGGACATGCACGAGCTCGTGCGCGATGGTCTGCGGCAGGTCCCGCGCATCGTGCGCGATCCAGACCGTTCCACTGCGTGCCGGGTGATGGGTCTTGAAGATCTCATACAATACCGGATACCACGTACTCCGTGATAGGTAATCAATGTCTACCATCAAAGTAATGGCGTCGGCGGCTTTCAGGGAGGCTTTCCTGGAGCTTGTGCCGCAGTTCGAGCGCGCGAGCGGGCACAAGGTGACGACGCTCTGGGTCCCGAGCGTGCAGATGATGACGCGCCTCAAGGGAGGCGAAACGGTGGATCTCGTGATTCTCTCCGCCGCCTCGCTCGATGAGCTCGTCACGGCCGGGATCATCGCGAATCGCGTCGATCTTGCAAGATCGGGCATAGGCGTCGCGGTTCGCGCAGGGGCCCCGAAACCGGACATCAGCTCGGGGGAAGCCGTCAAGCGCGCCGTGCTCGCGGCGAAATCCGTGGTCTATTCGACCGGTCCCAGTGGAATCTATCTCGCCGGCCTGTTTGAGCGCATGGGCATCGCCGGGCAGGTGAAAGCCAAGCTGAAGCAGGTGCAGGGCGAACCGGCCGGCGGTGTCGTTGCGCGCGGTGAGGCGGAGATCGGTTTTCAGCAGGTGAGCGAGCTTCTGCCCGTGCCCGGGATCGACATCGTCGGGCCGCTGCCGCCCGACATCCAGCAAATCACGGCGTTCTCGGCGGGCCTTCACGTTGCCGCCACGGAAGCGGATGCGGCGAAGGCGCTGGTTCAGTTCCTGACTGCGCCGGCGGCCGCACCCGTCATCCGAAAGAAAGGCATGGAGCCCGCTTGAACTTCCGCGACCGGTGACCCGGTCGGCAGTTTGCAGTTGGCAGTTGGCAGCGTTGGGCTTCGGCCTGCCTCTACCAGTTGCTATCTGCTGCAAACCCGCGGGTGTCGGCAACCTTCTTGCCGTCCGCATCCAGAAACACGAAGACCGGCGTGTAGGAATACGACGTGAGCTTCCGCAGCTCATCGCCTTGCGCATAGCTTGAGGGAGGTTCCGCCTCGAACAGCGCAAAGTCCTTCGAGTAGCGTTCTCGGAGCTCTCCGCCGGAGAGCACGCCGGTGATGTACCGGCAGCGCCCTCAGTTCTCGCTCGTGTAGAAGTTTGGTAGCATCCCCCATTTCCCGCCAGGTGACCGCAATGGCTGAAACTTCATCCGCGCTCCGTTCCGAACTTGCGCCGACGGGCACGCTCCGAGTCGGCATCAATCTCAGCAACTTTCTGCTGACCGCAAAGGACGCCAAGACAGGCGAGTTCACGGGGGTCGCCGTGGACCTGGGCAAGGAGATTGCCCAGCGGCTTGGTGTTCCCGCTGAGATCATCGGCTACCCGTCTCCCGGCGCCCTGGCAGACGCGGCGGCGACTGGCGCGTGGGATGTCGGCTTTCTCGGCGCCGAACCGCAGCGCGCGAACCAGATCGATTTCACTGCGGCCTATGTCGAGATCGAGGCGACCTACCTCGTGCCCCCCGGCTCGCCGCTGAAGAGCATCGCGGACGTCGACCGCGAGGGTGTGCGCATCGCCCTATCCGGCAAGAGCGCCTACGACCTTTATCTGACCCGTCACCTGAAGCACGCCCAGCTCGTTCGCGAGACCGGGGCCGACAACGTATTCAAGCGCTTCGTGGCGGACAAGCTCGATGCCCTCGCCGGATTGAGGCCCCGGCTTGTCAAGGACCAGGCGAACCTTCCCGGCTCGCGCATCCTCGAGGGGCGGTTTACCGCGGTGCAACAAGCGATCGGCACCCCCAAGGGGCGCGCAGCTGGGGCAAAATACCTCTCCCAATTCGTCGAGGAGGTGAAGGCCTCGGGGCTAGTGGCGAAGCTGATCGAGAAGAACGATGTGCGCGGGCTCACCGTCGCGCCGAAAGCCTGAACAGGAACTGAAGTTGGCAGTTCGCAGTCGGCAGTTCGCCGTTGGCAGTAAGCGGTAACCGCAAGGTGTGTGCTGCAAACTGCAAACTGAAAACTGAAAACTGCAGACTGCGAACTGGGAAGCACGATAAGAAGACGAGGAGCGACTCAGCGCCAGCGGCACGCCGATCACAGGAATGGCGGCGGCGCATTGTCTCGAACCAGTTGGAGGAGCAGAAAATGGGTCCTTCCTTGCCACGATTCTCCCGCTTCCTTGTGCTCCCCGCGCTCGCGCTCGGGTTGCTCGCGTCGACGAGCTCCGAGGTCTTCGGGCAGCAACCGGCGGCCAAGCCGGGGACGCCGTCGCCCGCGGAGCAGCGGCGCATCCAGATGGGCGGTTACCAACCCGAGCGCATGGACTCCAAGAAGCTCGGCCCGCACGCGCCGAAATTGACGGTAACGCCTCCGGAAGAGCTGCCGATCAAACATTTGCAGGTGCCGCCCGGGTTCACGATCGAGGTCTGGGCGCACGGCTTCCCCGGCGGGCGCATGATGACCCGCGGCGACAAGGGCACGATCTTCATGGGCACGCGCAACATCGGCCGCGTCTACGCCGTCATGGACAAGGGCGGCACGCGCACCTCCAAGGTCGTCATCGACAAGCTCGTGCAGCCGAACGGCGTGCTGTTCCACAGCGGCTCGCTCTACATCGCCGCCATCAACAAGGTGCTGCGCTTCGACAATATCGAGGCGAGCCTGGACAACATCCCGCAGCCCGTGGACATGACCGACGCGTTCAAGCTCCCGCCGGAGGTCCACCATAACTGGAAGTTCCTCGCGTTCGGGCCCGACAAGAAGATCTACATTCCCGTCGGCTCGCCCTGCAACCTGTGCGAGGTCAACCCGGGCGTGCACGGCCAGATCCGCCGCTACAACCTCGATGGCTCCGGCATGGAAATCGTGGCGCGCGGCGTGAGGAACAGCGTGGGCTTCGACTTCCACCCGAAGACGGGCGAGCTGTGGTTCACCGACAACGGGCGGGACTGGGGCGGTGAAAACGGCTTCGAGGAGGAGCTGAACCGCGTGCCGAAGGACAGGATCGGCGGGCGCTTCGGATTTCCCTACTGCCATGCTGACGGGCAGCCCGATCCGGATATCAAGGTGCCCGATCCCTGTGCCGGTGTGATCCTTCCGGTGACCACCCTTGGCGCGCACGCGGCGGCGCTCGGCATGCGGTTCTACACCGGGAAAATGTTCCCCGCCGAGTACCGCGACGCGATCCTCGTCGCCCGGCGCGGCTCGTGGAACCGGACAGTCAAGAACGGCTACGATGTGCTGGTCATCAACGCGACGGCCGACGGCAAGAATGCCCAGGTGAAGCCCTTCGTCACGGGATTCCTCGACAAGGAGAAGAACGCATTCCGCGGGCGCCCGGTCGACGTCCTGCAGATGCCCGACGGATCGGTCCTCGTCGCCGACGAGCAGAACGGCGCGATCTACCGCGTGAGCTACCGGAAATAGATGTCAGGTTGCGGCACGGCACGGCGGACGGGGTTCGTCTGCCGTGCGATGGCGGCGGGCATCGCGCTCGCCGCCGCGTCCGCGTATGCCGCAGGCGATGCCGGACGCGGGCAGGCAAAGACGGAGTCCTGCGCCGCCTGCCACGGCACGCCGCAGCGCCCGCCGCTCGCGGGCATGCCCACCCTCGCTGGCCAGACCGCGCCGTTTCTCGAGCTGCAGCTCATCATGATGCGGGAAGGACTGCGCGACGTGCCGGAGATGGCCACGCTGATGAAGGGCCTCACCGACGCCGACGTCAGCGATATCGCCGCCTACTACGCTCGCCAGACGCCGCCGAAGATTTCGGCAACGCGCGACCCGGCGCGCTACGGGCGCGGAGCGGTGCTCGCCAAGGCGATGATCTGCGACAATTGTCATGGCGAGGACTTCCGCGGGCAGAAGCACCTGCCGCGCCTCGCCGGCCAGCGCGAGGACTACCTCATCGCCTCGCTCAAGGCCTACCGCGCGAACAAGCGAACGGGAATCGATACCAGCATGAACGAGCTCATGTACCGCGTGCCCGATTCCGACATCGAGGCCCTCGCCCACTTTCTCGCGCACCAATAGCTGCGCGCGACCGACGATGCCGGCGACCTCCCCGAGGAACGATGGCTCACGGGAAATCCGGTGGGATGGCGGGGAAGGAAGGGAACAACCTACGCGATCAACCTGCGTATCTACTTCCAGAACCTTTCCGAAGAGGCGTGGCTACATGTCGCACGCAATGGACGGTCGCGCGCGCCGATGCCGTGGTGGAGTCTGAGCGACATGAACGACGAAGACCTCAAGGCCATGTATCACTACATCCGCTCGCTCAAGCCGTTCGGCAAGCCGGCTCCCGACTTCCTGCCGCCAGACAAGAGGCCTCCACGACCGTATCAACAGTTGCCGGATATGAGCTGACGGAAGGACCGGCCACGACCGCGAGCTCCGCGTTGGGGCGGATGCCCGCGGCGACGATCAGCGTGTCGCATTCCATCGTGCGCCCGCCCCGCCGGATATCCACGCTGGCCTCCCGCCACGTTTTGCAACGCAGCAAGCACCGTGTCACATCCCGCGCTATGCGCGAAAACCCGGTACGATTCAACACGCAACGTCAGGACAATGTGTGTTTTGCTGGAGGCGCTCGGCTCCGGGCGCGCCTGATCGCGGTGCATCATGGATGGTTCGCGCAACGGGGTGGTACGCGAACCATCGAAAGTCACGAGGCAGAAGTCAGAAGGCGGAAGCAGCAACGTATCGTTTTCGTTTCGCTCGTCGCCTGGGGATGGATCGCGCCGTTAGAATGACGGCCGCGATGTACTGTCCTGGCGCACAGGAAGTGAACAAGACACCCATCACCCATCACGCATCACCCATCACGGTTTCCGGCTCTTGAGTGCGATCCCGCGGGCCTCCGTGCTCGCTCCGTTCCGCGTCCGAAGCTTCCGTTTCCAGTGGCCTGCGGACATGGCCACGTCGTGGGCGTTCGAGATGGAGAACCTGATTCTCGGCTGGTATGTGCTCGTCGAGACCGGGTCGGTGCTGCTGCTCACCGTGTTCGCCTCGCTGCTTTATATCGGCACGCTGCTTGCGCCCATGTTTGGCGTGATGGCGGACCGCGTCGGGCACCGCAACCTGCTTTGCGCCATGCGCGGGTTCTACGCGGTGCTGGCGGGAACGGTCATGATCCTTGCCTATACCGACGTCCTCACGCCGGTGCACGTTCTCGTCATCACCGCGCTGCTGGGCCTCGTCCGGCCCTCGGACATCGGCATGCGCGCCGCGCTTGTCGGCGAGACCGTGCCTTCCACGCAGCTCATCGCGGCGATGGGAATCCAGCGCACCACCCAGGACTCTGCCCGCATCGCGGGAGCCCTCTCAGGCGCGGGTCTTGTGGCCGTGCTCGGAATGGGGCCGGCCTACACCGCGGTCGCGGCGCTCTACATTGCCGCGATGCTGCTCACGAAGGCGGGGGGGCCGCGGGCCACGCGCGTTCCCGCGCCGGACACTGCCCCGGCGCCGGCTCGAGCCTCTCCATGGCGCGATCTCAGGGAAGGTCTCGCCTATGTGTGGAGGACGCCGCATCTCCTCGCCCTGATGTTTCTCGCCTTTTTGCTCAACCTCACGGCATTTCCGTTGATGCACAGCTTGATGCCGGTCGTGGCCAAGGAGGTCTATCTCGCCGATCAGACAACCCTTGGGTACATGGTCGCGGGCGCGTCCGGCGGCGCGCTCCTGGGATCGCTCGTCACGAGCCGTATGGGCCACGCGATTCCCGCGGCACGGCTGATGCTTGTGGCGTGCGCGGCGTGGTATGCGGGGCTTCTCCTCTTTGCGCACATGCCCCATCCGGCAAGCGGGATTCCGGTGCTCGTGCTTGCCGGCTGCGCCCAGGCCGTCGGCCAGGTGCCGATGGCGGCGTTGCTCCTGCGCACGTCGGACGAGCGCTTCCGCGGGCGCATCATGGGCATCAGGATGCTGGCGATCTACGGCAATTTGCCGGGGCTCCTGATCGCCGGTCCCCTCATCGCCAATTTCGGCTACCCGGCGACCGCGACGCTCTATTGCGTGCTGGGACTCGCATTCCTCTGGTTCGTTGCTGCGCGCTGGCGCACGCATCTCTGGCACGCCGATGCCCTGGCGAATGCGAGGTGACAAACGTTGCAGGACGAAGAACAATTTGACCGCCGAGACGCCGAGAGAACCAATCATTGAACCGCCAGGACGCCAAGCTCGCCAAGAAGTCCTTTCGCGGTTGAAAATCGTCGATCGGCCTGCATCGGCGTTCATCGGCGGCTAAAGACGCTTTACGTTTCACGTTTCACGTTTCACGGAGAAAACCATGCGGCCGTTCGAAGGAGTGAAGATTCTCGACTGCACCCACGTTCTCGCGGGACCTTTCACGGCCTACCAGCTCGGCCTTCTCGGCGCCGATGTCATCAAGGTCGAGGACCCGAACGAGCCCGACCAGAGCCGCGAGACGGGCGGCGACGTGGCGCTCAACAAGGCGCGCATGGGCACGAGCTTTCTCACCCAGGGCTCGAACAAGCGCTCGATCGCGCTCAATCTCAAGACCGAAGGCGGCCGCGCGGCACTCAAGAAACTGGTCGTGGATTGGGCGGATGTCTTCATCGAGAATTACCGGCCCGGCGCGTTCAAGGCGCTGGGGCTGGGCTACGAGGACCTCTCCCGCCTGAAGCCCAAGCTCGTCTACGCCTCGATGACGGCCTTCGGGCAGGACGGGCCGCGCGGCCCGCAGACCGCGTACGACCACGCAATCCAGGCGACCTCGGGCATCACAGCCGCCACGGGGACCGAAGAGAGCGGCCCGATCAAGGCGGGCGCGCCAGTCATCGACTATGCGACGGGCACCATGGGCGCCTTCGCGGTATCGGCGGCGCTCTACCAGTGCCTGCGCACGGGCAAGGGCCAGTGCATCGACATGGCCATGCTCGATGTCGCGATGATCCTGCAGGCCTCGCACATCACTGACTCCCTTCACACCGGGCGTCACGGCAAGCGCGCGGGCAACCGGATGCGCTATGCGGAGAACTCCATGCACGAGGCGAAAGACGGCCTGCTGCAGCTCGCGGCCTCCAACCGGCGGCAGCACCGTCGCTTCTACACGGCGATCGGCGAGCCCGAGGAAGCGGAGCGCACCAGCATTGATGAGCGAAACGCCCGCTGGGAGGAGAAGTACGCAGTGATCGCGAAGAAGATCCGCGAGAAAACAGCAGACGAGTGGGAGAACTATCTACAGTCAAGGCACGTGCCGGCAACCCGCGTGCGCGAGCTCCATGAGGCACTGAAGGACCCGCAGCTCGCGCACCGCGCCGTACTTCACCGGCACGAAAACGTTCCCGGCGTGGGAAAGCCGCTCACGGTGCCGCTCGCCGCATTCAAGTTCGCGCACGACGGGCCCTCGATCGAGCGCCCCCCTGCGCGCCTGGGCGAGCACACGGATGAGGTCCTGGCGTCCGTGGGCTACAGCGCCGCGGAAATCGCTGCGCTGCGCGAATCCGGTTCTATCGCTTAATCAGTGGCACCTGGAAAGAATTGAACCGCCGAGACGCCGGGATCGCCGAGAGCGAAAAGCGAGTGAAAATGGGGTCAGACTCGACTGTCTCACCATCACCTCATCGGCGAACACAGCCCGTTCGGAAAGTCGAGTCTGACCCCAAGTTTCCCGCTGGGCTAGTGCATGCACTTTGTCCGCAGCAGCAGCGTCAGCGCGTCGAGCTCGAACTCGTCGACAAGGTTGCGGCCGGAGCGCGCGAGCCACTGGTTCTGGGCAACGTAGGCGAGCTTCTCGCGCGCCTGCGGGCACTCGTATTCAAGGCCGGCCACGTTCTGCAGGTGATGGACCATCTCGTGCACCAGCACTGAGACTCCCGCGGGCGTTTTGCCGGTCCAGCCTTCGGGCAGGTAAATCGTGCGGGTCGAATCGTCGTAGAGGGCTTCGACGTCCCGCTGCAAAGCCGCGCCCGCCGGTGCCGATGCCTCGCCCGATAGCGCGGGCGAATGTGCCGCCGCCTGTCCGCGCAACTGCACGGCGCTCATTTTCGCCGGCGCGAGGTATTCGATCCGGGGGTGGTCGTAATCCGCGGGCAGACCGAAACCGATGGAAAGCCAGGTTACGATCGCCGTCAGCAGAGTTTCCATGTCCTTGCCTCCCTCGTCAGGTCAGGCCGGGTTCGGCGCCGCGCCCGATCATGACTCGGCACCCGGGACCCGGACCAGGTTCAGTCGTTCATGAAACGCTCAGCGGATCGCGGAGCTGCTCAGGCGCTTTTGCGCCATCGGGTCATCGGCGGCATTGACGTAGTTGACCGCCCACGGCCCGACGCCCTGGATCTCGACGACGGTTTCCTCCTTCGTGAACGCGAAGAAGCGGCCCTTGCTCGGCCAGTGCGCGTAGCCCGTGTAGAGTGGTATCGTCCGCGCGTTGTCGAACTTTTCGCCGCTGCCGAGGTTGAAGGCGCCCGATACGACGATCATGCGGTCGATGGCCGGGCTCGATTGCGGCTTTAGCTGATATCCGGCCGGGAGCTTCAACCGGAAGACAAACGCGCCGGGCTTGGCAGGGTCGCCTTGCAGCATCGCCATTTTGGCGCCTTGCGGCAGCGAGGCTGGCGCGTTGACCCATTTGAGGTCGCTCGCCGCTGCAGGGGCTTGCTGCGCATGAACGTACGAAGCACCGAGCAGCCCGACGATGAAGGGCATCAATTTGATGAGCTTTGCGTAGGACGTTTTCATTTGCGGTCTCCTTTGACAGGGTCACATCGATAGCGAGGTCAGATTCCCCAAAATCCGCCGCGACCATGTTTCACGCGACGTGCACAGCATGGGCGCGATGCGCGGCGGACTGAATCACCCGGGCGTATTGCGACCTTGGTCGCAGCAATCCGTGCCCGGGACGGGGAACTGTTCCCGATCAAGGAGATCCGCGCCGGGAGTGGCGGGGACCGGGAGGTGCATTGGTACTAGTACTGAAGTATTCTTGTTGCCGCTGACCGGACGTCGTCCCGCGTGAAGATCCTCATAATCGATGACCACGCCCTCATTCGCGAGGCGTTGCGGGGCGTGCTGAAGGAGCTGAAGGGCGATGCCATCGTGAGCGAGGCGGCCGACTGGCACCACGCATCCCGGCAGATCGAGGAGAACGGGGGTTTCGATCTGGTCCTGCTCGATCTGAGCCTGCCCGACCGCGACGGGGCCGACATTCTCGCCGAGCTGCGCGAGCGCTACCCCGCTGGTTCAGTGGTGGTGCTATCCGCCCGCCAGGATCGGGAGAGCGTCGCGAGAGCGCTTGAGCTCGGCGCGGTCGGCTTCATTCCGAAGTCCTCGGAGCGCGATGTCATGCTGAGCGCGTTCAACCTCATTTTCTCGGGAGGAATGTATATCCCGCCGGAAATCCTCGTCCGGCAGGAGCCGGCTGCGGCGCGGTCAGCGGCGGCGCCGGCGCAGCCCGGACGGCGCGCCTCGGCCGCGGAACTCGGCATCACCGGACGGCAGATGGAAGTCCTGCACCTGATGATGCAGGGCCGAAGCAACAAGGCGATCTGCCGGGCGCTCGATCTCGCCGAGCCCACCGTGAAAAATCACGTCACGGCGATTCTCAAGGCGCTCGGCGCGGCCAACCGCACCGAGGCGGTCATCGCGGCCGGCGCGCTAGGGCTCGGCCCGCAGAAGAGCGCCGACTAGCTTCGCGCAATGCGGCCCGGAACGGGACCCGCCCGTCCCGCGGCCTCAGGAGTCCGTTGAGCATCGCCCGCAGCGCCATCGGCGGAACCGGCTTGTGCAGAAGGTGGTATCCGCTCGCACCGGCGTCGCGCAGGCGCTCGGGCGCCGTATCGCCGCTAATGAGAAAGGCAGGAATCGCTGCGCCCAAGGCGCCGCGCAGGCGCTCGATCGCCTCGATCCCCGTTTTCCCGTTCGCGAGCCGGTAATCGGAGATGATCACGTCGGGCCTGCTGCCAAGCTCGGTGAGCCGCGCCAGCGCTTCCGCTGCGCTGGGCTCGGTCACCACGCCACAGCCCCAGCTGCGCAGGATGCCGCGCATGCCGTCGAGAACGAGCGCGTCGTCATCGATCACGACCACGAGCTTCCCGCTCAATGGGTCCGTCGGACGTGCCCGCTCGGCCGGCGCTTCGGACGGTTCCCGTTGCGCCGCCGCTCTTGGGACCGAGACCGAGAAGCACGAGCCCCTGCCCGGACGCGACTTCAATTCGACCGGGTGATCGAGCAGCCGTCCCAGCCCGTCGACGATCGCGAGCCCGAGGCCGAGCCCGCCTCGACGGTCTCGTCCCGCACCTGCAAGCTGGTAGAACTCGCGGAATATGTTCCGATGATGATCCTCGGGAATGCCCGGTCCGCTGTCCCATACCTCCAGCCGCAGTCGCGCACCGCGGCGGCGACACCCGATCACGATCCCGCCGCGGGTCGTATAGCGCACGGCATTGGATGCGAGGTTGAGGAGAATCCGCTCGAGCAGGATGAAATCGCTCCGGACCCAGGCTGCGCTTGGAACCACGCTCAATCGCAGGCCATTCTCCTGCGCGGCACCGGCAAATGTCGTCTCCATGTGCTTCAGGAGACGTTCGACCGGGAACTCCGTCAGCTCCGTCTCGAGCATGCCCGCCTCAAGCTTGGACATGTCGAGAAGCGCATTGAACAGCTCGTTCATCGCGCCGACGGCGGCGTCAATCCGTCCGACGAGACGGTTTCGCTCCGCCGGATCGCACTCTGCGTGCAACTGGGCAACGAACAGATTCAACGCGTGTAGCGGCTGGCGCAGATCGTGGCTCGCAGCAGCCAGAAAACGCGATTTATATGCGTTGGCGAGCTCGAGCTGGCGTGTCTTGTCCTGGCTCTCCTCGAAAAGACGGACGTTCTCGATCGCAATCACCGCCTGGTCAGCAAAGGTCCTGAGCAGGTCCTCGGTCGCCTTGGGTATCGGCCCGGCCTCAGCCCAGCCGACCACGATCGCCCCCAGCGGCTGGCCGTCCCGCAGCATCGGCACGCCGAGCATTCGCCGCCAGCCCATGGCCGTGGGAAACCTCTGGTCGTAGTGTGGATCGGCGCGGGCATCCTCGAGCCGGACGACAGCCCTGTTCAGCAGGACTCGCCCGGAGACCTGGGACGCGTCGGGGCGCATTGGGTATTTCGCCTGAAGCAACTCGACGTAGCTCGGCCCCGTGTTATGGCTGGCGACGTAGTGCAGCAACTCGCCGTCGTAGCGGAAGACATTGGCAAAGAGACTTCCGCACAGGGCAACGGCATTGCGCACGATGGCGTCGAACACCGGCAGCGCATCGGTCGGCGAGCCACTGATTGCCCGAAGGATTTCCGCGGTCGCAGTCTGCTGATCGAGCGCCTCCGCGATCTCCCTGTTACGCGCCTCGAGCTCCCGGAACAGGCGCACGTTCTCGATTGCGATAACGGCCTGGTCGGCAAAAGTGGTGATCAGATCGATCTGCTTGTCGGTGAAAGGCTGGACTGCCGTACGCCACAGGCAGATGACCCCGATCGGGACGTTCTCGCGCAGCATGGGAACGCCAAGCAGCGTGCGAACAACGCCGATGCCGGGCGCATTGCGATGCGCCGCGAGCCATTCACGATCCTCGCGGGTGTCAACGATCTGGACAGCGCGGCCCGCCAGCGCCACGCGGCCGACCATCGTTCCATCGCCCGGCTGAATTGCGTCAGCCTGCCGCCATTCCCTGAAATCCGGCGGGGCGCGATAGGCGACGGCAAGCCGGTAACCGTCCTCGTCGCGGCGGAAGATGAATCCCTGCTCGGCGGCGCAGAGCTTCGTGGCGTACTCAACCAGGCTGTGCAGGACCGGCTCAAGCTCAAACCTTGATCGGCTGATGACCTTGAGGACTTCGCTGGTGGCCGTCTGCTGCTCCAGCGCCTCGGCAAGCTCGCCGTTGCGCGCTTTCGCTTCCCGGAAAAGCCGCACGTTCTCGAGCGCGATGACAGCCTGGTTGGCAAAGGTTTCGAGCAGCTGAACCTGCCGCTCCGAGAAGGCCCGAACTTCGCGCCGCCAGACGGACATGACGCCGAGCAATTGATCTCCCCGGCACATGGGGACAGCGAGCACGGTCCGTACGTTTTCCGCTCGATGCGCCTCCGTAACCAGGGTGCCCGGCTCGGCCAGAAAGTCGAGCACCTGCACCGGCCGGCGCTCGAGCGCCGCCCGGCCGGTGGTCGTCGCGCGGTTGGGGGGCTTACCGCCCTGAAGGAATGCAGCGAACTCAGGGGTGCAGTCGGTGCGGGCCGCGAGAACCAGCCGCCCGCCCTCGTTCAGCATCGCGAAGGCAAAGCTCGCCTGGCACAACCGGGTGGCACTGGTGACGATGGTGTCGAAAATCGGCGCCGGATCGGTCGACGAGTTGGCGATAGCCCGCAGGATCCCTGCGGTGACGCGCTGCTGCTCGAGAGCCTCGGCCAGTTCTTGGTCGCGGGAATCGGGTTCCATGGCGTCGGTGAGATCGCGCTTTCCCCCTCAATCACGGGAATAGGTAGTCATCGCGGGCACGCTCGACCGGGCGAACAGTCTATTACGCCGTCAGTTGGCCCGCCAGCGGGAAATCTGTCCTTCTCGCGCAACAGGTCAGGCCCCGTACAACTGAACCGCCGAGACGCCGGGATCGCCGAGAGCGAAAAGCGCGCAAAAGCGCAGACACGAAGAACACTGAGGACACGCAGGATTCCGACGAGGAATCACAGAGCCTTGTAGCTCGGGTCACCGGTCACGGGTCACGGGGTCCTAGATCTTTTCGAAATCGATCCGCTCGTGGACGGGCAGGCCCTTGAGGTAGCGCCGCAGGCAATCGAGGCCCATCTCGGTCGCCCCGAGGCGGACCCAGTCGCGCCCGCCAACCACGCGGCTGCGGCGGGAGGCGACGTTCTCCGCGGTCGCGATGGCGATACAGATGGTGCCGCCGAACTCGAGCCGGTCGGCGCCTTCATCAATTTCGATCAGCACCGCGAGCGCGTGGGTCGAGCCTGTGTAGCGCCGCGCGGCGCGCGCCACGGCCTCCGCCGTCTCGCGCGTAACGCCTTCGGGGAATGATCCCGGATCGATCCCGACTGCGCCGCAGGCTTCTCCGAGGTCGCGCGCCACGATGCCCCGGCGGAAGACCCGCTCGGCACCCGGCAGGTGCGCAATTCGCGCGGCAATCTGCCCGCTGGTAAACATCTCCACCACCGTAAGCGTCGCCCCGAGCGCCTTCAGTGCTTCGAGGACGACGCCTTCGAGCGTGTCGTCGTCCTCGGCCAGGATGAAGTTGCCAAGGCGCTTGCGCACTTCCTGCTCGACCGGCGCGAGCTTGCGGCGGACATCGTCCATGTCGCGCCCTCGCACGGTGAGCTTGGTCTCGAGCTGGGGATAATGCGCGCGGAAGCCGAGCTTCACCGTGCCGTCGGGCACGAGCTCCGCGACCCCCGCAAGGAGAGAGTCCGCGTGCGATTCGCCGATGCCGTAGGAGTGAAAGCGCTTGAGGAAGATCGCGGCCTGCATGCCGCTCGTCTTGAGGAGCCGCGGGATGATCTGCTCCTCGAGCATCCGGCGGAGCTCCCGCGGCACGCCAGGCGTGAAGAAAAACCGCGCCTTCCCGATGTCGACCGCAAAGCCGCAGGCCGTGCCGATCGGGTTGTCGAGCACCTCTGCGCCCGCCGGAAGCATGGCCTGCTTGGTGTTGTTGGGCGGCATGACGCGGCTGCGGCGCGCGAAGTACTCCCGCATCTTCGAGAGCCACTCCTCCGAGAGCACGAGCTCGACGCCGGCGGCCTTTGCTGCGATCTCCTGCGAGAGATCGTCAACCGTGGGGCCGAGGCCGCCGTTTACGATCACGGCGTCGGCGCGCTCTCCCGCGAGCCGGAACGCGAGCAGCAGGTCCTCGCGGTCATCGCCGACCGTGGTCTCCCATCGCACGGAGAGACCGACGTCCTCGAGCTTCTGGGTGATATAGCTGAAGTTGGTGTTGACGATCTTGCCCGTCAGCACCTCATCTCCAGTACAAATCACCTCGATGCGCATCTCGCGCGTCACCCATCACTCATCACCGATCACGCCTCATTCATCGCGGCCGTAGTGGATCCGCCGATAGGGCAGCGTGATCACGCTGCGGGAAATCCGCGCATCGACGAGCATGGGCCCGGGTTTGGCGAGCCACTCCTTGACGGCGCCGCGCAGCTCCTCGACGCTGCGCACCATCCGGCCGCGCCCGCCGAAGGCCACCCCAACCGCGCCCAGGTCCGGCATCGGGATCGTCGCGAGATCTGCCTTCATCTTGTGCGCGTCGAGCTTGTAGTACTCGGAGCCCA
>Ga0256864_1000041_pt1 | contig 61466 bp, 67 predicted proteins | sample RVTome_11_FD_187336 | JGI IMG/M metagenome (GOLD analysis project Ga0256864, IMG submission 187336) | Soil microbial communities from uranium-contaminated site in the Upper Colorado River Basin, Wyoming, United States - RVT147D111 HiSeq ... | reverse complement strand
TTCGGCGCGTCCGTAGAGGCGCTGCACGATCCGATCGACCATTCCGCGACTTTTCTGCCGCTTGGCGACCTCGCGCAATACGGTGAATCGGTCCTGGTACGGTGCGTGCGTCATGATGCCATGGCCTGTTCGGTCATCGTCGCGTCATCGCGACGATAGAACTGTTCGAGTTTGCCCAGAATGGAGTCGTCGCCTTCGAGTATGCGCAGCGCGATCCAACGGTCGGGCAGGGATGTGTGATTGATCTCCTGAATGCTGGGGACAATTCCGACGATCGCCGCCTCAACATCCTCGGAGTACACCGGCTTTTTCGGCGACGGCGACATCTGTCCGGTGACGATTTGATCGATCGCGTCCTTGAGCTCGAGGATGCCCCGTCTCGCGAGCGCTACCGTTCCGACAACCGGCAGGCCCAACTCCAAAGCCAATTCCTTCAAATCGACCCAGACATGCTTGCGACGCGCCTCATCGAGCAGATTCACACACACCACGATCCGGTCGCTCACCTCGGCGATCTGCAACACGAGATTCAGATTTCGTTCCAATGCCGTGGCATCGACGACGACGACCGTGACATCGGGATTGCCGAAACAGATGGCATCGCGCGCGACTTCCTCTTCGGGCGAGCGTGCCGACAGTGAGTATGTCCCCGGCAAGTCGACGACTTCAATGCGCTTGTCCCGGTGCGGATAGAATCCGCGCGCTTGCAGGACTGTCTTACCCGGCCAGTTGCCGGTGTGCTGCCTCAGCCCGGTCAGCGCGTTAAATACCGAAGTTTTTCCAACGTTGGGATTGCCCGCCAGGACGACGGTCGCGTCGGCGCTGCCCTCGCGTGCCAACTGGCCGCTGTCGGTCAACGGATTGAGCGCGCACGAGGAACACTGTGCGTCCATCATCGCCAGACTTTGAATCCCGATTGACTTTTTCACTGTAACATCAACCGTCGATGTGAATGCGCCCTGCATCGGCGCGTCGCAACGCAATCACCGCGCCGCGAATGCGATAGGCGACGGGATCACCCAAAGGACTGCGACGCAGCGCTTCCACGCGCGAACCGGGAATGAACCCCAAATCCATCAGGCGCCGCCGATCAGCGCCCTCCGCATCAAGTTTCAGAACCGATGAAGACTCCCCCAGACTTAAATCCAGCAATGTCATCTCCGTATCCTTCCCATTTTCATTAACTGCGCCAGCCGACTGTCTTTCCGTCGGGCAAATATGAAAACTCTCTGACTCTTGCGGATGCCTGTTGTCCGAACAATGTGAAGACCCGCCGCTGGTCCGCGCTGAGTTGATCGATGTACTCAAGGAATTCGTGCAGACGTTCCGCAGCCAGCGGCGAAAGTCCATGCTCCATCTGACAGGCGTCGCTATCGGCCTGCTCTTTGTCCAACCCCAAAATCTGCGTCAGAAACGAGACAATGTCGGAGTGCCGATGGGCAATGCTGGCGGCCGTGCGTGCGCCGCTCCGGGTCAGATGGATCAGCCCCCGGGCCTCATGGCTCACCAAACCCATCATCGCCATGCGTCGAACCGTGCGGGTGACCGTCGGCAGACGACATTGCAGGCGTTCCGCCAAATCCGTTGTGCGCACTCCGCCGTTGTCGGGTTTCTCCAGATGATAGATTGCCTCGAGGTAGTCTTCCTGTATCGCCGTCAAGTCCACGAGTTACCTCCGGGTAATTACCCTGCGCTAAGTATACTGCGCTGTGGGGGCGGAAGTTTGTGAATTTTTCGTCCCAGAGGCGCTGACATACAAAGTGATGTATGCCAATATCTTACGAATTGCTGAATGAGGATGCATTTCCAGGGTTTTCGTTCAAAACTACACAAACTAAGGGGGAGATTGCTATAGTGAGAAGTGAGGTGCACCGCACCCCGGAGGAGGCCAGCCGTGATTGCCATCAGTCGCATCGACCACATCAACATGCGTGTACACAACCTCAACGAATCGATGGAATTCTACCGGCGTAACTTCGGCTTCGAAATCAAAGAGGATCACGCGTCCGACTCCGAGCCATGGGTCATCATCGGAGTTCCCGACATCGCTTACCTGTGCCTGTATGAGCATCCGGGCAAATCAAAACCGACCGATGGGCTGACGATCAACCACTTCGGATTTGCCCTGAATGACTTTGATCGGGCACTGGAAATGCTGAAACGCAACGGCGTGGAGATTCTCTACGGCGGGGCGGTCGACTGGCCGCGGTCACGCTCGCTGTACATCAAAGATCCCAGCGGACACGAAATCGAACTGGCGGAAAAAGTCGGGGGCGGGCTGCAGTAAGCTGTCTCACTTCTTGATTCCCAGATACAGATACACCCATGGGCGCAGCATCGACCACCAGCCGGTCATCGCGCTGATCTTCGAGTAGTTTTTCATCGACGCAGGATACGTCATCGCCACCGGCGCTTCCGTAATCCGATACCCCAGGTTGATTGCGTAGTAGTGGATGTAGTACTCCATCTCATAGTGATCCAGCCATGGCTGCGAAATGTCCAGACGTGGGTCGTTGACAATCGCCATGCGATAGGCACGGTATCCGCAGGTGACATCGGTCCCCTCAAAGCCGGTCAGACGATTGATCAGCCACGTCACCGTCGGGATCGCTGCGCGCCGAAACAGCGGCAGGTGTTCGAAACGCCCGCCCCTGATGTACCGCGACCCCTGGACGTAATCGCACTCCCCGCTGCGGATCGGACGCAAGACGGCCGGCAAATCGGAGGGATGCATCTTGCCGTTGCCCGCCATCGAGACGAAGACCTCGTAGCCGTGGGCGTTGGCGTATTCGAATCCCGTCCGGAATGCGGCGCCGACCCCGCGATTGGTGTCGTGCCGAAGGTACGAGATTCCGAAATCACGAATGACCGACGCCGCGTCGTCGGTGGAGCCGTCATCGACGACCAGCACATCGTAGTCGCGGTCCTGTGGAAACCGTGCCAGCGTCTGCCGCAATTTCTCGCCCTCGTTGTAGACGAAAACACACACCAGGACGCGCCAGGAATGGGAGTCGGCATGCGACATCGGGAGTAGTATTCGCCGACCTGGGTGGCGTCGTCAGCTCTGTTTCAGTGGGTACTGAGTCGGCCGAGAGACCCGCCTACGAATCGCCGGCAGTGCGTGCGGCGCCGACCATCTGACGGGCCCGCTGATCGTTGGGATTGTACTCGAGCCACTTAGCCGATGCGCGGCCCGCCTGGTACGTGTTGCCGTGCCGCACGAGGAGATTGACGTAGTCCTGGTAGAACACACCCTCGGTCGGGTTCATCCAAAAGGCGGTCCCCAACGCCTCTTCGGCTGCGTCGTCATTGCCGGCGGCATCTTCCATCTTGCCGAGGAAGTACCAATACAAACGCGTCGACGGCATTTCGGACACGAACGCGCGAACCGTATCCAGACCATCCTGAATGACCTCTTGCGCGCGTGTGCTGTCACCGACTGCGTTCCAGTGTGCCGACATGAGTTGGTGCGTGCGGTAATACGCCGGGAATGTGGCACGCGCCCGGCTCAGCCATTGACCCCAGAGGGCCGTGTCGCCCTGTCGGCGATAGTGCTCGGCCACTCCGATCATCTTCTCCGGAAACGCGACGGCCAATCCGACCGCGTTGTCGTCCAAGCCGATCGTCGGATCGTTGTAACCGCGCATCAAAAAGACCGAATCCAGCAGCGCGGCGGTACCCTCATAGTCCTGTCCCGCCTGCTGCGTGTCGCGCACGACTTGCTGCGCCTGTCCGATCATCCGCGTACGATCCTGGAGCGGCAACCGCGACTTGCCGCCAGGCCCGGATGAGAAATAGACCGGACGCTCCCAGTTGTTATTGATCAGGACGTGCTCAACGATTTGGTGATTGATGGGAACGTAGCTTCCGTCCTTGTCGCGGTAAGCGAAGAGGTAGTGGCGGCTCTTTCCGACCGGATCATCGTACGGGTCGCGCGGCCGCTTCAGACCATCGAGTGCCGGATCGCTCACTGTCCACAGGATCTGATGATCGGTCAACGTGATGGGCAGGCCCCACTGATGCTTCATTTGATAGATGTACCAGTCCGTCTGCGCCAGCGAGAGGTTGACGACCGCGATGTCTTTGCGGACGCCATACACCTCCTGTATGCACCACACCGGAAACGTGTCGTTGTCGCCGGAGGTAAACAAAATGGCGTTCGGCCCGCAGGATTGCAGCAGGTTCCACGCGTAATCGTAGGGTGTGTGGTTGCGCGAACGGTCCGACGATCGCCAGTTCTCCGCCATCGTGCGCACCGGCAACAGCGCCGCCACGATGGCGATCGCGGCCGCGACACGACGTCCCCCCGCCGATGTCTCACCGATGCGTCCGGCCAGCGCCGCCAGCCCCAGCCCCATCATCATGCCGAAGATGATAAACCCCGGCGTGAAGAAGTAATCACGATTGCGCACCTCAAGGTAGGCATCGGGCATACGGGATGAGTAATGCGTGCCATCGGCAAAATTCATGTACAGGATCAGCCCGAGTGAGCCCAGCAGGAACAACACCGCGATCAGCGTTCCCCAGGGCATCCGCCTTCGGATCAGCCACAGGGCGCCATAGAAACCGATCAGCATCACAGGGATCATCATCCACCCGTCGAATCCGTATTGCTGCCGGAAGTAGTGGTAAAACCCCATGTGGGGATGTTCGCCGATCTGGTTGATCCACTGGCCGCGCCGTGTCAGCATCCGTTCAAACATACTGGTCTGGCCGTATTGTTTGCGCTCCAGGAAACCCTTGAACGACTCCAGCGTTTCCGGATCGTTTTCGTCGATCCAGGGGTCGTGCGCAGAGCGAATCGGCAAGTACAGGTGGGTTGAATAGCCGATCCAACCGCTGACCATGATCGCGGCAATCAGTCCCCATCGCGCCACATTGCGGCGATTCATTGACATCGCCACGCTGATGACCAGCCACAATCCGGCGACGATGACGAACAGCGTGATACTGCCGGCGACGAGGAACAGGGCGAAACCGGTCAACCAGAACCGCCAATCCCGGCGGAGGTCGGGCTCCACGGAGACCAGAAACAGAAAGATGGCCGGCATCGCCAGAAACGCGGTCATGTGGAATCCGATCGAGAGCATGCCCACGTATGCGATGGCGACCAGATAGCGGCCGCTGCGCGGCATCTGGCGACGGTCACTCCACCGCATCGCCAGCCACATGAGGATGAGGACACAAAGCATCGCCGGGCCGTAGGCCTCGGCCTCCACGGCGTTGTTCCAGTGGGTGTTCGAGAACGCCATGAACAGCGCGCCGGAGAATCCGCCGCACAAAGCGACAACGGCGCGCCAGGGTTCCAGCGGACCATCGTTTAGCTGCAGACCCGCACGGATCATGCGGACCAGGACCAGAAAGCCCAGTCCGGCCGCCAGCGCACAAGAAACAACCGAGACGTAGTTGACGCGAAGTGCGATATCCGCGGCAAAGGGGAGGATCGAGGAGACCCGCCCGATCAGGACAAGGAGCGGCGTCCCCGGCGGGTGCGGGATGCCGAGGATATAGCTGCACGCGACGAACTCGCCGCAGTCCCAGTACGAAAAAGTGGCCGCGACCGTCATCGCGTAGACGACGAACGTCCACACCGTGACAACGACCGCCAGTACCCGCCGCAGAAGGTTATATGTCCGCTCCGTCATCAACCCGGTTCCTGTTTCCGGCCTGTATCCCGCCCGTTAAGTCCCATGTGAGGACGCCGATAAGTCAAAGGTAGGGAAGGTAATTCGGCCGACCGGAGGCGGCAAAGCATTTCGCCGCCTGCGGGAAGTCCGAACCGACTCAAATCCCGGGGGAGGGTGCAATGCTGGCTTGGTGCGGTATCCTGTTTTCACTCGGTGTGCTGGCCTTCATGGACAGCCTGTTTAACTATGGCGAGATCTTTCGTCAGGTCAATTCCGTGCTCTTCATGCTGGTCTCGCTCGGACTTCTGGTGCGGACCACCATCAAGACACGGCTCCGGACGATGGAACGTCAGGCAGCGCAGATTGCCGCACAGGAAGAGGAATTGGCGGCGTTGCGTGAGGGGCGTCCGCATGGTTCGCGTCGTCAGACCGTCGCGTCGGTCGGCGTCGGCGAGTAGTCGCTCGTCGTCAGCCCGTCCGGGAATCACGCGGTTCAGAAGCATTCTTTAGGGAACGCCCATTGTCTGGAGGCGGCGTCGCGCCTCCTCGACGACGGGTGAGTCTTTGTATTCCGACAGGATCAGTTGATAGGCCGCCCGTGCCTCGCTGGCGTTTCCCAGCGAGTCGGCGTACAGGTTGCCGATCCGAACCCACGCGCGTGGCCGCAACGGACTGTCCGGGAACAATTCAATCAGCCGTTCACACGCACCGACCGCCTCCAGGAACCGCGACGTGGCGCCGAACACAGACGCCTGCTCCAACAAGGCATCGTCTGCCAACTGATTCGCGGAATCGGCAGCCAACGTTTCAAAGAGCGCGATCGCGGAGTCCGGCCGCATACGACGGACCTCCAGCCGCGCCGCGGCGTATTGCTTCAGCGACCAGCCCATTGCGTCGTTGCCCTCGCGCAGGATCATCGAGAGCCCCAGCGCATCGTTGACATACAGCCCGCGCGGGAACGATTTGACCAACTCCGTCAGTTTCGTCGTGCTCTCGTCGATATTTCCGGAGAGGAAGAGCAACTCGGCTCTCTTATAGGCGATCTCCTCGGCGATGTTCGTCGGCGGTGACTGCGCCGCCTGTGAATAGGCGCTGTCAGCGTCGGTGAGTTCACCGCGCATCACCGCCAAATCGCCCAGTCTCATCCATGCCAGGCACTGATCGCCGGCGCGGCCAGGCGTCGCCTCCAGCATGCGGAAGTAGTAGGTCTCAGAGGAGTCGAGCGCGCCCATGTGCAACCGGAAGATTTCACCGATCTCGTAGTAAACGCGTCCGCGCTCGCGCGGAAGCTGAATCTGCCCCGCCAGTGTTCGCAACAGGTCGATGGCGATGTTCGGACGTCCGATTTTCAACTCCGAGTTTGCCAGCGTCATGCTCACGCGCGTGCGCTCGCGGTGTTCGGGATAGTCGGCGAGAAACAGCGTCGCTTCGCGGCGCGCGGCGACGTAGTTTTTGACTTCCAGTGCCCGTTCGATGCCGAAGATGCGGTGCATGCCCGGTTCAGCCGAGAGGAGATCGGCCCGTCGGTATTCGGCGAACGCCGAATCGACGCGTCCCGACTCAAACAGCAAATCGCCGTACAGACGGCGTGCGTACTCATTCTCGGGCGCACCGCGCACGATGCGCTCCAACGATGCGGTGATCTCACCGGCGGCCTCCGGCATTTTGATCAAATTCGTCAGTTGTTTTTGAACAATGCGGCTGGCGCCCGGCTGTGCCTCGAGCCAGCGGAAGTATTCGTCGACGGCCGCCGCATACTCACGGCGCGCTTCCAGAAGGCGCGAGAGATCCTCGGCGAAGATGAGCGAGTCGCCCAGATCGATCCGGCTCTGACGGTAGACCGCCATCGCCTGGATGTAGTCACCGCTGCGCGCGTAACAGCGCGCGGCTGCCGCGCGTCGCTCCGGATCCTCGCGATCGGCCGCGATCATCCGATCGATGACATGACGCGCTGAATCTTCCGTTCCGCCCGCGAAGAAGGCATCGGCCATCTCCGAAAGCAGGATCACATCACCGGGACTGTCATCGAGTTGGCGCCGCAGGACGGACTGAAGTCCGGCATAGTTCTTCAGGCCGCGATAGGCACGCTTGAGCGATCCGGCGACCGCCTCATCGGTAGGGTCGGCCAGCCATAACGGTTCCAACACGTCGACCGCCTGCTCGAACTGCCCGCTCTGGATGAGCATCTCCCCCTGGACATGCCCCGGAGAAGAGCTTTCACCGCGTCTGCTTTCCCGTTCCAGGAGGCGCCGGATATTGATCCCGTTTTCGCCGGGGGTAATACGGATCGTGTCGACAATGACCGGCCGTTCCTCCTGTGCGGGCGATACCTCAGCGGACACCACGCAGATGGCCGCCGTCAACAACAAGGCGGCTCTGCAGATGATGGGGTTCGATGTTCCGGGCATGGGCAATGGCAGTCTGTCAGGGGGTTATATACGAAAAACGGGCCCCTCGTTCCGATAGTTTCCGTGGTCCTACGGCTGGTTTGGAGCCGTGCATTGCATATGGATTGTATCGGACGGCCGAGCGATCTTTTGGTGTCTCAACGGGTACCAAGGTCAATATCGATTAGACGGACCCACCAGACCCACGGAGGAGACCAGATGATATCAACGACGCGATTCCTCACACTCCTGGCCGCTGCGGCGCTGATTGCGGTGGCCCTGCCTTCCTTGAGCACGGCACAGGTGAAGATCGCCACCGTCGACGTACAGAAAATTCGTGACGGTGCGCCCCGTTTTAAGCAGGCGCTTGCGGAAATCGATGACATGGTGGCCGATTTTGAGGCGCAGCGCGACCAGAAGCGCAACGGGATGGACGGACTGGCGCAAAGCATGCAGGAAGCCACCGACCGTAACCAGGCATCCACAGTGGAGCGTCTGCGCCGGGAGATGACCGCCCAGTCACAGGACTACCAGGCATTCATGGATGAGACCTTCGGTACCGACGGTATCATTGAAAGCAAGTCCTCCGAGCTGTTGGCGCCGTTGTACGACGATCTGGCCGAGGCCGCCAAGACGGTCGCCAAGACTCAGGGACTGGATCTGATTCTCGATTTGGAGCAAGTCAATCCGTTGTACTCAAACAACGCGCTCGATGTGACCCAGTCGGTTTTGGATGAGTTTCTCAAATTTCGATAGTCCGAACGCCGCGGATTCGACCACATGATTGTGCTATATTGACCGTATGGCCATCACCCAGTCTCAGCCGGCCGCCCGCACCGGGCTGGAACTCAAGCTCGCGGAGCGCACCGCGCGGGTGACGATTGTGGGCCTGGGGTATGTCGGCCTGCCCCTGGCAGTCGAGGTTGCCAAATCGGGGCTGACGGTCACCGGACTGGAGGTTTCCGCCGAAAAGGTCGCACATGTGTCGTCGGGGAAATCAGATATCGACGACATCAACGATTCGGTGTTGGCGCCGTTGGTCCAGTCCAAAAAGCTTTCGGCGACGCTGGACGCGTCGATCCTCAAGGATGCCGACTGCGTTGTGATCTGTGTGCCGACCCCGTTGTCGAAGACCAAGGACCCGGATGTCACCTACATCGTCAACGCGGTCGATGCGCTGGTGCCGCACTTACACATGGACATGCTGGTCGTGCTCGAATCGACGACTTACCCCGGCACGACCGAGGAACTGATCCGACCCAAGCTTGAAGCATCGGGACTGACGGTGGGCAAGGATTTCTACCTGGCGTTTTCGCCGGAACGGGTCGATCCGGGGAATGTGCGCTTCGGCATCCACAACACGCCGCGCATCGTCGGCGGGACCACGCCTGCCTGCACACGGGTCGCCCGCGCGTTTTATGAAATCTTCCTCGAGACCGTAGTCTCGGTTTCCTCGACACAGGCCGCTGAGACCGTCAAGCTGTTGGAAAACACATTCCGTTCGGTCAACATCGGCCTGGTCAACGAGGTCGCGCTGATGTGCGATCGGCTCGGACTGGATGTCTGGGAAATCATTGAAGCCGCCGACTCAAAGCCGTTCGGCTTTATGAAGTTTTATCCCGGCCCCGGCTTGGGCGGGCACTGCATTCCGATCGACCCGCACTACTGGTCGTGGAAGCTGCGTTCGCTGAACTACTATGCGCGATTCATCGAGTTGGCGGGGGACATCAATGCGCACATGCCCGAATATATCGTCGAACGCGTCGCGCGCGTGCTCAACGAAGACGCCAAATCGCTGCGCGGCGCGACCATGCTCGTGCTGGGCGTTGCCTACAAGCGCGACATCTCCGACGTGCGCGAGTCGCCGTCGCTGGATGTCATTCACCTCCTGCGGCAGCGCGGCGCCGCTGTCTCGTATGTCGATCCGTATATCCCCGATGTCACGCTCGAAGACGGCACCGAAATGCGCGCAGTCGCGCTGACCGATGCCGCGCTGAAGGCCGCCGACTGTGTCGTCATCCTCACCGACCACACCGATTTCGACTACACACACATCTGCGCCACCGCACAGATGGTCTTCGACTCCCGCAATGCCACCCGCGATGTCCCCCCCGGGACCGGGCGGGTGTGGAAGTTGTGATTGGTCCCACCGTGCGTGACCATCAATCGCACGTGTTGTGTGGCCCGGACCTTGGGGCATGTTGAAAAGCCCTCACGTGACATTGGCACGTTTTTCGTGAACATTATCAACCGATCGTCATTCCGAGCGAAGCGAGGAATCTCCAACGAGTTGTCGGCAGCCACGCGCATCGAGACCCCTCGCTTCGCTCGGGGTGACATTGAAGTCGGTTTTTCCAACAGTTTCCTTGGTCCGGGTCTCTCAGTACGTGACAAGAGATTACAATGAAGTTGTTCCGCAGAATCATCAAACTAATGCTCCTGGCCATCGCCGCCCTCGTTGTCCTGGTGATTCTGATCGGCGCGACGCTCGGATACATGTTCTCCGCACCGGGATACACAGGGGAGGAGTCGGATCACTTCGATGGCGAACGGTTCGTCAATCGCGACACGGTGACGACTGAGCCGGGATTACGCGCCATTCTGAAATTCACTTTTCAGGAAAAGCGCGCACCCTGGCCCGACTGGATCGACAACACTGACCACCCACCGCCGCCCGCACGTGTCGGCAACGGCGATCTGCGCGTGACATTCATCAATCACGCCACGACGCTCATCCAAATGGACGGGCTGAACATCCTGACCGATCCGATCTGGTCGGAGCGGTGCAGCCCGGTGTTCTGGGCCGGACCCCGGCGCCATCGCGCCCCCGGTGTGACCTTGGAGAATCTGCCGCCCTTGGATGCGATTCTGATCAGCCACAATCACTACGACCACTGCGACATCCCGACGCTCAGGCGGCTTTCGGCCGCACATCCGCATGCGCGCGTCATCGTGGGACTGGGAGTCAAGGCGATGCTGGCTCACAACGTAATCGCCAATATTCAGGAGATCGACTGGGAAGACTCGTTGTCGCTGTCCGATGTCGTAGCCCTTCGTGGTGTCACGGCGAAGCACTTTTCGGGGCGCGGGTTTTTCGATCGCAACAAGACGTTGTGGCTCGGATATGTGATTTCAAGTCCGGCTGGGAATGTCTATTTCGCGGGCGACACGGGATACGGAGCGCACTTTCGGCAGATCGGCGAGAAATACGGGCCCATCCGGCTTGCGCTCTTGCCGATCGGCGCTTACCTGCCGAGTTGGTTTATGCGACCGGTCCACATCTCTCCATCCGAAGCCGTCGATGCGCATCGTGACTTGGGTGCACAGACGAGCATCGCGGTTCATTTCGGGACATTTCGTCTCGGTGCCGATGGCGAGACACAGCCCGCCGACGATCTGCGTCGAGCGTTGTCGGCACATCGCGACGTACGATTCTGGGTGTTGGATCAGGGGGAGGGACGGGATGTGCCGGCAGTCTCGTTAAGGAATGGCATTACGAGATAGGAGATTCCTCACCACTCCCCCGCACTGCGTGCGGGGTCGGGATTCGGAATGACATTACTCTTACACTTGATGAGCGAACAACTATAGTCCGGTGCCGATGCGGTCGGAGCGCAGCCGCTTGGTGAAGTTGATGATGTTATAGCCCGGTATGGTCAACAGCGGCAGAATGTACGGGCTTTCCCACTTCGGTGCTGCGGGGTCGGGCGCCCACGACCAATAGATGAACATCGCCTTGCCGTGCAACCACTTCTTGTCGAGGAATCCCCAGTCGCGTGAATCGCGCGAGTTGTCGCGGTTGTCACCCATCACGAACAAGTGCCCTGGTGGAACTACGGTCGGCCCGAAATTGTCCCGATTGGATAGATATCCGGGGATGGATTTTGGGTCCTCGAAGGTGACCTGTTTGGGAACATTCTCGGGCTCATCGTCGACGTAGACGACCTTGTTGCGGATTTCAACTTTCTGGCCCTCGACTGCGACACACCGTTTGACGAAGTCCTTCGACGGATTCAACGGATACTTAAAGACGATCACATCCCCCGGCTCCGGATCGCCGAAGTGGTAGGCCAGCTTGCTGACCAGCACGTAATCGCCGGGGATGAGCGTCCCCTGCATCGAGTCGGTGGGTATACGGTAGGCCTGCACGACAAATGCGCGCAGCACGACCGCGATGATGAGCGCCACCAGGACTGCTTCGAAATAGTCCCGGAGCGCCCCTTTGTCCTTGCCCCGTCTTGAGTTGCCCATAGTCCCCCGGAACGGGGGCGGATACGACCCGTCCCGCGCCCTGTACTCTATAATCGGACAGATTGGCTCGCGCATTTAGCTGGTCATTGCGCCCTGATCGGGCTTGGCGGACGCTGCCATCAGCAATGCCGGGCCGGGCGGCAAACAGCGGTTGCGAACAGACGGGCCGTTTGACTGTTTAAATCACTTGGGGAGCCACCGTCAGTTAGATAGCCTAAAGTTCAGGGGGAGTTGATGACCGACGCTGAAACAATCCGAAAGGCCGTAAAGTCCAAGTACGCCGGCATCGCAGAGGGCGTCCGGTCCGGGTGTTGCGATTCTGGGGCATGTGGCGGGCCGATCACCAATCTCTCGCCGGGATACGCCGTCTCCGAACTGGCCGAGGTCCCGCGAGGCGCCGACCTCGGGCTGGGATGTGGCAACCCGGTCGCTTGGGCTCAGTTGGCAGTCGGAGAGGTCGTCATCGATCTTGGTTCCGGGGCCGGAATCGACTGCTTTCTGGCAGCGCATCAGGTCGGTGACCGAGGCATGGTCATTGGCGTCGACATGACTGAGGAATTGCTGTCGGTTGCCGAGGCGAACGCGATTAAGGGGGGCTACTCGAATGTTGTTTTCCGCCAAGGGAACATCTCACACCTCCCGGTCGAGAGCTCTGCTGCCGACGTCGTTATCTCCAATTGCGTGATAAACCTGGTCCCCGATAAGAGGGAAGTCTATGGCGAGATATACCGCGCTCTGAAACCGGGGGGGCGGTTCATCGTGTCGGATATCGTCGCGCACGGCGTCATACGCGAGGAGCTTCGTAACGATATGGAACAGTGGGCCGGATGCGTGGCCGGCGCCATGGACCGCGATGAATATCTGGCGTTGATCGCGCGTGCGGGGTTTGAGCGTATCGAGGTCAAATCCGAAGTTGCGTACGACTACAAACGTACCGACGAGTTCTGGCTCTCCTCCATGACGGTCATGGGGTATAAACCCTCGCCTGAAGTATCGGCCTGACCCGGTCGTAGACTCAGACCGGTCATAGGCACCTCCGTGCATTCTTTCGACGGAACTCCTCATCGCCCCGCGTTTATTACGGCGAGAAATAGCGGCATCTGCGGGGCCATTTTCACCTGGCCCGATATCGTACGGAACTCTATTCATCAGACAGCGAAAACACTGCGTAAAGCTCTGTAACGGCATCACGCGATCATCGAATCGCGAAGGAGAACCCAACGATGAACACCGCATTGATCACCGGCGGGAGCGCCGTCATTCTCGCCGCAACGCTTGGATGCTCCAGGAGCTCGTCGCCGAAGATCGACTATGACCCGGAGATCGACCCGGCGAATTTCGTCGAGACAGTCGACAACACATTCCTCCCGCTGGCACCGGGAACCACCTTCATCTTTGAAGGCGAGAGCGACGGCGAGACCGAACTCAACAAGGTCGTCGTTGGCCATGAGACGGTCGAGATCCTCGGCGTGACGTGTATTGTCGTCTACGACAGCGTCTGGGTTGACGGTGAACTCGTCGAGGCGACCGAAGACTGGTTTGCACAGGATGTCGACGGGAATGTCTGGTACTTCGGCGAAGACTCAAGGGAAATCGAGAACGGACAGGTCGTCAGCACCGAGGGATCATGGACAGCCGGAGTCGATGGCGCCAAGCCGGGCATCGTCATGCAGGGCGATCCACAGGTCGGGCAAAAGTACCGCCAGGAATACTACGTCGGTGAAGCCGAGGATGAGGCCGAAGTGGTCGCGCTCGATGCTGCAGTCACAATCGACTATGGAATGTTCGCGGGATGCCTGCAAACACTGGAGTGGTCACGTTTGGAGCCGGGTATCTCCGAAGACAAGTATTATGCTGTAGGCGTCGGCCTGATTCTCATCGAGTCGTCCTCCGGGGGTGACGCCCATATTGAGTTGACCTCGGTCACATCCGAGTAGGCATCTGGCGGTGATTCGGGATCCGGAGCAGGGAGGTGGTCTGATGGTGAATGTGCCGCCCACGAGCGTTCCGAGGACGTTGAAGGCGGCGCTCGCGATGGCTGTACTCGGCTGCGCGTCGGGCAACGCATGGGCGCAGTATTCGCCCTCCCACGAACGTGTACCGTTTCGGTATGAGCGAAGCGTCGCTGCGCCGATCACGAGCTACTTCAAACCCCTGGCGATCGGTGCGATGTTGACCGTGTGGTCGCTTCGGTACGATCTGACTTCAAACAGCAGGTTTGCCCGCGGATTCTGGGAGACTGATCTGGTTGATGTCGGCGATGCCTATGGCAATGGCGGCTACCTCAGCGCGATGGGCGCTGGATTTTGGGGATTGGGAACGGTCCTTGGCGATACGGCCATGCGGCACACGGGCCAGGCGGTTCTCACCGGTATGCTGCTTGACGGCATCTGTGTCACCTCTTTGAAACTGGCGACACAGCGCGAGCGGCCCGATGGATCGGATCGCCGATCGTTCCCTTCCGGGCATACATCCGGCGCTTGGACCGTCTCCACAATCCTTGCCCGGCGGCATGGTCCCATGGTAGGGGTTCCGGCCTATACGCTCGCGTCGCTGACCGCCGTGGCGCGCATGGAGGACAGCCGGCATTATCTCTCCGATGTCATTGCCGGAGCCACGATCGGGTTCGTGATCGGACGTATCGTGACGCGTCATCACACAGAAGCCGGGTTGCCTCTGTCCGCCCAGTTCGATGGCCGCAGGGCGTCATTCGGCCTTGCTTTCTAATTCTCGCCACGCGGGGGCACGTGGCAGGCACATATGAGTGTGTCCAAACGGGCGATAAGACTGATTCTCAACCGCGCCAGCCGTATTCGCCGTTGCCGTACTACGCTTCGATGACTAACCTGCCGTCGAAGCCGGGATGTATCCGTGGTTATCGAAGCCGTCAAACCGCCATTCGATTTCGAACGCGATGCCCAGTTCATGTGGCAGGCGCTGCACGAGGCGCAGCAGGCATTCGATGAGGGAGAAGTGCCGGTCGGCGCCGTCGTCGTGGCCGACGGTATGGTCGTCGGGCGCGGGCATAATCAAACCGAACGGCTCGGCGATCCGACGGCCCATGCGGAGATTCTGGCCATCGGCGCTGCATCGGAGCACTTCGAGTCGTGGCGGCTCCTGGGCGCGACCTTGTACGCCACCATCGAGCCGTGCGTGATGTGCGCCGGTGCTTCGGTGATGGCGCGCATCGAACGCATCGTTTACGGCGCCGCCGACCCGAAGTTCGGCGGGTGCGATTCGATATTCCGCATCCCGACCGATCCGCGGCTCAATCACCGCGTCGAGATCCTGCGCGGTGTGCTGGCCGATGAGTGTGCGGCGATCATGAAAGAGTTTTTCGCCGGACGTCGTGCACGCCAGAGTCAGTCGTAAGGGCACGGCGTGCCGCGTCTGCGGACGGGTACGAAGTACCATGCACTCACGATACTCATCCAATCCTTCTCGCGATGCGTCGTACGATGACCTCGCGCTGCGCATCACCAAGCTCGGATTGCTGATTCATCTGATCGTGCCGGTGCTGATCGTGGTCGCCGCGTACATTCTGCGGCAACAGGGCATGGGAGTCGAACCGGCGGCACGCGGTGATTCGTACATGTTCATTCTTTTCGTGTTGCTGGCGGTGGCTCTCTCCGAGCCGATCGTGGCGTTCTTCCTGCGACGTCTCCTTTTGGCGCCCGAAAAAGTACGATCACTGATCGGTCAACGTGCCGCGCTTGAGGCGCTCTTTGTGCGGACATTCCTCATCGTGTTCTGCATCGGGGCGACTCCGATCGTCTACGGTGTGGTGCTGCTGTTTTTGGGGGGCCAGATTACCGACGTGGTCGGATTCGCTTTGATCACACTCGTGTCGTATCGCTTGCTGCGTCCCGATGCGGAGTTTCTGGTTGGAGTCGTCAAGGCGGCCTCGACGCCCGCTGTGACTACATAGTCGCGCTCAGTTTCTCAACAGCGACTCTCGTTTTCCTCAAACCGCAAATCACCTGACTTTGGCGGTCGAAGTCGTCTATATTCGCCGCCGGAGAGGTGCCGGAGCGGTCGAACGGGGCGGTCTCGAAAACCGTTGACCCTTTACGGGGTCCGGGGGTTCGAATCCCCCCCTCTCCGAATCGTGACTGATTCCTTCCCAAGTCGTTGTGAGGCATGCTCCATGAGTCGGAGAGGAACTTACTCTCCTCTGTAACGCGACGTGAAACCCCAGTATCCGTGACTCCAAATCGCTCAGGGGATGTCGCATGCCCAATACCGGGACGAAAGGTGGATTCTGAGTTACGTATCCGGACGAATTCTGTCGCACTTCTATGATTGGACAGATGCTTTCTCATTATCGTATCACCGCCAAGCTCGGCGAAGGCGGCATGGGCACAATCGTCATACAACTGCTTAGGTGCGCGAAAGAGCCCAACCAAGTCAGCCCCGAGGAAAAGTCTCAGACTCTCCATAGCCCAACCACTGCAATTGCTGCCATGGAAACTATGGGGACGGCGTCAATCGACGCCGTTGATCACGGTCCGAAGCCGTGGCGGATTTCCAGGAAAATCTCCTGTGCGCGTGGAGTTCTATTAATGGACAGCGGGAGTGGTGCACAAGATGGGAACTGGAGCCGGCGCTACGCTCAGGTCTTTGAACTCGAACGGGCGAAGCTGAACCGGCGCCCCGATTCCGTTACAATAAACGCGGTCAATGCCACGCCGCACCCATTGCAACGTGGTTGAGCGGCTGGAACAGACGGGACCGTGGCCCGTCGGACATCGCAGGTCACGACGGCGCTATCGCTTCATATCGCGATCGCGATTGATTCGATTCCGACGCCGGGTGTACCATCCGATACCCAGTACCGCCGCCAGCACGATGAGTACGATGTTCAGTGTGTTCATGTGCTTCTCCCTTCTGAAGGCTCCTTGCTACCGCGCGACGTCCGTCAGTGACCGATACAGTGAAATCGCCGCCGGGCCGAGAATCACTACCAACAGCGCAGGGAATATGAAGAGGATCAGAGGAAACAGCAACTTAATCGGCATCTTCTGAGCGTCCTCCATGGCGCGCTGGCGACGCTTGGTGCGCAGAATCTCCGCCTGCACGCGGAGGACTTCGGCGATGCTTGTCCCCAGCTTGTCGGACTGCAGGAGCACGGTGGCCAAAGACCGCAATTCATCGACACCGGTTCGGAGCGCCAGGTTTCGAAACGCGTCGGCACGGCTCAATCCCAGAAAGAATTCCTGATTCAGAATACTGAGTTCCGCCGATAACTCCGGGTACGTCTGGCGCATTTCCTTGGAGATGCGTTGAATCGCCGCATTGAGACTGAGGCCCGCCTCGACGCACACGATAATCAGATCGAGAACATTGGGGATCGAGCGCTGGATGTTCGCCCGGCGTCTTTGCACACGGCCACGGACAACCCAGTATGGCAGGGAGAAGCCGCCCAATGCCGCACCGGCCGGAACCAGGATTCTCATCGCCCCTTGGCTTATGAACTCACGTTGGAACCAGAACGCAATCCCCCCCAGTATGAGAGCGCCCAGGACCCTCCAGAACCAATACCATGCTTTCGCATGCAAACCACGGAAACCGGCCCGGGTCAAGTCTGCGCGCAGCGACGTGTACGACGCCGGGTCAATCGCGATCAGGAGAGACGGCGATCCGGCAGCGGAACCTTCGCCGGCGACTATGCCATCCTGGACATCGCGCAGACGCCTCTCGATCCGATCACGTGATCGCGAAAAATACAGCAGGACCGCGATCAACGCACTGAACAGCGCCGCAAATATAATGATGGCAATGACGGTTATCGACACGGTCGCATCTCATCAATACCGCAGGCGCACGATCTGCCGTATGGCGAACACGCCGATCACTTGCAGGACAACCCCGGTCACGATCAAATAGATTCCGACGGGATCTTCGAGAAGTATTTTCAGGTAGTCCTTGTTCATGATTTGTATCATGATCGCCAACGCAATGGGCAACATGATCAGAATCGTCCCCGATAGCCGTCCCTGGGCCGTGTGAATCCTGATTTCGCGACGCAGCGTGAATCGCTCGCGAATCATCCGTGCCAGCAATCCGAGAATCTCAGCCAGATTGCCGCCGGTCCGCCGCTGGATCGAGATGGCCGTCGTCATGATGCGCAAGTCGTCGCTGGGCATGCGCCGGGTCATGTTGTCCAGGGCCGAGACAAAATCGACGCCCAATTCCTGCTCCTCGTACGTGATGGCGAACTCCGGGCCAACCGGCTCGGGCATTTCCTGCGCCACCAGACTCAGAGCGGATTCGAGCGAAAAGCCGGACTTCAGCCCATTGACGATCAGATCGATCGCCTCAGGAAGAAGTTCTTCAAATCGATCGATGCGCTTGTTGCGACGCCAGGACAGCCACATGAATGGGACCGGAATCACGACCAATGCCGCCACCACTCCCAGGAGTCGCGACGCGGTGACCAGCGATACGGCGAGACCGGCGACACTTGCCAGCGACAGCGATGCCAGGATCATCGCACCCGCGCGGATCGGCAGTCCGGCCTGATCGATGTAGTCTTGCAGCTTGCGCGCCGACGCCATACCCGACAGGAGCCGGTCGAGGAAGGGGATATGACTGTAAGATTGATCGCGCAGGATGAGGTATTGCTTTTCCGACGATTCGGCCTTTTGCTCGACGACCTCGCGCATGCGCTCGCGCAATCGGCGGTTGCGCCGGGCCAATCGTTCGTAGGCGATCAGGAATACAGCCAGCAGCAGAAGAAAGATTGTCGCAAAAATGACGATGGCGATATGCGTCATTGTCATGATGGCTTCTCAACGGGATCGAACAGTTCCTGAGCGAGATAAATCCCGGCCCCCGCAAGTTGGCTCATTGCCTTCGGACGAATGCCGCTCGGTCGAAAGCGTCCGAGGATCCGGCCGGTCTCATCGACACCCTCGCGCTCGAACCGGAAGATCTCCTGCATCGTGATCGTATTCTGCTCCATGCCGGTTATTTCCGAAATCGATGACACACGTCGAGTGCCGTCGCTGTACCGCGACACCTGGATCACCAGATTGATGCTGCTGGTGACCAACTCGCGAATGGCGCGTCCCGGGATATCGATTCCCGACAGCAGCATCAGAGTTTCCAGCCGCAACAGGCAGTCGCGCGTGCTGTTGGCGTGGATGGTTGTCAGCGACCCGTCATGCCCGGTGTTCATCGCCTGCAACATCTCATAGATTTCCGCACCGCGGACCTCGCCGATGATGATGCGATCCGGCCGCATGCGCAGCGCATTCCGCAGCAGATCGCGCTGCGTGACGGTTCCGCGTCCCTCGATGTTCGGCGGGCGGGTCTCCAGTCGCACCACGTGCGGCTGCTGCAATTGCAACTCGGCCGAGTCTTCGATTGTCAGGATGCGCTCATCGCTGGGGATGTAGGCCGACAGGATGTTAAGAAGCGTCGTCTTTCCGGAGCCCGTACCGCCCGAGATGATGATATTCAGTTTCGATTTCACCGCCGCCGTCAAAAACTCGAATATCGACGCGGTGATCGAATTCCGCTCCAACAGATCCTCGATTCCGAGCACGTTGGTGCGGAAGCGACGAATCGACAGCATCGGACCATCGAGCGCCAGCGGAGGAATGATTGCGTTGACGCGCGAGCCATCTTCCAACCGCGCATCCACCATGGGCGACGCCTCGTCGAGACGGCGCCCCACACGGCTGACGATGCGATCGATGATTTTCATCAAGTGTTCGTTGTCTTTGAAACGGGTCTCGGTCAGATAGAGTTTTCCGCCCTCCTCGATGTATACTTTCTCGTAGCCGTTGACGAGGATATCCGATACCTCGGAACGCTTCATGTACTCTTCGAGCGGACCCAGCCCCAGGATCTCATCCTGGATTTCCGATATGAGACGTTCCTTGACGTCGGGGGCAAGAAATGTGCCCTCCTCGGCCAGCAAGGCCTCTGTCACGCGGCCGATCTGCGAATAGAGGACGTTGCGATCGACCGTGATCAGAACGGAGAGATCCAGTCGATTGATCAACGACTGGTGCAGATGCGCCTTCAGTTCGCTGAAGGTATCGCGTTTGCCCGGCGGAGGCGGAGGCGGTGTGTCGGATGTCACTTCCCCCCGCTGTACCGGCGCTGGCGGCCGCCGGAAACCGGAACGTGAACGAAAGACCAATCTCCACTCCTTCGTCGGCTCTGCTGCTAACTGGCCGGACTGGTACCGTTCGATGAAACAAACTGCTGTGCCAACTGGCCGATGCTCCTGGCGACACCCGACTTGAGTTTACCCATCGTCAGCGGCTCGCCGCTGTTGACGGCTTCAATCACTGTCCGGTAGTCGCTGGGAATGCGGTACGACACCGGATACCCGACTGTCTCGCAGAATTGATCTTCACGGATGAGATCTTTCCGCGACAGCCGATTGAGCACGACCTTAACTTTGTGCTGATCATACCCCAGTGAGCGAAACACCTGGAGCGCGTAACGCGTCGCGCGAATCGTCGACAATTCTGCCGTAGCCACCAGCAGGATCCGATCGGCCAATTGCAGGGCTTCGTAGGTGTGCGAATCGAATATGTGTGGGACATCGAGGACGACATACTGAAACGATTCGCGCAGATGCGACAGGATATGATGCAATTGCTTGGCGGAAATCACGTCCGCGCCGCTGCCAACATCCTTCTCGCCCAGGAAGTACAAGCCCGACGGATGGCGGAGCAGCGAGCTTTGGAGTCGGCCCGAGTCCAGGGCGCCGTGTTTGTCGATGACATCGGTCATCACAATCTCCGGCACCAGATCGAGTTGGCTGGCGACATCGCCCAGATCAAACGCCAGATCGGCGATGACGGTCTGTCGTCCGGCCTCGGCGAGCGCCACGGCAAGGTTGACGGCCAGTGTCGTGACACCGAGCCCACCCTTCTTGCTGAACACAGCGATGATCTGCCCCGCGCCTTGCACCTGCAAAGTCTCGGTTTCAAATTCGCGCATGATGCGGTCGAGTGCGATGCGCAGCTCGCCCGCCTCAAGCGGCTTGGAGAGGTATTCACTCACACCCGCGCGCATGGCCGACAAGATCACATCGGGCTTCTTCGATGCTGAAGTCGCGAAGATTCTCAGTCCCGGAAATTCCGCTTTCCACTTTTCGGCCCAGGTCAGCGCCTCGTCGGGCTTGGTCGCCAACTCGAGTAAGATGAGTTTGGGTCGTGTCTTTTGAATCAGTTCCTGCGCGGCGTTAAGGCTTTCGGCTTCTCCGACCAATTGAACGCCTGAGACGTTGCCCAGGTATTGGCGCACGGCCTTGCGGAATCCGCCGTCTGAATCGATGACGATAATCGGGATATTCTGCATCATGCGTATTGGACTAACGCCCTCTCCGGATGGTGTCGCCTGCGAGGGCGACAAATGATTACTCGATCAGTCTGGTTGTGTATAGGAATGTCGGGTCGGATTGATCGACGCAGACCTCGCCTCCCGGTTCGTTGAGGCGCATGAACCGGCCCGTGATCTGATCACCACCCGATGATCCCTCAACAAACAGCACGAATATCTTCGCGACTTCCATCCGCTTCCGGCCGTTTCCTGCGTCTGTCAGGCCAATTGCGGGGTTGAAGAATGCCGCCTTGACGATCCGTGGACTGATGGGGAATGCCGAATTGACGACCGTCCCGGTGGCGTCATCCCAGGTCGCATCGGGATCCGTTGCGATGATGCAATCGAGACCATCATCGTTCGGACCAGTTTTCTTTCCGGGCTCGACGAGCAATGTATCGCCGGGCTCGACTGTAAATGAGCTGTCGAGACATCCCTCGCACATCCAGTCACGGTAAGTGTCGCCGCCGCAATCGGGGTTGCCCTTATTGACTGGGGGGAGGCAGACAGAATAGTACCAGAACTCACCAAAATCGGTCTGACCCCCGTTGGCCAGTACGATTGTGATCTGTTCGCCGAGGTCGGCATCCGTGTACCCGGTCGTGAGCGGGTCATAGTACTCGTCGGGATTGGTAATGCTGTCCGGATCAAACGCATCATTCGCATTGGCGTCATACCAACGATCCGGTGGCGCCCAGGGTTCGATGCATTTGCCGCTACACACCCAGAAGAACTCGGCGGCAGCGCGTGCGGTCATCTCGCCGGCAACGTTGCCATCGTCGAAAATCCGGAGGAAGTAGTTCATGAACGGATCGCCGGTGGCTTCGGTCCGATGCGTGGTGACCTCGATCCTCCGCGCTTGCGGGAAGACCACGTCCGCATCGGTTATCACGACAGGATCCATGATGTTGCCGTTCCCCGAGTCCACGAGGGCGTTATTCGCACCGGCCGCGAGGATCGCCTCATTCTGTGCGAGAGTCGTGTCCCCCGTCATCCCGCCCACCAAAGCGCCGGCCAGGGCGGCGGCATCCGCGGCGTTCTGCAATTGCGTACGCACCAGGAGCATCTGGCTGGCGTCGATGGCGTAGACGGCAAAGACCAACAGGAATGCGATCAGGGCGCCGATCATGACGACAACGGCTCCCCGTTCGTCGCGATACATTCTGTTCAGCTCACGTCTAATCATCAATTCTCCTGGCCTGGAGCCGGATGTTACCCCCCGTTGCGCCGCTTATTCGGATTCGGGAACGGGTGGCCCGGTTGTATCGGTCTCCGTATCCGTGCCGCCCCACGGCAAAGGCGGGAGCTGTTCCTGGCCCGCCGAATAAAGCCGAGGCGAAACGAGTATCAGCAACTCGTTTTCGGCCGTGCTGCTCTCGTGACGCGTGAACAGCGCTCCCAGAATCGGCAGATGGCCAAGTATGGGGATTCGTTGCACATTTTTCACACGCTCGCTCAGCACCAATCCGCCGAGCAGCAGTCCCTGGCCGCTCAAAAGCTCCACCGTCGCATCGGCGCGACGGGTCAGAAGCGCGGGAATCGAGAACCCGGACAGGACGACGGCGTTGTTGTAATCGAGACTGCTGACTTCGGGCTTCACTTTCAGATTGATCAGCGTGGAATCGACGATGGTGGGAACGAAATTGAGCCGGACACCATACTCCTTCCACTCCAGCGCCAATTGTGTGACGCCGCCGGTGTTGGTCACTGAGACCGGGACCGGAATCTCGCCGCCCGCCAGAAAACTGGCTTCGCTTCCGCTCAGACAGAGCAGATTCGGAGACGCCAGCAGCTTGTAGTCGCCCCGTTGCTGCAGGGCGCGCACGGCTGCGGAGATCTGATTGTAATCGCCCACAAACCGGAAGAATCCGGAGACGCCCGTGTTGGGCAAGACCGGGACTTTGGGAACCTGCGTCTGTCCCCCATATGCCCCAACGGTCTTCTGGCCCTCGGTGACAAAGTCGTCATCGTCGTTGACCCAGGTAAAGTCGAAGCCCAGTTCCTTCAATGTGTTTCGATTCACTTCGCCGATCTGGACTTCCAGCATGATCTGCTGTCCGGAAAAATTCCGGTCGACAACGATGTTGTGCATGACGTATGGGGTCGTCTCACCGAAGACAATCAGCGTTGTGTTGCCCGCCTCTTTGCCGATGACGACCAGTTCATCGGCGGTGATGGCAACGACGTCGGCCACCGAGTCATTGGCGACTGAAACCGTCTTGATCTTCTCCCGGTGCCGCAGCACGCGCGAGTGTCCCTGTGTCACCCGGAAATCCTCCACGCGTCCCTGTGCCGGCGCGGAATCGGGGCAAAGGAGCATGGCGAAGACAAAGAGGATGGCGAACTTGTAGATGCCGGGGATCGGACGATACGGCACCATCCGACCATCTGGCGGCGCGGGCACTCGGTCGATTGTCATGATGATTCGCTATGCTCCGGGTGACTGTCTCAGTGAATCCGTCAATGTGTCGTTGACGGCCGGCTTGACGTCCATGGCCGGCTTCTCTTTTTTGGCGTGCGTGCCACGGAAAATCGTCATGGTGTCGGGTTTGGCGACCGTCTTGGGCGGGTCGGGCCTGGCTTGTGCTTTTCTGGGCGTCGGCGATGGGCGCGGCGGCTCCTCTTCCTTGGGGCCGCTCAGGAGACTTTGGGTCGTCAGTCCCTTTGTTTCTTCTGCCAGCTCCGTGTCGTTGGGGTTGCGCAATGACAACTGCAATTTCCCCGCGCTCTGCGCCAGTGCCAGCTTCTCAGCGCTGGGTACATCCACGAGAAGCGTCACCGATTGAGCGGTGATCGGCTCATTCCCCTTGCTCTCAGTCTGTGCCCCGGATGCCAGCACCTCGATATTCTGGAGAATCGTCTTGGCGAGGGACTCGCGGGAGGATACCTGCTGGTCGACGATGGCGATGACGTCGACCCGGTCCCCCGGAATCACAAAGCCGCTGACCCCCGAAACCTTGTCGACCTTGATCGAAACAGCCCGCATCGAGGGCTCGATCATCAGCGAGAGGCCGCCGCCGATCGACGATAACTTGGAAACGAGGACCGGCTCATCCTGAGCGAGGAAGACCTTCGTTGTTTGCCCCACAAGACTGTCGATGACCGAGACCGCACCTTTGGGCACGCTCTCACGCGGGAACATGGCGATCTTGAGCTTGGACGCGTCCAACGTCTGGCCGAACGACAGGTCGGCCGCAGAGACGACAACGGGGGTGAGCAGCGGCCCGGCCGCGGCGGTGCGCGCAGTCTTCTGCAAATACAAAACGACCATGGCGGTCGCCACGGCCGCACAAAGGAATGCCACAAATCCAATAACGATGATCGATCGCGAGCGCATTCGGCCCCCCTTGGCCGGAACTATCCTTCAAACCTCATCGCCGCCGCCCCCCGCAGGACGAATGTGCCCGAGAACGGCAATAGCGTTCCCGGAATAACCTGAAAATTGGACGTGACCACAACCAGCATCATGTTGTCGGAATCCGGGCCGCTCACGTCGATCGACGCCGGCGTGATGCCGGCCGCCGTCAGAACATCCGCAACGCGTGTCGCGGCCGATGTCGAGTCGGCTCCGACCGCCGCCGCTCGGGCTCCTTCACGGGCGGCCTGTGTCAGCATGTTGGTCTGCATGAGCATCCGACCCAGTTCCGTGATACCGAAAACCAAAATCAACAGCAGCGGCAGGATGAACGCAAACTCAATGACGGCCTGGCCGGCTTGACGCGAATGCGTCAACCGCTGGATTTTATCGTGAATTCTGAAGTCTGACATCCTCTATTTCTTTCTGTACAGGACGATTCTCCGTTTGCACGCGATCTGACGGACTTAAATGATACGGCCCAAAATCAGATATCCATAGAGCCCCAACGCGATGGCCACGCCATACGGGATCATGCCCGCTGTCTGAGCCAACTGCGTCTCCTTCAGTCCACCGCGAACGCCGCCCAACCGTTGCAAAACGAGCGATGTTGTCCAGTTGGCAATGTTGCCGAATGCCCGCTTCAGCGTTCCACGCGATAGCGCGGTGATGATGGCGATGACGCCGCCAATGATCGCCGTGTAGAGGAAGATCTGAACAATTGCCGTCAGGCCCATCAATGCACCGAGCGCCGACATCAGTTTGACGTCCCCGGCGCCCATGCCTCCCACATAATACGGGAGAATCATCAAGGCGAAACCGACGGCCAACCCGCCAGCGGACTGCAATAATCCAGTCCGGCCGCCCAGCACGAATCCCAGGATCAGTCCGATGGCGACTGCCGGGAGTGTCACTGCGTTCAATATGCGCCGACGCGCGATGTCGGTGATCAGGCAAACCGTTGCCACAACAATGGCACAACTGGTCGGGAGATGGGCTGCGAGTGAAGCGGATGTCAGGTCACTCAATTGTGATTCTCCTCCCGATCGATGACGCGCCCCAGATTTCAATCTGGGGCGCGTCCTGAACCACGTTTATGGAGCCGGGGCGGCTTCGATGTCCGCCTGAACACTGTCATACCAGGTCAGGATGATCGGAGAAACCGTCGTCACGGCCACGATGAGAAGGACCGACAAGAACGCCGCGAGCATACCCCACTCGATCACGTCCTGTCCCTCCTCGCCACGGATGAACTTCCTGAGCATTGCGCACTCCTTCGATTAGGTGGACAACCATCCCCCCAACAAATTCGTCTGATTCAGCCGCCCGGCAGATCGGGAGGCACTACCAGTTACGGCGCCGGCGCAGCTTCGATATCTGCTTGCACGGCATCATACCAAGTGAGGACGATCGGCGAGATCGTCGTCACGGCGACAACGAGCAGGACGGACAAGAATGCGGCCAGCATGCCCCATTCAATGACGTCCTGGCCTTCTTCGTTGCGAATGAACCGTTTCAACATTGCCCTGTTCCTTTCCATGTTGGAACCGCATGGTCCCTGGGGTTGAATCATTCAAACTTGATATTCTTCATGGGCAGATTCTGTTTATGTCGCTGCGGCGACAATCTCTCGTGCCGGTTCGGCGCCGGATCGCGGCGATACTCCATCCAAGTGTCAGCATTGTCGGCTTCGTGCGACGGTCCGACAACTGACAGGTCCATAACACGATGCCTGCCGAATTGGGTTGTACGAATCGTTACGAGAGCATCAGTGCTCCGGGTTTCCACACAGCTTGCATAAAAGATAACGACTTACGGCGTTTTGTCAATTCCCCCGGACAAAGTCTCCGTTCTTAGACGCAAGTTTGCTGCCAAGAAAATTCCCAGGAAAACACCACCAGTCGTATGTGACATTTTTATTATCACAATACCTTGTGGTATTAGTCGCATGCAACGGTGGACGGATGTGCAACTGTGTGCCGATCTGCATAGGGCGTGTTGAAAAACTTCCCCTCGGTGATTCGCCTCGATGGGGACGATCCTCCCTCCGGAGTCGTTCCGAGCCCTTCGGGCGAGGAATCTCCAACGAGTTGTCGGTATCATCGCGCGCACAGAGATGCCTCGCCCGAAGGGCTCGGCATGACATCCATGATGGTTTTTTCAACACTCCCCATAGTAGATGGCAATGAATCCGTTACCGGACCTGCGAGTCTGAGTCGGCACCGACAACGATCCACCAATCAGCTTTTGGCGGTGCTATCAGACTGTGCCGTATAAATTTGCTGGAGGTATTCCTCGTACTGCCGTAACCGCTTGCTCAGTTCCGCAACGCGGGTTTCCTGTTGGCGAGGATTCAGCGGCAAAGGGGCGGGCCATTCCGGTGACCGAAACGTCACAAGCCGGACCACATACTCTGCAAGCCCACGAGACCCGGTGGAGAGCCGCACTCCGCGGATGGCGAGATCGAGATCATCGATCGTCCAGCACATACCCTCACGCAGTTGGCTCGCGTAAACACCGATCTGGTTGTGCGCCGCCTTGACGACAATGGCATCGGAGGGATGCTCGGAGGATTTTGTGAAGCGGATCAACGCATCGCCGTACATCTCCCAATTTTCCAGCTCGACGTAGCGCTCGCCCTCCTGGTAACGCTCCCAGAACTCCGCAGCTCCTGCGGCGACTACGGCAGCGATGAGTGACACGATCAGAGCGCCGGCGATCACGCGGCCGACCGCCGTTTTTCGCTGCGATTCGGGACGTGGCGGCAACAACAGCAATATCAAGACACCGATCGGACCGGTCAGGCATCCGAGGAGGAACCATCCCGCCTGATTGCGGTTGCGGGACGCGGCAAACCACGCGCACGCAATGCCGCAAAGCAGCAGGAAAATGAGTACGAAAGGGAGTGCGCTCATGCCTCAATTATCCTCCGGGATCGAGTATCCATACTCAGCGGTTGGTCGCTGCAATCTCAATATTCCGACGCGCGTCCGGGCAGTCCACGATTTTTTGTTCGCGTTCGCACCGCCGAGGACTGAGTCGGAAGACGGGGTTCGCCGTCCGTTCCGATCGTTGAATGGCATCGGGACACCGGCAACGGGTCGCAGTCAGATGTCGCGGAATTCGATCAAATCGCCGACCACAGTCCCCGTCGCCTGCAATCGTCCCGCGGCCAGCTCCAGCGCCCCCTGGGCCCGGAGTGAGAGCTTCGAGAGTCGGTTCGGGCGGAGGTGATTCTGAATAACGAGAACTCGACCCTCACTGGAGAGAAAGGTCAAATCAATGGGGAACCGCATCCCGAAGGTGTGAATCCACTCGCTGGGTACGATGTACATTCCTTCATCGGGGCCCAGTTGCTCCCGCCCCAGCAGCCCGCGACGACGATCCTGGCTCCTCGTCGCCCAAAGCACGCGGCTCGCGAGTACTATCCCACCCTTGGAGGCGTTAATCGCCTGAACATAGGTTGATGGTGACTTGTAGCTGACGGTATGCATCCGGGACAAATGTCCCAACAGACGACCCTCGCGGGAAGTGATTTCATGATGTGAACGCAGTGGTCGTGAGGCACGCGTCGGGACAGGCAAAAACAACCAGCCAGGACAACGGGCGGCCGAAATCCTGCGCGCCTTGACTTAATCTGGTCGCCATTGTCAAACTTCTCCTTCAACCCCCCGGAGGTCTTGCACATTCACTCACCAGGTTCGGCTGTATGCATCGATGGCACCGCATCAAGATTGTGCAGTACTCTTCAAGCGTGATTCCCGATATTCACCGACGAGTCGTGCCCGTGCCGACGGAGTCTGCAAACCGCCCCGCGCAAACTCTCAGGCCGAAGGAGAGCGCCGGTGATACGCACCAATGGATTGACGAAAATATTTCAAGACAGGAAGCATGGAGAGTTGCGGGCAGTCGACGACGTCAGTTTCACATGCGACTCCGGAATCGTGTATGGTCTCTTGGGACCCAATGGCGCAGGCAAAACCACGACGCTGCGGATTCTGTCGACCGCACTGCGACCCACGTCAGGAACCGCTCTGGTCAACGGAGTCGATGTAACCCGGGATCCTCAGAAAGTGAGAATGCAAATCGGATTTCTCTCCGGGACGACAGGACTTTACGGGCGACTGTCTCCGCGTGAAATGGTCACCTACTTCGGGCGACTTTACGGAATGCCCATCGATCACATCGACCGAAGAATCGGCGAGATCTTCGAAATGCTGGATATGGAACAGTTTGCAGAGACGCGAAACGACAATCTGTCCACCGGAATGAAACAGAAAGCATCGATTGCGCGCTCCGTGGTGCACGACCCGCCGGTGATGATTTTCGACGAGCCCACCACCGGTTTGGACGTGATGAGCTCAAGGACAATCGTCAAGTTTATCCGACATTGTGCGGATCAGGGAAAGACAGTAATCTTCTCGACGCACATCATGAGCGAGGCGGTTCGACTTTGCGACCGAATCGGGATCATCCATCGGGGCAGACTCTATGCGGAAGGGACCTCCGACGAATTGCTGCAAAAGACCGGTTCGCGCAATCTCGAGGATGCATTCGTATCGATTGTCGGGGAATAGGCGATGACCCTCTCGCGGATCTCGATCATTTTTCAAAAGGAGCTCATTGACACACTCCGGGATCGGCGCACGTTGATCTTCATGTTGCTCGTGCCGATCGTTGCAATCCCGCTTCTGCTGATCGGACTGACGTCGCTGATGGTCAGTCAACTGAGTGGACTGGAGGCTGAGACGGCGGAAGTCGTCGTCGTGGGGAAGGAGTATCTCCCAGACGGACTGTTGAGCAAATTCGCGGAAAACACGGAACTCACGATTCGTGGTGTCGAGGTGTCTCGCTATGACGAGTTGTTAGATAGTCTCAGAGCGGGCGCGTTCGAGGCATTATTGAACATTCCGGAGGGGTTTGCCGGGAAGCTCGAACAAGAGCAATCCTCGTCGATCGCAATCCACGTCGATCAAGCGGAAGTCAAATCGGAAGTCGCCGTGGCGCGAATTCAGGATGCCCTGTCCCGGTACAAAGACGAGTTGGTCTCCGACCGGCTCTTACAACGTGGGATTCCAGGCGGAGTCTTGATTCCTTTCGAGGTGAATGTCACAAATGTCGCCACGCCGCGAAAGATGGCCGGCCGAGAATTCGGTGCATTCCTGCCGTACTTGATCATCATCATGTGTTTCATGGGCGCCATGTATCCCGCAATTGATCTGGCGGCGGGAGAGAAAGAACGCGGAACCCTCGAAACGCTGCTCGTATCCCCGGCAACACGGGAGGAAATCGTCCTCGGAAAGTATCTTGTCATCGTGTTGGCCGGACTCGTGACCGCCTTTTTGTCGATGGGTAGTTTGGGAATCTCTCTGGGGTACGTAATCGACGCGTCCGTGCCGGGCGCCGAGAACATCATGTCGGTTCGGATTGATCCCAGTGCGGCGATTGTCTCACTGCTGACCATGCTTCCGCTCGCGGGATTCTTCGCCGCAGTGCTGATCTCCGTCTCGGTCTTTGCACGATCGTTTAAGGAAGCGCAAAGCTATGTCACGGCCTTGAACATGGCCGTTATTCTACCTGCCTTTGTTTCGATGCTTCCGGGAGTCGATCCCAACTACCTGACGGCTCTGATCCCGGTCGTCAACGCCAGTCTCATATTGCGGGACGCCGTGTCTGGCACGACCGAATGGCCGTATGTCGGGCTCGCGCTCATTGCCAATTCTGTTCTCGCCTTCCTGACGCTGAGATTCGCGATGAGTTGGTTCCGCAGAGAATCGATCGTCTTTCGCATGTAGCGACCCGCGGTCCCCATGCAACTTCCATATGCTGCCTCGAACCTGATTCAACTCAACATATATTACCCTCACCACAGGTCCGGCTGTTGCCCGAACTCGTCCTCGCCGCAGCCGGGTACCGACAACAGTTCGGAGCGTTGCATTCGGAGGTCGTCTATGAGAGTGCGTGAATTTGTAGTGATCGGAGCGTATCTGTTGGGGCTGTCCACGCACGCATTGGCGGTGCCGTCCCAAATCAGCATTCAAGGTAGACTCACCGATGCGGGAGGAGTGCCGGTGTCACCGGGACCGACATCCATTGGTTTCCGCATCTATGATGCACAGTTTTTGGGGACACAGCTTTGGCCGCCGGGGATGGGGTTTGAGTCTCAGACGATCGACATCGGCACGGGCGGACTGTGGAGTGGTTCAATCGGCAAAGACATTCCACTCAATGATTCAGTCTTTGCCGACTCGGTGCGTTGGCTGGAGATCAGCGTGGGGATGACCATCCTGCCGCGCACTCGGTTGGTGACCGGGCCATATGCGTATCGCGTTGCGACCGTCGATGGCGCGACCGGCGGAACGATTACCGGCAAAGTCTCAATCGGGCCGGGGCATGTGAACACAGGGGCGGATTGCTTTGTGGCTGGCAATGCCAATCAGGTGATCAATGATTATGCGACAGTCGGCGGCGGTCATCTCAATAGTTCCACCGGGGGGGCGGCAACAGTCGCCGGTGGTCAGCAGAACTCGGCGACCGCTTTCGCATCAACAGTCGCGGGAGGCGCCGGGAATTACGCAACCGGCATTTACTCGACAGCCGGAGGGGGATTTTTCAACAACTCTGACGCAGACTGGGCGGTTGTCTCGGGTGGCAACATGAACAGGGCCAGCGGTCTTAGCGCTTCAGTCGGCGGCGGAGGTTATAACAAGGCGCGCGGCTCGCACTCCACCGTTGGTGGCGGCGGCGGCATTAATCCCGGTGACTCCAATTCGGCAATCGGCGATTACTCCACCATCGGCGGGGGATCGGAGAATCTCGCATCGGGATCGTCCAGCACTGTCGGCGGTGGTGTGTCCAACAGCGCCGGTTCCCATTACGCGACGGTGCCCGGAGGGTTTGAAAACGTGGCCTCCGGCAGCTTCTCATTGGCTGCCGGCTGTCGGGCACAAGCAATTCACAACTCGAGCTTTGTATGGTCGAGTGGCGACATCAACAGTTCTGTTTTCGGTTCGTCTGCGGACAATCAGTTTCTCGTCCGGGCCCCGGCAGGTGTCGGAATCGGGACGAACACGCCGACCACTGCAACGAGCGGACAAGTTTTGCACGTGCACAATCCTGACGGACCCTCCGCGCTTCGTCTCGGAGATGGATCTGCCGACGGCAATCAATGGGAAATGCAGTCAACGGTGATCGGGTCGGTCGGTACACTCAACATCAGTAACATCACGGCGCTTACTAACCCCCTACAGATCACGGGCGACGGCGATGTCAACGTGCTGGGCAACATTTGCGCTGTCAATTTTGCCTGTCCTTCGGATGGTCGGCTCAAGAAGGGCATCCACACGCTGGAAAATGCCCTGGAGTGTGTCGAGCGTCTTCGCGGTGTGCGATACAATTGGAACGACTCTACGAACGCAGGGCGCCGTCTATTCAATCAAGAGCAGATCGGTTTGGTCGCTCAGGAAGTTCAAAATGTCGTGCCGCAGGCCGTCCACGAGTTGAGCGACGGTTACCTCGCGGTTGACTACGCGCGCTTGGTCCCGTTGTTGATTGAGGGGATGAAGGAACAACAACGGCAAATCGAAGAGTTGAGAGCCGAGCTCCGCCAGTCACGGAAGTAGCGCGTCATTTGAACGCTTCGACGATGATCTTGAATCCCCCATAGGCCATGCGTTTGACGTCAAAGGGCATTGCCATGCCCTCCATCATCTTGGCGATGCGTGGGTCCTTCATCACCTTGGCATTAACCTTGTCGCGATGCGCACGGGATTTGTAGACAATCCAGGCGAACACCACGGTCTCGGAGGGTTTGCTCTTCGCTAGATTCGGGAATGAGGCCATCCCCTTGATCTTCAAGTCGTCGCCGACACACTCACGATATTCCAGCGCGCCATGCTCGCGCCAAATCTTGCTCGCTTTCTGCGCCATGCCCCGATACGTCGCGAGTTTGTTCTTGGGAATGGGAAGCACGTAACCATCGACATAGCCCGCCATTGTCATCCTCCCCGTTGGTTCAGTTCATCTTTTGATAGTTTGATTTCTTCATACGCACTGCGTCCAAACTCCACGGACCGGCGCCCGCGGCGGAGAAGTAGAGCCAGACGAAACAATACAGTGCCGCGGCAACGCCGCCGTTCATCGTGGGCCAGAATCCCTGCGGGAAATGAAACTGAAAATACGCTACCGCCATCATCCCCGAGAGAATGAACGCGACCGGTCGAGTGAACAGCCCGATCAAGATCAATCCGCCGCCGAATGTCTCCAGAATCCCGCCGAGTCCGGTTTGCGAAAACAACTCGGCGGTGCCGCCGTCGGGGGGGATGCCCATCGGCCAGGCAAACAGCTTCATCGTCCCCGACTGGATGAACATGAACGCCGCCACGATGCGCAGCAGACTCTGAAAGTGGCCGCCGCAATTCGCCCACTTGGACACGAGACCTGACTCGCTCATTTTGTGCTCCTTGTCTGTTGGGACAGATGTTGATCGAGGAGTCCCAGGGTCTGCTTGAGCCCCCCATCGGCTTGGTAAGTCTTGATCACAGTGTCTCTGTCCGCAGCGGTCGGGAAGAGCATCCGCACCGTGAGCCGGGTCCGCTCGCCGAGGTCTTCGAATGTAATCGCCGACTCAAAACTGACCGGTTCAGTGCCCTTCTCCGGGGCGTGCCTGTACACAATATGCTCTGGTTCGGCGACTTCGGTATAGATAATTCGGCTGCGAGAGTCGGTGCCGTCGGGACCATGCATCACAAATCGCCAGACGCCGCCAGATCGGATGTCGATCTCCTCTTTTGGGACAACGAGGGACCGATGCTGACAGCACGCCCGGCGATGTGCCTTGTCATCAAAGACGATGACCATCCCGAAGGGGAACCGGAGCCGCCCGACGTCTTCTTGTTTGAAATCCCCGGACACTTCGAATAGCAGACAGAGCGCAGATTGCCGCAAGAAGCGGGTCGTCGTGCAACATCTTCTCCCGTACTATCGATGCACGGCACTGCCTGAGGCAGGAGCCGTGTCTGAGGGGAGAACATGAGAACTCCGACATCCGATTACGCACGCGTCGCGTCTGCCATCGAACACCTGCGCACTCATCGCGGCAACGGGACATCGCTCGATGATGTGGCCCGTCACGTTGGTCTCAGTCCGTTTCACTTCCAACGGATGTTTCAACGATGGGCCGGGGTGAGTCCCAAGCAGTTCGCTCAATTCCTGACGTTGACGGAGGCACGGCGACGTCTGGCCGTGTCGCAGAGCGTGCTCGCCACGGCGTTCGATGTCGGGCTCTCCGCGCCGAGCCGTCTGCACGATCTGTTTCTGCGTTGGGAACGGATCACACCGGGATCGTATCGCGCCGGCGGCGCCGGACTGGCGATCTCATGGGCGGTTGCTCCAACCCCGTTGGGGTCGGCGTTGTTTGCCCGCGTGGCGCAGGGATTGTGTGGCTTGGCATTTCTCGATGAGGCCGGCAAAGCTGCGGCGCGTGTGGAACTATCGCGGCGCTGGCCGAACGCTTCGTTTCAACATGGTCCCGATGAGCTCAAAGCCGAAGTCGACGCGGTCAATCTCCGACTGGCCGGTGGGCACAGCATGCCCTTGTCGCTTGTGTTGCGCGGGACACCGTTTCAACTGCAGGTCTGGGAAGCCCTGCTGCGAATCCCGGAGGGCTTGGTTGTCTCGTATGCCGGTCTCGCCGATGTCGTCTGCACTCCGAAGGCGACGCGTGCGGTCGGTGCAGCCGTCGGGGCCAATCCGCTGGCAACGCTGATTCCGTGTCATCGTGTGTTACGTGCCAATGGCGACTTCGGCGAGTACCGCTGGGGGGGCACCCGGAAGGTCGCGCTGCTGGCCCGTGAATGGGCCAAAGCGAATGCGGCCTGAGTTGTTAATTCTCAGGCCGCGTTGCCGTGTGAGGTCTTTGGGTACTGCAGTCCGGGCTCTTAATTACTTGATGCCGTCTCGGATTTGACTTGCACCGAGTTCCCCTCGCCCAATTCAAACTGAAGATTCTGCCCCGGTTCCAGGACGAGTTGTTTGCCCTTGGTGGCGATGGCTACGACGCCCCCTGCCACGGCTCCCGCTGCGGCGCCTTTGAGGGCGCCCTTTCCCTTATTCTTGCTCGTCAGTGCCCCCAGCACCGCGCCGGCGGCCGCGCCGATCCCGACTTTGCCCTCGTCGCTGACCTTATCGCCTTCGCCTTCCAGGTAGAGCGGCTGTGCATTGAGGGTGTACTCACGCCCATCGGCATCGACATAGCGATCCACGACCAGTGTCATTTGCGCCTTGCCCGCGGTCCGGTGCGGTTCCTCCAATTGCGTGATGCGTCCCTCGACCGCCGAGCCTGCCGGAATCACCGTCGCGCCCTCGGCCAGGATTGGCTCGGTGGTTCTTCCCGCGAATCGGTCGCCGACGGCGTTGGAATCGGTGCGGAGTAATGTCTCAAGCGCCAGTGTCAGCGGCGTCCCCGTGGGCACACTCACGCTGCGGTAGACCGGTTCGGGAGGACGTTTCGGTTCGGCCACTGGCTGTTTCGTCCTGGGTTCGACCTTGGGTTCCGATTTCGCCTGAGGCTCGTTTCCCGCCACATCAATCGGCTCCTGCTGTGGCTTGTCATCGGGGAGCTGTTCTGTTGATTCCGAATCCGATTGCTCTTGCAATGCCGACGCGTTGGCCGGGGGGTCCTGGTCTTTAGTCCCGAGGAAAAACCCGATCCCAAGAGCTGCAACCAATACCACCGCCAGCATGATTCCTGTCCGACTGTTCATCGTGTGCCTCCCTCGCCGGGCGGGTAAGCAGCCCGCCCCATCGTGTTTGTTCATTGTACACCGGTGCTGCGGAAGCGTCACGGAGTTTTGCACGAAGCTGTGGGCGGTTTCCGCCCTCGACCCAGCTCACTCGGGCACAATGACATGCGGCCGTTGCGTAGTTGTAAGGCAGCACGCTACCGGGAACCGATCATGCTGCGAAGCGCGAAGTAGTCGATCTTTCCGAGTCCCGTTCGCGGCAATCGGTCCACCCGTTCAATGCGCTTTGGAATCTTATAAGGTGCGAGGGTCTCTCTTAGCGCACGTCGGATCAGTACGTCACTGATCGCCGACCCGGAGTCGCACTCGATCAGCGCCACCAGCGCCTGTCCCCAGACCGCGTCATCCTCTCCGAGCGCTGCCGCGTCATTGATGCCGTCGATACCCCGCAGTGCCGACTCGACTTCCTCGGCATGAAGCTTTTCGCCGCCGCTGATGATGACGCGGTCGCGCCGTCCGCGGACATGCAATCGCCCGTACCGATCCAGAGATCCGGTATCGCACGTCTCAAACCAGCCATCGCGCGTGAACGGCACGACCTGCTCCGATCCGTCCCAGTATCCCATCGCGACCATTGGCCCTCGCACTTGAATAGTGCCCTCGCAATCGGGGTCCGACCGGCGGCCGTCCCCATCACGAATCTCAACGTCACACAGCGGAAGCGGGGGAGCCCCGTCGTCTATCGGTTGGCCGCCGAGTTTCGGGGGCCGCGTCGCCACTTGTGAAGCCGTCTCGGTCATCCCGTAGGTCGGACACAACGGCAACCCGCGCATCGATGCCTCCCGGAGGAGTGTGCTGTCCACGGGGCCGCCGCCGGCCAGGACGGCGCGCAGGTGTTGTGGAAACCGGGGTGCGGGGTACGCATTCAGGAGTTGCCTGAGCGTCGTCTGCACCAGCGACAGATGCGTGACATGGGCCTGCTCGATCGCACGCATCATCTCGGTAACATCAAAGCGTGAGTGAACGACGACCGTCGAGCCGTACAGGGAGGCCCGTATCAGAATCGCGAGCCCGCCGATGTGGTGAATCGGCAGATTCAGCAGCCAGCGGTCGTCATCCCGGATGCCCAAATTGAGTCCCGACGCCAGCGCGCTGAAGAGATGATTGGCAAAGCTGAGCGCGACACCCTTCGGCACACCGCCGGTCCCGGACGTCAGGACGATGGAATGGAGACGGTTGGCGTCGATGCAGCCGAAATCCTCTGTGCCCCTCATCGACGCTGGGGGCGGCTCTTCTTCGCTGAGCGCAGCCATGTCGATCTCGAATTGTGGAATTCCTGTCGGTGCCGAGATTGATTCCGGTGCCTCACGGTCGATCACAACGACGGCCGGATTGATCAATGAGACTGTCCGTTGCCATTCGCTGTCCGGCAGCGATGGAGAAATCGGCACGACAACCGCCCCTAGACGGGGAATCGCATGGATCATCACCGCAGCCGACACCGACGGCCGCATCCGCAGGATGACGCGGTCGCCGTTGCGGCATTCGTACGCCAGGAGACGTTGCGCGGCACCCTCGATCATGCGCTCGAGCTGCCCGTACGTGACCAGCCGCCCGCTCTCGATGAAAGCCAGGTGTTCGGGTCTTGTCCGCGCATGGCGGGTCGTGGGATAGGGAATGGTGCGCGGGATGTTCATTCCGAGCCACTCTCGAAGAATCCCTCGACGACTTCGACCCCGAGACCGGGTCGATTGCCGATCTTCAGACGCCCCTCCCGAATCAGCAACGGTCGATCGACCAATCGGGCCCCAATCGTTCCCGCCGTTGAGAGTCCGGCCGCTATGGTGGCCGGCCATCCCGCAGCCGATAGATGCATGGCCGCCGCGACGCCGATGTCGCTCTCCCACGTTGAGGTGACCACAACCTGCATGCCGGTCCCGGCGGCGCGATCGATGAGTCTCAGACTGCGCATCATTCCGCCGATGATCATCGGTTTGAGGACGATGACATCACACAACCGGTCCTCACAGAGTCTGATGGCATCATCGCACTCGGTAATCTCCTCATCGAGCGCCAGGCGTACACCATGGGCGCGGCACAGGCCAGCCGCGTCCCTTGCCGAACCCGGTGGCAGGGGCTGCTCGAGAAACTCCAGATCCAGCTTCGCCAATTGAGGCAGTGCATAGCGCAATTGTGCTGGCGTCCAGGCGGCGTTGACATCGACTCGCAATGCCGCGTCGGGCGCCGCGTCTCGTGCCGCCAGCACCCGCTCGATGGCCGCGTCGGCGTCGTGATCGACTTTGATCTTAAACGTGCGGAATCCCCGCTGCGACGAATCACGGATGTGTCGTTCGATTTTCCGGGAGTCGAGTCCATCGACCAAGCCATTGACATCGACATGTGGAGCGGGATCGTGCGCGAGGCAACACGCCATTGGAAGGCCCTGCTTCCTGGATGCCAAATCGATCCGCGCGACATCGAGGGCGAAGCGCACCGAAGGCAGATCATCCGACAGGTCACTCAGGCATGCTTCAGCCGAATCGTCGGTTTGCCGGTTTTCTGCGGAGGTTATGGCCCGAAGAGTTTCGGTACCGTGGAGCCCTGCTTGCCTCAGCGTTTTCACGACATCGGCGACCGACTCTTTCGAAAACGGAGCCAGCGGTGCTGCATCTCCATAGCCGACCGCGCCGTCATCGTCACGCAATGCAATCAGAACGCCGGCCCGCGTTCGATATACACCGTGGGCGGTTGTGATGGGACGCGGCAGATCAACCGTGTATTCGTTGAAGCGCAGCTCCACGTCACATTCCGATGTTGATGCCGATGCCGAACGCCAGCGCATACCACAGTGTCAACCGTGCGGTCGCGGCCAGCGCCGTATTGAATTGGGGCGGTGTCGGCGCACGATAGAGCATGGACACCGTGGGCCGTGCGGAGAGTATCGCGATCGACGACGCAAGAACCGTCCATGGCGCCTCATTCCCAACGACCAAAACAACCGGGACAATTGCTGCGGTCATCAGCAACAACAAATACTCCCACGCCGAACCATTGGGACCGAGCCGCACCGCCATCGTGCGCTTTCCGGCCCTCAGGTCGGTCTGGCGGTCTCGGGCGTTGTTGACCACCAGAATCGATGTGACCAACGCGCCCATCGCGACGCCTCCCATCCATGCAACAGACGTCGTCGACAGCGCTTGCACATAGTAGGAGCCGACGACTGCGACCGGCCCGAAAAATACAAATGTGAACAGGTCACCCCAGCCGTGATAACCGTACGGCTTCGGTCCGCCGGTATAGAAGATCGCCGCGGCAATCGATGTCAGCCCGATGGCGACTATCGGCCAGCCGCCGCGCATGACAAGGTAAACGCCCACAAGTATCGCCAGCGCGAATACGGTGACCATGGCAATCGTGATCTGTCTGCGCGTGACCCAGCCGGCCTGTGTCACCCGCAGCGGTCCGACACGCTCGTTGTCGTCGGCGCCGTGCAGGTGGTCGAAGAGATCATTGGCGAGGTTCGTGCCAATCTGGATGAGGATGGCGCCCAGCAACGCAGCCAATGCCGAGGGTCCATGGAATGCGTGATCGCGTAACGCGATCGACGATCCCACAATAACCGGTGACACCGCCGCCCACAACGTGCGTGGACGCGCCGCCGTGAGCCAGACCTGCACGGTCGAGGGTCTGTCCTGTGATGCGAGTGGGCCGCTCATGGACCGGCTGAATGAATCGTCACGGATAGCGGGGGAATTTCGAAAAGTCGGGCGGACGTTTCTGCATAAAGGCGTCGCGCCCCTCCTGCGCTTCCTGCGTCATGTAGAAAAGCAGCGTCGCGTTGCCGGCCAACTCCTGCAATCCGGCCTGACCATCGCAGTCGGCATTGAGTGCCGCCTTCAAGCATCGCAAAGCCAACGGGCTCTTGGCCAGAATCTCACGGCACCAGGACACAGTTTCCGCTTCGAGACGCTCGAGCGGCACGACCGCGTTGATCAGTCCCATGTCAAGTGCCTGGCGCGCGTCATACTGACGGCACAAGTACCAAATCTCCCGCGCCTTCTTCTGTCCGACGATGCGCGCCATGTACGATGCGCCGTAGCCACCGTCGAAGCTGCCGACCTTCGGGCCGGTCTGCCCAAAGCGCGCGTTGTCGGCGGCGATCGTCAGGTCACACACCAGATGCAGAACATGCCCGCCGCCGACGGCATATCCGGCGACCATGGCGATAACCGGCTTCGGCAAGGTGCGGATCAGTCGCTGCAAATCGAGAACATTCAGTCGCGGGATACCGCTGTCGTCGACATACCCGGCCTCTCCGCGCACTCCCTGATCGCCGCCCGAACAGAATGCCTCCGTCCCGGCGCCGGTCAGGATAATGACGCCCGTCTGAGAATCGTCGCGTGCCTCGCCGAATGCGGCGAGCATATCGACGACCGTCTGCGGACGAAACGCGTTGCGCACTTCGGGCCGATTGATCGTGATCTTCGCGATGCCGTCCGCTTTCTCGTAACGGATATCGCCGTATTCCCCGGCTTTTTGCCACTGTATCGCTGTCATGCGGCTACTCCCTGCCTGTCACGACCGAGCCGCGATCAACGGTTCCGGCGATGGGCCGTTCGTCCAATAACTCCGACACGATGTGTGCGCTCATCCGCGGGTTTTCCCAGTGCGGCGCATGCCCGCAATCGGGAATCACACGATGCCGCGCATCGGGGATTTTCTGTCTCATGGCGCTGCCGATGGCGCAAAACTTCGAATCGAGCGCGCCGTTGAGAATCAATGTCGGGCAGCGCAGCGATTCCAGCCGTTCGTGCAATGGTTCCTGCGATCCCGTTCCCATGCCGCGCAGAGACAACGCCAGTCCGCGAGCGCTGTTACCCAGGCGGATCGCGCGGGCGCGCTCGCGCCGCTTCGGTTCCATCCGGTCTTGCGATTCAAACAGCGGCTGTGCGGTCCATTCAGCGACGAATCGTTCCATTCCGTCGCGTTCGATGCGGTCAGCCAGCGCCGCGTCGGCAGCCACGCGAGTCTCACGATCTTCCCGATCGCTCAGGCCGGGTGAGGCGCTCTCCAGAATGAGATTCCGGACGAGTCCCGGGTTGCCCATCGCGACATACAGTGCCAGCCGACCGCCCATCGAGTAGCCCCACAGGTCGATACACGTATGTCCAAGCGAATTCACAAAGTCAACGAATGCCTCGGAAACACTCTGCATGCGAAAGGCGACGACGTCGTCTGGCGCGCGGGTGCCGCCGTGTCCCGGCAAGTCGACGGCGATGGTGTGTTTCGCGTGGGACAGGACCGCCGCCACATCATCCCAGATGCGCAACGATCCGGTAAATCCATGCAACAGGATCAACGGGCATTCCGATGCGTTGCCGCTGCTCGCGTAATGCCAGTCGTAATCGCCGACACACATCTGTGTCACCGTCGTAGACCTTTCAGCGCCTCGGAGACCGCGCGACGAATCTGACGACTGACCTGAAGCGTCGATCGGCGGTCGGTCTTCACTTCGATCACGCAGGGGCCGCTCTGACTGTTTGCAGCATTCAGTGCGTTCCTGAACTCTTCCTGCGTTGCCGGCCGCCGATATGCTATCGCATAGAGCGCCGCGGCGTGCGACAAGTCGCATCCGTGCGGCATGGCAATGTACCGTTCAAAGAGCTGCTCGTGTTCCACGAGCGGGAGAAACGAGAAAATGCCGCCGCCGTCGTTGCTGAGCACGACAATGGTCAACGGTAACCGGTCACGCCCGACCGCCCCGAGGCCATTGACATCGTGCAATACGGCCACGTCGCCGGTGATCAGTATCGTGCGTCCCGGATGCGCCGACGCGACACCTGCCGCTGTCGATGTCATTCCGTCGATGCCGTTGGCACCGCGGTTGACGATGACACGTATGCGCCTCAAGGTCGGGGAGACATGCGCATCGGCCAGACGGATCGGCAGACTGTTGGACAGCACAATCGCCGAGCCGTTCGGAGCTTCGTCGAATACGGCCGCAACGACATCGCCCTCGAAGACCTCCGCTGCCGCACGCAATCGACGCAACTCACTGAGCGATGCGATCGCTTGCATGTCTGTGGAACGCCAAAGCCCTGTCCAATGGCTGCGCTGTTTCTCCTTTGACGTCAACAGTCGGCTCATCTGCCTGCAGAAGCCGGTGAGGTCGGCCCGGAGCTTGATCGCCGTCGTTCCTTCAGGGTCGGACACGGTTTCGTGGTCTGCGACGGCGATCACCGTTTCCTTCGTCAAAGAACTGAGCCACTGGTTCAGTGTCTTCGATGTCGGCAGCGCCCCAAGACGAAGAACGATGTCCGGTCGGTATGCTGGGTCCGTGGCCACTGACGACAGATACAGATCGTAGTGAGAAAGCATCGTCGCCCCGGATTGGTCGCGCCCGCATGTTCGCAATTGCGAAGCGATGTCCGCCATGATTGGCGCACCTATTAGGCCCGCGAATTGGCAGGCGATATCGCACAACTCAGAGCCGGACTGTGGTCCACACACGATCACCGGACGTTGCGCTTTTTGCAGGCGAGACGCGATTTCCTGAAGCGTCTCGTCAGAGATTTTATCCCAATCTGCCCCCCTCACCATGGATGTCGCTGGCCCGCGCTGCGCCCGTTTTGCGCCGAGGATCGACGCACATTCATCCGGAGCCGGCAGAAGCGGTTCATCGAACGGGCAATTCAGATGGACCGGCCCGCGCGGACGACCCAGGGTGCAGGCGACAGCATCGATCCCTGTCTGAAACCAACCAGACATGTCGTCGTCATCGTCTGTCACCGGGAGCTCGTAAAAGTCGAGCGCGTATCGACCGTACAGATGGCGCTGATCAATAGTCTGCGGCGCGCCGCTGTCGCGCAGGTGGGGCGGCCGATCGGCGGTCAATACCAGCAGCGGTGTTCCCGACATCCGTGCTTCGATGACCGCCGGGAAGTAATTGGCCCCCGCGGTCCCGGACGTGCACAAGGCGGCGGCGGGTATTCCGGTGGCTTTGCCGATCCCCAATGCGCGAAAACCGGCGCACCGTTCATCCGGCTCGGTCCACACCTGCAGTCCTGGTCGATCGACCGCGGCGGCCACCAGTGGCGCGCAGCGCGCACCGGATGAGACAATCATATGGCGTACGCCCGCGATCGCAAGCCCTTCCATTAAAGCGAGCGCGCGGCTGAGATTCGCAGCGGCTGCGTTTAGTGTGGATCGGCGGACGCATTGACTGCGCGGAGAAACGCCTGCAGTTTGTGTGCTGTTTCGCTCCACTCGGCCTCAGGATCGGAGCCGGCGACGATGCCCGCCCCGGCATAAGCCCACGCGCCGTCTTTGTCCACAAGGGCGGAGCGTATCGCCACAGCGAACTCGGCGCGGTCGGCCGACACATAGCCGACGGGACCAGCATACCAACCCCGGGCATGCGGTTCCAGCGATCTGATCAGTTCCAGTGCCTCGGGCCGCGGACGGCCCCCGACCGCCGCCGAGGGATGGAGCCGGGTTATGACGTCGCCCAGCGAGGTTCCGGGCCTAAGCCGCCCGCGCTGGATCGAGCGCAAATGACGAAGCGTGCGCAGGCGCATGATCCGGGGCTCTACGCTTGGTGCATCCTCCAAGCACAGCGCCGAGATGTCATCCCGGAGCAATCCGGCGACATGTTCATGCTCACGGCAAATCTTTTCGTCCGCGAGCATCAGGCGCTCGATCTGCTCATCATCTCCGTAGCCCGTCGGAGGCGACATGGTGCCCGCAATGCAGTCGACCGCGAGGCGATCTTCCTCAAGCTTAAACAGCTGTTCCGGCGAAGCGCCGACAAATGACGCGCCCAGGCCGAAGTCGAAGAGGAATGTGAAACAGGAGTCATCAAATCGTCGCAGGCGCTCCAGCACTTCCCAACGATCAGGACGTCCGTCGCAGCGGAGTCGTACGTGTCGTGACAACACAACCTTGCTCACGCGGTTGGTACTGATGTGCGATAGGGCGTGCCAAACGCCGCGATCCCAATCGTCGCGAGAATCATCGGCCACGATCGTCCATCGTGAATGGGATTCGAGTCTTCCCGGCGACGTTGGGGGCGCATATCCGGCCAGCACGACATCGAGTCGGGACAGGATGTCATGGATGGTGTCCGTTGGCCGGACTTCCGTTGAGGCAATGAGGAACGATCCGGACTGGTCTCTGATCCGCAATGCCTCAGGAACGAACAATCGTACCGCGCCGAATCCCGCGCCACGCCACTGCGGGTCGTCGGACTCTCTGTCGAACGGCATGCCCCCGATGAAGGCCGGAAGCGCCCCCTCGCCATCGGAATAAGATCGACTCTTCAGGATGGATTGCGCTGAATCGATTAGGTCTTTCGTCGAGAACGAATCGGCGATTCTCATTTCCCAGGCCGCACCGATCCCTGCATACTCGACTCCCTCGCGCGTCCGAAAATAGACCGACGGCACAGCGCTATAACGCGCCAGCCACTCGATCATGTCGTCCTGATTGCACGGCCCTGAGGCGCTGAGCAATGTCGGCCGACGATCTCTTATGGCATGCTCCAGCGCGCATTGCGCCGCGCGCACGTGCATGGCCGACGCGTGGGGGTGAGGCGAAGCCGGTGTCGTGAGTTCCGATGTTCCGTCCGCAATCGTAAGACCGCTCTCGTTCGGGTTTCGGATTTCGGCGGTATTTCTCATCGGCGGACGCTAACATAGGTATCGGCGGAACGCACTTCCACTCGATTCTCTGCGGCGACTTCCGCATTGTAGCCGCAACGGTAGCTCCCAAGCGGGAACGATGAGCAACGAAATTCGTGAGATGTTTGGAGCGATTGCCTTGCGGTACGACCGCGCCAATGAGGTGCTGTCGTTCGGCGTGCATCGCCGCTGGCGCCGGCGCGCGGTACGGCTCTCGGGGGCGGCATCGGGGATGTCGGTCTGCGACTGCGCCACCGGTACCGGCGATCTGGCAATGGCGTTTCAGCGCACGGTCGGCCCCAACGGCACGGTTGTTGGCGTCGACTTCGCCGACACGATGATCCTCGAAGCGAGACGCAAAGCGGCGAAAGCCGGTCTCGCCATCGACTATCGCGTAGCCGACGTGTTGGCCCTGCCCTTTGACGACCACTCGTTCGATATCGCGTCGATCGCCTTCGGCATTCGCAACGTCGACGATCCCCTCCTGGGAGTCAAAGAGATGGCGCGAATCGTTCGTCCCGGGGGGCGGGTCCTCGTACTCGAGTTCGGCCAGCCCGATGCCGCCCTGTTCGGACGCGTCTATCGTTGGTACAGCCGCCGCGTCATTCCGGCGGTTGGCCGGCTGATCACCGGCCGCGCTGCTGCCTACTACTACCTGGCCGAGAGTGCCTCCCGGTTTCCGGCGGGGGAGGCGTTCGGGGCGCTGATGCGGATGACCGGAGTATTCCGCGAAGTCAGGATCGTGCCGCTCTCCATGAAGATCGCCTACGTGTACGTGGGAACAGTCGACAAATCCACCGGCTCTTGAATCTGCAGGAAACCCACACATCAGTTTTTCGTATAAGCCACATGGAAGGTCACTGGGCTGTGGAAGGCGACTGGATCGACAGTATGACTCTTCAGAAGAAGAGGCACTCACTGCGACGGCTCCGGAGGCGCTGCGCCTCGGCCCGTCGTCGCAATATCGCGGCGATCCACCAGCAAGTGGGCCGCGTGGGACTATCGCGCGACAGTTCCTCTCAATGTGAGACGGCGCGCGGACGCGTCGCCTACCGGGTCGGTCCGCGACGTCCGACGCGACAGGAGCTCCGCAGTGAAGTCGAACTGCGTGCCGCCGAGTTTGATGTGACGCTGCATTAGCCGAATCAGGCCCTTGAGGGCTTTCATCTTCCCCGTGACGTGCACGCCCCGGTGTTGTCCAGCCGGGGCGTCTCTCCATGGGATGTTAGTGCAGCTTCGATGCGGCGCGCGGCCAATCGCTCCGAGCGAAGCTCGCGCGGACGATGTCGCAGATCGACTCCAACGGCTCAAACGGAAGAATTGGGACACCCGCCTGAATGCGCAGATCGGTCACGACGGCAATCAACCCCTCATCGCCGGAAAACGACGGTTCTTGGATTGCGGGATCGCGGATGCACTCGATTTTCGGGTGAGGTCCGCCGCGATATCCCTCGTAGATGATTAACTGCGGCGGAATCGGAAGGCTGGCGAACGTCGCTTCAATCCATTCCTCTGACGTCTGTGGCGTATGGTTCAGATAGAAGCCCAGTTCCGACTTCGCGACCAATCCGACGGCAATCGCGCCGGCCGTACGCAAGCGATCCGAATCGCGCCCGGGCTTGTCGAAGCCCACCTCATCTGATGTGTGCTTCACCGACGCGACGCGCGTCCCGGCCGCCGCGAATGCTTCGATCAGACGCACTGTCAGCGTCGTCTTTCCGGAGTTCTTATGCCCGACAATGGCGACTGTGGGAATGCGGTAGCTCGTCATTCTGCCTCGCGGGCTTGTTGTTTCTCAATCAGTGCCCCTTGGTCACCAGCTCGTGTCCCTCTATCGGGTCTTCGGATTAGTGATCGAATCCCAGTCATCGCCAAGACGGCGAGTAGGAGGTACGGCGTGAGCAGGTAGCGCGCCTCGGTTATGACCGGGAGCAGTATGACGCCAGTATAGAGGGCATAGCCAATCAGCATAACTGTCGCTGTGCGATGATCCCGCGATCGCCATGCGGCTCTGACCCCGAAGAGTACCAACAGGCCCAGCAACCCCATCATAATACGGCCGAGCGCGAACAGGGCCGGTGCCGACGACAGGTGTCCGCGAGTTCCCGGTATATAAGTCCACGCGAAGGCCGCTTGACCGAGACAGCGTCCGATGTAACCCGCGGGATCGTTCCGTATGTTCGACATTGCTGCTCGACGCAGCCGTTCACTGGGAACTGGATTGAATTGGAACTCATCAACGATCAGGCGTTGAAATTCTTCGGTCTGCGACACGCCGACCACCCCTTCCCGACGGTGGATTCGATACAACGGCTCGTCGGTGACAATGTAGAGCGGGCCCCAATTGGCGACCATCGGGGTGCAGCGGCCTGCAGCGAAGCTGTTTCTTACCAACCACGGTGCCACCACGGCGGCATGCAGCAACAACACGATCAGTCCGGTGCGCAGGCGTTTGCGTCGCGTTATGTAGATTCCGACGATGACCACTAACGGCCAGAAAAGATTGACCGGACGGACGTACGTCGAAGCCCCAAACAGTATACCCGCAGCGATGGGCCAGAGGACGCGTCCCGACCGCAGCGCGCGAAGCAGAGCGTAAACACCTGCGACCGTGAACAGCATGAAGAGCGGCTCAGCAAACAGACCGTATGTGAGTTCCCGAAGCGGGTCGATCACCACAAGGGTGGCCAGCAGGGCCAGGCCCCAGAGAGGCCCGATAATCTGCTCCGCCAACAAAGCGGTCAACCCATAAGCACCGAACAGGAGCAGCAGTTGCACATACTGAAAGCCATCAACCGAACCGACGATCGATAGGTACGCCGCAACAATTGCCGGAAATCCGGGCGGTTTGCCCACAACCGGATGATCGCCATCGTACGTGAACTCTCCCGTCAGCAGGAGGTTTCTTGCCATTTGCAGGTACTCGGCACCATCGGAGGCCACGACCAATGTCCGATTTCGCTCCCCCAGCCAGATGTGCATCGCCAGGAGCACCAGGCATATGCTGATCACATACGGCCGGATGGTTCTCGGCCTCCTCATAACGCGACGCTGCGTGCTTGCACGCGCGAGCGTGTTGCCTGCCAGGCCCGATGCAATCCGGCGAATGCAAGAGGCATCAGTGTCATCATCGGAGTGAGTAAGTAGCGCACCTCCGTCCGAACAGGGAATAGCACGAGCGCTGTGTAAATCACGTAGCCGGTGACCAAGCCAACTAACAAAGTGTCTCGTCGACGCAAAGCCCACGCTCCCGCCAGAGCGCTGACATAGAATACGATCATAAACAGTCGTCCCAACCAGAACATCGTCGGTCGTTCCCACAGCCAGTCGCGTGTTCCGGGAATGTAGAACCAGGTGAAGAAAAACTGGCGGACACACCGCCACAGATAACCGGCGGGGTCACGTTGGATGCCGTCGATGGCTGCCATGCGGAATCGTTCATTGGTCCCCCAATTGAACTGAAACTCCCCACGACTGATCGATTGGTATTCGTCGGTGGCCATCGCGGCTGCCGGGCCCTCGTATGTCAGGATTCGGTAGTGACGCTCACTCGTCATATAGTACAGCATCGACCAATTGGCGACCATTGGAACAACCCGGCCAAAGTGAACGTAGGTCCTCACGATCCATGGAAGAATCAGCGCGGTGTGGACAATTAAGACAATGGCCGCCCAGCGAATGCGGTTCCTCTTGCATATCCAGAACACGACGGTCAGCGCAATGGGCCAGAACAGATTGATCGGGCGCACATATGTCGACATCGCAAACGCGATTCCGGCCACTGTTGGCCAGTACCATCCACCTTTATCCCGGTGAGTGTAAGCGGCCCAGAGGCCGAAGAAAGTCAACAGGAAGAACGGCGGCTCCGACATGAGATTGTATGCGAGATACCGGATCGGGTCGGCAAGCACCATAGCCAGCAGCGCCCCCACTCCCCACGCCGTTCCAAATACGGCTCTAACCAGCGACGCAGCGAACACAAACCCCATGTACAGGAATGTAATCTGCACAAAGTGAAAGCCGGCCACTCCCCCAGCGATGAACAAGTACACGGAAATGATGGCAGGAAAACCGGGCGGCTTTCCGACGACGAGATTCGCGCCGTCGTATGTGAATCGGAGCGACGACAGGAGATTTTCTGCCATGCGGAGATACTCGAGTCCGTCATAAGTGATGAATGGGTCCCACCGAATCTCACCGATTAGAATGTGAAGCCCCAACAGGAGTGCAATCGATACGACCCAATGTCGTCGATCCTTCCGATGATCGGTCGTAGGGCCGCTCTCCGATTGCGCCTGTACTTTGAAAGGTGACATGTCTCAGGTTGATCGCAGATCAAGTGATTGGTCCGCACGGTACGCCCATTCGTACCAACAACGCACCAGCATCGCGAAGTACAGTGAGATCGTCAGACCTGAGATCGAATAGAACTGATGCGCTCCGTAGAAGTATGTCAGCACAATGCCCCACGCGGCCACCAGCAGTGTCAGTACCATGCGGCGATCCTCGAGTGTAACGCACCGCTTGAGCGTCTCGTGTCCGAGGCGCAGAACGGTGACGAAATACCAGAGAATCGCGGTAGTTCCCACCAATCCTACCTCAGCCAAATAGGTGATGCAATCATTATGCGCGCCCAACCCTCGGCTGACACCCGCAAAGGGGTGGAAGCGCCAAAATGACAAGTACTCGTGCAAGTGGCTGATCTGGCCCAGTCCGATGCCCATAATCGGAGACGACAGAAAGACCTTCAATCCGGTCATCCACAGATAGTAGCGAATGCTCATCGAGGTCGATTCACCGGACAGGACCGACGAGATTCGCCTGGCTGCGTACGAGAACATCGTCGGACGCGACGCAATCGCAAAGATGATGATCGCCCCCAGGGCGCCAGCCACCAGCAGATACCGACGCTTTACTTTGATGTGGGTCGGCCAATCCATGCGCCATATGATGACAGTCATCACCGCCAGGCTGATTGTCGCTTGCAGCCAGCCGGCACGGGCCAATGACGCAATCTGTGCGAAGATGAGGATTAACAGCAGCAGTGCCCAGCCGGCAACATGGCGGCGGTGCTCCGCGGTCAGTGCGTGGACGGCCGTATGGCAGATTGCCAGTGACAGAAATAATGGAAAGAATGCCCCCATGGGGCCGATCACGCGATCGGTTCCCGCTGTGGCAATGAATCTCAGTACGTTTACAACCGCCATCATCGATGTCCCGACCAGCATCAACAGCAGAATGCGCCGTACATCCCGAACGGTCAGCAGTGTGAGCGCTGCCAGGAAAAACATCAGAATCTGCACATGGCGGAGCCAGTTGATTACAGCTCCGGTGAAGTGATACGCTCCGGGCACACCGATCGCGAAAATGGCGAGCATGATCCCGATCACGCGATTCACCGGGCTGTGCACGAACAGCGACGGCCCCTCGGCCATGCGGACGATCAGCACACCGGCAAGTATGAGCAGAACCGCGATGTCGACGGGGTATACCCCATTGCGGATGGGAAGCGAGAGCCGCAGATACAGGAGGGCCACGGCGATGTAGATGCCAAAACGTGGCGCCAGCAGGCACACAGCCAGCGCGACGGTACCCAGCGGCGCCAAAGACCAGTACCATCCCCATTGCAACGCGGCCAGCGATGCCGCCATCTGCATCGCCACCAGTCCCACGCAGAGAATCGGGACCGTACGATCAGACGTCAGTATCGGTATCGCTGGCATCAGCACAATGAGCGGGCGGCGACCTTTCGACGGAATACCACGCGAACACTACGCCGCGTGAGAGTATAGTGTTCACATCCCGGAGAATCCATTCTCCAAGTGTGACCCACGATCGAGGTAAGCCTAAGTAGGCGCGACCATGGAGCGAAGGCGCCCCAGATCATCGGCGGCCAGCTGCCCAACCCAGCGCTCGTGTTCGGTGCCGGATGGATTGTAGAGGATCGAGACCGGAATCGGTCCCGGAAGATCGAAGCGCGCGATGATGTCGTCGAGCGTGCCGTTGTATACGAGGTTATGGTATGGCAGCCCCTGTCGGGCGCCGAACTGCGAAACCTTCTGAGACGCTTCCTCGATCGTGGCCGCGACCACATTGTCCATGGAGATGCCAAGCAGCGCGAAACGTTCAGCGGGCAACGATGAGTGCAGCGCGATCAAGTCGGGAGTCTCCGCGACACAGGGTACGCACCAGGTCGCCCAGAGATTGACCAAGACCCACCGCCCCTGATGACTACTCAACAGCGAGTCAATGCCGTCGATTCCCCCGACCGACACCGTCGCGGCGCCCGCCGGGGCCTGATCCGATGCCGCTTTGCATCCCAAAGCGAACAAGTACACGACAAGACACAATGAGACAACGGCCCGAGTCGACGATTTCATTACGCCCCGGTCGGTTCGTCTCAACCTTCCGTCTCTTCGGTCTTCATGATTTCCGGCTTCCACTTGATGGAACAGCCGAAGGCAACGGTCTCGCTTTCGCCGATCTTCTTGCCGGAGGTCAGTGCCTCCAGCGCGTCGGTTAACTCACGTTTGGTGATCTCCGACTCTTTCCTGGCATCGTCGATTCGCCCCTGATACACCAGCGTCCGGGTCGAGTCGAAGAGGAACACGTGCGGCGTCACCGTTGGACCGTATGCCATCGCGATCTGCTGACTTTCATCGTACAGGTAGGGGAAGTTGAATTTCGCCGATGCGGCCCGCTCTTTCATTTTTTCGAATGAATCATCGGGGAATGCGCGGACGTCGTTGCAACTGATGGCAGCGACGCCGATCCCCTTCTTGGTGTAGGTCTCCGTCAGCGTCACAAGGCGATCCTGGTAGGCCACGGCAAACGGGCAATGGTTGCATGTGAAGACGACCAACGTACCGATCTTTCCGGCGATGGCGGCATAGGTGTAATCCTTGCCGTCGGTGCCGGGGAGCTTGAAGTCGGTTGCCAACTTGCCGATGGCCAGGGTCGAGACTCCCGGCGGCAATGGTGCCTTTGCGCCCATCAGCACGACAGCGATGATGGCACAGCCCAGTCTTGCGATCCAGCGATTGATCCGCATTGATCCTCCTTGATGCGATTGAGTACGGGAGTCATCTGAACAATCGATTTCCTCGCGACGCCCGTCGGTTAACACTCTGATACGCCTGCCCGGCTCCGCCGTTTCGCGACCTGACTAATTCCATCGCTGAATCTCAGAAGTACACCCGGCATGACCCCGCAGATTGGCTCGCTTTCAGTGTAACCCCTTTGCTATCATAGTGCTCGATGAGTCCTACGGCAATCGACAAACGGGAGACGGGTTCTTGAAGGGCGTCGTGCTCGCTGGTGGCCTCGGGCGGCGGCTTGGCCCACTGACCGAGATCACCAACAAGCATCTGCTGCCAGTTTGGGATCGGCCGATGATTTTCTATCCGTTACGCACACTGATTGAAGCCGGGATCGACGAAGTTCTGATCGTCACCGGCGGCCAAAATCCCGGAGACTTCATGCGCCTCTTGGGCGACGGTCGCCAGTTTGGATTCCGCCAGTTGTACTTCACATACCAAGGCGGACAGGGGGGCATTGCCGATGCGCTGGGACACGCAGACGAATTTGCGGACGGCGGCAAGGTCTGTGTCATACTCGGCGATAACATACTCCAACGCAGCATCCGCCCGCAGATCGAACGATTCGAGCATCAGCACGGCGGCGCCCGCATACTGCTCAAACGCGTCCCCATGCCGCAGCGCTTCGGGGTTCCCGACATCAGAAACAGGTGCATTGTGCGCGTCGTCGAAAAACCCAGGCGGCCGCCGTCGCCCTACGCGGTGATCGGTGTCTATTTCTTCGATGCGGAAGTATTCGGCATCATCAAGACGCTTCGGCCATCGCGTCGCGGTGAGCTGGAGATTGCCGATGTGATCAACACCTATTTGCGCCATGACACACTGTCTCATGGCTTCCAGCCCGGCTGGTGGACCGATGCAGGCACTGTTGAATCGCTGTCACATGCCGGGGTCCTGGCGGCCCGGACATGGTTTCGTCCCGGTGCGCGCGAACAGTTCGGACCGGCATTTGACCGCTGGGTCAGGATTCGCGCCGCGCGGTCGGCGTAGAGTTTACGAGAACTTGAGCTGCTTGCCACCCATCCCTATCATGGGCATGATGACTTCACATCCAGACGCCGGGTTGTCAATTGTCGGCGCCAGTGTCCGTCAACTCCTCGTGCATCCCGACGAGCGGGGCCGGCTCTTCGAGATTCTTCGTGCCGACGACCCTGAGTTTGTCCGATTCGGTCAGGTCTATGTCACGACGGCACACCCCGGCATGGTCAAAGCCTGGCATCACCATCGTCAACAGACCGACTACTTCTGCCTGATCCAGGGACGGGCTCGTTTCGCCCTTTATGATGCGCGCACCGGTTCGGCGTCAAGGGGTCTCATTGACGAGATCGTCTGTGACGGCGACAGCCCGCAATTGATCGTAATTCCGCCGGGAGTGTACCACGGCTTTAAGTGCATCGGTGACACCGATGCGATCTGCATCAACTGTCCGACCGCACCGTACAACTCCGCCGATCCCGACGAACAGCGGCTTGATCCTTTCGAGAACGAGATTCCGTACGATTGGCGTAGTGACCGGTCGGCAAGTTCTTCGAGGGCGCTATGAGACTTCTCGTCACCGGCGGCTGCGGATTCCTGGGATCGCACTTCATTCGTGCGTGGCTGGCGGCGCACTCGGATGACACGGTCATCAATGTCGATCGCATGACATATGCCGGGGCACACGAGAATCTGCAAGAGGCGCTGGAAAACCCGCATTACCACCATGTCCGGCTCGATGTTGCCGATGAATCGGGACTCAATGCGCTGTGGACCGAGCCCTTCGGCTTGATCGTTCACTTTGCCGCCGAAACACATGTCGACCGCTCGCTGGAGAATGCCGCGCAGTTCGTCAAAACGAATGTGCTGGGGACCCAAGCGCTGCTCTCGTCGGTCGCCCAGCATGAGGAGACCGAGCCGGTTGTCATTATCGTGTCATCCGACGAAGTCTACGGTCCCACGCCCAAAGGCGCGATCTTCGGGACCGGCGAGGCGCTGCGTCCGACCAGTCCCTACGCCGCCAGCAAGGCGGCGGCCGACTGGCTGGCGCTCTCGTACGCCAAGACGTATGGCCTTGATGTCACCATCGTCCGTTCGGTGAACGTGTACGGCCCGCGCCAGTATCCGGAGAAACTCATTCCGCTGTTTGTCACGCGCACGCTGTCCGGTGAACCGCTGCCCTTGTACGGCCACGGACGCCAGAAGCGCTGTTGGCTGTATATCGACGATTTCGTCGCCGGGATGATGGCGTTGCTCTCCGATCATCCGACGCGTCGCGACAAGCTGGTCTGGCATCTGGGGTCGCGCGATGAACTGGAGAACCGCGCCATCGCCGATATGATCTGTTCGTTATGCGCCGCCGATCAATCGCTCATCCAGTCGGTCGCCGACCGTCCGGGGCACGACCCGCGTTATGCGCTCGATTACACGCACACCGCCCGCGCCTTCGCCTGGGAACCGCGTGTGCCCTTCACTGTCGGGCTGGCGCAGACCGTTGATTGGATCCGCGATCATCTCGATTGGTGCCACGAGCGCACCGGCTGGACACCCGCTTTCCTGCGAGAATCGTAGAGGGCCACGTTGCGCACGGATTCGCCTGCCTTCGGCGGCTCACCACGAGTCGCGATCACCGGCGCATCAGGTTTGCTGGGGCAAGAGCTGATCGGCCAACTGCTTGCGGTGAGCCGAGCCGAATCGTCGGGACGTCAACCCTCCGTCTTCGCCGGATTGCATCAATCGCGCTGGATGCTGCCGACCGGTGTTGTTCCCTTGCCGCTGGATCTGTACCGGGAACGCACTGTACGCGCGTTCGTCGAGGCGGCGCAAGCCGACTGGATCATTCACACCGCCGCCCTGACCGATGTCGACCGCTGCGAGCGCGAACCGGAACTCGCGCAGGAACTGAATGCCAAAGCGACACAGCGTTTGTGCGAGGCGGTCTCCGGCACGCCGACGCGGATCGTCTATCTCTCGACTGACTATGTCTTCAAGGGCACTCATGGTCCCTACGCCGAAGACGCAGTCCCCAATCCGATCAATGTCTATGGCCGCACAAAGCTTGAAGGCGAAGCGACCATTCGCCTTTCAGGTGATCAGCATGTCATCGTCCGCACAGCCAGTGTCATAGGACCGTGGCGCAAGACATTCCTCGATGGTATGGTCGAAATGATGCGCGATAACCCGCCATTGCGTGCCGCCATCGATCAACGTTCCAACATCACGCCGGTCGACCATCTGGCGAAGGCCGTCATCGAAATCGTGGAACACAGGCGATCGGGCGTGTTTCATATCGCCGGAGGCGAGATCATCTCGCGCTACGAATTGGCTATTCGACTCGCTCAGTTGCTCAAATTGTCGGAGAATGCCGTTAAAGCTGTCCCGTACGAATCCTTGGGGCGTGATGCGAAAAGGCCGCTGCAGGGGGGGCTGCTGGCCCGGCAATCACAGCTATCGGCCACGGCACCCTCAATCGAAGAGTCCTTGAGCCGTTGGATTAACATGCGATCATGACGCCACGGGGCCGATCATCGTGCCTGGTCGGTTACGCCTTGCGGCCAAAAGGCAAAGCCGACCGCGGCAACAATCAGGGCAAACGAAATCAGATGATTCCAGCGCGGGCTTTCTCCGAGATACAGCATCGCAAAGACCCAAAAGACCACCAGCGTGATGACTTCCTGAATGATCTTCAACTGCGTCGCCGAAAATGTCCCATAGCCGATGCGGTTGGCGGGCACCTGGAGGCAGTACTCGAAGAACGCGATCAGCCAACTGACGGCGATCACCTTCCAGAGCGCGGTCGACTTGTATTTCAGATGACCATACCAGGCCACGGTCATGAAGAGATTGCTAAGGACCAACAAGACGATGGTCAGCATCGGTCAGATCCCCCGTTACCGGCCGTTTGGCGCCGGATGATGAGGAGCGATGGTAGGAAGAATTCGTGGGGTTGTCACGAGGGTTTGCACCGATCCTCACCCCGCCCCCCGCATAGGGTAGTACAGGCGGCCCTGTCGCGAGTGAGGATTTATGATTCGATCGGTCGCCGATTGGCGCCGATGAATGTGGCCTATGCCGGCTGACCGTTGCCGTTTTCAAGACGGCCGTCGCGCATGTGCAGGGTGCGTTCGGTGCGCATCGGCATGTTGGGATCGTGGGTAATCACCATGATCGTGTGCCCCTGCTTCCAGAGTTCCTCGAAGAGGTCGACGATTTCAAGCCCGGAGGCGGTGTCGAGGTTGCCGGTCGGTTCGTCGGCCAGAATCAAAGCCGGATTGTTCACCAGCGCCCGCGCAATCGCGCAACGCTGCATCTGGCCCCCGGATAGCTCGGTCGGTTTGTGATCAAGCCGGTCGCCCAGCCCGACGCGCGTCAACACTTCAGTGGCCCGCTCACGACGACGTTTGGCCGCAACGCCCTTAAACACCATCGGCAGTTCGACATTCTCCAACGCGGTCGCATAGGGGAGGAGATTGAAGTTCTGAAAGACAAAGCCGATCTGCTCGTTGCGGATTTCGGCGAGACGATTCAGCGGCAGGCCGGCGATTTGTTCGCCGTTGAAGTGGTAGTGCCCTTCACTGGGGACATCGAGACAACCGAGGATGTTCATCAAAGTCGACTTCCCCGAGCCCGACGGTCCGACCAGCGTCATAAACTCGCCGCGGCGTACCTGCAGATTGATCCCGCGCAGCGCCTCGACTTTGACTTTGCCGGTATCATAGACTTTGCAGACCTGTTTTAAGTCGATGATGTTTCCGTTCTGCGTCATTGGTGAATCTCCCATTCCGCTCCAAATTGCATCATTCGTACCGCAAAGTCTCCGCCGGATTCAGCCCAGCCGCACGGCGTGCCGGAAAGAAGCCCGACACCAGCCCGATCGACCCTAAAATCGCCACGGTGATCAATCCGATCGGCAAGGAGATCGTCGGCGATCCCAGCCACGACATCGACGACTGCGGATCGCGCGGAATCATTGTCAGCAGGTCGGTAATCAACAGCGAAATGAAGATTCCAATAGCGCCGCCGGAGAAGCAGATCAATAGGGCCTCGAGCAAGAACTGACGGTGGATCGTGCCCGGTTTGCATCCCAGCGCCATCTTGATTCCGATTTCCTTGGTGCGTTCGCGAATCACCACATACATGATGTTCGCCACGCCGATCCCGGCGATCAGCAGCGTCATGCCGCCGATGATCCCCATGAAGATTTGCATGCCCAGCATCATATTCTGCATTTCACGGCGTCCCTCGATCGTGTCCCAGATCGACAGCGCCTGGTCGTCATCGGGATCGAACTTCAGACGCGCGCCCAGAACTTCATTCAGCCGCCGCTCGACATGCTTGTTGAGGTCGTCGGATTTGGGCTGAATGACCAGGTTGCTGAGATACTCATGCCCGAACATCGCCTTAAACGTCGGCGCCGGGATCGACGCCTTGTTGACATCGGGACCGCCGTACATCCCCATCTGCTGTTTGTCGACTCCGGCGCCGATGACCGTAAACGGCACTCCAGCCACCATCACTGTCTTGCCGACCGGCTGGCCTTCGGGAAAGAGCTGTTCGGCGAGTTTGTATCCCAGAAAGATCACGCGCCGCTTCTCGGTCATATCGGTCTCATTGATATAACGGCCGCCGATGTCGGGATACTGCGCCCGCATCTCACGGTACGTCGGATACTCGCCGCAGATGTGCTCCGAGAGGACCGTGCGCCCGCGCACGAGATCGACCCCCCAGCGCGAATACTCTGCACCGATGCGTTCGATCTCGGGGATGCTGCGCCCGACGACGTCGACATCATCGGGCCGGAATCGGATGCGTCGGCCGCGCGGCAATCCCTCAAACGGAATTGAGGTCTGCCCGCCCCAGACGATCATGATGTTCTCGCCGAGGCCGCGCTGATTCTTGTCGAGTTGCTCCTTGAGTCCCTGCCCGAACGCCAACAGCAGCAGAATCGACATCGTTCCCCAGACGATCGCGGTGACCGTCAGGGTCGCGCGCTTCTTCTGTTTGCGGAAGTCCGCCCAGAAGTACTTCAGGAAGTTGCCGATGCCCATGACGGTTTAGAGACGCAACGCCTCGATCGGATTGCAATGCGCCGCGCGCCGCGCCGGGAAATATCCGGCGACCAGGCCGATGGCGCTTAAAACCAGAAAAGTTATGATTCCCACCGAGGTGGATATGGTCGGCGTGCCGATGTAATCTTCGATGTTGAAACTGGGCACCGCCGACACTACTCCCCAGGCGAACAGAAAGCCGAACAGCCCGCCGATCCCTGTGAGCGCCAGTGTCTCGAAGACAAACTGGTTCATGATGAATCGCGGCTTGGCGCCGATGGCCATCTTGATGCCGATCTCCTTGGTGCGCTCCTCGACGACGACATTCATGATGTTGGAGATGCTGACCCCGCCGACGATCAGCGTGAACGCCCCGATCACGCCGAGAAACGTCCGGAAGGCGATGAAGAAGGCGCTGAAAAACTGCTCATTCTCGGTCGTATCCCACATCGCCAGTGCATTTTCATCGTCGGGATCGAACTTGTACTTCGCTCCGAGTACCTCGTAGACGCCATGCTTGACCATCTCCGTATTGCCCGGCTCGTCCGCACGAAACACGATGTTGTTGACCCAGTCGCGACCGTACATCGCCTGAAACGTGGTCGACGGCATGAACGCCTTCTGGACATCGCGCCCGCTGTAGGAAGAGTCCTGTTTCTTTTTGACCATGACACCCACGACGGTGAACGGAACACCGTTGACCATCACGATCCGCCCGACTGCATTCTCCTCGCCGAATAAACTTTCCTTCAGGTCCGGGCCGAGGAAGATCACGCGGCGGCGTTTCGCCATATCTTCGTCATTGAAAAAACGGGAGCCCTCATCGGGGATGATGTTGCGCATCAGCGCGTACTCGGGCCAGATGCCCGAAATCTGCATGAGTTTTTCCGTTCGGCCGACGCGCGCCTTCGCATCCCACAGCATATACTCGGCGGAGACCAACCCGATCTGCGGGACCTGCTCTTTCATCAGGCGGGCATCACTTTCGCGAAAGCTGATGCGACGATTCCGCGGCAACCCCTGAAACACTTTCGATGTGCGGCCCGGCCACATGATGACGATGTATTCGCCCATGCCGCGCATCGCCTCCTGCTGTGAGGCGTGGATGCCCTTGCCGAAAGCAAGCAACAAGACGACCGACGCCGTCCCCCAGAGAATGCCGAAGACTGTCAGCGCCGTTCTCAGTTTCTGCGAACGGATATCGCGATACAGTTGTGTGAGGAAAACACCGAGCGCCATGAATGTGTCCCGCGTCGCCGGATGTGCTACTCAATCTTCTTGGGCGGTCGTTCGATCACCTGTGCGCTGTCCTCGAGACCGGCGATGATCTCGACCTGCAGTCCGTCCGACAGCCCGGTCTCGACCACCAGTTCGATCGGCTCTCCCAGTTCATTGGCCACCTCGACATAGGCCGAATCACCCCGGAAGGTGACCAGACGTTCCGGCAGCACCAACACCGAGTCCTTCTTGTTGATGATGACCTCGGCATTGGCCGAATATCCGGCGCGCAGATCGATCGTGTCGGGAACTTCCGTCAGATGGATTTCGACATCGAACAGGATCGTGTTGTCTTCTTTGCGCGCCTTCGGCGAGATCTTATAGAGAGATCCGCTGACTTTGGCGCTGGGGAGGGCGCCGACTTTGATGTCGACCGGCATCCCTTCGGAGAGCTTGCCGACATCGATCTCATCGACTGTCCCCTTGAACATCAGGTTTTCCATCGTCGCCATCGTCAGAAGCGCGGTCCCTTCCTGAAACGACGTCAACGGCACCACCGGATCGCCCTCGTTGACATGCCGCGCCAGTATGCGTCCCGAAATGGGCGAACGGATGGTCGACTCGATGGCACGGTTGGCGATCTTCGTTTTGCCGCTTTCGATCAACGACAACTTCTCCTCGGCGAGATTCATGCGCAGATTGGTCTCGTCCAATGTCTGCCGGGATCTTTCAAACTCATCGACCGAGACCAGGTTTTTGCCCATCAGGTCGTTCTTGCGGTCGAAATCGCGCTTGGCCTGATCGTAGGCCACCGCCGCCAACTGCACATTGCGCTGCGCCTCGGCATACTCCAACGGCGTCGGGTCGGGGGCGACCTCGATCAACGGATCGCCGACTTTGACCGAATCGCCGAGCTCGACATGAATCCGTTTGACCAACCCGGAAATCTTCGACTTGATGGCGATCTCGTTTTCCGGCTCGATCCGGCCGATCGCCAGCGCCTTGTCGACGATCGTGCCGCGCTCGACGGTGACAAACTTAAAGGACGCATCGCTGTGGCCCGAACGCTTCCACACCATGAGCACCAGCGCGCCCGCCACGATCACGATGCCCAGTCCGATACCGATTTTCTTGAACATGAATCAGACTCCCGCGCAGACCACGATTTTCGGTAAGTGCGCCGCCTCCAAATCGTTCCGGCGGCGTCGCGAACACCATTCCCTCTACGTTAGCGGCGAATCAATGTTTCGCTTGGGGGGCAAGGGGACTAGAACGCCGCCTGCCAGCATCGCCGGCGAGCGTAAGATGTTAGAGGCGAGAAAGTTACTGACGGGCAATCTGTAACGGACAGGGCTGGCAGTACAGGCCCGCCGGATCCCCGGCCCTGAACGAAACGTCGATGCAGAGGGTCACATCCAGCAGGTTGATCGCCCCATCGCAGTTGACATCCGTCAGGAAACGCGGGCACAATGCCTCGTGATCGGCCGGCAGCCCCCGGTACGTCACATCGATAATCCGGACAACGTCAAATACGTTGGATTGCACGCCGTCGCAGTACGGATCGCCATGACAGGTGCACTCGCATTCGCTTCCGAAGTTCTGCTGAAAAAACGCCGTCGCGGTACTGTCAACGGAAAATAAATCGGCGACCGACGCCAACGCATTCGCGGGCGACTTCGACATTGGATGTAACGGGGGAGGTGCGGTGAGAGCAAAAAGGTCGGCGCCCGTGTTGTAGTTGAACGCCGGAATGATGAGAAACTCATCGCCGGACAGCCACGGGTCCAAATCGCGCCGCGCCACCGTCAGCCAATACATAATCGGCATCGGATCTTCGATAGAATTGCCCATAAAATCGGGGTTCGGCGTTTCGTCGTATTCGTCCAGATAGATCCACAACCACTCACGCGGGCCATCCGTCGCCGTGTTGTCCTGATCAACAAAGTACGGCGGCCAGTATCGCCCATCGACCAGACCACCCAAGACGTTGTTTTCGAGAAAACCAATGGTCAGACGCGTCGGCGGGTCGGTGTCGATGTTCCATGCAGACAGCGGGCAACTCTTAGTGAAGTCCTGAAAGCCATAAGTGCCGTTTTCAGGATTTACTATGTAAGGCGCAAACTCAGGTCGCGCAGAGGGGTCATCTGCGTTCCGCAGATATCGGTAAGCGTAGGAGACATCGGCGTGGCCGGAGTCGAAGTTGCCGTCGGCATCGGTCGGCGCCAATTTGATCAGCACATTCGGCAACAACAGCGGACTGACCGGCGCATATGAGCCGAATCCGCGAGTGTCGCCTGGCCCGCCCCAGCCGATCGCGCCATTGAAACCTTCAAACCCGAGCCCGTCCGCGCCCCCGGCCCACGTGAATCGGAGTGTGCCGTTGGGGATGTCCCAATCGCCGACCCCGGCGCTTCCCCCGACCACCTTCACCATCATGCCGTCAACGACGGGATAGTCGTCATTCCCCGATTGGTTGCCTTGTCCTGTCAATAACGTGTTGCTGACTGTAATGTCCTCGAGATACCACGTGAAATTCCCCGGCTCGCCCTCGAAGCCAACATGGTAGTCGTGCCCCGTCGTCGCCGCTGGATCGAGTATCAGGGCGTACACTCGTCCATCGGATGATCCGGCGACATGTTCGGCATGAACCGTGTCGACAAAGAGTGGGATTACGCAGGTGTAGTCTCCGCTTGCCCCGACCATGAGCGCAGCCACAACCTCCTGCGTATCTCCCGGGGCCATT
>Ga0256864_1000038_pt1 | contig 63262 bp, 51 predicted proteins | sample RVTome_11_FD_187336 | JGI IMG/M metagenome (GOLD analysis project Ga0256864, IMG submission 187336) | Soil microbial communities from uranium-contaminated site in the Upper Colorado River Basin, Wyoming, United States - RVT147D111 HiSeq ... | reverse complement strand
AGTACGACCGGGCGCTCGAGGCGGCGGCGCGGCACGCGGTGGCACGCGGGGTCACGATGGTCACCGACATGGGATCCTGGGACGATCTGGAGGCCTACCGGCGCGCGCGCGCGCGCGACGCGCTTCCCCTCCGGGTCTACAGCTTGGTCCCGATGGCGACCTGGCGGCGACTGGCCGACTTCGTGGATCGCGAGGGACGCGGCGACCGGCGGCTGTTCTGGGGCGGCGTCAAGGCGTTCGTCGACGGCTCCCTGGGTTCCACGACCGCGTGGTTCTACGAGCCGTATGACGACGCGCCCGGGACCACGGGGTTGATGGTCACCGACACGGCCTCGCTGCGGGACGCGATTCTCGCGTCGGACTCCGCGGGACTCCACGTGATCGTCCACGCCATCGGCGACCGCGCCAATGATTGGTTGTTGGACGCGTACGCCGCGGCCCGCTCGTCGAACGGCGCCGGCGACCGGCGCTTCCGCATCGAGCACGCCCAACACCTCACGCGGGACGCGATCCACCGGATCGCGCGCGAGGGCGTGGTGGCCTCGATGCAGCCGTATCACGCCATCGACGATGGGCGCTGGGCGGAGAAGCGGATTGGGCGGGAGCGCATCCGGACCACCTACGCGTTCCGGGATTTGCTCGCGGCGGGCGCGCACCTCGCCTTCGGGAGCGACTGGACGGTGGCGCCGATCGACCCGCTCCTGGGGATCTACGCGGCGGTGACGCGGCGCACCATCGACGGGGCCAACCCCGAGGGCTGGGTGCCCGAACAGATGATCACCGTGGCCGAAGCCGTCACCGCATACACCGAGGCGAACGCGTACGCCGCCTTCGTGGAGAGCGACCTCGGCACCCTCGCGCCCGGCAAGCTCGCCGATCTCGTGGTGCTGTCGGACGACATCTTCTCGATCGATCCAGTGGCGATCGCGGAGGTGCGCGTGGACGTGACGGTGGTGGAGGGCAAGGTGGTGTACGACAGGCAGTCGGGAGTCGGCCGTCGGCGGCAATAGGTTTTCGCCGACCGCTCAGCGCCCGAAGACCCTCCTGATACTCCCACGCACATACGAAAGCCATTGTTCGAGAAACGGTCCCGGGTCCCGCAACGACCAGAAGGCGTGGGCAACGGGGCCGGTTTTTCGGCGAAAGAAGGGCCCCTTCCGCTTCAGGGCCTCGAGCACCAGGGTGAAGTCATTGCGCCATTCCACCGGCGTGCGTGGTGGCGTGCGGTCGCGCGGCTGGTCCACTTCGATGCCGACGTCCGTGAGAGCGGTGACGACGAGATCCATCCCCGCGCGCGTGCTCATCGCCAGGGTCTCCCATGGGCGGACGTTCAGCTCCAGAAACCGCCAGCGCCCCACGTTCCGATCCCACTTCCATTCAGCCTCGAAGAACCCGCGATGCCCGATATTGTTGATGAGCCACCGGGTCCTCTCCTCCAGCTGCGGCAGCGGCTCGAGCCTGGCATGTACGGCCACGCCGGCGCCGCGGGGGAATTGCTGCAACTTACGCCCCACCTGAAAGACGTGAGCGCTCAGGCCGTCCGCGTAACCGCCCACGAACGCATTGTCGGTGTCCTCGCCAGGAATCCAGTCCTGCAGCAGGATGTACCGCTCCACGTGCCGCCACTGCTCCACGAAGTTCTTGAGTCCCGTGGTGGACGTCAGGAGCACCGTCTTGGGCACGCCGTATCGGGCCGCCACGGCGCCGTTCGCGGGCTTGCCCACCCACGGCCCCTCGGGGCGCGTGAGACGCCGCCAGTCGGCGAGCACGGTGGTTCTCGGCGGGTCGAGCAGCGCGGACATCTCGGGGGAGAGGTGGGCGTAGCCGGTCTTGTCGAACCACGACACCATGACGGCATCCGGCGGCCGGAACCACGTGAAGCGGCTGTCGCCGGCGAGGGGCTCGAGCCACGCGAGGGCGGCGTCGGACGTGGGGAATACGGCGATCGGCGCAGTGTCGAGTCGCGCGAGATCGACGAGCTCGCGAGCGTCCGCCGGCTTCTGGCGAACGGTCCGAAAGCACCGGGCACGCCGGCCGGGCTCCTTCGCCTCGAGTAAGCCAACCACGCGAAATCCGAGCCGGGCGAGGATCCGGCCGAGCGCGACCCCGCCGGCGTGAAGACCGACCACCACCGCGTCGCGTGAAGCGCCTGGCAGTGTGGCGGTCATGGACCTTTCGGTGCTGGTGGCACGGCAGCTCCGGTACGCCGCGACGGCGCGGGGAGAATCTCCGGTCGTTCGGCGGGTGGGGGAAGGGGGCGTCTAGAAGGGGACCCGCAGAGCCCGGCGCACGCGGTTCCCTTGAACCAGCGAGAACTCGACCACGTGGCGTCCGCGCGCGACGAAGCGTAGCTCGATGGAGTGGTCGAACTCGGCGACGAAGCGTTGACCGCCCTGGTACAGGAGACGGAACGGCGCCTGGCCGGTGATCTGCGCCCAGAGATGGTCGTTCTCGGTGAAGACGCGGATGTTCGCATTTGCGGCGTCGTAGTTCCCCACGTAGCGCTCGCGCTGCTCGGGTGGGAGCGTACGGTCCTCGGGCTCGGCCGGCATCGTGCCGAGGGCGGTCCGGGCGATGTCGCGCGCCACGTTCCACAAGCTCGCGCCTTCCGTGTTGGAGAGCGCGACGATCGTCAAGTCGGCATCGGGGAAATACGACAGGTGCGAGCTGAACCCGTTGATCCCCCCGCTGTGGTTGACGACGCGGTACGCGTCGAGTTCCGAGATGGCGAGGCCGAACCCGTATTCCGTCAGGGAGCCGTCGTTGAGGACGAACGGACTCACCATCTGTCCGTACGACGCGGAGCTCACCACCCGCCCGCCGTGAAGGGCGCGCTCCCAGGTCAGGAGGTCCCGCGCGGTAGAGCAGAGCGCCCCGGCGGCGAACGGCTGGGTCATGCTGATGGGCTCGTCGTTGACGAATCCATCCTGTACCCGCACGTACCCCTCCGCACGGCGCGCGACCGTCGCGCGGGTGTCACAGTATCGCGTGTCCCGCATGCCGAGCGGAGCGAAGATATTCGCGGCGAGATAGCCGCCGTAGGTCGTGCCGCTCACTCGCTCGATGATCATTCCCAGGAGGAAATATCCGGAATTGCTGTACTGGAATCGGTCGCCGGGTTCGAACTCGAACGGCTCGTGCTGGAACAGATCGAGCATCTCGGTCTGCGTCAGGTCCGCCCGGACACGCGTGCGCCACCGCTCGCCCAGCGACGTGTAGCTCGTGATGCCGGACGTGTGGCTCAACAAATGGCGCAGCGTCACGCGATGCCCCTGGGCGTCGAACTCGGGCACGTACCGCGTGACCTCCGCGTCGAGGTCGACTTGACCCTGCTCGGCGAGTTGGAGGATCGCGGCAGCCGTGAACTGCTTGGTGAGGGACCCGATACGGAAGACGGTCTCGGGCGTCACGGGGGCCGGCCACTCCAGATTCGCGTTCCCCAACCCGACGAGGGCCAACGTATCCTCGCCGCGGACCACGGCGAGCGCGAGGCCGGACAACGGAACGCCGGCGACCGCCGCTCGGGCGATGGAATCGATGCGTTGGGCCATCGTGCCCCGGTCGTCCGACTGCGCCGCGACCGGCGACGCGAGGAACAGTCCGCCCGCGAGCGCGGTGACCGCGACACGGTGAGGGGAGCGTACCTTCATCGCACGCGCCAAATCTTCCATCGATCGATGACCTCCTGGCCCCGAACCACGTGGAACTCGTCGAAGCACGCGACGGTGAGGCACGAGTGGTTCGGGACGATGCGTATCCGGCTTCCCAGTGGAAGGGGCGCGTTCACCACCCCGTGTTCCTGGCTCAACGAGACGACCCGCGTGTCGCCCCGCAGCGGCGTCGCCGAGTCGTCGTCGAGGATCTCCCCGAACGTCGCCGGCGATCCGTTCCCCGGCCCGAGGTCCTTCGACAGCGCCAGCGCCCCGGCATCGACCACGGAGCGCCGCGCGCCGGGGCGCGATGACACGACGCTCGCCAGCACCGTGACGGCGCAGTCCTCGGGACCGCACGATCCGATGACCGTCTGCGCGTAGTCGTACAGCGCGTAGTTGCCCGGACGTGCCTCCGTGACACCCTCGAGGCTCTCCGCAGCGCTCATGGCCGGCGTCGACCCCACCGAAACCGCCGGGACCTCGATCCCGCGGCGCCGCAGCCGGTCCGCGAAGTCCGCCATCACGCGACGCTCCGCCTCGGCCACGGCGGCGAGGGCCGCGCGTCCCCGGGCGGCGTAGGCATGCCCGGAGTGGGTGAGAATGCCGTCGAACCGCAAATGCGGCGAGCGCGCGAGCGCCTCGGCGAGGTGCACGGCGTCTTCGGCGTCGGGGTCCACCCCCGCACGGTGATACCCGGAGTCGACCTTGAGCCAGACGTGAAACGGATATCCGGAACGGCCGAGCGCCTCCACGGCCTCCGTGCCGTCTACCACGAAGCGGAGCGTGACCCGGTCCGCGAGCGCCCGGGCTTCGTCGAGCCGGCCGAGGATGACCGGGAAGGCCCACGTGATGTCGTCGAACCCGTGGTCGGCGAACACACGAGCCTCCGGAAGGGTCGATACGGTCACCCCCCGCGCCCCGAGGGCGCGCTGGCGTTCCGCTACTTGTACACACTTGTGCGTTTTGAGATGCGGCCTGAGCGCTACGCCCAACCGCCGGGCCCGCTCGGCCATCCGCGTCAAGTTCCGCTCCAGGACGTCCAGGTCCAGCAGGAGCGCCGGCGTCGGCAGCTCAGCGATGGTGGGCATGCAGGGGGAACCTATCGAAAGCGGCCGTGCGAGGCGAGGGACGGATTAAAGTGAGATGTGAGAAGTAAGAGGTAAGAAGGCCCCGCCACCGCCCCCCCGACGCTCGAGGCGCTGCGACGGGGTGGGGGATGGGCCTCCTCACTTCTCACTTCTCACCTCTTACGGTCCACATACACCCGCTCTCCACGGAACTTCTTGCGCTCGGGGTCCCACGGGAAGAAGATGACCACTTGCAGCTCGACTTTCTGGCCGGTGGCGGCGAGGCCTTGCCAATCGGCCCGATGCGTGGCGACGAGCGTGGCTTCCTCGCACACCCCCTGAGGCCCAATGACGATGTTGGAGAGATAGAACTGTACGTCGGGAAAGGCGCTCAGCAGCTCGGTGTAGAACCGTCGGGCCCCGTCGTGCCCGTGCCAGGTATGGCCGGAGGTGACGACCTCGTAGACGCAATCCGGCGTAAGAGTCGCGATCAGGCCCTCGAGGTCCCGGTTGTCCTCGGCGATCGAGTGGGCCTTCCAGAGATCGCGGATCTCGCGGTAGACGGCGACGTCCAGCGGCCTGGCAAGGAGGGCGCGGGCAGTCTCTCGCTGCGCCTCGAGGGCCGCCGGGTCCGTGAAGGTCTTCGCGGTCGGGTTGGGCATGGGGGGAAGATAACTTGGGACCAGGGACCAGGGACCAGGGACCAGGTCTTAGGTCTTTAGGGGTTAGGGGCGGTGTTGCCAGCTGCCGTACGCCATTTGCCATATGCCATACGCCATACGCCATGCGCCCTTCGCGAGCCGCTAATCATCCGCTGGAACCCAGCGCCCGGGAGATGCACCGCCTGGTGAGCGCGGTCATGGAGCGGATCGTCGCGCATGTCGTGTCGCTGCCGGATCAGCCGTCGGCGCATCACGTGGGCGCCCGGGAGCTGGCCCGGTCGCTGAAAGAACCCCTTCCCGAGACGGGGACCCCGCTCGAGGAGCTACTCGACCTCCTGTTCGACCGCGCGGTGCCGGTCAGCTACAACACGGCCGGGCCCGGGTACCTCGCCTACATCCCGGGAGGAGGGATCTTTCACACCGCGGTGGCCGACCTGATCGCCGACGCGGTGAACCGCTATGTGGGGGTGTGGATCGCCGCGCCGGGTCTCGTCCAGTTGGAAGCGAACGTGATCCACTGGTTCTGCGAGATGGTGGGATACCCCGCGGACGCGCTCGGCATCCTGACGACGGGCGGGTCGCTCGCGAACTTCTCGGCGATCGTAGCGGCGCGGCGCCAGCACCTGCCGGAACAGTTCCTCCACGGAACCCTGTACGCGAGCGACCAGGTGCACCACTCGGTGCAGAAAGCCGCGGTGCTCGCCGGCTTTCCGGCCCGGCAGGTACGGGTGGTTCCGACCGACGACCGGTTCCGCCTGCGCGCCGACGCGCTCGAGGAGCGGATCGTGGCGGATCGCGCGAGCGGCCGGCACCCGTTCATGGTGGTCGGCAGCGCCGGCACCACGAACACGGGCGCGGTGGACGATCTGGAAGCCGTTGCGGCGATCGCGGCGCGCGAGCGGCTCTGGTTCCACGCGGACGCGGCGTACGGCGGGTTCTTCATGCTCACCGAGCGGGGCCGCCGGGCGTTGCGCGGAATCGAGCGCGCCGATTCCATCACGCTCGATCCCCACAAGGGCCTGTTCCTCCCGTACGGCACCGGCTGCCTGCTGGTGCGCAACCGCCGGGCGCTGGCTCAGGCCCATGCGGTGCAGATCGGGGCCGACTACCTGCCGGCGATGCAAGAGGAAGCGGACTTCGTCGATTTCTGCCAGCTGTCCCCTGAGCTGTCCCGGGCGTTTCGCGGGCTCCGGGTGTGGCTCCCGTTCAAGCTCCTCGGCGCCCGCCCGTTCCGCGAGAGCCTGGACGAAAAGCTCGACCTCACCGACTGGGCCACCGAGGAGCTGGAGGGCATCCCAGGCATCGAGATCGAGGCCCGCCCGCAGCTGTCGATCGTGGCCTTCCGCCTCGTACCGCCCGGTCTAGCGGCGGCCGAGCTGGATGGGCTGAACCGGCGTTTCCTGGACGCCATCAATGCCCGCAAACGCGTCTACCTCACGGGGACCACGGTTCGGGATCGCTTCGTCCTCAGGATCTGCGTGCTCTCCTTCAGGACGCATCTCGACCGGATGAGGGCCGGCTTGGAGGACATACGGTCGGCGGCGGCCGAGGTGCTTGCGGGGAGAGGGGAGACGGGATAGGGGGGCGGGTCGATACCGGACTGTGCAATCCTCCCCCTTCTCCCCTCTCCGGCCTTCCGTTACTGCCGAATTGACACCAGCAATCTGCAATACGCCATGCGCTAATAGGCTGGTACCCGCCATTCTGACCGCAAACCGCTGGCACTCGTGCTGCATAGTAGCGGCGGACCGACCGGAGCCTGCCGGCGGTCGATTTGGTCCATAACTATATATTTTGCAATATCTTACGTGCTTCGGAGGTGAGTCCTATGTTGTATCCGATCCTTGCCCGGCGCGGTACGACGAGCGTGTGGGACGATATTTTCAACCTGCGGCGTCAATTCGATCGGCTCCTCGAGGGCGGGTTGGGGAGCGGCGATCAGATCGGGTCCGCCTGGATGCCGCCCGTGGACGTGCGGGAGAGCGGCGACGAGCTCCAGGTGCAGGTGGAGCTGCCCGGCATGGCGCCGGAGGATGTCGAGGTGCGCGTGGAGAACGGTGTCCTGACGGTCTCCGGCGAGAAGAAGTCCGAGATCGAAGAGGGCAAGAACGGCGGCGATTACCATCTGGTCGAGCGGCGGTATGGACGTTTCGAGCGGAGCTTCACGCTGCCGCGCGCCGTCGATGCCGACAAGGTGCAGGCGGTGTTCAGCAACGGCGTGTTGACGCTCTCCCTGCCCAAGGCCGAGTCGGCCAAGCCGCGGCGGGTGGAGATCACGGCGGGCGACGCGCCCAGGATCGGGCGGAAGTAATAGGAGCGCCCGTCGCCACACGCCAAAGCGCCCGGCCTACAGGGCCGGGCGCTTTGTTTTCGCCGTCTCATCGCTGCGTCATGGCTCTCGCGCGGGCGATGCGCTCAGCGCGCCCGGAAAGGCGAGCCACACGGTCGCCATCCCCGCCAAGACCAGAATCTCCCGCCGTTCCAGCGTCATGACGACGAGAGTAGCCGTGCGCTCCGAAGTCGGCACCGCTCTGAATGAATGCCCGGGGCCAGCCTCGACCGAGTCAATGTTCGTGGGCGGATTCGCCTTTGGCCATCGCGAGATGGTGAGGCTGATGATGAGAGCCACTCACGAGCAACCCAATGAAGCCAAGTCCGCGAATGTGAGCGACCTCCTTGGGATCGCTCGATGTGACGGTGAGGAGCACGCCGTTCGGCAGTGGTGCAGTCTTGGCAGTCCAGCCGTTGAGCCCGTCGAGCTCGGCCGCGTGCGCTGGAACCATCCGCCGCATGGCGGCGAGCGCGCGACCGGCTCCCGTCACCGCCATCTCCAGACCGCCGTCGATCGGCCGCGCCACGGCATCCGCCTTGAGCGTGACCTCGCTCATGTCGATCAAGTGCTGGCGCAATGCCTCGAGGTCGACCGTAGACCAATCAGTCTCGGGATCGGCTTCGAGTATGCGGACGATCTCCTGAATGGCACCGAAAGCGTCCTGCCCAGGCATGGACGGCACGCCGTTCGCCGTCTGCTGGCCCTCGTGCTGCTTTTGGTCGTGACCCGGCATAGCGTGGCCCGTCATGGGCGGTTGCTGGGAAGACGCCGGGGTCGGGTGGACGAGGATGATGGCTGCCAGCGTCACGAGCGTGCCGATCGAGGGCTTCATGGCAACCTGCTTTTGGGGGTTGGAACTACGTGAGAGCGGGGAACGCTTTTTCAGGTCCGAGACCGTAGAAAGAACTCCGGAGGAGGGACTCGAACCCCCGACCCGGCGGTTAACAGCCGCCTGCTCTACCAGCTGAGCTACTCCGGAATGACCGACTGCCGAGTGCCTTGCCACAGGGCAGTCTAATCCCACCAATCTCCACGATCAAGGAATGCGCTCAATTGATTGCATTGACGAAAACCGCCACCGTCAGCCCGATCTGAACGACGTCCAGCAGAATGACCCAGTCGCTCCGCGTGAAGAACCGTCGCGGGACGACGATCTCGTCGCCGGAACGGACGCCGACTTCCTGGAGCGTCTGCGCGCGGGCCATCTGCTGCTCGAAGCTGACCCGCGTCTCGGCGCCGCTCCGGAGCAGGCGGATCTGGTTCAGGTTGCCGGACGGCGTGGGCCCGCCCGCCATCGCCACGATGTCGAGCACGGAGAGCGTGGGGTCCACCGTGTAGAGCCCTGGCGTCCGGACCTCCCCGAGGACGGCGATGCGAAACAGCGGCGTGATCGTGACGAACGGGGCGGTGAACAGGTTCTCGAGCCCGCTCCGCAGGCGACCGCGCAGCTGGGCGACGGTCAGGCCCCGGATGTCGATGTCGCCGAGCAGGGGGTACTGCAGCGCGCCATCCTCGTTGACCTGAAACTGTCCCGACAGATCTTCGTGGCCCCACACGACGATGCGCACGATGTCGCCGGGGCGGAGCGAGTAATCCGCGCCGGCTGAAGTGACCACCGGTTGGTCCTGGGCCGCGAGCGAGCCGGCCGCGAGCGACGCGGCGGCGAGCAGGATGAGGTTTCGCATGGGCGGCAAGATACTGCAGTGAGAAGTGAGAAGTAAGAACGTCCCGCCACCCCACCCCGTCGCGCGACATCGCGTTTCACTGCTTGCATCTCACAGCTTCGTTCTCACAGCTTCCGGCGAGGTGCTCTCCGCCAAGACGTCCCGCAGGAATCGCCCCGTATGGCCGCCACTCTGGGACACGCTCTCGGGGGTTCCCGCCGCCACGACGGTGCCGCCGCCGGCGCCACCTTCTGGGCCCATGTCGATCACCCAGTCGGCCCGCTTGATGACGTCGAGATGGTGCTCGATCACGACGACGGTGTGGCCGGCATCCACGAGGCGCTCGAGGACCTTGATCAGGGTGCGCACGTCGTCGAGGTGCAGTCCCGTGGTCGGCTCGTCCAGGATGTAGAGGCGGCGCGAGCGCTTCTTGCCCAGCGTGGCGAGCTGGCGCGCGATCTTGAGACGCTGCGCCTCGCCGCCCGACAGGGTGGTCGCCGGCTGGCCGAGGCGGAGATAGCCGAGTCCCACCTGCTGGAGGTACCAGAGCGCGCGTCCCAGCTTCTCCTGGTGGCGGAAGCGGAGGATCGCCTGGTCGACGGTGAGGTTGAGCACGTCGTGGATGGAGAGGCCCTTGATGCGTACGTCGAGCACGCCCGGTTCGAACCTGGTGCCCTCGCACGCCTCGCAGGGCACGAACACGTCGGCGAGAAACACCATCTCCACCCGGACGTGGCCGGCGCCCTCACACGCCGCGCAGCGGCCGCCGCCCGCGGCATTGAAGCTGAAGGTGGCCGGGGTATATCCTCGCGTCCGGGCCGCCGGCTGGGCGGCGAACAGATCGCGGATTTCGTCGAATGCCCGGACGTAAGTCACCGGATTCGACCGCGGTGTCCTTCCGATCGGCGACTGATCCACGAGGACGACGTCGTCCAATCCCTCCCACCCCGTCAGCGCGTCCACGTGTCCCACCGACTCGCCGAGGTGCTCCTTGGCGCCGTGACCACCCTTGAGGCGCACGGCGAGCTGCCGGTAGAGCACGTCGTGCACCAGCGTCGACTTGCCCGATCCCGAAACGCCGGTCACGGCGGTGAGCGTCCCGAGGGGGATCGTCACGTCCACGCCGCGCAGGTTGTGGAGCCGCGCGCCGGCGGCCGTCAGCCACCGCGGCCCCGCCCGGCGGCGGAAGCTCGGTACCGCGATGCGCTTGCTGCCGTTCAAGTAGCTGCCGGTCAGCGTGCCCGCGGTCTCCGCATCCGCTACCCTCCCCGCGAACACGACCTCTCCACCGTGCTCCCCGCTTCCGGGCCCGAGCTCGATCATGTGGTCGGCGCAACGGATCGTGGCGGGATCGTGCTCCACCACGACGACGGTGTTCCCCGCCTCGCCCAGGCGCGCCAGGAGACCGAGGAGCCGGCCGATGTCGCGGGGATGGAGCCCGATCGACGGCTCGTCCAGCACGTAGAGCGTGTCCACGAGCCGCGAGCCGAGGGCGTTCGCCAGCGCGATGCGCTGCGCCTCGCCGCCCGAGAGCGTTCGCGTTTGGCGATCGGTGGTCAGGTAGCCGAGCCCGACGTCGCACAGGAAGCCCACCCGGGCCTCTAGTTCCCGAAGCACCGTACCGGCGACGTCGCGCTCGAACGGCGTCAGTGACAGGTCCGTGAGCCAAATGCGCAACCGCTCGGCCGTGTGGCCGCTCACGGCGGCGATCGATGCACCGCCCACCTGGACGGCGACGGCCTCCGGCCGGAGCCGGGCTCCGCCGCAGTCGGGGCACGTGTTGGCCTTCTGATACTGCCGCAGGAACACGCGGATGTACTGCTTGTAGCGCTTGCGTTCGAGCGCGCGGAGGAACGGGTAGATGCCGTTGAACGACCCGCTCCGCCCGTGCAGCAGCTTGCGCCGCTGCGCGGCAGCGAGCCCGTGCCACGGGACGTCCGTCGGGATGCCCTCGCGCCGCGCGAAGTCCCGCAGCACGCGGCGCCGCCCGGTGTAGCGCGGTTTGGTCCACGGATCGAGCGCGCCCTGCGCGAGCGTGCGGCCGGGGTCCGGGACGATCAGATCCTCGTCATACTCGAGGACGGCCCCGAAGCCATTGCACCGCGGGCACGCGCCACGGGGGCTGTTGAACGAGAAGAGCGTGGGCGTGAGCGTCGCGGACGGCGTGCCGCAAGCGATGCATCGGGGGTGCTGGGAGAACCGCGCCGCGCGGTCGCCGTCCACGACCTCGGCGACACCCTCGCCTTCGGCACATGCCGTGGCCACTGCCTCCGCCAGCCGCGCCCGTTGCGCGGGAACGGCGCGGACCCGGTCCGCCACCACGCGAACCCCGCCGCCGTCCAGACGCAGGGCGGCGGGGAGCTCGTCGAGACGATGCACGTCGTGGCCGATCAGCACCCGCACGAACCCCATGGCCTGGAGATTCTCGAGGATCAGCTCGTGGCTGGAGCGGGCCGATTGAGGAAGCGGGAAGCACACCAGCAGGAAACGGCCGCCACATTCCTCCAGGAGGCGCGCAGCGGCAGTGCTGGGCGTGTCCACCACGACCGCCGCGCCGCAGCTGTGACAGAAGGAACGGCCCACCCGGGCCCACAGCAGGCGGAGGTAGTCGTAGATCTCGGTCGCGGTGCCCACCGTGGACCGGCTGGAGGTGGTGGGATTCTTCTGCTCGATCGCGACCGCCGGGGAGATGCCGTCCAGGCGGTCGACCGCGGGCTTGGGCATCCGCTCGAGAAACTGCTTGGCGTAGGTGGACAGCGACTCCACGTAGCGACGTTGGCCTTCGGCGTACAGCGTGTCGAACGCGAGCGTGCTCTTGCCGGAGCCGGACGGGCCGGTGATCACCGTCAGGGCGCGCCGCGGGATCTCGACCGTGATGCCGCGGAGATTGTGCTGGCGCGCGTTGTGAACGACGATCCGGTCGGCGGGCATGCGGGAACCATACCCGGGGGCGGGGACGCGCTACAAGTCCGACGTTGACGGCCGGCGCAGCGGCGCGGTACGTTGGCAGCCCGAATGGCCAGCGCCCTCGCCCCCCGCCTCCTGCGCCGCGGACTGGAGTTGTTCGCGGCGATCTCGATCCTCGGATTCGCGGGGATCCTCTTCTACGGTAACAATCTGCAACTGTTTCTCAGCGCCCTGGTGGGGCTCCGGTGGGAGTGGGTGCTGGTGGGTGTCGGGTTGGCCTCCCTGGACTGGTTCGGCGGGGGCTTGCGCCTCTGGGTACTGGCGAGGCACGTCCATCCCGAAACCCCGCTTCCGGGGTCGATCCTGGCGGCCGGCCTCAACGCGTGGGGAAGCCTGCTCACGCCATCCCAGACGGGGGGCGGCCCGATGATGGTGTACGCCATGAAGCGATCGGGCACGCCCATTCCGGAAGCCATGATCGCCGGCCTCATGAGTTTCATCGCGACGATCGTGTTTTTCGCGGTAGCCGGTCCCGTGGCCGTGTTCCTCGGGGCGGGGGTATCGCTGGAGCAACACGGTATCCTGGGCGACGTCCTGACCCTGAACGACCTGTTCCGGTTGAGTCTCGGGGGCTTCGTGTCGGTGGGGGTGGTGATGCTGTTCCTGGCGTCGTTCCCGGGCATCGCCAAGCGCCTGGGGCGGCGGATCGTGGCGTGGCTGAGCCGGCACGGCGGGGAGCGGCTCGCGCGCAGGATCGAGCACGTCCCGGAAGGGCTGGACCGGGCCCACGCGTCGACCGTGGCCTTCTTCAAGGGACGGGGTTGGATGTCGCTGGCCCTCGCGGTCCTGCTGACCGGGCCGGCGCACGCGAACAAGCTGATGGCGGGGTATGTCGTGCTGCGTGCGCTCGACATCCACGCGCCCTTCGTGGACGTGGTGCTGCTTCAGACGCTGCTCGTGTTCCTGCTGTACTTCGCACCGACCCCCGGGGGCTCGGGAATTGCTGAGATCCTGTCGGCGGCCGTCATGTCGATCTATGTCCCTCGGGAGCTCACGCCTTCGTACATTCTATTATGGCGTGTTTTCGTCTCGTACCTCACCGTGGCATTCGGCTCGTACGTGTTTTGGCGATGGATGCGGGGGGCCGAAGAGCGGGCGGAGGAGAAGGAAGCGACATGATTGCCCGGCGATCCGGAGTCGAGTTGCACGCCCTGACGTGGCGCGATAGCTTACGACGTCTAGTCCCGTAACCGTATGTCATATCTGGAAGTAGGAGGCCGGCGCTACCCCATTCAGCCCGGCGAGACAACCATCGGCAGCGACGCCGGAAGCGTGATCGTGCTCACCGGGGTGAGTGTGGCCGCGACCCACGCGGTCATCAACGCTCGACCCGACGGTCAGGTGGACATCCGGAAGGCCGACGACATGGTCGAAGCGCTCGTGAACGGTGTTCGGTTGGGGGCCCAACCCACGCCGCTGCTGCACGGCGACCGGGTGGTGCTCGGCGGATATGAGCTGCGGTACGGCGACGAGCGGCGGAGCGGGAGCACCCAGTTCATCCAGCAGATCGACCCGGCGGCCGGTATCCCGTCCGAGCGGCCCGCGTCGCAGGACTCCCAGGGCGCGGTCGGCAGCTCGGAGGGGCGGATGGTTTCCCTCACCGATGGGCGGGAGTACACCGTCAAGGACAAGCTGGTGATCGGGCGGGCGGCCAATTGCGACATCGTTCTCACCGGCCGGAACGTCTCGCGCCGGCACGCCGAGATCATCCACAGCCCCAAGGGTTACCTGCTCATCGACAGCAGCACCAACGGAACGTTCGTGAACGGCGATCGCGTGGACGGGCAGCGCGTGCTCACGCGAGCGGACGTGATTCGCTGCGGCGAGGACGAGTTCCGCTTTTACGCCGAGTCGGCCCCGCAGGCCGAGGCGCCGGTCGAGGCCCCACCGGTGGAGGAGCCTCCGGTGTCGGTTGCGCCCCCGGGGGCGGAGCACCAGCTGCGGGATACGTTGTTCGGCGTGCCCGGGGTGAAGCTCCAGGATTTGCAGGCGGAGCTGGTGGCACACGTGTCCCAGCCACCGCCCCCCAAGCCCGTGCCGCCTGATCGGGCCGAGTCGCCCGTCCTGGCCAGCCTCGTGGTCCGCAGCGGCGCACTCAAGGGACAGCGGTTCGCGATCCGTGTTCCGGTGGCGAACATCGGACGTGCCGAATACAACGACGTCGTGATTCCCGACGACAGCGTGTCGACGAGCCATGCGAAGCTGCAGCGGCGGGAGGGGATCTGGGTGCTGGTGGACCTGGAGTCGACGAACGGGACGGTGGTGGACGGCGAGCGCGTGAGCGGCGAGGCGCCGCTGGCGCCGGGGTCGACGGTACAGGTCGGGACCGTGAAGCTGCTGTTCGAGCCGAGCGACGATCGGGTGGAGGCGTCGGCGGGCGGCGGCACGAAGTTCGTGGAGGCGGTGCGGGTGTCGCCTTCGGCCGCGCCGCCGCCCGAGCCACCGCCGCCCGCCCCGGCGCCGGTTGCACGGAAGGCCGAGCCGCCGCTGGCGCGTGCCGAGGCGCCGTCTCCGCCGTCCGTGCCGGAGCCGCAGCGCGCAGGCGCAGCCGAGCGGCCGGAAACGTCCGGGACCGCCGCGGCGGCGGAGGGGGGCTCGGACACCTTCGTCAAGGTCGTGTGGGTCGTACTCGCGTTGACCGTGATTCTCGCATTGGTCCTCGTCTTCGCCGGGTAGCCGTGCCAACCGTCAAGTTCACGTGTGCCGGCCGTACGGACGTCGGCGTGATCCGGTCGGGCAATGAGGACAACTACCTCATGGTACCGGACCGCGGTGTGTTCATCGTGGCGGACGGGATGGGTGGGCACGCGGCTGGTGAGGTGGCGAGCGAGATGGCGGTGCGGATCATCGCGGACGAGCTGAAGAACGTGGTGGGACGGCCGGACGCGGAGGCGGCGGAGCGGGTCCGCGAGGCGATCCAGCACGCCAACGGCGTCATCTTCAACCGTACGCTCAGCGAGCAGGACAAGCGGGGGATGGGGACTACCGCCACCGTGATGCTCATCAACGGTATGCACTATCTGATCGGGCAGGTGGGCGACAGCCGGGCGTACGTGTTGCGCGAGAAGAAGCTGGCGCAGCTCACCAAAGATCACTCGTACGTCCAGGAGCAAGTGGACGCCGGATACCTCACGCCGGAGCAGGCTCGCACTCACCCGTACAGCAACGTCATCACCCGTTGCGTCGGCGCCAACAGCGACGTCCTGCCGGACGTGTACGCGGGCACGTTGCGGGAAGAGGACGTGTTCCTGCTCGCGTCGGACGGCCTCACGGGGATGCTGGAGGACCACGACCTCCTGCACATCCTGCACGGCGCGACCGCCCCGGCCCGGATGGTGGACTCGCTTATCGCCCAGGCGAACCACCGGGGCGGCCTCGACAACATCACCGCGATCGTCGTGCGGATCGACGCCGTCGAGCACAGCGGCGACGGCCGCGCTTCCTGATTCACGGGACCCCAGATAACTCATCGACAGGACGGGTCGTCGCGCCTGCCGCGGCGCGTGCTGAAGCACGCGCGGACGGCGAGCCTCCCACGCTATCTGACCCATGACTGAAGGACCCGACGCCGACGCCCTGGGGCGGGTGGCGGCGGACCACCTGCCGCCCATCCTGTACGCGCTCGAGGTGTGTGCGGTGCAGATGGAGCAGGCCGACCGCGCGGAGGAGGCGTCGTACTACCGGGAGCTGGCGCGGCTGCTGGCGGAGGCGGCGGGCGAGGGACGAGTGGGGGAGGAGGAGTAAGCCGGTCGTAACGCGTCGTGCGCGGCCGGGGACGGTCGCGGCGTGAAGCCGCGGCTGGCTGACGGTCGCGTGAAGCGACATGGCGCCATGGCGCCGCTTGGTTTTGGGGGATTCACCCCGCCAGCAACGTCCGCCCCGCCTCCAGCTCGGCGTCCATTTCCGCGGGCGATCGCTCCACCACAGCGAGCACCGCGCCGATGTCGAGGGTGACCGGTTCCGCGGCGTAGAGGCGCAGCCGGCGCGCGTTGGTGTGCAGCTCTTCGGCTACCTTTTGGAGGCCCAGGAGGCCCGGCGCGGCGTCGTCGGAGAGTCGCGCGGTGCGACCGCCCCGTGTGACCACGGGGAGCTCGACGGCGAGCATCTCCGGCTTGGCGGGAAAATCGAGTAGCAGCGCGCCGGCGGGCAGGCCCAGCTCGCCGGCCAGACGGTTCTCGACGCGCTCCACCAGCGCCGGCTCGGCGGCGATCCACTCGCCCGCGCCGCCCGGGACCTCCGCGGCGGGGATGTCGACGGCGCGCTTGTAGAGCTTGCGCCGCCGCAGCCGGTCGACGAGCGCATCCCCCATCGTGCGCAATGCTTCCATCAATGCCTCGTCGGTGCTGTGCGCGATCCAATCGGGATCCAGGTCACCGCGGGCGATGGTGTGCCGCACGAGACGCTTGAACATCGCGGTCGCGCTGCGCACCGCGTGGTGCCAGTAGACGTTGCGGTACATCTGGTATTTCGCGAAGAGCAGCGACTCGAGCGCGCTGACTCCCTTCTCATGCACACCCACCGCGGGACGCTCGCCCGACGCTGCCACGACGGTGAGGGAATGGAGCAGGCGATCCACGTCCACCGCGCCATAGGGCACGCCGCACATCCACGCGTCCCGCGTCAGGTACTCGATCTTGTCGAGATCGAGCGATCCCGAGATCAGTCCCTGGAGCGGGCTGCGGCTGGCGCCGGTAACAAGGGCCGCCAGCTCGGAGCCCGCGTCGGCGATGCCGGTCCGCGCGATCGCATCGGCCAACTCCGGCTGGCGGAAGTGCTCGCGCGCCAACGTTTCGTGCGACGGAAGGCCGGCTTCCTCCAGCGCGTGGGAGAAGGGGTAATGGCCGATGTCGTGGAGCAGGGCGGCAAGCGGGACCAGGGCGACGTCTCCGCCCGGCACGCTCTCCAGCTCGCCTCGTTCGCCCAAGAGCGAGAGCGCGCGGCGCGCGAGATGATACGTGCCCAAGGCGTGCTCGAAGCGAGAGTGCGAGGCGCCGGGATAGACCAGGAACGCGTGACCGAGCTGCCGTACGTAGCGGAGCCGCTGGAACGGTGCGCTGTCCACCACGGCCAGCGCCAAGCCGTCGACCCGAATGTTGTTCCAGATGGGGTCCCGAATGACCTCGAAGGACCCCGCCCCCGGCCCGGCCATGGCGCCCGTCAGGCCGTGGGGCCGGCCCGCCGCACGTCGTCCGACACTTCGCCGGCGTACGTGGCGAAGTTCTCCCGGAACATCGCCGCGAGCTTGTGCGCCTGGGCGTCGTACGCCGCGGGGTCGTCCCACGTGTCGCGCGGGGCGAGGAGCTCGTCGGGCACGTGCGCCATGGTCCGGGGCACCACGACCCCGAACACCGGGTCGACGCGCGTGGGCACGGCGGCGAGGCTGCCGTCGAGCAACGCGCGAACCATCGCGCGCGTGTACGAGAGCCGCATGCGGTGTCCCTCGCCATACGGGCCACCGGTCCAACCGGTGTTCACGAGCCAGCACTGGACGCGGTGCTTGGCGATGCGTTCGCCGAGCATCCTGGCGTAGACGCCGGGGCGCAGCGGAAGGAACGGCGCGCCGAAGCACGCACTGAAGGTGGCCTGCGGCTCGGTGACGCCGCGCTCGGTCCCCGCCACCTTCGCGGTGTAGCCTGAGAGGAAGTGGTACATCGCCTGCTCCGGTGTGAGCTTGGCGATTGGGGGGAGCACGCCGAACGCGTCGGCGGTGAGGAAGACGATGTTCCTGGGATGGCCGGCGCGGCCTTCCGGGACGTGATTCGGGATGTAGTAGATCGGATACGACGCCCGCGTGTTCTCGGTGATCTCGTCGCTGTCGAGGTCGATGCTCCGGCTGGCGGGATCGACGACGACGTTCTCGAGGATGGTGCCGAACATCTGGGTGGTGGCATGGATCTCGGGCTCGCCGTCGGCCGACAGGCGGATGACCTTGGCGTAGCAGCCCCCCTCGAAGTTGAACACGCCCTCGTCGCTCCACCCATGCTCGTCGTCGCCGATGAGCCCCCGCGTGGCATCCGCCGAGAGCGTCGTCTTGCCGGTGCCGGAGAGGCCAAAGAAGAGCGCGACATCACCCTCCGGTCCTACGTTGGCCGAGCAGTGCATCGAGAGGATGCCGCGCACGGGGTAGAGATAGTTGAGGATCGTGAACATCGACTTCTTCATCTCGCCGGCGTACCGGGTGCCGCCGATGAGCACCAGGCGCTCGGCGAAGTTCACGACGATGAACGTGCCACTCTTGGTGCCGTGGCGCCCGGGATCCGCCTGCAGGTCGGGTGCGTGCAGGACGGTGAACTGGGTCTGGAACGACGCCAGCTCGTCCGGCGCCGGGCGCAGGAACATGTTATAGACGAACAGCGCGTGCCACGCGTTCGTGGTGACGAACCGAACGGGGATCCGGTACGCGGGGTCGGCGCCGGCGAACACGTCACGGACGAACAGCTCGGCCCGCTGCCTCAGGTGCGCGAGAACGTCGGCCTTGAGCGCGACGTAGTGCGCGCCGTCCAACGGCTGATTGACTTTCCCCCACCAGATCTGCGACTCGGATTCCGGCTCCCGGACGATGAACTTGTCGTTGGGCGAGCGCCCCGTGTGGGGCACGGTGATGGCATTGAACGGGCCTCGTGCGACGATCTGTCCCTCCTCCCGCCGCACCGCGGCCTCATAGAGGAGCGCCGGAGTGAGATTCCAGTGCACCGCCCCCTGCGCGTCGAGGCCGGACGTGATGCTCGCGGTGCTGTCGGTATGCTCGCGACTGTGTGTCGCCATGTGTCGGCTCGGTGTTCGGTGGCGAGTGGAAGGGTCCGCTATGCGGGGGCCCCGTGGTGTCTGGCGCGCTCCTGCGCGTCGACCGTGGCGATCACGGTCATGTTCACAACGTCGCTCACGTCCGAGCCGCGCTGGAGCACGTGCACGGGGCGTGCCATGCCGACGAGAATGGGCCCGATCGCCTGTGCCCCGCCGAGCCGCGTGAGCAGCTTGTACGTGATGTTCGCCGCGTTCAACTCCGGGAAAACTAACACGTTCGCGGCGGTGCGGAGCCGGGCGAATGGATACCGGCCCTTCAGGATCGAATCGGACACGGCGGTGTCGGCCTGCATCTCGCCGTCCACCGTGAGCTGCGGCTCGGCCTCCTGGAGGAGACGCACGGCGTCCGCCACCTTCGTGGACTGCGGATGAGGGGCCGACCCAAAGTTGGAGAACGACAGCATGGCGACGCGCGGCTCGATGCCGAGGCGCCAGACGAACTGGGCGGTAGCAGACGCGATTTCGGCCAGCCGCGCCGCGTCCGGGTCGATGTTCACCGTGCAGTCGGCGAAAAAGTACGTCTCGTTCGGTAGGATCATCATGTAGATGCCGCAGATGGTGTTCTGCGCCTCCGACACGCCGATCGTCTCCAGCGCGGGGCGGATCGTGTCGGGGTAGTACGTCTCGACGCCGCCCACCAGCGCCTCGGCCTCGCCCGCGGCGAGCATCGCGCACCCGAAGTAGAGCGGATCCCGCATGCGGGCGCGGGCCGCGGCGAGGGTGATGCCTTTTCGTCGTCGCCGCTGCCAGAAGGTCTGCGCGTAGGCCTCCCGCTCGGGGGCGCGCAGGGGATCGACCGTCTCGACACCGTCCAGCTCGACCCCGGCGTCCACGGCGACGGCCTCGATCTGCTCCGCCGAGCCGATCAGCACCGGGCGGGCGACGCCGTCGTCCACCAGGATGCGCGCCGCCCGGACGATCCGCGCGTCGTCGCCGTCCGGGAACACGACGCGTTTGGGATCGCCGCTGGCGCGGAGCGACAGCGTGCGCATCACCGCCCGGGCGCGGCCAAGGCGTCCCTCGAGCGTGGTGCGATACTCGTCCAGGTCGAGCGTCAGCCGCGCCACCCCGGTCGCGATCGCCGCCCAGGCCACCGCGGACGCTACCGAGAAAAGCACGCGCGGGTCGAACGGCTTGGGAATGATGTAATCCGGGCCGAACCGCAGCCGTTCCAACCCGTAGGCGCGCGTAACCGCATCGGGCACGTCCTCCTTGGCCAGCTCCGCGAGTGCGCGCGTCGCCGCCATCTCCATTTCCCCGTTGATCGCCGTCGCGCGCACGTCCAGCGCGCCGCGGAAGATGAACGGGAAGCCCAACACGTTGTTGACCTGGTTCGGGAAATCGGACCGTCCCGTCGCGACGATGGCGTCGCCGCGTGCCTGGTGGACCTCGGCGGGGAGAATCTCCGGGATCGGATTGGCGAGGGCGAAGATGATGGGCCGGTCCGCCATGGAGCGTACCATTGCTTGCGTGACCAGCCCACCCACCGAGAGGCCCACGAAGATATCTGCCCCGTCGAGCAGCTCCGCGAGCGATCGCGCCGTGGTCTCCTGGGCGAACCGCTTGCGGTAGGGATCGAGATCGTCCCGATCCGTGTGTAACACGCCGTCCTTGTCGAGCATGAAGATGTTCCGGCGCTGCACGCCGAGCCGCAGGTAGTGCTCGGCGGTCGCCACTGCCGCCGCGCCCGCTCCGGCGAACACCACGCGGACGTCCGCCGGCGCCTTCCGGGCCAGCTCCAGCGCGTTGAGCAGGGCGGCGCCGGTGATGATGGCGGTGCCGTGCTGATCGTCGTGAAACACGGGGATCGAGAGACGCTCGCGCAGGCACCGTTCGATGTGGAAGCAGTCGGGTGCGCGGATGTCCTCCAGATTGATCCCCCCAACCGTAGGCTCCAGCAGCTCGCAGAAGCGGATCACGTCCTCCGGATCCTCGGATCCTACTTCCAGATCGAACACGTCGATGTCGGCGAAATGCTTGAAGAGGATGCCCTTTCCTTCCATGACCGGCTTGCCCGCCAGGGCGCCGATATTCCCGAGCCCCAGCACCGCCGTGCCGTTCGACACGACGGCCACCAGATTACCCTTGGCCGTGTAGCGATAGGCATCTTCCGGCGACTCGGCGATCGCGCGGCACGGCTCCGCCACGCCGGGCGTGTAGGCCAGCGACAGGTCCCGCTGATCCTTGAACGGCTTGGACGAGACGACCTGGATCTTCCCGGGCCGCCCGTGCGCGTGGTAGTCGAGGGCGTCGTCGCGCAGCGACACTGAGCCGTAACTCTCGGATTGAAGGGAGGTTACGGTACAGCCTGCGAGCGGTCGGTGTCAAGGGAGAGGGGGAGATGGGAGAGGGGAGAAGAAACGCACGTCAACGACTGTCGAGATGACCCAGCCTCTACTCCCCTCTTCCCTTTCCTCTCTCCCCATCCAACGCGTCGATCATCGCCACCCGCCTCGCGTGCCTCCCACCGCCGAACGGCGTCGTGAGGAACGCCGTCACGATCTCCCCCGCGAGCCGATCGCCGATCAGGGTGCCGCCGAGGGTGAGGACATTGGCGTCGTTGTGCTCGCGGGCGTTCCTGGCGGTGGTGAGGTCGTAACAGAGGGCGGCCCGGACGCCAGCGGCCTTGTTCGCGACCATGGCGCTGCCGATGCCGGCGCCGTCGATCGCGATACCGAACGCCGCCACCCCGTCGGCGACGAGGTCGGCCACCCGGGCGGCGAACACGGGGTAGTCCACCGCATCGGTGGAATGACACCCGACATCCTCGAGGCGAAACCCCAGGTGTTCGACCACGGGCTTCAGGACCTCCTTGAGTCGGAAACCGCCGTGATCGGCACCGAGAGCGACGGTGGAGGTGGCGCGGGGCGCGGGGCGCGGGGCACGGGGTCGTGCAGCCTGGTCCCCCGTTAGCGCCACCCCGAGCCTCGCCGCCAAATCCCGAGCCGCCGGTGTGACGATGGCACCCCGCGGCACCACCAGGCTTCCGGTCGCGGCCGCCCCGCGCACGTGGTGCTCGGTGATCACCGGGCTCATGGGATCACCCTGCCGGCGCCGCCGAGCTCGACGACGTCGTTCTGGGGCGACCACGGTTGGATCTGGGTGGGGATGTGATACAGCTCCTGCACCGTCGCCGCGTCGCGGGCCGACGGCTCGCGGGTGGTCACCTCGAAGTACATGAGGTCGGTCGGCGTGGGGCTGTGCGCGAACACACCGAGGACGTGGCCCACTTCGTGGGTGGTGACCCGTGCCAGGCAGTTGGCGACGTCGCTGGGTGGGGCGCCCGTGTCGAACCACTCGAGAATGATGACGAACGGGGCGGTGTAGGCGAGCTGCCCGTTCACGTCGGCGGTGGGCGGCACCGCAGTGACGCCGCTGCAGACCGACACGTTTGGCGCGTCGTCCGTGAGCGGGGCGTCCGGCGGTGCGGCGCCGGCGAACCGGACGATCACGTCGGCCTGCGCCGCCTCGTTCGCGACCACGGCGCGAAACTCACCGTAGAGGAAAGCGCCGCCCCAGGCGCGGAAGGCGCCCCGCAGGTAGTCGCCCAACGGCGTCCCGGACTCGGGGAAGAACCGGACCGGCAAGGAGGACGCCGGCCAATGGAACACGGGATCGTCCGGCTGAAGCCGGAACGGGTACGGATCGGGCCGGGCGGGCGGCCCCACGGGATCGCAGGCGACGGCCGCGACCGACAGCAGCACCGCCGTCACGGTTTTACGGTTGCGACCGGTCATGGCGTCGTCCCACGACCACCGCGAACGTCAGCCGGTGGACCGTACTCTCGCCCTCGAATCCGTCGTCGCGGAGCGAGCGAGTCGTGAAGCGGTGGACGTCCCAGCCGACTTCCACCCCGACCGCAACCGCCGCGGTGAGGCCGTACCCGTAGCGGGCTCCGATGCCGAGCCACGGCCGGAGCGGGGCCTCGTCCTGGAACAACGTGCCGTCGCGCTCGTCTCCGGCGGGCGCGTACTTCAACGCGCCGATCGTGCCGCGGGCCCACAGGTCGCCGATGACGCGCTGGCGGATGGACACGCCGGCGGTCCACACAGTGAGCGCGAGCACCCGTGTCACATCGTCCCCGGCGCGACTCTCGAGATCGCTGCGCGACCAGCCGGCGTCGACCGTCACGGCGTGGTTGGCGTCCAACACGGTGCCGACCGCGATCGCGAGGCTCGGCGCCGGCCGCGGCCCCACCGTGATCTCGTCGACGATCATGTCCTCCACGAGGTGGGACGTCACGGTGGCGCCGCCGCGCGCCTCGACGAGGAGCTGGGCGGCGACCGGTGTGGGCGCGGCGAGGCCGGTGCAGAGCAGGATCGTGGCGCGTGGCGCGCAGCATATGGCGTATGGTGTATGGCGAATGACTGACCGCAGCTTACCCCCCGGCGTGGTCCGCACCCGCGATCTACTATCTCTCGTCAATTGCCACAAGCCACGCCCGAAGGCCGCATGCGCCCCCCTCCCGCCCCGGCGCCTCCGCCCCCCCGCGCCATCGGCCATAGGCCATAGGCCAATACGCCATAAGCTACCGCGCCAGTCTCACCGCGCGCACTCCAAACGCCACCACCAGCGCCGCGGCGAAGGCGCACACCACCACCGGTCCCGTGGGCAGGTCGGTGCGGTAGGACGCGTAGAGCCCGACGACCGCAGCGGCGGTGCCGGTGGTCCAGGCGATCCCGAGGAGGCGGGCGGGCCGGTCGGTGAACAGAAATGCGATGACGGCGGGAATGACGAGGAAGCTGAATACCAGGAGGACGCCCGCGATGTGTACCGACGACGTGACCACGACGCCGAACAGCGCGTAGAACAGAAAATCCCACCACCGCAGGGACCAGCGTTGCTCCGCCGCCCGCTCGGGCTCGAGGGAGATCGTGAAGAACCGCTTCCGCAGCGTCCAGTGGATCACGCCGATCATCGCGTAGATGGCTGCGGTCTTCCATATCTGCGGCCAGGTCACCCACAGCAACGAGCCCGTGAGGAGCTGCTCGACGTGCTCCGACCCGCGGGGGGACTGCGCTGCCAGGAGGATGGTGCCGGCCGACGCCACGACGTACACGATTCCGATGATGGCTTCCTGCGGGACGAAGCGGTGCTGCATCCGGGTCAGGCTGAACAGGGCCGCAGCGAGCAGGGTGGCGGCGATCCCGATGGCGTAGGCGGCCACCGGCTCGGTCACCGGCAGGAACGCCGCGACCTGCGCGGCCAGGCCCAGGCCTCCGGCCGCCCAACCGAGTGCCGCGACCTGCGCCAGCGCCAGGTCGACGAAGATCACGCCCCTGGCGATGATGTGAATGCCCAAGTACCCGTGGATGCCGACGAGGATGAGCGACGCCGCGAGGGCCGGGAGCATGATCTCCAGCATCAGCGTCCCGACGCCGCGCCGCCTGCGGCGCGATATGCGTCCGCGAGACGCGAGACCCACGTGTCGACCAGGGTGAAGTAGTCGTCCACGCCCGCCTCGCCGTGCACGTGCTCCGGCACGATCACGGCGGCGGCACCGGTCCGGGAGGCGACCCGCTCGATTTGCGTCCGGCTGAAGTAATTCGCCGCGAAGAGCACGGGGATACGCTGCGTCCGGATGAACTCGATCACCTCCGCCACGTGTCCGGGCGAGGGGGGGATGCCGGGTTTGGGCTCGATGTACATCGCGCACTCGACTTGGAAGCGCGCGCTGAAGTACGCCCAGTTCTTGTGATAGCACACCATCCGGCGGCCGTGGAACGGGCTGGCTTCGGCGAGCCAGCCGCCGACGTACTCGGCCAGTGGGCGGTCCTCGTACGTTTGGCTTCGCGCGAACTCCCAGAAGGTGCCCTGCCGGGCCAGACCGAGAAGCGCCTCTGCCCCGAGCACCTCGACCAACCGGTCGCCGAACAGGCGGTGGAGGATGCGGTCGCGGAACGAGGCGAGGTTCGCGTCGTACTGCGGTCCGCCGCTCGGGTCCACGCGCTTCAGGCCGGCCGCGATGTTGCCGGCGATCTGGATGGCGTTGATCGGATCGGTGTGGATATGGGGGTTGCCGAACACGTGAATGTCGCCGCCGGTGCGGGACACGCTCTGCGGAACGTCGAGCAGCGTGATGCCTGAGTAGGCGACGACGTGCCCCGGTGCCCCTTCCACGACGCGTCTGTTCCGGGCACGGTCGAGCAACGCCGGCACCCACAGCTCCAGGTCGAGACCGGTAGTGATGAAGAGGTCGGCCCGTTGCAGCATGGCGGCGAAGCTCGGCCGGGCGTTGACGAAGTGCGGGTCCTCGTCGCCGCGGGCGATCGCCCTGACGTCGGCGCGCGGGCCCGCGATCTCGCGGGCGATGGCGGCGTAGGTGGGCAACGTGGCCACGACCCGTACCGGGTCCTGCGCCGCGGCGCCGCCGCCCGCGCCGGCGATCAACACCGCCAGGAGGGCGGTGGGGGCCGCGATCGATCGAAGGTGTGGCGTGATGCGTTTGAACATGATGCGCTCGCTCGTCTAGCGGGGTGGCCGCCGCTCAATAGCTCTCGTGTTTGTGGGGGCCCACGGCCCACACGGCCTGGAACAGCACCGTATGGTTGGTGCCGCCGCCCTCGGGCTTCAGGTAGTTGTACTGCAGGCGAAGCCGGACCCATTCGCTCTGCCAAAAAGTGAGGCTCGGCGCGACCTGAAACACGTCGGGTCCGTCGCCCATCGCGTTCACGTAGTCCACGCGGGTGCCGAGGATCCAGCGTCGGTTCAGGCGATAGTTGACGTGTCCATAGCCGCCGCTGCCGTCGAGCGTCGCGGGTCCCACCTCCTGCCGTTCGAGGTACCACTCGGCGCGCAGCTGCACGTCGCGATACAGCGCGCGGCCGGGCGGCGCCCATCGGTAGTACACGTCCAGCCCCAGCAGCTTGGAGGCCAGGTCCGCGTCGCCGTTCCGCCCGTATACGCCCGTCGCGCCTAGCTGAAGGAAGCTGCTCGGTCCGAGATCCCAGAAGCTCTGGAACCGGCCGAGGTAGCTCAGCTCGTTGCCGCCGGCGAACAGCGCGTCGTTGGAGCCCCGAGCCACTTCGAACAGCAGCAGTTGCGTGCCCGCCCCCGTGGTGAGCGACGGGAGGGCGAGCTGGCCGCCGGTCTGGATCAATCCGTCCTCGCCGAGGAACGCGGTGGTGGCCAGCGGCCGCTCCACGTCGAGCAACGCGTGCGTGTGCCAACGATTGAACAGCCCGATCTCCTGCCGGAACTTGCCCAGCTTCAGGCCGAGCCCTCCCGGAAGACCCACCCAGTACATGTACCCTTCCTCGATCTCGAACCCGCCGCCCTCTTCCTCCTCGCCTTCTTCCTCGGGGAATCCGGCGATCTCGAAGTCTTCTTCGCGGGTGATGAAGACCTTCGTGTGCGCGTAGGGGTCGAGGGCCGCCTGAAACGAGAACTCGAACTCCCGCGGCGTGGCGCTGACGTTGTCGTCTTCGCCGGCGGGTCCGGCGTAGTTCGCGACGATGTCGCCCGTCACGCTGATCTCGGGGTTGAGGATGTTCAGGTTGCGGGTGCGACTCGCCTGCTGCGTCGTGGTGTCGCGCGCGGCGCCTCCGGCGGCCGCCTGCGCCGCGGCCCGGAGCGCCGCCAGCTCGTCGCCCACGTCAGTGGTGTCGCGTCGCTGCGCCACGAGTTGCGCCAGGATGCGCTCGAGCGAGTCGAGCCGAGCCTTCAGGATCTGGACCTCCCGGGCCAGCGAGTCGGCGCGCTGTCCGGGGTCTTGGCCCGCCGCCGCCCCGAGCGGGGCGACAGCCAGGAGGGCCGTCAGGTGCAGGACCTTGCCTTGCATGGTGTACGGGCTCCCATTGCGAGCGTCTGGTGTCCGCGCCGTCCGTCAGGCGGCGCGCATCGACCTCGGGTGTGTCGCTATGCGATGGGTGGTGCCCGGACGGGATCGTGGAGGCGGTCCCGGGAGGCTTTGGGAAGGCGGCCGGCGGCGGTGGCGGGGCGGAGCGACTCGGCGGCGTCGTCGTGGGGAACGCGGGCGGCCATCGTCCCGCGCGCGATGTCGGCGGCCTGACACGTGGGGCACAACGCGTCAACGTGGATGGTGGGGCACTGCTGCGTATGGTGCGCTTCGACGGCGTGCGCCGCGGACAATCGGTCGAAGCGGCCGTGCAGGGCCGGAGCGACCGTGGAAGCCGCCACGAGCCACAGGGCAAGCAAGGCGGGGACGGTGCTGGACCGGCCGTTGGGACGCGACGTCATGCTGATGGAGTATAACACTTGGCCCACGCGACGGTTTCCGCTGTGGCGGGGGAGCATCGCCCGTGGGCGCGGAACCTGGTGCTAGTCCACCCTCCCGATCGCCGGTGTGCCGACCGCGTTGCCGGTAACCGCCTCGATCAACAGCTCACCCACGCGATCATTCCGGATGATGCCGCCAAAACGCGGCGATTCGGGGCCCACGGCAAAGAGTGGGACCAGCTCTCCGGTGTGCCCCTCCGACGTGTATCCTGCGATGACGGTCCGCGTGGAATCCTCCTGGAGCGCCAAGCCGCCGGTCTCGTGGTCGGCGGTCACCACGATGAGCGTCTCGGGGTAGCGGCGGCGGTAGTCGAGCGCCACCCGCACGGCGTCGTCGAAATCGAGCATTTCGGCCTGCACGGCCTCGAGCGGCTCGTTGGAGTGACCGCGCCAATCCGGCTGGGAGGCTTCCACCATGAGGAAAAACCCCTCGGGATCATGGTCGAGAACCGCGAGCGCGGCGGCGGTCATCTCGCCGAGCGTGGGGGAGCGCGCTGGCGTCCACGTGGTGTCGTGAGGCGCGGTATCGGAGACCATCGCCCGGGGCAGGGCGGCGGGCATGTGGCTCGGGTCGAACATGCCGAACAGCGTGCGTACGGTGTCGAGGTTCAGCGCCCGGAGCGCGGCTGGGGTCTCGACGTACACGTAGCGCCGCCGCACTCGGGAGAGCAGGTCGAGTGAATCGGGACGCTGTGTGGGATCGAGGATGACGCTGCCGCCGCCGAGCACCACCGTCACGTCGTGCTCCACGATCTGCTTGCCTATTTCCCACTCCATGCTACGGTCCACCACATGCGCCGCGAACGAGGCCGGTGTGGCGTGAGTGAACCGGGACGTGGCGATGAGGCCGGTCGCCATGCGGCGCCGGTGGGCCATCTCCAGCACCGTCTCCACCGGCGTGGAGTCAGCAGCCAGGCCGATGGCGCCGTTGTAGGTGCGCACACCCGCGGCGTACACCGTGGCGCCGGCAGCCGAATCAGTGATCTCATCGTTGACGTTCCGGGTGTCCACCAGCCCGGCGACGGGAAACGTGCGGATGGCGAGGCTCTCCGCCGCGAGGAGGGCGGCGCTCCAATAGCTCACGCCGACGCCGTCGCCGATGAACAGAATGACGCGCGGGGCGGGGGCTTGGGCGGTGAGTCCGGTCGCGGGACCGAGGAGCAGCACGGGAAGCAACAAGTGTCGTGGGCGCATGGATGGCCGATGGCGAATGAATGTCTGTGTTGCTCGACGCCTGGACGATACCGCCGTGGAGGGAATCGCGCAGCGGGAGGTGGGTGACCGCGGCTGCCCGACTCTGGCCCCGTCGCGGGCCTCGACGGGACCGGGGTCGGGCGCTTGCCGTCTACCGCTACTGCACGGTCGCCGTGAACGTCACGTCGGCGTCGGTCTCGTTGCTGGGCGTTGAGCCGTCGCCCTTGGGCTCCTCGTCGTAGTGACTGAGGACCACCTGGATGGTGCCGGTGCCGGATGCGCTCGCGTCGACCTCGACCTGGAACGTGAGCCCGAGCGGGGCGCCATTCGCGTCCGTATCGAGGCTCCCGTCGGGGATGTCGACCCCCGTCAGCCCCGCGACCGTATAGAACACGCGGTGCGCGTCGTCCTCCTCCTCGACCTCTTCGGTGATGTTCTCGACATCGGCGGGGTCGGATGCGTCGAAGAACTGGATCATGCCGTCGTACGTTCCGCCCTGCGTGAGCGTGAGCGTCTGGGTCGGCGGCTCGGGGGGCATGGGCCCGTTACCGTCCGGGTCCTCGATGGTTGCCGACATGGACGCCCCGCCACCGATCGGGGTGAGCGTGATGACGACCTGCGTGATCAGCTCCTCCTCGCCGGGCCCGCCCGGTTCCTCGGGATCATCGCAACCGGTCGCGAGCAACGAGCCGGCAAGGAGCAACGGGGCGTACTTCAGCAGTGACAGCTTTTTCATATCTCCTCCCGAGTGAAGTCGGTCGTACTTGCACCGGCCGAGGTCTACGACCCGGCGCCGAATGGCACCCGAACCCGCAGGACGACGTCCCGCCCCGGGTCGTCGACGAACAGCTTGTAGCGGCTCAGGTAGTCGCGATAACTGGTGTCGAGCAGGTTGCTCACGGCGACGCTCACCTCGAGCGGAATCGAGCCGATCAGGATGCGATCGGCGCCGATCTCCAGGTTGAGGAGCGCGTACCCGTCGGTGGGGAGCCGGTAGACCGTCACGGGGGGTACGTGGTCCTGCTTCCGCACGAGCCTCGTTCCCACTTCGACGTACGGCCGCTCCAGCCAGCGCGCGCCCGGTGCGAGATACCGGACGGCGAGGTTCAACCGGTCCGCGGGCATGTCGAACAGCGGGTTGCCGGCCCGGTCGTAGCCGCGGATCAGGCTCCCGGCGGCCGACAAACGGACCGGCGGGACCACGAGCCATTGCGCGGAAGCGTCCACGCCCCGCAGGACGGCGTCCGTCTGCCGGTAGTTGTAACCGGGGAACGCGCCGCGGATGGTCAGTACCGGGTCGCGCGGCTCGAGGAAGATGTAGTTGTCCACGCGGTTGACGAACGCGCCCACGTCGAGGCTGGCCCGGGGTCCTACGTGACGGATGGTGGCGTCGACGCTCAGGGTCCGCTCCACGCCGAGAGACGTATCCCCGATCCCGTACTGCGCGGTGCCGTGGTGTACGCCCTGGCTGAAGCGCTCGTTCACGTTGGGAGCCCGCCACGCATGTCCCAGGTTCGCCGCCACGGACCAGCGGTCGCCCAACGCGTACGACGCCCCGAGCAGCCCCGCGACGCCGTCGTACGTCCTGGTCTCCTCCGGGCTCACGATGCTGGCGTCGCTCACCGGGAAGGTGCGCTGCCAGCGGGCGTCGTAGCGGACGCCTGCGCTCACCGTGAGGCGCTCGAATGAGAGCCGCTCGAGCGCGTACACGCCGCCCGTATAGAGCCGGTATTGGGGGATCAGGAACCCCTTTCCGCGGCTGATATTGCCCTGCCGCATCCCGCTGACGCCCACGGTGCCGGTGAGGGGGCCCACCTCGGCGTGATGGGCGCGCACGTCCACGGTGTACGTGTGGAGGTCGAGCGCGAACGCCGGGATGTCGCGGCTGGCCAGCGGGCCGTGATTGTCGAACTCCTCGCGCCGATTGAACTGATAGGCGAGATCGAACTCGAGGAGCGCGAGATTCTTCACGGTCAGGCCGGTGCTCCACGACAGCTGGTCGTGGCGCACGGTCTGCCGCGGGTTGCCGATGCCGTAGCTGAAGTCGGTCTCGAGGGGGCCGCGCTCGATCGCGCGGAGCAGGTCGTCCAGGTTTCCCACGTGGGCGCCGGTGTAGAGCCCGAGGTCGGTGTCGAACCGGCTGTAGCGGACCTCCGACGCACCCCACGGACGCTGCACGCCGATCGCCGCACTGCCGTTGAGCTCCGAGAAACCCGTGTTGCGGAGGTTGAAGTCGGGAGAGGTCGCATCGCCGGCCCGCCGGCGGGTCAGGCGACCCTGCAAGGCCGATTTTCCCAGGAGCGGAAGCTTCACGTGCCCGCTTTCGAGCAGCACGGAGCCCGCCACCTGGCGGTTGTTCATGAAAGAATTGAGCGCTGCCTCGCCCTGGAGCCCGGTATCCCAGGGCAGCGGGCGAGGTTGCACACGCACGACGCCGCCCAACGCGTCCGAGCCATAGAGGATGGCGCCGGCGCCGCGAATCACCTCGACCTCATGGACGCCGAACGCGTCGATCTCAGGCGCGTGCTCCCCACCCCACTGCTGCCCCTCCTGCCTCACGCCCTGGTTCATCACGATGACGCGCTGGGAGTGGAGTCCACGTATCACGGGTTTCGCGATGCTCGGCCCATATTGCACCACCGCGACGCCGGGGAGGTTTTTGATCGTCTCGCCGAGCGTCTGCCCGCGCTCGTGCACCACGTCCTCGGCCGACATGGTGCTGACCGACTGCGTTTCGCGGAGGCGTTCTTCCTCCGCGGAGCGGGCCTCGACGCTGACGGCCTCGAGCTCGAAGATCACCAAGCCGAGCCGCACGACGATCTGCGCGTCGCCGGCCGCGAGGTCGATCTCGTGCACGGCCGGGGCATAGCCGATCAACTGCACGCGCAGGCGAACGATGCCGGCCGGGAGGTCCGTGATCGTGAAGCGTCCATCGGGCCCAGCCTCCACCGCCCTCCCCAATGCGGGAACCAGCACGCGGGCGCCGGCGACGGGCGCGCTCGTGGCCGAGTCTACGACCGCGCCGCGAACTGCACGGGTGGGGGCCTGCGCGGCGCTCGGCGGCGCGGCGAAGGCGAGTGCCGCACCCACGGCGGCGGTGCAACACAGACCGCGCCAAGCGGGACCCGGACGTTTGTGTTGGCGTGCGTCCATGACCTCCCCTCCCAACCACATGTGTACGAGTCGCGGGCGAGCCGCGACGGAATGACGCGCAAGCCGGAAGCCTCGGAAGGCTCCGGCGCGTCAACTCGTTGGTGTGTGGTTAGGAGAGGGGCGGTGCTCGGGAGCCGAGCGGGAGACAGCGCGTGCTGTGGGGAAGGATCGAGACGGCCGCGGAGGGCGTCTCGAAAGCGACGCGGTCAGCGTCGAGAAGGGACACGTGCGGGGCGGCGGCCCCCACCTCGGTGATGGAGCGGCACAGCTGGCAGACGAGGTGGTCATGGACCAGCGGGCACCGCTCGGAGCCCTCGGACTCGACGTGACTGGAGGCCTGGCGACTCTCCTGCTCGAGCGCCGCTTCTGCCACCGGCACCGCCCCCAGCGCGAACAGCTGCAGGGCTAGCGCGGCTGCGCCGGTCCACCGGAGCAGCCGGCGGTGGAGCGGTCCGTGGGACCGAGGCGCGGCAAACCATATCGAGCGTCGCATCACGCTCAATATAACGAGGGTCTCCGCGCCATGAGAAGTTGGATGTACCGGTTCCGGCCGCCTTACCGCGTGACCGCCCCACGGCCGTACCCCCGCAGCCGTCGCAGCATTCTTCGGTCGTGGTACACGCCGTCGTCGGCCTTCGGCGTTTCGATGACCTTGATGATGTCGCGGAAGCGCGGGTCGCGCATCACACGGCGGAAGGGCTCGGGACCGAGCGTGCCCTCCCCGACCCACTCGTGACGGTCGCGGCGGGAGCCGAACGGCGTCTTGGAATCGTTCAGGTGGAAGCACCGTAGGCGCCGCAGGCCCACTGTCCGGTCCCAGTGCCGCCACACCCCGTCCCAATCACCAACCAGGTCGTAGCCCGCCGCGTACAGGTGACAGGTGTCCGCGCAAAAACCCACGCGGCGCCGCAAACGGGTAGGGACCAGCCGCCGCAGCAGGGCCAGCTCCTCGAACGTGGACCCGAGGGCGGTCCCGGTTCCCGCTGTCGTCTCGACGAGCAGCGTCGGTCCCGGCACGGCGGCGAGGCATTCGGCGTAGGCCGCTGCGTTCCGGCGCAGTCCGGCGCCCTTGTCGTCGATGAAGTTCCCAGGGTGCGTGACCACGTATCGCACACCGAGCGTCCGGCAGCGACGCAACTCGCCCTGCATGCACGCGATGGAGCGTTGCCGCAGGACGGGGTCCGGCGACGCGAGGTTGATCAGGTAGGAATCGTGCGAGACCACCGCGCCGATCGCGGTGCCGCGAAGCTCCGCGCGAAATGCCGCCGCTTCCGCCGGTGTGATGGTGGGCTCCCGCCACTGACCCGGGGTCTTGGTGAAGATCTGGATCGCGGTTGCGCCGATCGCCGCTCCGCGGGCCGGCGCCCGCGACACGCCACCGGCGGTGGAGACGTGGGCGCCGAGGAGAGTCACCGAAACGCGGACACCTCCGGCTGCCAGAACGGCTCAGCGTCATCCATGGAACGCCTCCGGCGACACCAACGGCACGAAGCGGCAGGGTCCGGCGCCGTGTTGGCGGAGGCCGCCGGGGGTGCGCTCGAAGATGGTCAGGTATTGCAGCTGTTCGTCTCCCAGCGGGATCACGAGGCGGCCGCCCTCTCGAAGCTGGGCGAGGAGTGCGGTGGGAGGGCGGGGGGCGGCGGCGGACACGATGATGGCGTCGTACGGTGCGGCGTCGGGGTAGCCCAGCGCACCGTCGCCGAGGACGAGCGTCACGTTGTCGATCCCGAGGGCGGCGAGCCGCTCGCGGGCGATCTTGGACAGGGCGGCGAGGCGCTCCACGCTCCACACGTGCCGGACCAGCTTGGCCAGGACGGCCGTCTGGTACCCGGTGCCCGTGCCCACCTCCAGCACGCCGTCGCGCCGGCCCACGCGGGCTTCCTGAATCATGAGCCCCACGATGTACGGCTGGGAGATCGTCTGGTCGTGGCCGATCGGCAGCGGCGTATCGGCGTACGCGCGATCGTGGAGCGCCGGGGGGAGGAAGTGCTCGCGGGGAACGGACGCCATCGCGGCGAGGACGCGGCGGTCGGTGATGCCGCGAGCGCGGAGTTGACGGCGGACCATGGCCCGCCGCCGCAGGTCGCGCCGGCTCACGCCGGGCTCACTCCGCCCGGGACAGGAGCCGGGCGAGCACGGACCCGCTCGCCGCGGCGCGCTCGTCGAGGCGGGCCTCGGCCTCGGCCGCCCGGCGCTCCAGCGTCAGCTTCGAGGTCCGCAAGCGCTCCACCAGCTCGCGCTCCCGAGCCAATTCCTCCCGCAGCGTCCCCAGCTCCTGCTCCAGCTCGCGCGCCAGCTCCGGGCTCGGCGCCACCGCGCCGCCGGCGGGAAGCGCGCGGCGCTCGCCGTCCACGACGCGCTCGAAGATGCCGGCCAGGATCGCGTGCTGCCGCTCCACGGTTTCACCGAGCCGCACGATCTCGCGAACCATCTGCCACATCACGTCGCGGCGCTCCCGCTCGCCGTCGAACAGCAGCGCTACCACCTCGTCGTGCGTGAGCACGCCGTCGCCCGCGGCGCCGCCGGTGCGGGTGCGTTCCGACAGCGTCACCTGGGCATCGCGCGGCTCGTGCGCGCCGTCCGACAACGCCGCCCCCACGCCGTCGCGCGTACGCCCCTCCGCGAAGAGGTCCGCGATGCGGCGCAGCACGTCGATCGCCGCGGGCGGATAGCGCCGTCGCCGTCCCCGGCCCACAGTCGGGACGTACGAGGAGAAGGCATCGCGGTAGTAGCGGACGGTGGACTCGGGCAGGCCCAGGGTGCTGGCGATCTCGCGGAGCGTGTGGAGCGTGCTCACCGTCTTCGCCGCAGCCAGTTCTCGGGATCCAGCGTGATAGGAGGATTGCCGTCCCGTCCCTGGCGGATCTGGAATTCCACGTGCGGGCCGTCGTCGGAGCCGGCTCCACCGGACAGGCCGACGGCCTGCCCTCTTGTGACCCGCTGGCCCTGGGGTACGTCGAGGCGCGAGAGATAGAGGTAGAGCGTGTAGAAGCCGCCGCCGTGGTTGACGAGGACCGAGGGGCCGTACGTGCCGAGCACGGTGGCCAGGTCCACGGTGCCGTCGGCCACCGCGTGCACCGCCGTCCCCACGGGGGCGCGGATGCCGATGCCGAGGTGCGAGATGGTGGTGTTGTCGGGTCCCGGCGCCCGTCCATAGCGGTAGAGGATGTCGCCCTCGACGGGCCAGTCGAGGGTGCCGAGGTCCGCCATGTCGATGGAGCCCGCCCCGGCGCCCGCGCCGGCGGCACCGAGCCGGCGGCGCTCGCGCTCGAGGTTCGTCAGGATGTCCGAGAGCCGGGCCTCGTCGCGCGCGAGGGCATCGAGACGGCTGGTGGTGGACTGCTGGGACTCCCGGGTCTGGGCGAGGCTGCGTTGCTGCCGGCGCTCGAGGGACGAGTACCGCTGGAGCTCGTCGCCGCGTTCCTCGCGCCGGCGCTCCAGCTCGCGCTGCACGTCGAGATGCTGGCGGCGTCGTTGGCCGATGCGGTCCCGCAGTTCCTCGACCTCGGACACGAGCGCCCGGTCCTGCCGGCTCACGAGGTAGAGGTACTTGTACCGGCTGAGGAGCTGCCCGAACGACTCGGCGGCGAGCAGGACCTGGATCGACCAGAGGGGGCCGCGTTTGTAGATGTCCACCAGCCGCTTCTCGAGCACGGCCCGTTTCTCCACCAGCGCGTCCTGCGCGAGGATGAGGTCGAGCGTCAGGCTGTCGTGCTCGGTGCTCATCGAGCCGATCTGCCTGTCCAGCTCGTTGACCATCCGATTCGTGACGTTCTTCTGCCGCTCGATGTTCTGGAGCTCGGTGGTGATCGTGTAGGCGCGTCCGCGCAGGCGGGCCAGCTGGTCCTCCAGATCGGCACGCTCCTGGCGGATGCCGTCGAGGCGCTCCTGATTGCTCCGGATCCGCCGGTTGATGTCGTCCTGCGCGTGGAGCGGGGCCGCCGCGCCGGCGAGCAGGAGGGAGAGCAGGAGGCGGCGCGGCGTCACACGTGCCTCAGATGGCGCCCCACGCTGAGCGAGCTGGCCGCGAGACCGAGCAGCGTGCCGAACAGGATGAAGAGGATCGACTGCTGCGTGGTGAAGAACGACGCCTCGAACTCGCCGCCGCTCAGCGCGGCGTAAGCCGCGTAGTTCAGGAGCACCGCCAGTAGGCCGCCGAGGGCGCCCTTCACGGCTCCGTCCAGCAGGAACGGACGGCGGATGAACCCGTCGGTGGCACCGACCAGCCGCATGATGGAGATCTCGCGGCTCCGGTGCATGACCGCCATGCGAATGGTGGTGCCGATGATGATGACGGACGCGACGGCGAACGCGCCTCCGATCACGAACACCACCACGCCCGCCACGTTGCGTAACCGATCGAGCTTCGTGACCCAGTCGCGACCGTAGCGGATGTCTTCGGCGAAACGAAACCCCGCGAGGCGCTCCGCCACCGCGCGCACGTGCTCCGAATCGCGGAACCCGGGTTTGAGGCGGATCTCGAGCGACGCGGGAAGCGGGTTGGTCGTGAGATCGTCGAACACGCCTTGCAGCTCCACCAGCTCGTGGCGGGCCCGCTCGAGCGCGTCGTCCTCGGTCACGTACATCGCCTCCGCGACCTCGGGAAACGCCTCGATGTCGCCGATGGCCAGGGTGGCCACCTCGACCGGCGTTCCCCGCATGAGATACATCACGATCTCGACGCGCTCCTCCACCTGCACGAGTGCGTTCCGCAGATTCAAGGCGACGAGGCCGAACAGGCCGAGGACGAACAACGCGAAGCCTATGGTCGTCACCGAGAGCATGGACAGCGCCGGTGCCCGGCGGAACGACAGCAACGCTTCCCGCATCAGGAGCCTCATCGCACCGCCCTCCCGCCCTCGGACTCGGAGGATTCTTCCGTGGAGTCGTACACCACGGCGCCGTCCTGCAGCTCGATGGTCCGGTAGTTCGTCTGCCGCACGAGATCGAGGTCGTGCGTCGCCATCAGGACGGCGGTGCCGTTGGCGTTGATGTCCCGGAGGAGCTGGAACACGCCGCGCGTGGCGCGCTCGTCGAGGTTCCCGGTGGGCTCGTCCGCGAGGAACACCGGCGGGTCATTCACGAGCGCCCGGGCGATGGCGACGCGCTGCTGCTCGCCGCCGGACAGCTCCTTGGGGTAGGCGTGGGCCTTGGCGGCCAGGCCCACCTGCGCGAGGACCCGCATGGCCTTTACCACGATGGCGCTGCGTCGCGTGCCGGTCACCTCCAGGGCGAACGCGACGTTCTCCTCGGCCGTGCGGTCTTCGAGCAGCCGAAAGTCTTGGAACACGATGCCGATGCGACGGCGGAGCTTCGGGACGTCCCGTTTCTTGAGCGAGTTCGTCGCGAAGCCCGACACGCGGACCTCCCCGGAAGAGGGGAGGTCGTCGGCGTAGATCAGGCGGAGGACCGTCGACTTCCCGGCTCCCGAATGGCCCGTGAGAAAGACGAACTCGCCTTTGGCGACGTGGAACGAGACGTCCTTGAGCGCGAGGGCGCCTTTGGGATAGGCCTTGAAAACGTGCGCGAAGCGAATCACGCTTCCAGCGCGCTGAACGCCGCCTCGAAGTCGGCGATGATGTCGTCCACGTCCTCGATCCCGAGACTGATGCGGATGAACCCGTCGGGGATCCCGAACGCCGCGCGCTGCGCGGGCGAGAGCCCGGCGTGCGATGTGAGGCGCGGTTCGGAGACCAGCGACTCGACGCCACCGAGACTCGGCGCATGCGTGCACAGGCGCAGCTTGCCGAGGACCCGCTCGGCGGCTTCGATGCCGCCTTTCATCGTGACCCCCACCATCCCGCCGTATCCCTGCAACGTCAGCCGCGCGGTCTTGTGGTCGAGATGGGTCGGGAGCCCGGGGTAATGGACGCAGTCCACCGCGGGCTGGTGCGTTGCCCAGGTGGCGAACGCCATGCCGTTCGCGTTGTGGCGCTCCATACGCACCGCCAGCGTCTTGAGCCCGCGCTCCACGAGCCACGCCGTGTGCGGATCGATCGCCTGTCCCCACACCTGAAGCAGCCGCCGCACCTCTTCCACCACCGACTCGGAACCACACACCGCCCCGGCGATGACGTCCGAATGCCCGTTCAGATATTTGGTTGCGCTGTGGATCACCACGTCGGCGCCGTGCTCGAGCGGACGGAAGTTGATGGGCGTGGCGAACGTGGAGTCCACGATCAAGGCGAGTCCCTGATTCCGGCAAAACGTCGCCACCGGCTCGAGGTCGATCACCCGCATCAAGGGATTCGTGGGCGTCTCGAGGAAGATCGCGCGGGTCGTCTTCCGGGCGTGACGCCGCCAGTTGCGCGCTTCCGTGGGGTCGACGAACGTGACTTCGATCCCGAGCTTGCCGAATTCCTCGGAGAACAGGCGGCGCGTGCCGCCGTAGATCCATTCGCTGGCCAGGAGGTGGTCGCCGGGCCGGAGAATGGCGAGGTGCGCCAACGCGGTGGCCCCCATGCCGCTCGCCAGGAAGATCGCCGCCTCCGCCCCCTCGAGCGCCGCCATCTTCTCGCCCAACACCACCTGGTTGGGGTTGTTCCCATACCGGGTGTACAAGACCTCCTGCGCCGAGCCCACCGCGTTGACGAACGTGGAGCTCTGGTAGATGGGCGTCGAGACCGGCGCGCGATCCGCCGGCGCGTGCCGCACGCCATGCACGGCGGTCGTGGAGGGCCCGGTGGAGACGCGCTTCATCACGGGGCGGGGACGGCGTAGCGGTCGGCGTGGAACTGCACGAGGCGGCGCGCGAGCAGCGACTCGAGCGCGTCGTGCGCGGCCTCCATGGGAATCGCGAGATCCTCCGCGATCTCCGCGACGCCGGCGGTGCCACGGCGCGAGAGCACCGAGAACGCCCGCCGGAACAGGTCGTCCAATGGGCCGAGGAGCTGGAGCCGTCCCTCGCGGTCCCACGCGACGACGGCGAGCCCGTGGCGCTCGAGCACCGACTCGATGGCCTCGCGGTGCGACTCGGAGACGCCGGCCAGGAGGAAGAACCGGACGCGGCCGTGCTGCACGAGGAGCTTGCCCACGATCTCGTCCGCGCAGGAGAAGTCCAGGCAGCGCACCGTGGTGAAGTCGATCACGGCGACCTGCTCGCCGTCGATTCGAGCCAGCACCTCTTCGACGCCTCCCCGCACCGCCTGCCCGGTGGGACGGGTCACGAGGTCGCCGTACAGGCCGGATACGGTCCGCTGGAGAATGGCTTTCAGGTCAATGCGCTGCATCGGGGTCATGTGGCCTGTGGCGCCGGGATGATCATGAGCACCTGGCTTCCGGGGAACGGCGGAAGTCCCTCGGCGAGCGGGACGTCGTCGTCCCACGGCGGCACGATGGCAATGCGCGCCGTGCCGCTGCGGACGCTGACCTTCCCGGACCAGCGGTTCAAATACCGAGTGATCCCGCTCAGCCCCTGCCCGCGACCGGGGTCGCGAAAACGACTGGCGCCCTGGAACAGCGCGGCCTCCAGGGCGCTCGCATCTCCCCAGCGGTCGCCGAAGCGTCCCAACTGGGTCGCCTCGAGCGAGCGGCGAAACCCGATGCCGGCGTCGACGACGGCGATCACGACGACGCGGCGGCCGAGACGGCGGCGCCAGGTATACGTTTGCACGGCCACCCAGCCGGACGTGCCGGCATGCTCTACAATATTTTGACACGCCTCGGAAAGCGCCATAGCGAATCCCATCGTGGCCGATGTCTCGAGCCCCAGCTCGCCCGAGAGGATCGCCGCCGAGCGCTCCTGAATCGCCTCGACCACCCCGTGCACGTCGCCCGAGCCCCGCACGGGCGTGATCTCGAGCAGGACGTCCGACGAATGGGCCGGAGCCACGCGGGGCACCTTGCCGTGGATCTCGAACAGCTCCTTGGCGTGCGCGAAGAACCCCGCGCGGCCCCAGTAATGGGCCACGTCCCGTTCCGTCGGCACCGTGAGCAGAGGCCGTTCCGCGCCGCCCTCCGCCACCGCCTGCCCCGCTACGAGCAGCCCCACGAGTCCGTACGGCGAGGCCCATTGCGTGGCATGGGCGTCGAACAACACCCGACCCTCGCCGGGCGCACCATACGAGCGGGCGAACTGGTCGAACGTCCGGTCGTCGAAGTGGGTCGGGACCTCCACGACCCGCGTCACCGTGGCACGATCTCGCCGCGGAGGTGGTAGTGGAGATTGGTGGCGCCGCGGTAGGCCGCGTTCCGGGCGGCGTAGGCGTTGGCGCCGGCCAGGGCGGCCTCCAGCTCCGCTCCGTCAGCCAGCTGCGCGATCAGCGAAGCGCCGAACACGTCGCCGCACCCGGTCGGGTCGGGGGGGTCGTCTACCGCGGGCGCCGGCACGCGCGCCGTACGGATCGGCCCGGGCTTGGCCAGCCCGGTGTCGAACAGCGAGAACGGCCGCCCGGTGAAGTACGCCGCGCCGCGCGGGCCGAGCGTCACGACCAGCAGCCGGACTCCGGCGGCCAGCGCCTGGGCGGCGATCTCGAGCGGCTCGCCGCCGATCAGCTCCATCTCCTCCTCGTTGAGCTGCACCACGTCGAAACAGGCGAACCACTCGCGCACCCGGGGGAGCGCCTGCGGGAACCGCATGCCGTCGTGGCTCAGGCCGAGCAGCAGGCTGTGAAGGTCGGCGTAGATCGGGCCCGCGAAGCCGCGGCGCATGTGCTGCGCGGTCTGGAGATCCAGCTCGAACCCGGAGATGAAGTTCAGGTAGACGACATCCAGGTCCCGCACCATGGGCCCCAGCTCACTCCACGTCCACGGGGGAACCCCGCCGGCGAGTTTCTCGGTGCGCCGCGTGGCCGATTCGTAGCGCAGCGTCACGCGGTTGTTGGGTTCGGTGACCTCGACGAAGCGCGCGCCGTCCGCCCGCTTCGCGAGCCCCGCCAGGAACCCGTTGGCGCGATCGGCCAGGTCGCGCCCCACCTTGATCAACGGGACGATCTCCCATCCCGCGGGTAGCGCGGCCTCGATGGCCGCCAGGGCATAGGCGATGCCCCCCCATTCCTCCACCGGCTCGGCCGCATCGCCCCGCCCGTGGATGGTGTCCCACACCATCGTCCCGATCACACCCAACCGCATCACGCCGCCACGCCGGTCTGGTGCGTGAACGAGGCCACCGCGCCGTAGACGCCCGCGGTGCCGGTGAGGGTTCCGGGGACGATGCGGCACACCTCGACGGCGGCCCGGAACGCGCGGCGTCTCACCTCGGCGTCCAATGGGACGAACAGCAGGTCGCCCGCGCGGGTCACGCCGCCGCAGATGACGACGACGTCCGGATTGAAGATGTTGATGAGACTGGCGATCCCGGCGCCGAGCAGGCGCGCCGTCTCCTTGACGACCTCCTGGGAGTGCTCGTCCCCGTCGCGGGCCGCCTCGTAGACCACCTGCGCGGTCACCGCCTCGAGGTTGCCGCGCACGTAGTCGCCGAGCCGGGACGCCACGCCCGCCTCCACGCCTTCCCGCGCCCTGGCGGCGATGGCGGGGCCCGAGGCGTAGGCCTCGAGGCAGCCATAGTTGCCGCACTTGCAGCGGCGTCCCGCGGGGTCGATGGTCATATGGCCGAACTCACCCGCGATGTCGCTGGCGCCATGATAGATCTTCCCATCGAGCACGATGCCGCCGCCGATACCCGTGCCGATCGTGAGCCCGATGACGTGGTGTGCTCCCTTGGCCGCCCCCCGCCACCACTCGCCGAAGATGGCGCAGTTGGCGTCGTTATCGAGCGTGGCGGGGAGGCCGGTCGCGGCGCCCACGCGGTCGCGCAGCGGGAAGTTGCGCCACCCTAGATTGGGGGTGACCAGCACCACGCCGCGCTTCGTGTCGAGCGGCCCGGGCGAACCGATGCCGACGCCGAGCACGTCGGGAGCGCGCTTCAGGGCGGTCGCCGTGTCCGCGGTCGACCGCTTCACCATGTCCGCGATCTGCGCCACCACAGCCTCGGGCCCGGCCGCGACGCGGGTGGGTTCCTGGTACAGACCGTACAAGTCGCCCCGTTCGGCATGGACGGTGCCCACCACGACGTTCGTGCCGCCCACGTCGACGCCGACGATGCACCTCGGCGCTCCGGCGTCTCCCATCAGTCCACCTGGAGCACGGCCAGGAACGCCTCCTGCGGAATCTCCACCACGCCCACCTGCTTCATGCGTCGTTTGCCCTCCCGTTGCTTCTCGAGGAGTTTGCGCTTGCGCGTGACGTCGCCGCCGTAGCATTTCGCGGTCACGTTCTTCCGCAGGGGCCTGATGGTCTCGCGGGCGATCACGCGGGAGCCGATGGACGACTGGATCACCACCTCGAAGAGCTGGCGCGGGATCAGCTCCTTGAGCTTCTCCGCCAGCTTGCGGCCCCATTCGTACGCCTTGCTCTTGTGGATCACGATACTGAACGCGTCCACCGGATCGCCGTTGATCAGCATGTCCAGCTTGACGAGCTCGCCGGGGCGGTAGGCGGCCAGCTCGTAGTCCATCGCCGCGTAGCCGCGGGTCACCGTTTTGAGGCGATCGAAGAAGTCGAGGATGATCTCCGCGAGGGGGAACTCCCACTCGAACTGCACGCGCGTGGGGTCGAGGTAGTGCATTCCCAGGTACTCGCCGCGCCGCTCCTGCCCCAGCTTCATGATGGCGCCGATGTAGTCGGCGGGGGCGGTGATCCGGCTCTTGACGTAGGGCTCTTCGACGCGCTCGATCTCGCTCGCCGCCGGCATCTTGGTGGGGTTCTCGATCAGGAGGCGCTCGCCGCGGGCCGTGTACACGTGATACTCCACGTTCGGCACGGTCGTGATCAACTCCAACCCGAACTCGCGCGTCAGGCGCTCCCGCACGATGTCCATGTGCAGGAGGCCGAGGAAGCCGCAGCGGAAGCCGAATCCCAGTGCCACCGAGGTCTCCGGCTCGTACTGGAGCGACGCGTCGTTCAGCTGGAGCTTCGCCAACGCGTCGCGCAATTCCTCGTACTGGTTGGCGTCCGTCGGGTAGAGCCCCGCGAAGACCATCGGATGGACCTCGCGGTATCCGGGCAGCATCTCGCCGGCGGGATGCGCGGCGTCGAGCACCGTGTCGCCCACCCGGGTGTCCTGGACGCCGCGCACGTTCGCCACGACGTAGCCCACCTCACCCGCCTCGAGGACGTCGGTGGGGTGCTGGCCGAGCTGCAGGTATCCCACCTCCGCCACCTCGTAGCGGTCCTCCGGATGGGCGCCGAAGGAGATCTCCATCCCCTTGGCCACCTGGCCGTCGACGACCCGGATGCTCGGGATGGCCCCTCGGTAGCGGTCGTAGTACGAGTCGAAGATCAGCGCGCGGAGCGGCGCATCGGCCCGGCCGCGCGGAGCGGGCACCCGGCGCACGATCGTTTCCAGCAGCGCGGGAACGCCGGTCCCGTCCTTGGCCGACACCCGGAGAATCGCCGACGGATCGACACCGAGGAGCTCGGCCAGCTCCGCCGCCCGTTTGTCGGGCTCCGCCGCGGGGAGGTCGATCTTGTTGACGACGGGAACGATCTCGAGGTCGGCGTCGAGGGCGAGGAACAGATTGCTCAAGGTCTGAGCCTCGATCCCCTGCGACGCGTCCACCACGAGGACGGCGCCCTCGCACGCGTTCAGCGACCGCGAGACCTCGTACGTGAAGTCGACATGGCCGGGTGTGTCGATGAGGTTCAGCTCGTAGCGGGCCCCGTCCTCGGCGAGGTAGTGCATCCTGACGGCGTTGAGTTTGATCGTGATGCCCCGCTCGCGCTCGAGGTCCATCGTGTCCAGGACCTGCTCGCGCATGCGTCGCTTATCGAGGGCGCCCGTGGTCTCGATCAGCCGGTCGGCCAGTGTCGACTTCCCATGATCGATGTGCGCGACGATGCAGAAGTTACGGATGAGGGCCTGGGGCATGCGACAAGATAAGGCGGTAAGGCGGTAGGGCGGTATGGCGGTAGGTGAGTTCCACCGCCATACCGCCCTACCGCCTTACCGCCTTTCTACTGTTCTCCTTCGACGATCTCCGCGTAGCTCTCCGGGTTCCACTTGGGGCGCTCGGCGGTGTTCGCCACCTCCAGCCCCAGGTAGAACATGAGCTTCACGATCCGCGCCTCCTTCTCGCCGTCGATCTTGGCGACCTCGTCGCTCGGGCGGTGGTAGTCGTCGTGCGTGCCGTTGAAGAAAAACAGGATCGGCACACCCTTCCGGGCGAAGTTGAAGTGGTCCGATCGGCGGTAGAAGTTCTCGTCCGGCCAGAGGTCGTCGATCGCCGTCATGTTCAACTCGGGGTGCGCCGCGTTCACACGCTCGAGCGTCGCCCCCAGGTCCGAGTGCTCCTTGCCGATCACGACGATCGTGTCCTTCCAGTTCCGGCCGATCATGTCGGCGTTCAGGTTGGCGACGATCCCCTCGACGGGCACCGGCGGGTTCGCAGCGAAGTACTCGCTGCCCCAGAGCCCTTTCTCCTCGCCGCTCACCGTCAGGAAGATCATGGAGCGCTTGGGACGCGGCTGCAGGAGCGCGAACGCCTCCGCCAGCTCGATGACGCCCACGGTGCCGGAGGCGTCGTCGTCCGCCCCGTTGAAGATGCTGTCGCCCTGGACCGGCTGACCTACGCCGACGTGATCCATGTGGGCGCTGTACACGACGTACTCGTCGCGCAGCGCCGGATCGCTCCCCCGCAGGATGCCCACCACGTTGGGCGCCGAGAGGTCCTGGACCACGGTCTCCTGAAGCGTCACCGTCAGCTCGAGACCTCCAATCGGCTGCGCGGTGATCGGCGCGCCGCGCCGGGCCCGCGCCGCGGCGACGTCCACGCCGTGTGCGGCGAGGGTGGACGCCAGCGTGGGCTCGCGGATCTCGATGACGGGAGCGCCGCTGGCCTCGGCCCAGGCCGTGGACGACCGTTCGGCGCCCTGCCGGCCCACGAGCTGGTTCCAGCGCTCGTCGGGGCGCTGGGTCACCAGGATGACGGCGGCGGGACTGGCCGCCTGGACGCTGTTGAAGACCGCGTTGCTCGAGGGCCCGAACTCGAACATCACCAACGCGATCGCCCCCTCGAGCGAGCCGCCCAGGCCGTCGGGGGCCTCCTCGCTCCCGGTGATCAACACGGCCGGCCCGGTGATCCCGTCCGGCGCCATCCCCCCGAAGTGCCGGATGACCTCACCGCCGAGCCGCCAGGTGGGACCGTCCGGGACGCTGACCGTGGAAGACGCGACGTCGAGCCGGACGGTCCGCAGGGGGTACCTCTGGATGAAGCCGCCGTCGTCCCCGCCCGGCGTGAGTCCGAACCGGCGGAACTCCGCGGCGATGTAGCGCGCGACCTCGTCGAGCTCCGGACTGGGCGTGTCCCGCCCGCGCATGGAATCGTGCGCGATGACGCCGATGCGCGTGAGGATGTCCTGCTCGGTGATCGAGCCCACCGCGTCGTGCACGCCGGGGCTCTGGGCGCACACGGGGGCGGCAAGCAACGGCGTGGCGAGCAGAAGGAACAGTCGTTTCACGTTGGTCTCCGATGGCGTATGCGCATAGACGTATGGGCGTATGGATCGGCCCTAAAACTAATCCCCCACCCTCCGGGACGAAGGGTGGGGGTGGGAAGGCCCGCCGGCGTCCGCCGGAGGCTCAATCGTCGTCTTTCTTCTTCTTCTCGTCCTTTTTCTTGTCGTCGTCCTTCTTCGGCTCCGCGCGCCTAGCCGGTTGGGGCCTGGGCGGCGTCGCACGCGGCGAGGCGCTGGGGGTCGGCCGCCGGCTCGGCGTTGCGCGTGGGTCCACGCGGGACGATTCGGGCTTGGCCTCCGGGCCGCGCCGCGCGCGGTCGGCATCCTCCGCCCGCCGCGGCGTTCCCCGCGGGTCGGGTGCGGGCGGCGCCGAATCCGCCTGGCGTTTTCCGGACGGCGCCCGCACCGGTTCCCGTCGCTCGAGTTGCGGCCGGACCCGTGTTGCCCCATCCCGATCCTCCTCCGGCCGCACACTCGGGCGACGGAGCTCCGGTGGCACGGCGGGCTCGCTGGACGGTGCCTCGTTCGCTCGCCCGCTTCGCTCCGCCGTCCCTCGCCGCCCGCTCGTGCCGGCGGCATCGTCACTGGCGGCGGGTACCCGGCCGGCGGGCGCGGGGATCGTCCCGACGCCGCCCATGTCCCGGCCCGTGACCCCTCGTTCGCTCACCCGCCGTCCGGTTGCCGGCTCGTTCGCCTGGCGGCGCCGCCCGGTGGTGATGTCCGGCGCCGACGCCACCCGATCCTTGAACACGTACTTCGGCTCGTAGCGCACCGGCCGCTGGTAGACCACCCGCGTGCCGGGATACGCGCGCGCCGGGTAGTAGTACGGATCGTCGTAGACGACGATCTGGAATCGCACGCACGAATGCCGGTACGGATTCCAATAGGCGTACGACACGTGCGTGTGGCAGTCATAGCAGAGGAACCGCGGATACTGATAGTGGCGGTCCACGTAGTACGGCTGCACGTCCACGGCGTAGTCCACATACCCGTAGGGCAGGATCCGGTCGATCAGATCCGTGAACGCCACGTACGGGTCGCCGGTGATCCGGCCGTGGTAGGCGATGGCGCGGTAGTCCCAATGGTCGCGCAGCGTGTACGCGTCGTACGCGAACGGCTCGTAGCTCACCACCGCGAACAGATACCCCTGCCCGGGATATTCGTCGACCGTGAACGCGTAGTGACCCGCGCGATCGTACGGCTGGATCACCTCGTAGTCCCGCCCCCCGTACACGTAGTTGTCGTCCCACGGATCGTGCGGGAACAGGATCCGGACCCGCCCGTCGGTGTCGACGCGGAACACGGTCACGTAGCCGTCGCCGTCCGAGCGGAAGAACACCCGCGCCCGGTCGCCGCGGCGGAACACGCCGTCACCTCGCGTCCAGATCTCGACGTACGGACGCGGGAAGAGAGGCCGGCTCGCTTCCGCGAGGCTCGGCGCGCCCGTCAGCGCCAACGCGAACAGAATCGTCGAGACCATGCTCCCTCCGTTCCGAACCGAGTCCCACCACCACGTCCCGATCCGTCCGAAAGCATGGCGCGTGCCAATGACTTAAATTCATGCATACTAGGCAGTTAACCGTTCGGCGGCGCGCCTGATCTGTCCTGATTGGAGGACGGACGACGGCAGGTTTGACCGGGGACCATCGGGGTGGGTAGGATGGTTCGTTGGCGTGAGGCAGATGGCGTGTGGCTTGTCGCGCGGGGGCCGGGTAGCGAGTGACACGGAGAGCGACGGGTCGCGCATGGAGAACCCGACGAATGCACGAGCAACCTTGAGCGGCTTGACGTGCGCCCCCCCGGGGCGTCCCGTGCCATCAGCGATACGCCACGTGCTATCCGCCTTTAACATCGGAATCTGCTGACGTGACCGCAGGAATGAATCGTCCCGACCTGCTCGACCCGTACGAAGTCGCTCAGCTCGGCGGCATCGAGCTGGTCGCCCGCGGCGTGGTGGAGGGCTTTCTCTCCGGCCTCCACAAGTCGCCGTTCCGCGGCTTCTCGGTCGAGTTCGCCGAGCATCGCCCGTACCAGCCGGGGGACGAGCTGCGGTACTTGGATTGGCGCATGCTCGCGCGGTCGGATCGGTTGTTCGTCAAACAGTACGAGGAGGAGACCAACCTCCGGGCGATGATCGTGCTCGACGCGAGCCGCTCGATGGACTGGGCGGGGGTCGAGCAACGGCTCACAAAGCTCGAGTACGCGAAGCGGCTGGTTGCGGCGCTCTCCCTCATTCTCTTGCGGCAGCGGGACGCCACCGGGTTGATCGGGTTCGACGACGAGGTGCGCGTCGTGCTCCGAGCCAAGGCGCGGCAGCGGCACTGGTGGTCGCTCCTGGCGGCGGTGGACGCGTTGTCCGCGGGGAAGGGGACCGCCGCCGAGCCGGCGTTGCGGCGCGTGACCGGCCTGCTGCGGCGGCGCGGCCTGGTGATCTTCGTCTCCGATCTGCTGCTCGATCGCGATCTCGCCCTGCGCGCGCTCCAGTTTCTGCGCCACCGCGGGCATCAGGTGGTGGCGTTCCACATCATGGACCCGGGCGAGCTGATGCTCGAGGGCCCGCCGGAGGCCCGCTTCGAGGATCCGGAGACCGGCGGCACGCTCATCGCGCGGCCGCGCGAGCTGCGCGCCATGTACGAGCGCACGGTGCGGCGCACCATCGACGAATGGCGCGCCGCGTGCCGCGGTGGCGGCATCGACTACCACCACGTGCTGACGGACACCCCGTTCGGGTATGTTTTGAGGCGGGCCACCGCGCGGCAGGCGAGATTGTGAGGCGTCCCAGGAGCCGTACCGCGGGCCGGCAGCGTATGGCGTATGGCGTATAGCACCCGCGCCGGCACCCCGCCGGCGTATGGCGGGTGGCCTATGGCACGGAGTGACGGCCCTGCGATCGGCCACCCATACGCCATACGCCATACGCCATACGCGTTCTGCCCATGATCTCCTTCCTGCAACCGCTGCTCCTCTGGGCCCTCGCCGCGGCGTCCATCCCGACGATCCTCCACCTCATGGGCCGGCGTCTCCCGCCCACCGTGCTGTTCCCGGCGCTCCGGTACCTGACCGTCACCGAGCGCGAGCATAGCCGCCGGCTCAAGCTGCGCAATCTGCTGCTCCTGATCCTCCGCACGCTGGTGATCATCCTGGTCGTCGCCGCCGCGGCGCGGCCGGTGGCGCGCGTGGCGGGCGGCTCCTCGCATCCCCCGACGGCGGTGGCGCTCATCGTGGACAACTCCCTCTCGGCGGGCGCGGTGGTCGAAGGGCGGCGAGTGCTCGACCTGCTCGTCGAGCGCGCGCGGGAGGTGGTGGCGCGCACGTCTCTGGAGGACCGCCTCTGGTTGCTGCTCGCCGACGGCATCCCGCGACGGCTGGGCCGCGCGGAGGTGGTCGCGATCCTGGACAGTCTGGCGCCGTGGCCGATGCGCCTCGACCTGGGGAGCGCCGTGCGAACCGCCGCGCGCGCCGTCCAGGACGAGCCGCTGCCGGGTCACGAGGTCGTCGTCGTCAGCGACCTCCAGGCCAGCGCGTTCTCGAGCGGCGAGGCGACGCCCGTGCGGGTGCTGTTCGCGGCCCCGCCGCCCGCTCCCGCGAACCGCGGCGTCGACAGCGTGCTCGTCGAGCCGCCGGTGTGGACCCCTGGGGGCGCCGTCGTGGCCGCGGTCGGGGGGTCGGGTGCCGGACCGGTCGCCGTCCGCCTCATGGTGAACGAGCGTGACGTGGCCCGCGCGGTCGCGGCGCCTGGCGACCGCGTGGTACTGGCGGGGGGATCGCCCCGGTTCGGCTGGCAGACCGCCGCCGTGGTGCTCGACCCCGACGAGCTGCGCCGGGACGACCAGCGGTGGATCGCGCTGCGGGTGCTCCCGCCCGTCGCGGCGAGCGCCGCGCCCGGCGCTGGCCCGTTCGTGGCCGAAGCGCTCGACGTTCTGCAATCGGGCGGTCGGGCCGGCCGCGGGACGGAGGTGGTGCTCGACGACCAGGTGGGGTCCGGCACGACGGTGCTGTTCCCGCCGTCGGACCCCTCGCTGGTGGGGGCCATCAACCGGTCGCTCGCGGGTCGCGGCGTGCCGTGGCGGTTCGGCGAGCTGGTGCGCGGCGAATGGCCGGTCGCGGGCGAGATCGGGGCGTCGGGCGCGACCGCGTTCCAGCGCTACCGGTTGGAGGGCGCCGGACCGGTGCTGGCCCGGGCGGGCGGCGAGCCCTGGCTGGTGCGCGCGGGCGACGTCGTGCTCGTGGCGAGTCGCATGGAAGAGGAATGGACCCAGCTTCCAGTGCAGGCCGCGTTCGTGCCGTTCGTGAACTTCCTCGTGAACCGGCTCGCCGTGCAGGAGAGCTGGATCATTCAGGCGACGCCGGGGGCCGTGGTCGAGCTGCCGCCCAGCGCCAACGTGGCGCTGCTTCCGGACGGTCCCGCGACGGTCGCCGGCGACCGCCGCCTCGTGGCGCCGCTGGAGCCGGGCGTCTACTTCCTCCGTGGGACGGCCGGCGACACGGTGGGGGCGGTCGAAGTGAATCACGACGCCCGCGAGTCGCTCCTCGAGCCCGCCGAACCCCGCGCCGTCCGCGCGGCGCTCGGTGACGACGCGGAGGTGCTCGGGCTTCGGGCGTTCAACCGGGAGCTGTTCCGCGGCACGCGCCGCGCCGACCTCACCGGCCTGTTCATCATACTGGCGGTCATCGCGGCGCTCGCCGAGATGGTCCTCGGCGCCGCGGGCGCGGCGCGTGCCAAGGTCGGTGATGCTCCCGCGCCTGCTTGAAGCGTTCGCGCGGCTTCCCGGTTACCGCGGGCTCAGCGCCGCGCTGCCCGCGCGCGGCGCCGCGGTGACCGTCGGCCCGCTCCCCGGCTCGAGCGGCGCCGTGCTCGCGGCCCGCCTCGCCGCCGACCATCCGCAGCGGCTTTTTCTGGTTGTCACCGACACGCCCGGCGCCGCCGAGCGCTGGCTCGCCGACCTCCAGGTGTTGGCGGGAGGCGTCGTCCGGCACTATCCGCAACGCGAGGCGCTCGGCGAGGAGGAGCCGCACCTGGAGATCGCCGGCGAGCGGGTCGAAACGCTCGCGGCCACCCTCGCCGGCGACGCCCGGGTGCTGGTGACGACGCTGCGCGCCACCGCCGAAGTCACGCGGATGCCGGCGGCCGTGCTTGCCGGCCGGCTCGACGTGCGCAAGGGCGCCGGGACGCGCCCCGACGAGGTGATCGAGCGGCTGGAGGCGATGGGGTACGAGCGCCGTCCTTCGGTGCTCGACGTGGGGCAGTTCGCCGTGCGGGGCGGGATCGTGGACGTCTTCGGGTTCGGCATGGCGGCGGCCACCCGCATCGAGTGGTGGGGTGACGAACCGGTCTCGATCCGCCACTTCGATCTCGACACGCAGCGGTCGGAATCGGAGATCGATTCGGTGACGATCCTGCCCATCACGCCGGGCGGTTTGGCGGTAGGGCGGTATGGCGGTAGGGAGGCGATGGAGGGCGAGGGGCGGCGGCGCCACGAGCCATATGCCACGAGCTGGGGGGGCGAGGGAGGAACGGGCGAGGGGAGTCGGCATACGCCATACGCCATACGCGGGTGGGGTGGCGAAGCGGAGCGCCAATCGCTCCTGGATCTCCTGCCCCCCGATGCGATACTGCTCGTCGACTCGGACGTCGAGGGCGGGGAGGTCCAGCGCATCTGGGACGAAGCGGAGCACCACCTCGAGATCGCGCGGCGTCGCGGCGAAGACGTTCCCGGGCGCGAAGTGGTGTACCTCGACCCGGCGGCGTGGGCCGAACGGTGGCAGCGGTTCGCGCGCGTCACGGCGGTCGAAGCATCGGGCGAGCACGATCTGCGCCTCGCGCCGCCGCCGGCGGTGGAGCGCGACGTCCGCCGCCTCGCGCGGCTGGTGGCGTCCGGCCGGACCCTGATCCTGTGCGACAACGAGGGGCAACTCGAGCGGTTGGACGAGCTGCTCGCGGGCGCGGGCCCGCGGGGGGGCGTGCAGCCGGGCGCGACGCTGGCGCTGGGGGCCCTGGGGGGTGGGTTCGTGCTCCCGGAGCTCACGGTGCTCACCGATCACGAGATCTTCCGCCGCGCCCGCCGGATCCGGCGCGCGCGGCGGTATCGCCCGGCCGTGCAGGCGGCCGCGGGATCGCTCAAGCCCGGGGATTTCGTGGTGCACCTCGAGCACGGCATCGGGATCTATCGCGGTATCGAGACGATCTCGGTGGGCGAGGGCGGCGCCGCCATCGAGGTCGCGATCGTGGAGTACGAAGGGGGCGACCGGCTCAACGTGCCGCTGTACCGGCTCGATCAGCTCGAGCCGTATCGCGCCGCCCCGGGCGACGACGACCAGCCGCCGCCCCGGCTGGACCGGCTGGGGGGTGCCAGGTGGAAGCGGCGGCGCGAGAGAACCGAGGCGGCGATCCGGCGGCTCGCCGCCGAGCTGCTGGAGCTGTACGCCCGGCGTTCCCTGGCCGCGGGCTTCGCGTACCCGCCGGACACACGCTGGCAACGGGAGCTGGAATCGTCTTTCCTCTATGAGGATACGCCCGATCAGCGGTCCGCCACCGATACGGTGAAGCGGGATCTGGAGCGGCCACACCCCATGGACCGCTTGATCGTGGGCGACGTGGGATACGGCAAGACCGAGGTGGCGGTGCGCGCCGCGTTCAAGGCGGTCCAGGGCGGGAAGCAGGTGGCGATGCTCGTGCCCACCACCATCCTCGCCGAGCAGCACGGGCGGACGTTCGGCGACCGGCTCGCTGACTATCCGGTCTTGGTGGAGGTGCTGTCGCGGTTCCGGACGCCGCAGGAGCAGCGCGACGTGTTGGCTCGGCTGAAGCAGGGGAAGGTGGACATCGTGGTCGGCACGCACCGGCTCCTGTCGGCCGACGTGCCGTTTCAGGCGCTTGGTCTCGTGATCGTGGACGAGGAGCACCGGTTCGGAGTGAAGCACAAGGAGCGGCTCAAGCAGCTCAAGCTCGAGGTAGACGTACTGACGCTCACCGCCACCCCCATCCCCCGGACGTTGCACCTGGCACTGTCGGGTCTTCGCGACCTGACGCTGATCGAGACGCCGCCGCGCGACCGCTCGCCGGTGCTCACCTTCGTGGAGCCGTGGGACGACGAGTTGTTGGAGGAGGCGATGGCCCGCGAGCTGGACCGGGGCGGGCAGGTATTCTTCGTGCACAACCGGATCGAGACCATCGAGACGGTGGCGGAGCGTGTGCGTCGCCTGGCGCCGCGCGCGCGTGTGGACGTGGCCCACGGGCAGATGCGGGAGCGGGAGCTGGACGAAGGGATGCGCCGGTTCGTGGGCGCCGAGACCGACGTGCTCGTCTCGACCATGATCGTGGAGTCCGGGCTCGACGTGCCGAACGCCAACACCATGATCGTGCATCAGGCCCAGCAGTTCGGCTTGGCGCAGCTCTATCAGCTGAGGGGCCGGGTGGGGCGCGGCCACCGGCGCGCATACTGTTATCTCCTGGTCCCCGACACGGTGGACCCGGAGGCGGAACGACGCCTCAAGGTGCTGGAGCACCACACGGAGCTGGGGGCCGGCTACCGGATCGCACTGCGGGATCTCGAGCTCCGTGGCGCCGGAAACCTGCTGGGCGGCGAGCAGTCGGGGCACGCACAAACGGTCGGGATCGATCTCTACATGCGGTGGCTCGACGAGACGGTCCGCGCCATGAAGGGCGAATCGACGGATGAGATCCTGACGCCCCCGGACGTCGTGTTCGAGGGACCCGCGCACCTGCCGGACGTGTACGTACCGGACGAGGACGCGAAGCTCGATTTCTACCGCCGGCTGGCGCGTGTCGGAGGAGTTGGCGAGATTGCGGCATTGCGTGAGGAGCTGCGGGACCGCTTCGGGGAGCTGCCCGAGGAGGCCGACCGGCTCCTCGTGATGTCTGAGCTCCGGGCACTCGGCGCCCGCGTCGGACTGGAGACCGTGGTGGTACGAGGCGACGATGCGCGCCTCAGGTTCCGGCGAGACACCCACCCGCGACTGATGCGCCTGACCGCCGCGTTCGACGAGGTCCAGTTCGCCGCCGAGGTTCGGCAAACCGTCCCGCTGGCCATGCGCTTGCGTCGCCTGGGCGGCGAGTCGATCGGGCGAGGACTCGTTCGGGCCCTGACCGCGACGCTCGCCGACAGTAAGACGTGATGAGAAGTAAGAAGTATGACGTGAGGAGTGAGGAGTGCCCCTAACCCCTAACCCCTAACCCCTAACCACTAACCACTAACCCCTGCATGTCCCGCAAACTCAGAACGATTCTCCATATCGCCCTCGCCCTCGCGATCCCGGCCTGTAACCTCCGGGACGCCATGACCGCGGACGTGTCCGTGGTGGCGCGGGCGGGGGAGCAGCAGCTTCGCGTGGACGATTTGGCGGAGATGCTCGCGAGTGCGAAAACGGTGGGGCTGCGGCCGGGGATCGTGGAGCAGTGGGCGCAGCTGTGGATCGACTACAGCCTGTTCGTGCAGCAGATGGCTGGGGGGGACTCGTTGATCGATACGGGTCTGGTGCGGCGGGCCATGTGGTTCGACATCGACTCGATCCGGGTGGACCGGTTCCACACGTACCTGGTGGACAGCCTCGTAGAGTTCGACACCGCGTACGTGGACAGCGCGTTCGCCGCGGGCGAGCACCGGATGCTGGACATCGTCCTGCTGGAGACGAGAGCCGACCTGGCGCCGCCGGAGCGTGCGGCGAAACGCGGGGAGGCGGACGCGCTGCGCGGGCGCCTCGCGGCCGGTGGATCGTGGGACCAGGCCAAGGTGGACTACCAGAAGCCGGGTGGGGGCTCGCGCGGCGGCCGCGTCATGGTGGGCAGCGGCACGATGTCGCCGGAGCTCGATCCCGTCGCGTTCGCGCTGGCGCCCGGTGAGATGTCGGACGTGATCGAGACCGCCCGCGGGTTCTACCTGTTGCGGCGGCCGGCGCTCGAGGAGGTTCGCGAGGACTACGCCTGGGCGCTCCAGGATACGCTCGTTGGACGGATGCAGGCGCAATTCCTCGAGGACTTGCCCGAGCGGTGGAGGGTCGCCGTCCGCGGCAACGCTCCGGCGCTCATGCGGGAGGCGGTGGGGCAGCCCTACGCCGCGATCGGCTCCGGGAAGACGCTGGGAACCTACCGGGACGGCAAGCTCACGGTCGGCGAGTTCGTCCGCTGGCTGCCGGTGCTCGGCATCCACCAGCAGGTGGGGGGCGCCAGCGACGAGCAGCTCCACGATCTGGTCGAGGCGCTCATCCGCAACGAGGTCTTGTTTCACGAAGCCGACCAGCGAAACATCCGGATCACCGACGAAGAGTTCGCGCTGATTCGGGAGCGCTACGCCGTGCGGCTCGACACGCTGCGGCGGGCGATGGATCTGGACGTCCTGCTTTCGGCCGGCGGGACGACGCCGGACATGCGGCAGCGGCTCCTGGAGCTGTCGGTGATGCGCTATCTGTCCGAGATTATGCAGCGGAGGCGCCAGATGGTCTCGGTCCCGCCATTCCTCGCCGAGGCGTTACGCGAACGGCAGGACTGGTCGGTTGCGCCGGCCGCGCTCGAGCGTACCGTCGAAGAAACGCGGGCCCGGCGTGCGGAGCTGGCGAACATGGCTCCGGAAGGCGCCGCGCCGCCGGCCGACGCGAGCCCCCAGGAACGAGGAGGCGGCGATGACCAGTAACCGCGCAGTCGTGTTGACGCTCGTCCTGGGGGCGTGTGCCACCGGGAGCGCGGCGGCGCAGAACGCCGCGCCCGATTCCGGGTTCAGCACGGTCGACCGCATCGTGGCCGTGGTGGGCGACATCCCCATCTCCGCGACGCGCGTCGACGAGGAAGTCAACGTGCGGCGGCAGCAGGGCACCGAGGTCCCGACCGACCCCGACGAGCTGGCGCGCTTCCGCCGTGAGGTCCTGGACGCGATCATCGAGCAGGAGGTGCTGATCCAGGCCGCGCTGCGTGACACCGCGGTCTCCGTGAGCGAGCAGGACCTGCAACAGGCCGTCGAGGACGGGCTGCGCGAGATCCGCACCCAATTCACCACCGAGCTGGACTACTCCCGCGAGCTGCGGAACGTCGGGTTCGACTCGCCGGAAGACTACCGTTTGTGGTACACGGAGCAGAAGCGCCGGGAGCTGTTGCAGGAACGCCTGATCAGCGTGCTGCACGACCGCGGCGACATCCGTCCCGTGTCTCCAACCGAGGCGGAGCTGCGGGAGTACTTCGAGGAAACCAAGCCGCGACACCCAAAGCGCCCGCCGACGGTGTCGTTCCGGCAGATCGTGGTCGCGGTCGAGGCCGACAGCGCGGCGTGGGACGCCGCGCGGGTCCTCGCGGACAGCGTGTACCAACTCGTGAGCGACGCCCCCGACGACTTTCCGTTGCTGGCGCGGCGCTTCTCGGACGATCCCGGCTCCAAGGAGCAGGGCGGGGACCTGGGATACTTCCGTCGCGGCCTCATGGTACCCGAGTTCGACGCCGTGGCGTTTCGCATGCGGCCGGGGCAGATCTCGCCGCCGGTCCGCACGCCGTTCGGATATCACATCATCAAGGTGGAACGGGTGGAGCCGGCGGAAATCCAGGCAAGCCACATCCTGATTGCGCCGGAGTTCACGGACGATGACATCGCCCGCACGCGGAAGATCGCGGAGGCGGTGGCGCAGCAGCTCCTCGACGGCGCGCCGTTCGATTCGCTCTCCCGGGTGTTCCACGATCGGCTGGAGCAGTCGTTGGTCGAGGATCAGCCGCGGGACCAGCTACCACAGGCCTATCGCGACGCGCTCGCCGGCGCGGAGCCGGACGACGTCGTGGGGCCGGTGCAGATCGAGAGCCCGCCGGGCCGGCCGCCGAAGTTCGCGGTGCTGGTGATCGAGGAAGTCCGCGAAGCCGGCGAGTACAGCTTCGAGGATCTGCGGGAACGGCTCCGGGGGAACCTGTCGCAGGAGAAGGCGTTCCGCCGGTACATCGATCGGTTGAAGGAGAGGACGTATATCGATGTGCGGTTGTGACGGCAGAGCGGCAGAGCGGCAGAGCGGCAGCGGCGCTTCATAGCCTCCGATGGCTCGTCCCCGCATCGCCGTCACGCTGGGCGACCCTCGGGGCATCGGTCCCGAGGTCGTCGCGAAGGTCCTGGCGGACCCACCGGATAGCGACGTCGACTATGTGGTGGTGGGGCCGGCGGAGTTGATCGCGGATCTCCCTGCTGCCGAGCGGATCGCCGTGGGGAAAGCGGCCCTTCCCCCTTTCCCCTTCTCCCTTGCCCCGCAAGTCGCCGGCCGTCTCACAGGTCTCTCGGTCGAGACCGCGGCCCGCCTCGCGCTCGACGGCGCGGTCCACGCCATCGTCACGGGTCCCGCCGAGAAGCGGGCCCTGCACCTCGCCGGCTATGAGTATCCCGGACACACCGAATGGCTCGCCGCGCTGGCCGGCGGCGTGGACGTCGCGATGATGCTCGTGACCGGCGGCCTGCGTGTCGTGTTGATCACCACGCACCTGCCGCTCCGGGAGGTCCCCGACGCGGTCACGATCGAGCGCGTGCTCCGGGTCGGGTGCCTGACCCGGCGCTCGCTCGAGCGGTGGTGGGGGATCGAGGATGCGCGACTCGCGGTCTGCGCGCTCAACCCGCACGCGGGAGAGGGTGGCGCGTTCGGCAGCGAAGACGACGACGTGCTCGCCCCCGCGGCGCAGGAGCTGGGAGCCGCCGGTCCCCTCCCCGCGGACACCGTGTTCGTCCGGGCGATGCGCGGGGAGTTCGACGCGGTGTTGACTCCCTACCACGACGTGGGCATGACCGCCATCAAGGTCGCCGGGTTCGGGAAGGGCGTGAACGTGACGCTCGGCCTGCCGTTCATCCGGACCGCTCCGGATCATGGGACGGCGTTCGACATCGCGGGAAAAGGAATCGCGGACCCCGGATCGATGCGGGAGGCCGTGGCGCTGGCGGCGCGCCTTGCCCGGATGAAACAGGGGTGAAGCAGTGAGGAGTGAGGAGTAAGGAGTGGAGAATTTTTGGTACTTCTCACTCCTTACTCCTCACTTTGGCTATGTTCGGCAGGAGGATCTTGAGGCGCCCGACCCTCCGTCCGTCCATCTCGACCACTTCGAGAGCGGTGCCCTGCACGACGACCCGGTCGCCGGGCTGCGGGAGGCGGCCGAGTCGGCCGAAGACGTAGCCGCCCACGGTTTGGTAGTCGTCGGCCGGGAGCTTGAGGGCGTAGCGCCGGTTGAGGTCGTCGATCTCGAGATCGCCGGGCACGGTGACGCCGTCGGCCGCCGGTGACGACACGGGCTCCGCGAGGTCGTACTCGTCGTAGATCTCGCCGACGATCTCCTCCAGCAGGTCCTCCATGGTGACGATCCCCGCGGTGCCGCCGTACTCGTCCAGCACCACCGCCATCTGGGTCTTGAGCCGCTTCATGTCGGCCAGGACGTCCTCGACCTCGCGCGTGCCGGGGACGAACAGGGGATCGCGCATGAGCGTCGTCACGGGCTGGGAGGGATCCGCCTGCATCCCGGCGAGGATCTGCTTGACGTGCACGATGCCCACGATGTCGTCGAGCGACTCCTGGAACACGGGGTAGCGGGAGCGGCCGATCTTAGCGGCGCGCGTGCCCGCAGCGCTCACGGTCAGGCTGGCGGGGAGGGCCATGACGTCGGTGCGCGGGGTCATCACGTCGCGGGCGTTCTTCTCGGTGAACTCGAAGACGCCTTCGATCATGCGCACGTCCCCCTTCGCGATCCGCCCGGCGCTCTGCGTCTGGCGCGCGAGCATCACGATCTCCTCGGGCTGGTGCACGCGCTCCGCCTCGCTGGCCGGGCGCATCCCTAAGAGCTTGAGCAACCTGTTGGCCGATCCGTTCAGCACCCAGATGAACGGGTTGGTGGCCTCGGTGAACGCGATCAATGGGGCGGCTACCCAGCGGCTCGTGGCCTCGGGGTGGAGCAGCGCCACGGCCTTGGGCGCCAACTCGCCCAGCACCACGTGCAGGAACGTGATGATCATGAACGCGATGATGAACGCCACGGAATGGGTGGAGATGACGTTCAGCGGCGCCGGGAGCCCGCGGAACGCCCCTTCGATCACGGTCGCGATCGTGGGCTCGCCGATCCAGCCCAGGCCGATGCTCGCGACGGTGATGCCGAGCTGCGTCCCCGAGATGTAACGGTCGAGTTGTTGAATGGCTTTCTGGGCGAGCTTAGCTTTCCTGTCCCCCGCGCGTACGAGCGCCTCGATGCGGGTCCGGCGGGAGGCGACGAGCGAAAACTCGGCGGCGACGAAAAACGCGTTGCCCGCCACCAGGATGAGGACGGCGGCGGCCCGCAGCAGGAACGATTGGAGCGAGATGGTATCCATGAGCGTCGTGGTCGACACCAAGAAGGTAAGGACCGTGGCGAACCTCGCCAATCCGGGTCGGCGTGCCTGACCTCCGGAACGGGGCCACGCGGCGCGAGGATCGCTCGCTCGAGTGCGTCCACCTGACGCCGGCGCTGGCCCGTCACACGCGGCCGCTCAAGATCGTTCTCGTGCTCACCGGGACGTTCATGGTGGTCGAAGCGGTGGGCGGCTGGCTCGCCAATTCCCTCGCCCTGCTCGCGGACGCCGGGCACATGCTCACGGACGTGGCGGCAACGAGCCTCGCCCTGTTCGCGGCCTGGATCGCCCGCCGCCCCGCGACCCCGGCGCGCACGTTCGGGTACCTTCGCCTGGAGATCCTCGCGGCCCTCGTGAACGGCGCGGTCCTGTTCGTGCTGGCAGGGCTCATCGTGTGGGACGCCGCGCGGCGGATCGCGGCGCCGCCCGCCGTCGAGCCGCGCATTCTCTTCGGCGTGGCCGCGGCGGGACTCGTGGTCAACGTGATCGCCGCGCGTCTGCTCCACGCCGGCCACCGCCATTCGCTGAACGTGCGCGGCGCCTACCTGCACGTGCTGGGTGACCTGCTCGGCTCGGTGGGCGCCCTGGCGGCCGGGGTCATCATCCTCGCGACGGGGTGGACCGTCGCGGATCCGCTGATCTCGATCGGCATCGCCCTCCTGATCCTGGTGGGGGCGTGGCGACTCATCCGCGAGAGCGTGGACGTCCTGCTCGAGGCCACGCCGCGCCACATCGCGCTCGGCGAGGTGCGGCGGCGCCTGAGCTCCATTCCAGGCGTGGCCGACGTGCACGACCTGCACGTGTGGACGCTCACGAGCGGCGTCGTCGCCATGAGCGGCCACGCGGTCGTGGCCGACCCCGGCAACACCCAGCGCGTCCTCGCCACCGCGCAGGACCGGCTGGCCGAGCTAGGCATTCACCATGTCACGATGCAGCTGGAGCAGGGGGAGGGGATTTGCGGAGATGCACGCGGTGGGTGAGTCGGTGGCCGGTCACCGGTCACCGGTCACCGTGCTGCCCAGCACCCCCTAACTCTCGCCTCTCCCACCATTTACCCAGCACCACAACCCCCACCACCAAAACTATTGCTTTTGCCCCCACCCCCGTCTATACTCGCGGGTTCCCCGAACACCTACGGCAGTACCGGTGAAGATTCGCAACATCGCGATTATCGCGCACGTCGATCACGGAAAGACCACGCTCGTCGATAAGATGCTGCGGCAGGCCGGGGTCTTTCGCTCGAATCAGCAGGTCGAGGAGCGCGTGATGGACTCGAACCCGCTGGAGCGCGAACGGGGGATCACCATCCTCTCCAAGAACACGGCCCTCCACTGGGCCGGGGTCAAGATCAACATCGTCGATACACCCGGCCACGCCGATTTCGGCGGCGAGGTGGAGCGGATCCTGCGGATGGTGGATGGGGTCCTGCTGCTGGTAGACGCCGCCGAGGGCCCCATGCCGCAGACCCGGTTCGTCACGCGCAAGGCGCTGGCGCTCGGCCTCGCTCCCATCGTCGTCATCAACAAGGTGGACCGGATGGACGCCCGGCCCGCGCAGGTCCACGACGAGGTGCTGGAACTCTTCATGGATCTCGAGGCGAGCGACACGCAGCTCGACGCGCCGTTCGTCTACGCCTCGGCGCGGGACGGGTTCGCCCGCCGCACTCCCGAAGGGACGGAGCGCGACCTGGATCTGCTGTTCAAGGCCATCCTCGACCACGTTCCGCCGCCGCTGTGCGACCCCGAGGGGCCGTTCCAGATGCTGGTGTCGACGCTCGACCATTCGCCGTACGTTGGCCGCATCGCCATCGGCCGGATCGAGCGGGGCGAGGTGCGGCTGGGGCAGACGGTGGTCCTGTTGCCGCTCGGCGAGCCGGGGCTCGTGGCCGAAGAGGAGGGGGAGCGCGCGAAGGTCGTGAAGCTCTACGTGTTCGACGGGCTCGACCGGGTAGAGGTGGAGCGGGCCGGCGCGGGCGATATCGTGGCGCTCGCCGGGCTCGAGGGCGTGGAAATCGGCAAGACCCTCGCCGACCCCGACCGTCTGGAGCGGCTCCGCGGGATCAGCGTGGAGCTCCCGACGATCTCGGTCGATTGGATGGTGAACAACTCGCCGTTCGCCGGCCGGGCCGGCAAGTTCGTGACGACCAGGCAGGTCCGGGACCGGCTGTATAAGGAACTGGAGCGGAACGTCGCCCTGAGGGTAGAGGACACCGACCAGCCCGAGGTGTTGACGGTCTCGGGCCGGGGCGAGCTGCACCTTTCGATCCTCATGGAAACGATGCGGCGCGAGGGGTATGAGTTCCAGGTGAGCCGCCCGCGGGTGATCACGACCGAGGGGCCGGGCGGCGAGCGGTTCGAGCCTTACGAGGAGCTGGTGGTGGACGTGCCCGAGGACTTGTTGGGCACGGTGATGGAGAGCCTCGGGCCGCGGCGGGCCACGATGCTCGACATGCGGCACCCCGGCCTTGGCCGGGTGCGGATACGGTTCAAGATTCCAGCGCGTGGGCTGTTCGGGTACCGCTCGGAGTTCTTGACCGAGACGCGCGGAGAGGGGATCCTGCACCATCGGTTCATGGAGTACGGCCCGTGGGCCGGGCCGCTGGCGGGCCGGAGCCGGGGCGTGCTGGTGGCGGACCGTGAAGGCGAGGCGGTCGCGTACGCGATCGCGAACCTCCAGGAGCGGGCCACCATGTTCGTCCGGCCGGGCGACCCTGTGTACGAGGGGATGATCGTGGGTGAGCACGTGCGCCCGGGCGACCTGGACGTCAACGTGACGAAGGAAAAGAAGCTGACCAACATGCGGACCACGGCGTCCGACGGAGTGATCCATCTGGAGCCGCCGCGCCAGATCACGCTGGAGCTGGCCTTGGAGTACATCGAGGACGACGAGCTGATCGAGATCACGCCGGACGCGATCCGGCTGCGCAAGCGTGCCCTGGGCGCGGTGGACCGTCGCAAGGCGGCGCGGCAGGCGCGCGCGGTACAGGGTTCCTAGGCTGTTGCAGCATCCACCTTCATCAACGCTCTTGGAGTGGGAGGAACCAATGTGGTCCTGGGATACGTCGCTCACGCCGGCGGTAATCCTCGCGTATGACGACGAAGAAGAAGATGCCGGTGGGTTCGATGACTTCGAGGAGGACGACGAGCTGGACGACGAGTTGGAAGACGATGACGAGGACGACGAGGAGTACGAGGACTACGACGACGTCGCGGACGAGTTCGAGGACGACGAACCGAAGCCGGGGAAGGGGAAGAAGAAGGGGGATTGGGATTAGTTCGCGTGCGGTGGGCCGGATGGTGGAGCGGAGAGTAGCGGCGGCTCGCATCCCCGCACCATCTCGGCGGCAGGAGCGGCAGCCGCCGCACCGCCCCAGCGGCAGGAGCGGCAGCCGCCCCGCCTCCCTGCACCACCCCGGCGGCAGGGGCGGCAGCCCCCCGCCGCGTCCCGACCCCGCCGGCGGCAGAGCGGCAGGGTGTGGTTGGTGAGTCCCCGCTGCCGCTTCTGCCGCAGGTGGTGAGGTGGGGTAGTGCAGGGCTGCCGCCGGGGTGGTGGGGAGGTGAGGTGGTGGCTGCCGCTCTGCCGCCTTTCAATGACCGCACCGTCCCTTTGGCTCCGCCCGGTTTCCACCCTCCGCCCGATGCTCTAGATTGCACAGCCCAACAGAGGGCCTGTAGCTCAGGTGGTTAGAGCGCACGCCTGATAAGCGTGAGGTCGGAGGTTCAACTCCTCCCAGGCCCATTCCCCCAATCTGAGATCCGTCAAGCGCTGCCTGCTCGGCGCGTCTTTGTCTTGTGGGCCACGGATTCCCGTTCCGCTTGACACTGGCCGGTCACCGCGGTACAAGGGTGTCTCGCCCCTCCGAGGAGAGTCCATCATGACGTTTCGTACGCAGTGGCCAGCAGCTGTTCTATCTGCAATCGTGGTAGCAGCGTGTGGCAGCGAGCCAATCGCAGAACAGAACCTGGTTGAGGTGGTTGCACGAGGGCTCACCTTCGAAGCGCCTGACGAAATCCCCGCCGGCTGGACCACGTTCCGATTCCAGAACGCCTCCCCGATGCTGCATCTCGCGCTCGTCCAGCGCCTCCCCGACGGCAAGGGCGTCGCGGATCATCAGAGTGCGGTTGCCCCGATCTTTCAGGAGGGCATGGATCTCCTGCGCGCGGGCGATCTGGAGGCCGCGATGGCAAAATTCGGTGAGCTGCCTGAGTGGTTCGGTGACATCACGTTCGTGGGCGGGCCGGGATTTGTCTCCGCGGGAGGCACCGCGGTGACCACCGTGCACCTCGAGCCCGGCACTTACATGCTGGAGTGCTATGTGAAGACCGGAGGCATCTTCCATAGTTACAACCCCAATCCCGACGTGTACGGGATGGTGCATCAGTTCACGGTCACCGGGCCGGAGCCGGAAACCGCGGCGCCGGAGGCAACTGTGCATCTGACACTGTCGAGCGAACGGGGCATCGAGGGCACGAATGACCTGACCGCGGGTGAGCACATCGTTGCCGTGCATTTCGACGACCAGACGACCTATGAACATTTTCTCGGCCATGACGTGCATCTGGTCCGTCTATCCGAGGACACGGACCTGGATCACGTGGCGGCCTGGATGGACTGGCGGCAGCCGGAGGGGCTGGAGACGCCCGCCCCAGCGACGTTCGTAGGCGGCACGAACCCGATGCCGGCCGGCGCGACTGCGTACCTCGATGTGCAACTCACCCCGGGCCGGTATGCCTGGATAGCGC
>Ga0256864_1000032_pt1 | contig 67171 bp, 53 predicted proteins | sample RVTome_11_FD_187336 | JGI IMG/M metagenome (GOLD analysis project Ga0256864, IMG submission 187336) | Soil microbial communities from uranium-contaminated site in the Upper Colorado River Basin, Wyoming, United States - RVT147D111 HiSeq ... | reverse complement strand
GGGCGACATCCTCCCGGTGGACCTGTGGATCCCGGGCTGCCCGCCGCATCCGTTCACGACGCTGGACGGCATCCTGCGGCTGCTCGGGATCGTCGAGGGTGGCGATCGCTGATGGCTGATGGCGTATGGCTCGTGGCTTATGACCCGCGAGGCATGAAGGGCCCCTTCCCCGTCGTCAACGCACCGCGAACGCCACGAGATGATCCCCCGCTCCAAACGCGCCCCCGCCGCCCGCCGCGACCACCACGAACTGCCGCCCGCCGTCGAGACGATACGTCATCGGTGTGGCCCGACCTCCCGCGGGAAGCGGGGCGTCCCACAGCACGTCGCCGGTCTCGATATCGAACGCGCGGACGCGGCGGTCGATGGTGGCGGCGATGAACACGAGGCCGCCGGCGGTGACGATCGGCCCGCCGAGGTTGGGGGATCCGAAGGCGCGCGCGTCGCCTGTCGCCTCGTTCACGGGCGGGATCGTGCCGAGGGGAACGTCCCACACGTGCTCACCGGTCTCGAGGCTGACCGCGACGAGCGCGCCCCACGGCGGCGGGCTACAGAACGCTTCGGACGGCCCGCGCAGAAACCGCCGGCGCATGGCGTACGGCGTGCCCACCATGACGTTGTACTCGTAGCCGAGGCCGAGCCGCTCCGACTCCTGCTCGGCGGCGCGACGATCGAATCCTTCCGCCGGGATCAGCTGCACCATCGACGCGATCCGGTTCACCGGTATGACCGCGATCTGCCGGGTGGGATCGAACGCGACGCCGCCCCAGTGGGCGCCCCCGATGTTCGACGGCAGCGCGAGCGTGCCGCGCAGGCTCGGTGGGGTGAAGATGCCGTCGTGGCGCAGCTCGGCGATCAGGGCGCGGCACGCGGCACGATCCTCGGGCGTGACGCCCCATGCGTCGTCCGGCGCGATCGTGTGCAGACTGAGCGGCGCGATGGCGCTGAACGGTTGGGTGGGCCACGCGCGCTCCCCCGGCACGTCGCTGGCCGGCACCGGCCGTTCTTCGACCGGGAACAGCGGCTCGCCCGTATCGCGGTGCAGCACGAAGAGCTGCCCGGTCTTGGTGGCCTGCAGCACGGCCGGCAGTGAGTCCCCACCCCGCCGCAAGGTGACCGCCGCCGGCGGCGATGCGTTGTCGTAATCCCAGAGGTCGTGGTGCACCGTCTGGAAGTGCCACACGACCTCGCCGGTCGAGGCGCGGAGCGCGACGATCGCGTTCCCGTAGTCGTTCCGGCCGAGCCGCTCGCCGCCGTAGTAGTCGGGCGCGGGGCTCGACGTCGGGGCGAACACGAGGTCGCGCGCCGGGTCGGCGACCATGACCGACCATACGTTGGCACCGCCCGTCTGGTGGGCGCGCGGCCCTTCCCACGCCGCGTACGCGGGATCGGCGGGATCGCGCGGGATGGGGTCCCAGTGCCAGCGCAGCGCGCCGGTCCGCGCGTCGAACGCGCGCACCTCGCCGCTCGCCGGCGCCGTGCGGCTGTTGTCCGCAATCGCCGAACCGGTGATCACCAGGCCTTCGATGACGACCGGCGGCGAGGTCACCTCGTACGCGGGAAACTCGAACGGGGCGATGGCGAGCCCGCTCCGCAGGTCCACCGCACCCCCCGTGCCGAAGTCGCCACACGGCCGCCCCGTGGCGCCGTCCAGCGCGACGAGGCGGGCGTCCACCGTGCCGACGTAGATGCGCCGGCGGCACGTGGCACCCGGCGGCGCGTCGTCGTCGAGCCACGTCGACACCCCGCGGTTCGCGAAGTCGCCGTAGCCCTCGTCGCGCGGCACGCGCGAATCGAACACCCACCGCTCCGCGCCGGTAGCGGGATCCAGCGCGATCACCCGGCCGAGCGGCGTGCTCAGGTACATCGTCCCGTCCACCACGATGGGCGTGGCCTCGAGCTGCGGCTCTTCCCGGGTGGCGAACGCCGGGGATTGCTCGCCCGTCCGGTAGGTCCACGCGACCGCGAGGCGTGCCACGTTGCCGCGGTGAATCATGTCCAGCGGCGAGTACCGCGAGCCGCCGGGGTCGCCGCCGTAGACGGGCCAGTCGGTGGGTTGGCTCGCGGAGCTGGGGCTCGGGGCGCGGGGCCCGGGGCGCGGCGAAGCATTCGCGGCGACGAGGGTGACGGCGAGTAGCGCCGTCCAACCTCTTGCGTGCAAGAATGGCATTCGGGGCTCCTGCATGCTCAAATGAACCCAACAGTACGCGAACGCGCCGATATCGCGAAGCGTCTAGGGACGAGCGGGTGCTGCGGCGGGACTGGGGGGATTTGGAGGCAGGTCTCAGGCGGGACGACCAAACAACTCCCGATATCTCCTGCTCATCCGCACCTCCCCGCCGTCCTTCAGCTCGATCATGTAGTCCCCGTGCGACCAGTGGTACAAGCGACGGATATGATCGACGTTGACGACCGACGAGCGGTGCACACGGACGAACGTCGCCGGATCGAGCCGGGCAAGCAGCCCATCGAGCGTCTCCCGAAGCGTATGGATATCACGACCGACGTGCAGCTTCACGTAGTTCGCGGCGCCTTCGATCCAGGCGATCTCGTCGGTCTTGACGAACGACACGGTGCCGTGTGACGAAACCATGAGGCGGTGCGCGAACCGGCTCCCGCCGTGCACGTCGGCGATCAGGCCTCGCAGCTGCGCCGCCAGGTCCCCCTGCCGGCCCGCCCGGACGTGCGCACGCATGCGGTCGACCGCCGCGCGGAAGCGCCGCTCGTCGTAGGGCTTCAACAGGTAGTCCAGCGCCCGCACTTCGAACGCGCGCACGGCGTACTCGTCGTGGGCCGTGACGAACACCACCACCGGCAGCAGGTGGGGGCTCAGCGCATCGAGCACGGCGAAGCCGTCCATCGACGGCATCTGCACGTCGAGAAAGACGGCGTCCGGCCGGTGGGACCGGATCAGCGATGCCGCCTGGTCGCCATCGGCGGCCTCGCCCACCACCTCGATGTCCGGGACCCTCGTCAGGAACCGCCGCAGCTTGCGTCGCGCGGGCGGCTCGTCGTCCGCGATCAGCACGCGGATCGGCGCGGTGCCGTCCGTCACGGCCCCTCCGGCGCGGCAAGCCGCCACGGGATGTCGATCGTGACCCGCAAGCCGCCGCGGGCGCTCCGCTCCAGCACCGGGCGCGCGGCGGTCCCGTAGAGGTGCTGTAGCCGCTCCGCTGTACCGCCCAGTCCGAAGCCGGCGGACAGCGCGCCCGGCGGGTTCGCGACGCCGGGCCCGTCGTCCTCGACCTCCAGCCGCAACATGCCGTTCCGTCGGTACGCGCGCACGCCAAGCCAACCGCCCTCGGGGCGCGCCGCGATGCCATGCTTGACGGCATTCTCCACGAGCGGCTGCAACACGAGGAACGGCACCAGCGCGTCGCGGGTGTCCGGCGCCACGTCGACGGCGCTCCGCAATCGATCGCCCATCCGTACCCGCATGATCTCCAGATAGACGTCGAGCGCGTCCAGCTCCTCCTGAAGCCGCACCTCCTGGTCCTCCGCGTGGCGGGTCGCCAGGCGCAGCAGATCGCTCAAGCGGCTCAACATCGTGTCCGCGGCGCGCACGTCCTCGTGCATCACGGCGGAGATGGTGTTCAACGTGTTGAAGAGAAAATGCGGATGCAGTTGGTGTCGCAGGTACCGCAGGCGGGCCGCCGTCAGCTGGGATTCGAGCTGCGCGGCCCGGACGTCACGGTCGCGATAACGGCGGTAGTAGTCGAAGCCGACTGCGAGCCCCACGAGGATCCAGAACGTCGCGACATCCTTCAACGCTTCGTATGGCAGCTCGAGCCCGAGGTCGCCGAACACGTAGCGGGCGCCCGCCAGCGCGTAGATCCCCTTTCGCATCCCGACCATTCCGGCCACGTGCAGCAACACGAAGCCGGTCATGGCCATCAGGTAGCAAGCCAGCGTCCACCGCCACGTCGCGCGCGCGAACCCGTGGCGCCACGCGAAGACCACGAGGAACGGCGTGAGGAGCGCAAAGGCATAGGAGCTGGTCAACTCCCACACCGCGGGCTCCCACAACGTCGCGTCGATGTCGCCCGTGACGACGTCGATGATCTCCGAGCCGGAGTTGAGCAACCCCTCGACCGTCCAGTAGCCGAAGCTCACGAGCCACAGCGTCACCGAATGGCGGGCCGGCGCGGCGGAGGGCGTATGCGGTTCCGGCATGGGCGGGTAAGGTGCGACAGGCGGCACCGCGCGGGCAAGGCGGACGAGTCACGGCTGCCCGGGCACGCTGAGCGGCGCCGGATCCCAGTCGGCCCCCCAGCAATAGGCCACGCCGGCGGCGCTCAGGCCGCACGCGTGGTCGCTGCCGCTCAGGACCACATCGAATAACAGCCCGCCGTCCACCGGCACGGGAACGTTCGTGTCCGCGCCACCGCCGGTACCGAGCTGCCCGCTCACGTTGCTCCCCCAGCACCACGCCGCGCCGCCGGGCGTGCGCCCGCAGCTGTAGTCGTCCGAGCCGAGCGCGGACTCGCTGCCGCCGCCGGCGCCCACCGAGACGAACGCCACCCCTCCGCTCACGGCGGCCGGCGTGAAGCGCGGCGTGTTCGTGCCGTCGCCCAACTCGCCGTCGTCGTTCTGGCCCCAGCAATAGGCGGCCTGCGACGTGGTGACGCCGCACGTGTGCGCCCGGCCGGCGGCGACCGTCGCGAAGCTGTGCCCGCCGGCCACAACGGTGGGGACCGTGCGTTGATCGGGGCTGCCGTCGCCCGCGCCGAGCGCACCGTCGAGGTTACGGCCCCAACAGTACGCCGCGCCCGCCACCGTCACCGCGCACGTGTGCGCCGAGCCGGCGCTCACCATCGCGACCGCCGCACCGGCGACGTTCACCGCCACCGGCGTGTTGCGCGACGTGCTCGTGCCCTCGCCGACCTGGCCGGTCAAGTTACGGCCCCAGCAGTACAGCGCCCCACCCACCGTGACGCCGCACGTGTGCGCCACGCCCGCGCTCGCCGATGCGAACGTAAGCCCGCCCGTCACCGGCACCGGCGATATCCGGCTCGTGACGGTGCCGTCGCCGAGCTGCCCGTCCGCGTTCCGGCCCCAGCAGTACGCCGCGCCCGCGGGTGTGATGCCGCAGCTGTGCCTCCCGCCGGCGCTGACCGACGCGAACGTCAGAGCACCCATCACGAGCACCGGCCCCTCACTGTCGGTCCGGGTGCCGTCGCCCAGCTGGCCGTCGGCGTTCTCGCCCCAACACACGGCCACGCCGACCTGCGTCACCGCACAATCGTGGGGCGCGTCGCCGTCGCCGCTGACGCCCGCCGCGATCGTGGTGAGCGTGACGGTTCCGGAGGCGGTGAATGCCACGGCGCCGGCGCCGACGACGGCGGCCTGAAGCAGGTTGGCCGCGACGCCGGCCGCGCCGAGCGTCCAGCTTCCCAGCGTCGCGACGCCGTCCGCCGCGGTGATCGCGGGCGTGCCCGTGAGGAGTCCGCCCGTCGGGGTGGTGAAGGTCACGGCGACGCCCGGCGTCGCGTTGCCGTAGGCGTCGCGCACGCGCACCGCGGGCGCCAACGCCACCACGGTGCCGACGGGGGCGGTCTGCGTGTCACCCGACTCGATCGCCAGGGTGGCGGGCCCGGCCGGCGCGGCGGACGCGGTGAACGTCACCGAGTCGACCCCCACCACGCCCGCCCGCACGGCGTTGTTCGCGGTCCCGGCGGCGGTACCGAGCGTCCAGCTTCCCACCATTGCGATGCCCATCGCGTCAGTCAGGGCGGGCGAGCCGCCGATGGCGCCGTCTCCCGCGATCACGTCGAATCCGACCGCCGCCCCGGGCACCGGATTCCCCACCGCGTCCCGCACCCTCACCGCCGGGCTCGCGAACACCGCCGTGCCCACGGTGGCACTCTGCCCGTCGCCGGCCACGATCGTGACGCTGGCCGGCGTGCCCACATGGCCCGTCGCGGTGAACGTCACGGAGTCGACGCCCGGCACGACCGCGCGCAGCCTATTGTTGTCCGTTCCCGCACCGGGGCCGAGGGTCCAGCGGTCGACCGCCGCGACGCCGTCGCCGGCGGTCACGGCGGGCGTTCCGGTCACGAATCCGCCGCCGGCGATGACGCGGAAGGTCACGCTGCTCCCCGACACGGCGTTCCCGAACTGATCGGATACGCGCACGGCGGGCGGCACCGGCAGCTCGGTGCCCGCCGGCACCTCCTGCCCGTCGCCGGCCGCGATGGCGACGGCGGCGGCCGGCCCCGCGATGGCGGACGCCGTGAACCGCACCGAGTCGAGTCCCGACACGACGGCGTACAGCACGTCGCTGTCCGCGCCGGCTGCCGTCCCGAGCGTCCACCGCTCGGCCGCCGCGATGCCCGCGTCGTCGCTCACGGGCTCGGCACCGGTCACCATACCGCCACCGGCGGTCACGGCGAAACGCACGGCGACGCCCGGTACCGCATTGCCGAGCGCGTCGGTGATGCGGACGGCGGGCGGCGTCGAGACCGCCGTGCCGGCGGCCGCGGTCTGCCCGTTGCCCACGACGGCGGAGAGACCCGCACCGCTTCCCGCCACCGCGGTGGCCGTGAACGTCACGGCCCCGATGCCAGCCACGAGCGCCTCGAGCACGTTGTTGGCGTCGCCCGCCTCGGCGCCTAGCGTCCAGCGCCCCACCCACGCCTCGCCTTGCGCGTCCGTCGCGGCGGACAATCCCTCGACGCGCCCGCCACCCGCGACCACGCGGAACGTGACCACCACGCCGGGCACAGGATTGCCCGCCGCGTCGTGCACGCGCACCGCGGGCGGCAGCGCAACCGCCGTCCCGACGGTCGCGGTCTGGCCGTCTCCGGCCATCGCCGTCAGCAGTGCCGCGGGTCCCGCGCGCGCCGAGGCGGTGAACGTGACCGAGTCCACGTCGAGCACCGCGGCGCGCAAGGCATTGTTGCCCTCGCCGGCCGCCGGACCGAGGGTCCAGCGTACTTCGGCGGCCCCGCCGGAGTCGGTGATCGTGTTGGTCCGGTCGACGCTCCCGCTGCCGGCCATCACGCGCCACCCGATTTCGGCGCCGGCGACGGCATTGCCGAAGCGGTCGGTCACGGTTACGCGAATGGGATCGGGGAGCATCGCGGACGCGGCACCCTCGAGCGCACCGCCCACGGGCGAGGTCACGGACGCGGGATTGGCCGCCGTGACCGCAACCGGCGCCGTCGTGTCCGGATGAAGGTGGGTGGCGGTGGCGACGAGCCGGTAGTCATCGCCCGCGCGCTCGACGGACAGATCGTCGAACACGGCTTCGCCGCTATCCGCGCTGCGCACGGCGGTCCCCACCAGCCGGCCCCCGGTGGGTCCTCCCAGGAGGGCAAGGGTCACGGTCGTCGCGGCGCCGGGCACCCGGTTGCCGTCGCGGTCCCGAACGGCGACGCGCAGCGTGATCCGGCTCCCGGCAACGGCATCCGCGGGCTGGGCGACGAACGCCAGCGCCACCGGCTCCGGCAGCGGGGCGGTCACGGGACCGGCCGGATCCCCCCCGCACGCGACCACCCACGCCGCGGCGATGGGGAGGCTGACGGAGACCCTCGTTGGGCGCCAATCGGGCATCACGGCCGGTCCCTGGTCCGGAGGTACGCTCGCTCGAGACGCACCTTGCAATGGTGCGCCGTACATCGAACGAGGCACGGGACGTGCCGGGGACTCGGCGTTACGTGTAAATTGTGGCGCTTACTTGATTTAGAGAATGACGAGCAGGCGCGTTACCGGGGGCGGGCGGCGCCGCGCCTGCGGCGGATCCCATCGCTTGGGACGCCGCGTGTTGCGGGTTCGCACCACGGCGGAAACCGGCTCAGGACGCCTCGCGGATCCGTCTGGTGAGGGCCGGCTCGAGCCCAAGAAGCCGGGCGTAGAGCGCGAGTTGGCCGCGATGATACATCTCCTGCGCAATGCCGTGGTGCAGCCACTGCAGCTTGGTGCCCTGCCGCCCGTCGAACCGCTCGATGAACTGGAGCAGCGCCAGCTCGCCGCAGCGCCGGAAGGCCCGCGTGCCCTCGAGCACCTGGGACCGAAGCAGGTCGATCAGATCCTCCTTGGTGTTCGCCTCATACGCCGGCCCGGCGTACAGGCGAACCAGCCGCGCAAACGGGGCGCGCCGCAGGTTCGTATCCGGCCGCGTCAGCTCCGCGGTCATCATCATGGCGACTTCCAGGATATGCTGCGCCAGCTCGCGGACGCTCCGCACGTCCGGTGAGGGCCGGAAGTCCATCTGGTCGGCCGGGATGTTCTGCACCTCGGCGACGATCCCATCGCGAACGTCGCGCCACGCCTCGAGCGTTTCTTCCAGGAATGTGGGGTTGGGAGACATACGATTTCAGATTGCAGATTGCAGATTGGCGATTGCAGAAGTGGTGGCAGCGCGGTTGGCCAATCTGCAATCTGCCATCTGCAATCTCAAATCTGCATTCGCGGTTCTCATTTCTTCTGTTTCACGCTCCCCATCAGCACCGCGGAGCTTCCCGCGAGCAGCATCGGAAACAGCAGCGCGATGGCGACCAACCCGGCTCCGCTTACGGCCATGATCGCCCCGACTTTCCCCGCGACGGCGAAGATCGGCCCGCGCACGGCGGCCCAGCCGAGCAGCGCGGCCCAGGCGAGCCCCGCCCCGGCGGCGGCCGTGGTGGCGGGCCAGGTATCCCGGCTCGCGACGAAGCCCCACACCGCGCCTGCGACCGGGACCATCCACCAGCCGATGAGCGCGGTCACGAGACCCATGGCCACCGCCACGACGAGCACGCGGATCGGCGGCTTCATGATCCGGCTCCCGGCGGCGGCCTGAGGGTCCAGGTTGCCAACACCCGCTCCGCCGCGAGGTCGCCCGGCTGCGCGGGGAACAGCACGGGATCCAGCTCGCCGGCGAGCCACCGGTCGAGGCGATCGCGATACCATCGGCTCGCGGGATTCCCCGATTGCCCGCCGGGGTACGTCGTCCACGCGCGCACCTCGGGGCGCAGCTCCACTACCATGCGCCACGACGCCCCCCAGCGCCCGCTTCCGTCCACCGGGTTCAGCGTGCCGGGGCCACCCTGTACGGAAAGCTCGAGGGCGGAGAGCGCGGGCAGCCGTAACAAGTGATAGATGTTGGCGCGGCGAATCCGGTCCCAGCGCCAGCCACCCCCATCCGGCGCCCCGTAGCGCTCGCCCGCCGTGGCGAGCGCCGCCACGAGGCTGGCGTTGAGCACCGCGTCGCGGTTTTCGACCACGCTTGGCGTGGTACGGTCGTCCCACCATGGGCTGAGGGGGGCGGCGAGCAGATTGGCCAGGACGGCCTCGGTGGGCGTGGCCACGCGCCGCGCGGCGGCCCCGTCCGGAGCGGGGGCGCGGAGCTCGTCCCATGTGCGGGCCGCCAGCTCATCCATCGCCAACTCGAACAGCACCGCGCGCTCGTTTTCCCTCGTGTAGCGCCGGTCCCATTCCGTGAGCAGCGCGAGCGCCTGCCGGAGGCTGTCGCCGCCCTCGAACTCGGAGAGGGTCCGCTGCGCGGCTTCGAGGAACGCCGGCACGAAGCGATCGGCGCGGGCGCTACCGGGATCCGTCTGGAAGCGCATCATGTCCTCGGCCGTGACGGCGGCGTCGGCGCGGAGCAGCTCGTTGATCCGCATGGCCCGCCACGGCGAAGGCCAGTTCACGCCGAAGTAGGTGCTGTCGGCGTGCGGGTGCACCGGCTGCTGGTTGGCGGATGCCACGAACCCCTGCGGCGGGTTCACCGCGGTGGGCAGACGCTCGGGCGGCAGGTAGCCGAGCCAGTCGTTCTGGGCGGTCGAACCGTCGAGCACGCGGAAACCGCTGTCCGGACGGATGGGAAACCGCCCGGCGGTGCGGATGGCCACGTTGCCGAGCCAGTCGACGACCGCGCCGTTCTGCGCGATGGCGGTGAGGCCCGCTACCGCCGTCAGCCACTCGGATACCGAGCCGGCCTTGGCCATCCCGAGGAACGGCTCGAGGTCGTCCTCCGCCTCGAGGACCACCCAGCGCGTCGAGAGCGGCCGGCCGTCGAACCACCGCAGCGGGCCGCGATGCGTGAAGTACACGGTGTCGGTGGCGAGGAGCTGGCCGCGCTTGCCACGGAACTCTTCCACGCGGTGGGTGAGCGGCCGCCACTCGCCGTCCACCACGTACGCCGTGGGCGTGTCGGGATCGTCGAGCGTCTCGGCGTAGAAGTCGATGAGATCCGCCTCGACGTTGGTGAAGCTCCACGCCACTTGGCGGTTGAAGCCGACGGCCACGACCGGCGCGCCGGGGATGGTCGCGCCGTACACGTTGAGCTGGCCGGGCACCACCAGGTGCGCCTCGTACCAGATCGACGGGAGGGTCAGCTCGAGATGCGGATCGCCCGCGAGGAGGGCGAAGCCCGCTTCGGCGCGGCCTGGCGCCACCGCCCAGTTGTTGCTGCCGACCACGACCTCTCCCGACCCCTCCGCGGGAGAGCGGGAGAGCGGGCGGGTGGGAGCTGCGACGGGACGTGCGCGCGGGACGGACGCGCGGTTTACCGCAGCGATACTATCGGTCGGGTCTTCCTCCAACGGATCGTCCTCGCGGTCCGTCGCGCCCGCGAACGGAATCACCGGTTCCTGGATGGGGCTGTTCACCGGGAAGAGCTGCGCGGCGGCCTCTGGGCCGATGAGCGCCTCCACCCGTTCGCGCCAGCGGTCGTGCGTATTGTACGACAGGACCTGCCCCATGTACCGGATGAGGTACGCCGAATACACCGGGCGCCACCGCATCGGCTCGGCGCCGAGCAGCCGATACTCGAGGGGATAGTCGCGGGGGCGGAGCGCATCGATCCACGCGTTCACGCCGTCGGCGTACGCCTCGAGCACCCTGACGGTGCGCGACTCGGCGCCGAGACCCGCGTACACCTGCTCGGCGCTCCACGCGAGCCCGAGCGCGCGCTGCTGACGGTCCGCCTCCAGCAGATCGTTGCCCAGGATCTCGGAGAGCGTGCCGGCCGTGGCGCGCGTCTGCATCTCGAGCTGGAAGAGCCGGTCGCGAGCCGTGACGTAGCCGAGGGCGCGGGCCGCGTCCTCGAGCGTTGCCGCGAAGATGTGGGGCACGGCGCGGTCGTCGAACACCACCCGCACGGCGCCGCCGAGCCCGGTCACGTCCGCCGACCGCTCCGCCGGCAGTGTCGCCGAGCGCGCCGTCGCCCAGACCCCGTCCGTCGGATCGAGAAAAGACCCTAGCGCGGGGAGCGGTCCCGCCGGCAGAAACCCCACGTAGAGGAGCGCGGCGAGCACGATACCCGACCCGACCGCCTGCAAGCGTTTCATGGCTCCCAAGCTCGCCGCGCGACGAGCCTTCTGCAAGGCTGGTGCGGGGGCGGCAGGGCGCTAGAAGCGCCGCGATACGACCCGAATCCCCCGTTCCGGTACCGTCCACGCGAACAGCGTTTCGTCGGCGACCCGCACCATGCGGGGGAACCCGGCAGCCCGGGCGCTGTCGGTGCCGCCGACGATGTACGAGCGCCCCCGCGAGCCGCGCGCAGTGAACCGTCGGGCACGCACCTCCGCCCCCGCTCCCGTCGCCTCCAACCAGCCCACCACGGCCGAGCCGTCGACCATCATGACGACGTCGACGCGCCCGAGCGGCGACCCGTCGTCGACCTGAACGGGCGCCCGCCACGAGCGACCGCCATCGGTCGAAAAGCTGATGTGCACGCGCGGCCGCTCGCCCGCGGCCGTGAACCACGCGAGCACCGCCGCGTCACCGCTCGCCGCGAGCTGCGGGCCGTTGACGGGACACCCGGTGATATGCCACCCGTCCTCGGCCACGACGACCGGTTCCGACCACGTGCCCCGCTCGTACCGTGTCACCGCGATGTCGCGGATCTCCTCCGGACTGCGGTCGCGATACGCCGCGAGCAGCCCGCGCCCCGTGCGGGCCAGGGCGGTGGCGCAGCACTCGCACACCCGCGGGTCGATCGCCACGTCGTCCGACAACTCGCCGCCGCGCGTCACCGTGGTGAACCGCAGCATCATGTCGCCCACCGGCTCGCCGTGCGTTGGATCGACCGCGCCCATGCCGCGACCGTCGAGCCAGATCAGCGCCGCGCCCGAGAGACCCCACGGCACTACCGACGCGAACCCGTGCTCCGTGGCGGAAGAGTCCCGATGGGGTACCAGCGGCTCACTCCACGAGGCGCCCTCGTCTTGCGAAAACGCCAGCTTCACGTGGTAGGCGTACGGCGTCTCCGCGGTGGTCTCCAGCCAGTGCACGAGCCAGGTCCGGTCGTCCAGCACCGTGAGCGAGGGAAAATCGGCCCAGTTCACGAAAAACGCTCCACCCGACACGACGTCGCTCGGCTCGCTCCAACCGTCCGGCTCCCGGACGGCCACCCGGAGGGCGTGAGAGTCCGCCCCGAGGGGCTCGAGCCACGTGAGCACCACCCGCCCGTCACGCGTCGCCGCGAGATTCGGCTCCCCGCTCCCTGGGGGGCCGGTGTACTCCTGCACGAAGCCGCCTTCCTGGGCCACGCAGCCGGTGAGGAGGGCGAGGAGGATGAGTGGAGGGGTGCGGGGCATGGGTGTTTAGGGGGTACAGGTTACAGGTGTCAGGTTACAGGTGTCAGGTGTCAGGTCTTAGGTCTCCGGTGACCGGTGACCGGTGACCGGGTTTGGATCCATATCGCTGGGGGTGACGTATTTTGTCAACGGTCCCGTTATCGGCAAACGGTCCAGCCCTTTCGTGAATCAGCAGGGAGTATCCGACGCCGCGGGGCTCCGTCGCATCCTGATACCTGGCAACCGGTAGCTGACAGCGACTACCTGAACCGCAACCGTCACCGGTCACCTGGTCACCCGTTCGTTCCTAAGGAGAAGCACAAGTGCACCGACCTCTCGTCGCCGCCACCATGCTCGCGCTCGCCACCACGCCGGCGGCCGCCCAGGACTCCACCATGACGGAGACCCCCACGCGCAGCGCCGTTCCCACAGCCCCCGCCGAGGACGTTTCCAGCATCGAGGCGATCCTCACGGCCTTGTACGACGTGATCTCCGGTCCCAAAGGGGAGGCCCGGGACTGGGACCGGTTCCGGTCGCTCATGCTGCCGGAAGCCCGCCTCATCCCCACCGGCTTTCCCGAAGGCAGCAGCCGGGCGCGCGCGCAGATGCTCGGTGTGGAAGACTACATCACCCGCAGCGGGCCGTTCCTCGAGGAACGCGGTTTCTTCGAGACCGAGGTGGGACACCTGGCGGAGCGCTTCGAGAACATCGCGCACGTGTTCTCGACCTACGAGTCCCGCTGGAACGCCGACGACGAGGAACCGTTCCAGCGTGGGATCAACAGCATTCAACTCATGTGGGACGGCGAGCGCTGGTGGGTCGTGAACATCATGTGGCGGGGGGTGGGGCCGGAGCATCGGATTCCGGAGAAGTATTTGAGCAGGTAGGGCGAGAGGCGGCGGCAGAGGCGGCAGCACCGCGGCCACCCACCACCCCACCGGCGGCAGCCCAACCCTTCCACCACCGCCCAACCGCGGCAGAGCGGCAGGGAGGTAAGGTGAGTACCCTGCTGCTCCTTCCCCTCTGTCGCCCCGTGGGGCTGGGCCCGGGTGGGGCTGCCGCTCTGCCGCCGGTGGGGCTGGGTCCGGGGTGGGGCTGCCGTCTCTGCCGCCGGTGGAAGGGCGGTGGCCGGGTTAGAACCCCACCTCCAACCCCACCCTTACCACCGTCACCTGAATCGGCACTTCCCGCCGCTCCACTTCCCGGTCGATGCGCTGGAACTCGTACTCGCCGATCACGCGGAACCGGCCGTTGCCGAAGCCGAAGGCGGTACCCAGGCCCACCTCCACCGAGAGGTCGGACGATCCGCCGCCGCTGAACTGCGGCGCGATCAGGTACGCGCCGCGGGCCCAGATCGACGCGGTGCGGGTGAGGGCGTACTCGGAGAGGAGGCCCGCGCGGAATAGCCCCACGTCCTGCGTGATGAAATCGGGATCGATGGCGCGCCGGCCGGCGCCCACCTCGAACGCCAACGCCCGGAGCAGCAGGAAGCTCACCCGCACGTCGCCCTGGATCACGCGGAACGATGCGGCGTCCTCGTCGTCGGGATCGATCTCCGCCCAGTAGCCGCGCACCTCGATCGCGAGACGGTCGCGGCGCGCGCCCACGACGCCGCCGACGCCGAATCCGGTGGCGCTGAGGGCGGCGTCGATCTCGTTGTGCCGGACGGCGACACCATGCACGGCGCCGCGGAACGTTTGCCCGGCGGCCGGCGCGGCTACCAGGCTCACGAGCAACGCGGCACCGGCGGCGCGGATCACGACCCGTCCTCCACCGGAACGACGATCATCGTGGTTTTTCGCCGCCGTTCCTCGTTCTCCCGCGCGATCTCGGCGTTGATCTGCCCGATCTGCGCGCGCAACAGCCGGTTGAATTCGATGGCCGCGGGGATGGGGCGTGGGTCCGGCTTCTTGAGGCTCATGGCGACGCCGGTGAGGAGCGCACCCAGACTGACGCCGAAGACGGCGGGCTTCACACCGCCGCCCAGGTCGGTGTCCTCGAGCGCGAGGGTGGCCGCTGACGACAGCCCGGCATAAAGCACCGCGATGCCGAGCGGCCGCCAGTCGCGCGGCGGTTGCTCGAACTCGGGCTGCTCCCGGTATCCTTCGAGGTTGGTCCGGTGTGGCAGCGTATCCACCGGGGTGTGCTGCACCCGCACCGCGGTGGTGGCGGCGTACTCGTTGCCGCCCTCGATGCCGGCCACGATGATTTGGTACCTGCCGGGCGGGACCGGCCGGCCCGCCCTGACGGTCCGCCAGCGCACCTCGATAGGCGTCAGCGCCGTCACGAGCTGCGAGTCGATCACGGCGTCCATCTCCGGCCCGACGATCCGCGTCACCGCCCGGGCGGCCCGCGAGACCTGAAACCGGATGGGAACGCTCCCCTCCCCAGCCACGAACGACGTCGAGTCCACCGCCAGGCGCCGCACGATGAGCACCTGGCCGAGCGCGGAGGCGTAGAGCGACGTGATGCGAGGCGAGACGCGCTGGGGATCGGGCTCGCGGTTGGGATCGAGGAAGATCAACTCCTTGAAGGCATCGAGCGCCTGGGCGGCAGAATCGAGCGCGCCGTACGCGAAGCCGAGCACCTCGTATGCGATGATGCGGTCGTCGCGACTGGGGCGCTGCTCCAACGCAAAGCGGGCGTTGGCGATGGCCGCGGCGAAGTTGAGGTTTTCGTAGGCGGTGATAGCCTGGCGCAGCGCGGGGTGCTGCTGTGCGCGTGCGGCAGAGCAGCCGGCGAGCACCAGCACGACGGCGAGCGTTGGGGCGGGCCACGCCCTCACGGATCGCTCGGAACCTGCGTGAGCATCCGGCGGAATTCGTTACCCGCCGCGATCTCTACCGTGTCGACGATGGTCCGGAAGCCCTCTCGTCGAACCTCGATGACGTGGCGGCCGGGACTGACCTCGTGATTGGCGAGAGGCGTGTCGTTCACCTCGATCCCGTCGATGTACACTTTACCGAACCCGTTGACGACGTCGACCGTGAGAAAACCGACGGGAGGCCCAGGCGGGGAGGCCGGCGGCTCGACCGGCCGCGACGTGCGCTCCGGCACGTTCCCCAACGGGGCCGACGCGTTCACCTCCCGGCGGCTGGGCGTCGAGTCCGATACCGCGGCCGGCGTCGAGTCGGCGGCGGCCATCACGGCCGCCGGGCCGCCTGGGACGGCCTCCGTCCCGGCGCCGTCACGACGCAGCCAGTAGTTCGCCCCGGCCGCACCGGCAGCCACCAGCACGACGCCGATAGCCACCACCGCGCCCGCCCACGCGCGGCGGCTTGGCGGCGCGGGGCGCTCTTCCGGCGACGTGATCTCGGTGGCGGCGTCGAGCGACGAGCGGGAGGCTTGGCCGCCCGACACCGAATAGCTCCGCACCGGATGCTCCGGCCAGACGGCCGTGGCGAACTCCTCTATCGTCGCGAACCGGTCGTCGGGATCCTTCTGGATGGCGCGGTGGATCGCCGTGGCCAGGAACTCCGGCGCGTCGGGGCGGAACGTGGACAGCGGCGGCGGCATCTCGAAGATGTGCTTATAGATCACAGTATGCACCGAGTCGTCCATGTACGGCAGCCGCCCGCCGAGCAGGCGGTACGCCACGATGCCGAGGGAGTACTGGTCGGTGCGTCCGTCCACGACGAGCCCCTTCGCTTGCTCGGGGCTCATGTAGTGCGGCGTGCCAATGACCTGCCCGGTGGTGGTGAACCCCGAGGCGTCCTCCAGCGCCTTCGAGATGCCGAAGTCGGTCACCATGGCGCGGCCGCCGTCGTCGATCATGATGTTGGCGGGCTTGACGTCCCGGTGCACCACGCCGCGCTGGTGCGCGTGGCCCAGCGCGCAGGCCGCCTCCCAGACGATGCGCTGCGCCACGTCCACCGGCAGCGGGCCGCTCAGCAGCAGCTGATCGAGCGTGCGACCCGTCACGAACTTCATGACGAAGTAGTTCAGGTCGCCGCCGCTCTCGACCGCGTAGATCGGGATGATGTGCGGGTGATCGAGCTTCGCGGCGATGCGTGCCTCGTGCTCGAAGCGCTGGAAGAATCTCTTGTCGTTGGACAGATCGGGGGGGAGCACCTTGATCGCGACGGGGCGGTCGAGCGACAGATCGGTGGCCAGGAACACCGCCCCCATCCCACCGCGGCCCAACAGCTCCTGGATCTCGTAGCGCCCCTTCACCACGTCCCGCAGCCGCACGAGCACCTCGGCGGATGAGCCGAGCGGGACGCGCGGGCTGGAATGCGGATCGCCGGTCTCCGCCCCGCAGGTGGGGCAGAACCGGCTGTGCTCCGGAAGCGGGGTTTCGCAGTGGATGCACGTCACGGCAGCACGGCGCGGAGGCGGTCCAGCCACATGGCGGCGCCGGGCGCCGGGGTGGCGGCGCCGCGCTCGCGCTTCCGGCGGAGCGCCTCGAGTTCCGCCGCGGTCGCGCTCTGGACGGGGGCGACGTCCGACGGCGCGGCACCGAGGGTCACATCCATGTCGTAGGGCGTGGGCACACCGCTGAAATCGAACACCACGAGGAAGTAGTCACCGGCGGCGAACGGCTGGCTGATCGACTCCGTCGGGTCGTCGGTGGTGCGCGCGGCGATCAGGCGGAGGGAGTCCGGCCGGAAGTCCCGGATCACGTAGATATCGAGATCCGCATCCTCCGTGTCTGCGGTCACGCTCACCGAGACCTGCGTCGTTTGGGTGAGGCTGAAATCGAACCACTCCACGTCGTGCGTGTTGTCGATCGTGAGCCGCTGCCCCGCCGCATCCGCCAAGGGCGCGGCTACGTCGCAGTAGTCGTTCTCCTCGAGCGCGTCCGGTGCCAGATCGGCCACGGACAGATGGGCAGGCACCACCACCAGCTCGTACGCCACCGGCTCGCCCGGCAACGTGAACGGGACGATGACGTCGTAGGGTCCCGCGGGCAGGTCGAGCAGGGAAACGATCGTGAACGGAAACGGGATTTCGGCGAACGTCGTCGTATCCCCGGCCGGGCCCTGCGTCAGCGGGAGTCCGTCGCAGAGATACCGCCCGCGGCCGATGCCCCAGGCCGACGAACCGACGCCGAACTCGGCCGCCTCGCCGTCCCATGCCAGCGAATCCGTCACGAACACGCTGAAGGTTTCGGCACCCACCATCTGCGAGAACACGACGATGGTGCGATCGAGCGCCGTCTCGTTCTCGAAGCGGTACCAGTCGGCCGCCGTTTCGACCTCCGTCCGCACACGCGCCTCGAACGCGAGGCCGGGATTGCGGAACCCCGGGGCGGGGAGCGGGCCGAGGTCGGTGGGGATCGTGTCGTTGGGCTCGAACAGGTCCTGCTGCGCCACGGTGAGGCCCTCCGGGAACACGAGACCGCCCTTGAAGCCCAGAATCATCAGCTCGGCTTGCCGCTCCGCGGGCGGCGCCACCCACACCACGAGCCGGCCGAGTTTGTCGGGGGCGTTGGGATCCTGCGGGGTGAACCCGGCGATCGGCGCGTCCGCCTCACCGATCGTGACCGAGAATAACGAATCCGGGTTGAGCCCCACCCCGAAGATCTCGACCAGCTGGCCGAACGACACATCGAGCGGCCGGATGCTGTCCACCTCGAGCAACCCTCGTACCTGCGCCGCACGGGTAGCCACCGCCGCCTCCTCGTACGCCGCCGCCGACGCCCGCACGGTCGTGATCCCGACACCCAGCGCGATCAGCTCGCCGGACGGGCTCACGTTCACCACGGTGGGATCGTCCGAGCTGAACGTGATCAGGGCGTTCGGCACGGGCTCGCCACCCGGGCCCATCAAGCGGGCCCGGAGATCGATCGTGTCGCGCACGAAGAGGGTCGGCAGGATCTCCAACTCGACCTCGAGCTCGTCGGAGCGGTCCGTGGGCAGGATACACGTCGAGCCCGCCGCGATCAGCGCCGCCGCCCCGAGTGCCGTCCGTAGGAGTCGCGCCAAAGAATACCTCATTCGTTTCGCCCGAGCCTGGCGAACATCGCTGGTTCCTGGGTGGAGGTCAAGCTGCTCAGGGTGGAATCTAAGACATTGCATGTTCGGGAGTTAGGTGGAGGAGCAGGGGAAGTGGGATGCGGCGGGAGAAGCGGCAGGAGCGACAGCCCCACCCTTCCACCCACCACCACCGCGGCAGAGCGGCAGGGAGCCTGCTGCGGACCGCCCTGCCGCTTCTGCCGCCTCCGTTTCCTCCGCCTCCACACTAGCGCCACCCCTCCGCCCGCCATTATCTCCCCGCAATGACCGACATCGTCTGGACCCCGCCGGCCGCGCTCGTCGAGCACGCCAACCTCACGCGCTTCATGCGGCGGCACGGGTTCGCGACGACCCAGGAGCTGTACCGCCGCTCGGTGGAGGACCCCGTGTGGTTCTGGGACGCGGTGGTGCGGGACCTGAGGATCGAGTTCAGCGTGCCGTACAGCGAGGTGCGGGATACCAGCAAGGGCATCCCCTGGACCGAGTGGTACGTCGGCGGCCGGCTGAACCTCGCCGCCAACTGTCTCGACCGGCACCTGCGCGACGGCCTGGGCACCCGCGTATGCCTGATCGGAGAGCGGGAGGACGGCGACGTGCGAACACTCACGTTCGCCGAGCTGGAGGACGCCGTGGCCCGGTGCGCCGCGGGGCTGCGGGCGGCCGGCGTGGGGCGCGGGGACCGGGTGGGCGCGTACATGCCGATGGTGCCGGAGGTGGTGGTCCAACTGCTCGCCACACTGCGAGTGGGTGCGATCTTCATTCCGATCTTCAGCGGCTACGCGCCCGCCGCCGTCGCGGAACGCCTCCAGGGCGCGGAAGCGAAGCTCTTGTTCACCGCGGATCGCTCGGCGCGCCGCGGCAAGCCGGTTCCCATCAAGCCCAACGCCGACGCCGCGGTCGCACAGTCGCCGACCGTCGCGCGCGTGGTGGTGGTGCGTGGCTACGGTGGCGAGATCGCGTGGGACGAGGCCCGCGACGTCACGTGGGACAATTTCCTTCGCGCCGGCGACGACCGATCGGTCGAGATGGTGGAATCGATGGAACCCGCGTTGATCCTGTACACGTCGGGCACGACGGGACGCCCCAAGGGCACGGTCCATAGCCACGCCGGCACGCTGGTACAGCTCGCCAAGGAAGTGGGCTACACGTTCGACATGAAGCCGGACGACCGTTTCTGGTGGGTCTCCGACATCGGCTGGATGATGGGGCCGTGGATGATTATCGGGGGGCTGTTCCACGGCGCCACCATCGTCCTGTACGACGGCGCACCCGACTGGCCCACCCCGGACCGCCTGTGGGAGATGATCGCGCGGCACCGGGTCACCGTCTTCGGCATCTCGCCGACGGCGATTCGCATGGCGATGCGCGCCGGCGCCGAGCACGTGACGCGGCACGACCGCTCGACGCTACGGATCCTGGGCTCCACCGGAGAGCCGTGGGACGAGGCGTCGTGGCGCTGGTACTTCGAGGTGGTGGGCGGCACGCGGTGCCCAGTCATGAACATCTCCGGCGGCACCGACCTCATTGGGGGGTTCCTGGGGCCCGACCCGTTGACTCCCCTCAAGCCCTGCTCCCTCGGCGGCCCCGGCCTCGGCATGGCCGTGGACGTGTGGAACGAACAGGGGGAGCCGGTGCGCGGCGAAGTGGGGTACCTCGTGGCGACCCAACCCACGCCCTCGATGACGCGCGGCCTGTGGCGCGATCCTGCGCGCTACCTCGAGACCTACTGGTCCACCTGGGCGAACGTTTGGAACCACGGTGACTGGGCGTTGATCGACGAGGACGGTCATTGGTTCCTCCAGGGCCGGGCGGACGACACGCTGAAGGTGGCCGGACGCCGTATCGGTCCGGCCGAAGTGGAGGGCGCGTTGATCGCAACGGGCAAGGTCAGCGAAGCCGCGGCGGTGGGCGTTCCCCACGAGATCAAGGGCGAAGGCATCGTGTGCTTTGCCGTGCCGCGGCCCGGACACGCGCCCGATGACGCGCTGCGGGGCGAGCTGTCCCAGGCCGTCGTCGATCGCCTCGGAAAAGTGGACCGCCCCGAGCAGGTCTTGTTCGTCTCCGACCTCCCCAAGACGCGCAGTGCCAAGATCCTGCGGCGGATGGTGCGCGCGATCCACCTCGGCGATGATCCGGGAGACCTGTCGTCGGTGCAGAATCCGGAGGCGATACAGGCGGTGCGGGAGGCGATGTAGGAGTGAGAAGTAAGGAGTCAGGAGTGAGGAGTTAGGAGTGGGTGGGGGCTCCCGGAGCGTGCGAAGGGGCGGCGCCGTCACGGCGGCCCCGGCTGACGGCAAGTCAGGTGTCGGCGGGCGCAGGCGGGGCCGTCGAGTCCGCGCCGCACCGCAGCGCGCGGAGGGAGTCCCCACCCACTCCGCTGGGGGGGCGACGCCAATGACTTCACAAGCTCTGAGAAGTGAGAAGGCCCGTGCCCACCCGACGCACAACCTCGCGCGACGGGGTGGAGGGGAGGTGCCTTCGTACCTCCTACTTCTCTTACATCTTACTGCAGTGCTGACAACGCCTGCTTGGCCCCGCGCATCCCATTGACGACGTCCTCGTCGGGTGTCGCGAACGACAGGCGCAGGTAGCCGTCCTGCATGAACCCCGTCCCCGACGCCGCCACCACGCCCGCCGTCGTCACGAGATAGCGGGACACGTCGTCGGACGTGAGCAGCGTCTCGCCGTCCGGCGTCCGCCGGCCGAAGCATTGCCGCACGTCCCAGAACGAGTAAAACGTCGCGGGCGTGGGCCACACGTGGACGTACGGCATCCCCTGGGCCTCCCGCAGCAGGAGGTCGCGCTTCCTCCGCAGGTCGCTCAGCATTTCCTCGTCGTAGGGCTCGGTGATGGCGGCCACCGCGGCGTGCTGGGTGGGGACCGCTGGGCCCGACGTGTAGTGGCTCTGCAGATTCGCCATGGCTTTCGAGACGTCGGCGGGAGCCACCGACCAGCCGATGCGGAGCCCCCCGGTGCGACGAAAGTTCTTCGCGATGCCATCCACCTGGATCAGCCATTTCTTGGTTTCGGTGTCGAGCCGCGGCTCCGGGTAGCCGTTCCCGTCGAATGTGATCTTCCAGTAGAGCCGGTCCAGCACGAAGTAGATCTCGTGCTCGACGCAGACCCGGAGTAACGCGTCGACCTCGGCGGCGTCGTAGAGCTGGGCGGTGGGGTTGCACGGGTTGTTCAGCAGGAAGAGCTTGGCGTGCGGCCGCACGCGCAGATTCCGGCGCAGGTCGTCGGCGGTGACCTTCAGCCGACTTCCATCGCCGGCCGTCGGGAGCACCATCACCGGAAACGCGTACGCCGCCACCGCCAGCGGCTGATAGCTCACCCACGGCGCGGCGTCGAACAGCACCGCGTCCGCCGGATTGCAGGTAGCCAGGAAGATGTTGAACAGGCTCTGCTTGGCCCCGACCGTGATGACGACGTTCTCGATGTCGTAATGATCGCCCAGCGCCAGCCAATCGAGCACCGCCTCCCGCAGCTCCGGGATCCCCGCCGGGTCGCCGTACATGGTGAGCCCCTCGCGGAACGCCTTTTCCCCCGCCAAGCGAATCGCCGGCGCCAGCTCACCCTTGGTCTCCCCGAGCCCGAAGTCGTACACCGGCAGCCCCAGCTTCAGCCGTTCGCTCACGAGCTGCTTCAGCTCGAGCGTCAGCGACGGCCGGAACTTGGAGAGCTTGGCGGAGATGCGTTCGTGGGAGTGCATGGCTGAGTGTCCGGCGGAGGTGAGATGGTCGGTGGAAGGTAATACGGGGGTGGCGACAGGAGCGGCAGGGGCGGCAGTAGCGACAGTAGCGGCGGGGGCGGCAGAGGGCGGCAGGAGGATACGAGGCGCGCTCGAAGGATCCCCAGTGAACCGGGACGTCATGGTAGGTTCGTCGCATGGACGGTCACCGAAAGCTCATCGTATGGAGATCCGCCGGTGACCTGATCCGGCTTGTGTACCGCGTGACGAAGTCCCTTCCACCAGAAGAGAAATACGTGGCGACCGCACAGATGCGACGGGCGGCCTGGTCAGTCCAAACAACATCGCTGAGGGTAATGCTCGGTTCGGCCCACGCGAGATGAGGAGGTTTCTCGACTGCTCCCTCGCAAGCCTCGCAGAGGTCGACTCCATGCGATGCACCCTTCCGACTCTCTACGAGCTCGACCAGCGAGCGCTGATCGAGATGGATGCCGTTCGGCGAAGGGTGAACGCCGGCATCTTCGCGCTGCTCAAGAGAGGCCAGCGCTAGCGACGCTGCCGCTTCTGCCGCTCTGCCGCTCCCACCGCTTCTGCCGCTCTGCCGCTTCTGCCGCTTCCGCCACCCTGCCATAATTCCGACCAACCACCAGAACCCCGAGACGACCAATGGCCTGGGCACTGAACCCCGAAATCTGGATCGCCCTCCTCACCCTCACGGCCCTCGAGGTCGTGCTGGGCATCGACAACTTGGTCTTCATCTCCATCCTCGCCGGCAAGCTGCCGGCGAACCAGCGGCACCGGGCTCGCCGCGTGGGGCTCGCGGCGGCCATGATCACGCGGATCCTGCTGCTGCTCACGCTGGCGTGGATCATCCGGCTGACCGCACCCCTGTTCGACGTGTTCGGGCAGGAGATCTCGGGACGCGACATGATCCTGATGGTGGGCGGCCTGTTCCTGATCGCGAAAGCCACGCACGAGATCCACGACAAGTTGGAGACCGACGAAGGACACGCCAGCCGCAAGGTGCCGGCCGGCTTCCGCGCCGTGATCGTGCAGATCATGCTGCTCGACATCGTGTTCTCCCTCGATTCGGTGATCACCGCCGTCGGGATGGTCCAGGAGGTCGGGGTCATGGTTGCGGCGGTCCTCATTGCCGTCGCCATCATGATGGTCTCGGTGGAGGCAATCAGTGCGTTCGTGGACCGGCACCCCACCGTGAAGATGCTGGCGCTGAGTTTCCTGCTGCTGGTGGGAGTCTCACTGGTGGCCGAGGGGCTCGATCACCACATCCCCAAGGGCTACCTCTATTTCGCGATGGGATTCTCGGTGTTCGTCGAGGCACTCAACCTGAGAGCCCGGCGGGCCGAGCGCCCGGTTCACCTGCGGCAGCGGTACACCGCCGGGGCGTCCAGGGCGTCGTGAGCCCGGAACTCCGGTCGCGGAGCGGGGTGCAACACGAGTCGACCGCCCTCCAGCCGGGGGGCGAACGAGGTTCTCCCCATCGTGTTACCTGGCATGCGTCCATCGGTGCTCGTCGAAGGCGCCACTGCGTGAACGCCTCGCATCGGCTCGTCCGTCTGGCCGGCATGGCTGTGCTGCTGAGCGTTGGCGCGACCGCGGCGCCCGCGCAGCCGGATAGCGCGGGGCGCCTCCAGGGGGTGGTCGGCAAGGTCGGCACCGCCGAGCGCCTCCCGGAGGCCGAGGTCTTCCTCGACGGCCGGGCGGTGGCGCGCACCAAGGAGGACGGCACCTTCGACCTCGCCGGCCTTCCTGCCGGCCAGCACCGCCTGGTCGTCCGCACGCTCGGCTACCGCCCGGCAGTCTTCCTCGTGACGCTGGCTGCCGGTCAGGTGACCGCCCTCCAGATCGGCCTCGAGGAGCGGGTCACGACGCTGGAGGGCGTCGTCGTGGAGGGGGTGCGCGTGCGTCCCGGCCCGTTCGCGCACATCGAGGCACGCGAGCGGAGGGGCCTCGGCGACTTCATTTGGCGCGAGGAGTTCGACCGTCGCGGCATGCAGCAGGTGTCCCAGGCCCTCCAGCTGACGGGTAAGGTGGACATCAGCGTCATCGCCTCCGACGCCACCCGCGGGCGGACGCTTACCATCATTACCATGGGCCACGGCATTACCAAGTGCATCCCCGTCCTCTATCTGGACGGCGCCCCGTTCCAACTCGCCGGCCAGCAGATCGACGATATGTTCGATCTCTATTTCATCGAGGCGATCGAGGTGTACGACCAGTTCGAGGTCCCGCCGGATCTGGGAGGACCGGGACAGGGGTGTGGCGTGATCGGCTTCTGGACGAGGATCGAGTAACGGGCAAAGGGCGGAGCGCAACGTGCAGGGTCGTGGCCGCCGCCCGTCGCATGTTGCACGTTGAACGTTGCGCTTCGCTTACGGCGCCCCCGGCCCCAACACCACCGCATTCAAGAACAGCCGATTCGCCCCCCGCCAGTAGCCGCGGTAGTTGGGATCCTCGGCGAAGGCGATCACCCGGCCGTCACCCACGCGCTGCTCGTACAGGAACACCGCGCCGGGCAGCCGTTCGCCCGACTCCGGCCATACGTGGCCGGACAGCGGCTCGCCCGACGCGTAGCGGCCCACGGTGCGCCGCCCGCTGGACGGCGGGCCGTCGGGCGCCAGGTATAGGCGCTCCGAATCGACGAGCACCGGTAGCTCGCCGGCGTCGTAGCCCGCCGAGAGCCACGCCTGCCGGTCCAGCTCCACGCGCAGGATCGCTCCCGGCACGTCGAACGCCTGGGCGTCCTCGTGCTCTTCCAGGTCGTACCAGCTCCGCAGGTCGATCAGCGCGAGCCGCTCGCGCGCGAAATCGGTCGACCGCCCAATGACGACGAGCGTCCCCCCGTCACGCACCCACTGCATGAGCCGCTCCCGCCCTCGTTCGCCCACGGCCGCCGACAGCGCCGAGTCCGGGGCGTCGGGGATCACGATCACGTTGAAGCGCGACAGGTCGGTGCCGCCCACGGAGCCGGTGCGAAGCACGGTCGTGGGAATCTCGTGCTGCCGGTCGAGCGTATACCACGCCCACCCGAACGAGTAGCCCGCGATCGGATCCTCGGCGAGGATCGCGATCTCCGGCCGCTCGACGTTCACGATGAAGTCGCCCGAGCCGAGCGCGGGGTACCCCGAGTCCGACAGGCCGGTGGGGACGGCGAGGGCCGCGATCCCGAACCGCGCGGCCACGCGCGCGACGGCCGCGTGCAGCGTCGAGTCGTTCTGCCCCACACGCAACACGACCGCGCCGCCCGCCACGTCGCGCCCGGCGATCCGCGTGGGCGCGGTGAGCACGGCCGCCCGGTAGCCCTCGGCCTTGAGGTGATAGAGCGCCGCCAACGACGCGGCCGAGCGGCCGTCCAGCAGGTACGCATAGGCGGCGCGGGCCGCCGCGGGCTGCGTCATCGCGTCGTCCGAAGGCCGCACCGGAAGCGCCCGGCCATCGGTCGACCCGTACGTGCTCACGTTGAACAGGAGCGGCAGCGACCACGCCGTGATGTCGTAGAAGCGCGGGTTCTCGTCCCGCTCCACGCGGGCGCGGGCGGCTTGGAGAAACGGTGCCGGGAGCGGGGTGTCGCGCTCGAGCAGCGTGCGCAGCAGCCGGTTCCTCGGCTGGGCTGCCTCGACCACGTACGTGCCGGCGGGGAACGACCGCTCACCCACGCTCTGTCCGGCGCGGTCGCGCACGCCCGAGAGGCGCGCGGTTTCTCCGAGAACCTGCACCTCGATGCCGTTCCGGCCCAGCAGCGCCGCCAGCTCGCGGATCAGGACCGGATCGCCCTCCGGCGGCAGGAGGTAGCGCCGGATGCCACGGCCCCCGTCGTCCACGGCTTCCCGGTGCGCCTGGTGATACTCCCGGAGCAATCGTTCGCGCTCGCGGACCGTCACGCCGATGGCCGTCCACGCCGCCAGGTATTGCTGCTCGAGCGCGTCGGCGAGCCGGCGCACGCTGCCGTCCGCCCGCGTGAGCGCCAGCCCGCGCGACGACCCCTGCTCGTACAGCATCCCCACGGCCCCCTGCTGGCTGCCGTAGGACGTGGTGTAGCCCGGGTAGAAGTAGTTGTACCGCTCCCGGCTCATGTACTCGAAGCCCGCCGAGTCGAATGCGGCGGCGTACGCCGCGCCGAACGTCCGGAACCAGCGCGACGCGAACGGCGGGAGGAACGGCGAGACGGGATCGCCGGGGGGATCGAAGTAGAACTCGGCGTCGGCACCCATCTCGTGCAGGTCCACCACCACCTGCGGCCGCCAACGCTGCAAGGCGGCGGCGCGCGCCCGGGTCTCGCGCTGCGTGTGGGCGAACCAGTCGCGGTTGGTGTCGAAGTAGTAATGGCCGGTGCGGAACTTCACGGCTTGCCACGACGTGAAGTCGTTGCCCCAGTCGCCCCGCTCGGGGTTCGGCACGCGGCCCAGGTGTTCGTGGTTCAGGTGAGCGAATGCGTCCCGGCCGTCGGGGTTGAGCATCGGGTCGATCAGGATCACGAGGTCGCGGAGCGCGCGGCGGGTGGCGTCGTCGTCCCGCTGAACCAGGTGGTCGAGCAGCTTGAGCAACCCTTCCGAGCCCGACAGCTCGAACCCGTGGATCGACCCGCCGAGCCACACGATGGCCGGCTGATTCGCCACGAGCGCCTCCGCGTCGGCCGCCGCGGTCGACCGCGGGTCGGCGAGGCGGTGCGCGTTGCGAAGGATCTCCTCGAGGCGCGCGTAGTTCTCGGGCGCGGTCACCACCGCCAGGAGCAGATCCCGGCCCTCCCAGCTCTCGCCGAGGCGCTCGACGGTCACCAGGGGAGACGCGGCGGCCAGGTGGTCGAGGTAGGCCGCCATCTCGTGATGCTGGGTGATCCGCCCGCCCAGCTCGTGGCCGATGACGTCGGCAACCGGCCGCACCTGTGCGGCGGCGGGGGAGGAAAGCACGTGCAACAAGATGGCCGCCATGGCGGCTCGCAGGGTGGGCATCGGCGTTCGCTCGTCCGCTAACAGGTGGATGGCGTCCTATGTATCTTTACGGCCGCTTCTGCGCCCCCTGCTGCAACTGCCCGCTGGAAGGCGGAGGCGGCAGAAGCGGCAGAGGAGACGGACAGGCCGCGGAGACCCGACAAACAATAGAGGAATGCAGTGGGAAAGAACACCCTCACCGTCACCGACAACCGCACCGGCAAGACCTTCGAGCTCGCGATCACGGACGGGACCATCCGGGCGATGGACTTGCGCCAAATGAAGGCCGGGGATGACGACTTCGGTTTGATGACGTACGACCCCGGGTTCACCAACACCGCGTCGTGCCGGTCGGCCGTCACCTTCATCGACGGCGACAAGGGCACCTTGCGGTATCGGGGCTACCCCATCGAGCAGCTGGCCGAGCAGAGCTCGTTCCTCGAGGTGGCGTACCTATTGCTCAAAGGCGAGCTGCCGTCCCGCTCTCAACTCGATGAGTGGGTGAACGACATCACGCACCACACGTTCCTCCACGAGAACATCCGCAAGCTGATGGACGGCTTCCGCTACGACGCGCATCCCATGGGCGTGTTCGTCTCGACGGTGGCGGCGTTGTCCACGTTCTACGTGAACGCCAAGAAGATCCGGCACCCCGGGCACCGCGCCCACCAGATCGTGCGCCTGACGGCCAAGGCGCCGACCATCGCCGCCTTCGCCTACCGGCACATGATGGGCCTGCCATACGTGTATCCGGACAACGAGCTGTCCTATGCGGGCAACTTCTTGAACATGATGTTCCGGACCACGGAGCAGCGATACAAGCCGGATCCGGTACTCGACAAGGCGCTCGACGTCCTCTTCATCCTTCACGCCGACCACGAGCAGAACTGCTCTACCAGCGCCATGCGCAGCGTGGGCTCGGCGGAGTCCGATCCCTATAGCTCCATGGCGGCCGCGGCGGCGGCGCTGTACGGTCCGCTGCACGGCGGCGCCAACGAGGCCGTGCTGCGCATGCTCCGGGAGATCGGCGACAAGAAGCACGTCGCGGAGTACGTGCAGCGCGTGAAGAACAAGGAAGTGCGCCTGATGGGATTCGGGCACCGTGTCTACAAGAACTACGACCCGCGGGCTACGATCATCAAGAAGATCGCGCACGACGTCTTCCAGACGACCGGCAAGAATCCGCTGATCGACATCGCCGTCGAGCTCGAGCGCATCGCCCTCGAGGACGATTTCTTCATCTCGCGAAAGCTCTACCCTAACGTCGACTTCTATTCGGGGATCATCTACGAGGCGATGCGGTTCCCGGTGGATATGTTCCCCGTCCTGTTCGCCATCGGCCGCACCCCCGGCTGGCTGGCGCAATGGGAGGAGATGCTCGTGGACGAGGAGCAGCGCATCGCGCGGCCGCGGCAGATCTACATCGGGAAGGGGAAGCGGGATTACGTGCCGATAGAAAAGCGGAAGTAGCGGGAGGAGCGGCAGCCCCACCCCAGGACCCCCCCACCCCGGCGGCGGTTGGGGTGCGGGGCTGCCGCCTCTGCCGCCCGGGCGGGGGGGGTGCGGGATGACTCACCTTCCCCCCGGCAACCGAATCCCCCCGGGCAACCGCGTCAGCTTTCCGATCTCGTCCTGCAACAGCTGCTCCACCTGCCCGATCTCGGTGTTGAACGCGGCCACCTCGGGCGGCAGCTCGGCAATGAGCTGCGACACCGCGGCCTGGGCCCGCTGCACACCGTCCGCCACTAGGCGATCCACTTCGGCACGGATGCGCTGCTCGGCGCGGTCGATCTCCTCGCCGAGGGCGCGGCGCAGGCTCTGTGCGATCGCCTGCGCGATGTTGGTGCTGACCGAAACCGCCGGACGGTCCAGCGAGCCCGAGAGCTTCATGTCCACGTCCACCTGATTCAGCCCGGCCAGGGTCCGCCACAAGAGGTCCTTTGCCCAGGCCGTGCTCCCGATCTCCGCGTTCGCGGCGGCCGCCGCCTCGGCGGCCGACCGCTCCCATTGGATGCTGCGCGAACTCCAGAACAGCCGCGCGGCGATCTGGTCGCCGTTGCGCGCGAGCGAGAAGTCGCTCGTGCCCGTTCCGAGGTTGAGCGTGCCCCCGAACGCGCCGAGATCCACGCTCGGTAACGAGACGCCGGCCAGAAACAGCGCGACCGAGTCGCGGATGGGCTGCTGCCCGTGGTCGAGCAGCGCGGAGAGCCGGAGCTGGCGCGGCCCCTCGGCCGCTTCCGTCCGTTCGGCGAAGATCCGCATCGGGCCGGTCATCGCGGGCGCCGACGAGAGGCCCTGGAGGAGTGCGGCGTAGTTGCCGGCGGCCACCCCTTCGCCGCCGATGGCGAGCTGCGCCTCGCCGTGCTCGAGCAGGAACTTGGGGTACGTGGCCCGGCCGGGAAACTGCACCGTCGTGCCGGACGCACGCGCCCGCTTGGGGCCGGACCGCCGCCGCGGATCGAGCCCCGGCGGCAGATATTCCTCCGCGGCCTTGACCCAGTAGAGCACGGGCTTCAGCCACGCAACGGCGGTCTCCCCGAATAGCGCGGGCGATACGCTCGGCGCATCGAGCGACGGGATGTTCAGTAAGCGGCGCGCGTACGCGAGATCCGCGTCCTTCGTGGCCTCGAACTCCTGGACGTAGCTCCGCAGGTCGCCTACCCCGTCGCGCACCTGGTCGTCCAGACTCGCGATGCGGTCCTTCAGCTGGGTGACGTTTTCAAGCGTCGACCGCGACGTGGTCACGAGCTGCGTCACGCCCTGGATCCCGAGCTGGGCGGGGTTGGCGTTCTGCAACCGCACCACCAGCGCCTGCGCAGAATCGATCTGCGGCCGGGGATCGAGCGCCTGGATCCGCTGCTCCCACGTAGTCCGCATGGAGTCCGCGAGCGCCACGGCGGCGCGCGCGTGCGCCAACGTGGCGAGGCTGTCCGGCGAGATCGCGTCCACGTTCACCACCGCGCGTCCAATCCCCTCCAGGCTGAACGGCGGAATCCGGATCTGGTCCGCCCACGCGTTGACTTCCCGCCAGAGCCGCCGGCTCTCGGGGCTCGGATTGTCGATCGCGCCCGACTCGGTGCGATCCGTCCCGAAGCGCACGTCGCGCACAGCCAGCGTCTCCACGACGACCTTCTTCTCGAGCAGCGGCCCGACGCGCAGGTTGGCAACGATCTCCCGCGCCTCGAACAGGTTCTTCATCGGCTGGTCGGGGTTGGTCACCTGGAGCCCGCGCAGCACGACGGCGCCCTCGTCGAGCTGCACGTCCGCCTCCTCGACGTCGACCTTCGCTCCGACGATCGCCGTGGCCGCCTTCTCGACGCCGCGCTCGACCAGCGTGTCGAGCAGCAGGATCCAACCCACCACGAGGAGGATCACCAGCAGCACGAGCGGCACAATGGCGCGCCAGCGAAAGATCTTCGACCGCTTCTTCGGCGGCTCCTGCGCGGTGCCGGGTGCCTCAGGCGTGCCCGTCATGGCCGAAACATCTTGTACCAGTTGTAGACCTTGGACGCCTGCACCGCCTTGAAGACCTTCATGTGGCGGAGCCGCTGGTACACCGTCCGGCGGTAGAGCGTGACGAGCCCGCGGCACAACAGGAAGATGGGGAAGAACAGCACCACCCATCCCACCAGACTGCCCAGCACGATGCTGTTGTTCAGATTCGAGAGCGCGAGGACGGGCGTGTTGTAGATGGTCGAGAACAGACCCGAGAGCGCGGGCGTGTCGAGCAGCAGCGCTCGGCCCACCTCGTCGAACACCGGATCGAGTGCGAACCCCAGGGGGAGAAACAGCGCCCAACCGAGAAACACCCCCGGCAGGGAGACGTTCAGCACCATCGCGGCGCCGAGGATCAGGATGTTGTGGATGTTGGCCACCGGTGTGAGGCCGAGCGCGGACCCCATCGCCATCCCCACCGCTACCTGGCCCGGCGTCCCCTCCGAGTTCAGCGCTTTGACGAGGCTCTGGATGAGCTTGATGAGAGCGTACATGGTGGGAAAGCTTCGCGATGGCGGGGGGATTGTCTAGGGCGGAGGAGTGGGAAAGAGCGGCAGAAGCGGCAGAAGCGGCAGAGCGGCAGGGAGTGTGCTTCGGCCACCCTGCCGCTCCTGCCGCTCTGCCGCCGGGGTGGATGGGTCCCGGGGTGGGGCTGCCGCTTCTGCCGCCCCTTCCGCCCGTCCAACTACATTTCTCCCCCATGCCCTCATTAGACCCCATTCTCCGCCCCAAATCCATCGCCCTCATCGGCGCGTCCCGTCAGCCAAACACGATCGGCTGGCACATCCTCGACAATCTGCTGGGCAGCGGCTTTCAGGGCCCGCTGTATCCGGTGAACCCCAAGGCCGACGCGGTCCATTCGATCCCGGCGTACCGGTCGATCGGCGCGGTGCCGGGGCCGGTGGACCTGGCGGTGGTCGCGGTCCCCAAGGAGCACGTCGTGGCGGTCGCCCGCGAGTGCGCGGAGGCGGGTGTCAAGGGGATGGTGGTGATCTCCGCGGGATTCCGCGAGGTGGGCGGTGCGGGCGTCGAGCGCGAGCGTCAGCTGTTGAGCGTGGTGCGCTCGGCGGGGATGCGCATGGTGGGTCCGAACTGCCTCGGCGTGATCAACACCGAGCCGGCGGTGGCGATGAATGCCACCTTCGCGCCCACGATGCCGCCGGCCGGCCCGGTGGGGTTCATCAGCCAATCGGGTGCCATGGGCCTGAGCGTGCTCGACTATGCGCAGAGCCTCGGGATCGGCATCTCGATGTTCGTGTCGAGCGGCAACAAGGCGGACGTGAGCGGCAACGACCTGCTCGAGTACTGGCGCGACGACGATGGCACGCAGGTGATCCTGATGTACCTCGAGAACTTCGGGAACTCGGGGCGCTTCGTCGAGTTGGCCCGCGGCATCACCCGCCGCAAGCCGATCTGCGTGGTCAAGTCGGGCCGCACCGGCGCCGGGCAGCGCGCCGCCGCGTCGCACACCGGCGCGCTCGCCGGAACGGAGCTGGCCACCGACGCGCTCATCGCGCAGGCCGGCGCGATCCGCGCGCAGACCGTGGAGGAGTTGTTCGACCTCGCGATGGGATTCGCGAACCAGCCGCTCCCCGCCGGCAACCGCGTGGCCATCGTCACCAACGCCGGTGGGCCGGGGATCATCCTCGCCGACGCGTGCGAGGCGGCCGGGCTCGAGGTGCCGCGCCTCGGCCCCCAGACGGAGGCCGCGCTGCAATCGCAGCTCCCCGAGGAGGCGAGCGTCAAGAACCCGGTCGACCTCATCGCGAGCGCCACGGCGGCGAGCTACGAGCTCGCCCTGCTCACGGTGTTCGACGATCCCGGCGTCGACGCCGCGATCGCCGCCTTCGTCCCGCCGCTCGGCATTCAGGCCAAGGACGTGGCGGCCGCCATCGTGCGCGCGAACCAACGACACCCCGAGAAGCCGCTGCTGGCCGTGCTCATGGGCCGGCAGGGCCTTCCGGCCGGCGTTGCCGAGCTGCACGAGGCCCGGGTCCCGGCGTACGTATTCCCCGAATCGGCGGCGCGAGCCCTGGGCGCCATGTGGCGTTACAAACAGCGGGTCGAGCGCCCCGCCGGCGATCCGGTCGCGTTCGACACCGACGACGACGCGGTGGCCAGCATCCTCGACGCCACGCTGGCCGACGGCCGCCGCAAGCTCTCGGAGCCCGACGCCATGCGGCTCCTCGAGGCGTACTGCATTCCCACCGTGCCCTGGGCGTTCGTCCCTACCGACGGCCCGAAGAGCCTCGCGGCCGGTGCCGCGGATGCGGCCGCCCGCATCGGCACCCCGGTCGCGATCAAGATCGTGAGCCGCGACATCGTCCATAAGACCGACGTGGGCGGCGTGGTCCTCGGCCTCGAGGTCAAAACCCAGGTCGAGCGCGCGGTGCGGGAGATGGTCAAACGCGTGTCCGACGCCGCGAAGCGGGCCGGCGCGGAACGCGAGCCGCGGATCGACGGCATCCTCGTGCAACAGATGGCGGACGGCGGGACCGAGACCATCGTGGGGCTCACCCGCTTGCCCGGCGTCGGCGCGCTCGTGATGTTCGGTCTCGGCGGGATCTACGTGGAGGTCATGCGGGACGTCGTGCTCCGGCTCGCACCCCTGCTCGACGTGGACGCCGAGGAGATGATCCACGAGGTCCGGCTGCACCGGCTCCTCGAGGGGGTGCGCGGCCAGGCGCCGCGCGACCGCCAGGCGCTGGCCACCGCGGTCCTGCGCCTCTCGCAACTCGCCGAGCGGCATCCGCGGATCGCGGAGATGGATATCAATCCGTTGCTTTCCTTGGAGCGCGGGGCTTTGGCTGTTGATGCGAGGGTTCAGTTGGCTGGTGGAGAGGCGGATTAGAGCGGCAGCTGCACCTGGTCCCCATCCCCGCCCGCGGCAGGGGCGGCAGGAGCGGCAGCCGCACCCTTCCACCCACCCCACCAGCCGCTCCTACCCTCTGCCGCTCCTGCCGCCCCTCCCCCTACATCCCAAACGGCTCAAACCCCGCCGCCGCCTCGACCGCCGACGCCGGCCCCGACACCACCGTCAGCTGATCCAACCAGTACGCGTCGTCGTCGCGCAAGGCCACGATCATCTCGCCATAGTCGTCTTTGTCATGCGCGCGGTGGAAGCGCATGTAGATGAACCGGCCGTCCACGCCGCAGATCTCGATCTTCCCCGTGTTGTGCGACATGGCGAACCGCGCGCGCTTCGCGAGCCCGGAGACGTGGCGGTTCGCCTCCGTGAAGATCCGCAAGCCCTCCACGATCGGCACCTCGTATGGCTCGTTCCCGGCCGTGGGCCGGCCCTGGAACACGTAGTACTGCGGGGACCCGATGACCGACAGCTCGCGGAACAGGCCCGCCAACGCGTGCGGGTCGTCGTTGACACCCCGCACGATCGGGCACTGGTTGACCATCGCCGCCCCGGCGTGCTGGAGCTGCCGGAGCGCACGGCGCGCTTCCCGCGTCAGCTCGCGCGGGTGGTCAAAGTGGTTCATGATGTAGATCTGGGTGCCGCTCCCGCAGTGCTCCTTGATCAGCGCCGGGAAGGCGGGATCGTCGAGCACGCGATACGGGTTGAACGCCACCATCTTGCTGCCCATGCGGATGATCCGCACGTGAGGCACGGCGGCCACGTCGCCGATGATCTTCTCGAGGCGGCGTGTGGAGAGGATCATCGGATCGCCGCCCGTGAGGAGCACGTTGGTGATCTCCTCGTGCTCGGCGATGTAGGCCAGCCCGTCGCCGTAGTCCAGCGCGGCGTCGTCGTTGTCGTTCATGAACAGCCGCTTGCGAAAGCAATAGCGGCAGTACGCGCCGCACACTTCGTTGACCAGGAGCAGCGCCGTGTCGGAATACTTGTGCTGACATCCCCGGACCGGCGTGTAGTCGCCCTCGCCGCTGGCGTCCAATTCCCCCCAGTCACGCAGCTCGCGACCGTCGGGAACGACGAGCCGCCGGATCGGGTCGTCGGGATCGTCCCAGTTGATCAGCTTGATGTAGTAATCGTTCAGGCGGAACGCGTAGCGGTTGGCCACGGGCTCCAGACGAAGCCGCTCGGCTTCCGTGAGGCCTTCGAGTTGGGATAGGCGGGTGATGTATCGGACCTTCACGGCCCCTCCTATCGTTGCGGGTGGTGTCCGTTCAAGAACGGGCGTTTCTTTCGATATCTCCGTCCTTCGAGGAGTTCGACGTTTGGCACTGGCAAACGGCGAGATCTGAAACTTATCCCGCCATTGGGAGGGCTGACAACCCTGATCTCGAATCGCACCGCTGGCGCTCCTGCCGCTCCCATCGCGAACAGGCGGCAGGGGCGGCAGCAGCGGCAGAGGCGGCAGAGGGGATGGAAGGAGCATGAAGGTCGTTCTCACCGGCGGCACCGGCTTCATCGGGCGGCATCTGGTCGACGCCCTCACCGCGCGCGGCGACGAGTGCGTGATCGTGTCCCGCTCGGGGACCGACCCGTGGCGCCGGGCGGCGGTGCGCGTGGTGCGCGGCGACCCCAAGGAGGCGGGCAACTGGCAGCGCGAGCTGGACGGTGCGGACGCCGTCGTGAACCTGGCGGGTGAGCTGATCGTCGATCCGCCGAAGCGGTGGACCGCCGCCCGCAAGGCGCGCCTGCGCGCGAGCCGGATCGAGGCGACGCGGCGTGTCGTCGAGGCGATCGGCCGGGCGGCGTCCCCGCCGCGCGTGGTGCTCAGCGGGTCCGCCGTCGGGTACTACGGCGCGCGCGGCGACGACGTGGTCGACGAGAGCGCGCCGCCGGGCGGCGACTTCTTGGCACGCCTCGTCGTGGACTGGGAGGCCGCGGCCCAGCCGGCGAGCGTGGCGTGCCGCGTCGTGTATCTGCGCACCGCCCCGGTGCTGGGCCTGGGCGGCGGCGCGCTTCGCCCCATGCTCCCCATCTTCAAACTCGGACTGGGGGGCCCGTGGGGTAGCGGCGAGCAGTGGTGGTCCTGGATTCACATCGCGGACGAAGTGGGCCTCATGCTCCACCTGCTCGATCACGACGTGCACGGTCCTGTCAATCTCACTGCACCCCACCCCGTTACCGTCAACGACTTCGCCAAGGCCCTCGGCGACGTCCTGCACCGCCCCGCGATCCTTCACGTTCCCGCGTTCGCCATGCGCCTTGCCCTCGGCGAAGCGGCGACCGCAATGCTGGACCTTCAGCGGGTGGTGCCGACGAGGGCGTTGGAGTCCGGATATGCGTTTATGTTTCCGCGGGTGGGGGAGGCGTTGGAGGAGGTCGTGAACGGGTGAGCGGTCACCGGTCACGGGTCACCGCTCACCGTGCCTTGAAACCCGCCCCCGAACTCACCCGTCGTGAGTAGCAGTGGGCAACAAGGAGGTCCGACATGGAAACGCTCATCTGGCTCGCCGCCACCGGCGCGGCTTCGCTGTTTGGATACTTCCAGACCCGACGCTTCATTCGCAGCCGGCTCAGGTTCGTGGACGCGGCGCACGCGCCGGCAACGCCGCTGATCGTGGGTGCCGCGGCCACCCTCATCGCCGCCCCGATCGTATGGCTCCTGCCGGTCGTGGGTGGCGTCACGGCCCTGCTGTTCGGGACGAGCGTGGGTGTCGGGGCGCTCCATGGATCGCGGGATACGAAGAGGCTGCCAAGGTAAACGATGCCAGCGGAGCGCAACGTGCAGCGGGCGAGGGACGGGAGCCCGTGCCACATTGCACGTTGCGCTCCGGTCTCCAGCCGCGGGGTTCCCTGCTCCGCTTGACCTGCCACCCTCCGAGCGGCACCATATCTCACAATGCCGCCCTCCCAGAACGGTCCGGACACCCTGCTGCGGTGGATCATCGACGGCGGCGATCCCACCAGCCGGTTTCGAGAGAAGGAGCGCATCGTCAATGACATCGTGTCGCCCGCGCTCGCACAGGAGATCGTGGCCAGCGGGGTGCGCGACTACCACGTGAGCAAACGGCGCGGCTGCGAGGTCTGGCTCACCGTGATCGCGCCCAGCGAGCGGGTGGAAGCGGTCGAGCGGGCCATCACGCCATTCTTTCGGGCGTGCACCGTCCGGCGCTCCCCGCCGCAGCCCAACGAGCCCCTGCTCGATCCGGCGCACCTGACCTACCGCCGCCGGCTGCGGCAGGTCACCGACGTCGCCCTCGACCTGCACCGCGATTCGAATCTCGTGGAACATCAGATGTTCTTGATTCAGCTCGCGTGCGGGACCGAGGATCAGTCACGCCTGCTCGACGATTACCTCGTCCAGACCAGCCCCACCTACGCCGCGATCCCCGAAGTCGAGCGCCCCGATTTCTGGCGCGCGTTCGCTGCGCCACCTCCCGCGCCCGGGCTCGAGACCCTGGAGCGAAGCTTCTGGAACCTCGTGGTGGGATGCAACCCGCAGAAGGGCGGCAATCCGGTGGCGGTGGCAGATCTGATCGGGATCGCGTTGTGACAGGCAGGAGGCGGTAGGCGAACACCTTCACAGCTCGGGGTGACGCGTGGCCAAGCTCCTGAAGTTGCTAGCCGTCCTGGCGCTCATCGTGGGGCTGCTCACGGCCGCCTCCTACCTCGGCGCGCGGGCCACGGCGGGCGGGGTGCTCGGCCCCAACCCGCCCGTGGGCGAGCGCAGCATCGACTTCGCGTTCGGCGGCGTGTCGAACCTGAGGGGGAACCCCCGCGCGTGGGTGTTCACGTACCGCACCAGCCGGCTACCCGACGTGAGCGGCGTCCGCGTCTACGTGTCACCCACCGGCAAGCTGCTCGGCACCGATCCGCCGAACTTGGAACAACGCCTCGAGACGTACGAGCGGGCGAGGGAGCCGTAGGGGCCGCGGCAGAAGCGGCAGCCCCGCCGCCTTCCGCCACCTCCACCGCGGCAGCGCGGCAGCGAGCCTGCTCCGGCCTCCCTGCCGCTCCTGCCGCTCCGCCGCTGGGGTGGATCGGCCCAGGTGCGGGGCTGCCGCCAAAACGCATTGCTCACATCCGAAAGGATGGGGGTATCGCCCGGGGATCATTTCCAGGAGGAACCATGCGGATCGAAAGGTGGGCGGGCCTGGCGCTCTGCTGCGCGCTGGCGGCCTGCGGCGGGAGCGAATCGGGGGACGGCGGGGATGATGCGGGGGCGGCCGAGGGCGCCGCGGGTACGCCATCCGGGGCACGCAGCGCGTGCGATCTGGTGACGGCGGCCGAGATGCAAGCGATCACCGGCGAGCCGGTGGAGGTGCGCCCGGGAGAAGGGGCAGCGACGTACTCCAAATGCGAGTATTGGGGGACCGTCAATGAGGTTCCCTATTTTTCGCTCACCGCGTATTGGAGTGGCGGACGCGAGCAGTGGGAGATCCATGCGTCGGCGATGGGCCTCGCCGCGGACCTGTTCCGGGAGGCCGAGGGCGTGGAGCTGGACAGCATCGTGCAGGCGGGCCCGGTGGCCGGGCTGGGAGACGCTGCGATCTACGCCGACCTCACGCCGGCCGTGGTGCTCCGGGGAGACCAGATGCTCGAGATGTACTTGTTCTATCTGCCGGACGCGAAGCGGAACTTCCGCCCGCTCACCGAGAAGATCCTCGCTCGGCTCTGAGGAGCAGTGAGGAGTAAGGAGTGAGGAGTGTTGCAGGCCGACTCCTCACTCCTCACTCCTCAAACGCCGGTTGGATGCCTCCCTACGGAAAGAGTTCGCACCACGGTTTCACAGGGCCCCGCGCGGCGCGTATATTGGGATGAATTCGTCTACCCGCGCTCCGTGCCCGCGCCCATTTGGAGCTCCACCATGCCCCCAATCGCGCTCTCTATCAACGGACGCTCCCACACCGTCGACGTTCCGGCGGAGATGCCGCTCCTCTGGGTGATCCGCGACGTCGTCGGGCTCACCGGCACCAAATACGGCTGCGGCATCGCCCTGTGCGGCGCGTGTACGGTCCACCTGAACGGACAGGCGGTGCGCGCCTGCGCGACGCCCGTCTCGGCCGTGCGCGACCGCGAGGTCACCACCATCGAAGGCATCTCGCCCGACGGGAGCCATCCCGTGCAGCAGGCGTGGATCGCGGAGGACGTGCCGCAGTGCGGCTACTGCCAGACGGGGCAGATCATGGCGGCGGCCGCGCTGCTGGCGGAACGCGCCCAGCCCACCGATGACGAGATCGACACCGCGATGGCGGGCAACATCTGCCGCTGCGGCACGTACGACCGCATCCGCCGCGCCATTCACCGCGCCGCCACGGAGGTCTGAGCCATGACCGGGACCCACACGCTCGACCGCCGCGACTTCCTCAAGGCCGGCGCCGTCGGCCTCGGCGGCCTGACGCTCGGCTTCCATCTCCCGGACGAACGTCCCTGGGCGAGCCCGAGCGATCCGTTCCAGCCCAACGCGTTCGTGCGCATCGACCCCGACGGCACGGTCACGATCCTCGTGGCCAAGGCGGAGATGGGCCAGGGCGTGCGCACCGCCCTCCCCATGGTGATCGCCGACGAGATGGACGCCGATTGGGACATGGTACGCGTGATGCAGGCCGACGCGCACCCCTCGAGGTACGGCTCGCAGATGACGGTCGGGAGCCGCAGCGTGCGCGGCAACGCGTGGCCTACCCTGCGGCAGACCGGCGCCGCCGCCCGCGCGATGCTCGTGACCGCCGCCGCGACCCGCTGGGGCGTGGCGGCCGGCGAGTGCCGCACCGAGCGCGGCCGCGTGCATCACGACGCGTCGGGCCGGGCGCTCGGCTACGGCGAGCTGACCGAGGCGGCCGCCGCGCTCCCCGTGCCGTCCAATCCCGCGCTCAAGGATCCATCCCAATTCCGGCTGATCGGCAAGCCGATGCCGCAGCTCGACGCGCCGGAGATCGTGACGGGCCGCGTGGCGTACGGGATGGACGTGCGCATGCCGGGCATGCTGTACGCCACCGTCGTGCACTGCCCCGTGTTCGAAGGATCGCTCGACACGTTCGATGCCGCGGCCGCGAGGCGGGTGCCCGGCGTGCGGGACGTGTTCGAGGTATCGCAGGGTGTGGCGGTGGTGGCGGAGAACACGTGGGCGGCGTTCGAGGGCGCCAAGGTGCTCGAGGTCACGTGGAAGACGGGGGAGTTCGCGATGAGCAGCGCGGACATTTCCCGCAGCTTCGCCGAGCTCGCCCAGGCCGAGGGCGCGGTTGCCCGGAACGAAGGGGACGTGGTGGCGGCGCTCGAGCGCGCGGCGAAGCGGGTGCGCGCCGTGTACGAGGTCCCCTACCTCGCGCACGCCACGATGGAGCCCATGAACTGCACGGCGGACGTGCAATCCGACCGCTGCGAGATCTGGGCGCCGACACAGCATCCGCAGGGCGTGCAGGGGACCGCCGCCGAGATCACCGGCCTGCCCGTGGAGCGCGTCACCGTCCACGTCACGCGGCTCGGCTGCGGACTGGGCCGGCGCAGCCGGTCGGACTTCGTGCAGGACGCGGTGGAGGCGTCGAAGCAGGCGGGCGCGCCGGTGCAGCTGGTGTGGACGCGCGAAGAGGATATGCAGCACGACTGGTACCGGCCGGCCGCGTACAACCGGTTCGAGGGCGGTGTGGACGCCCAGGGCAACGTCACCGCATGGAAGCTCCGCATCGTGGCGCCGCCCATCGTGGGCCGCGGCCCGCGCTACGGCGAGGGCGTGGACGGGGTGTCGGTCGACGGCGCGGCCGGCATGGCGTACGCCATCCCCAACATCTTCATCGACTACGGCCGCTCGCCGGTGCCGGTGCCCACCGGCCACTGGCGCTCGGTGGGTCCGTCGCAGAACACGTTCATCGTGGAGAGCTTCCTCGACGAGCTGTCGCACGCGGCGGGCCGCGATCCGGTGGCGCTACGGCTCGAGCTGCTGCGCAACCATCCGCGGCTGCGCAACGTGCTCGACCTCGCCGCCAAGCGCTCGGCGTGGGGCTCCGCGCTTCCCGCCGGGAGGGCGCGCGGGGTGGCACTCGTGGAGGACAAGGGCGGTCTCGTGGCCGAAGTCGCCGAGGTCTCGCTCGAGGGCGGGCGGCCCAAGGTGCACAAGGTGACCGTCGCCGCCGACTTCGGCCAGATCATCAACCCCAACACGGTGAACGCCCAGGTGGTGGGCAGCATCGTCACCGGCCTCTCGGCCGCCTTGGACGGCGAGATCACGCTCGAGGGCGGGCGTGTGGTACAGAGCAACTTCCACGACTACCCGCTGCTCACGATCGCCGAGATGCCCGAGATCGACGTGCACCTCGTCGAGAGCACCGAGGAGCCGGGCGGCGTGGGCGAGCCCGCCGTGCCACCGATCGCGCCGGCGGTGACCAATGCGTTGTTCGCGCTGACGGGGGTGCGGGTGAGGCGGTTGCCGATTCGGGAGTTCACGCAGGCAGTCGGGAGCCGGCAATAGGCAGTCCGTCGGTGGGCCGGTGACCGGCGCCGTTCAGGGCGCGCCGGCGCGAAGCGCCGCCGAGCCGGGCCTTCGGGCCCGGAGCGACGAGGGCGCGCATGAGACCTCATCTTTCATCCAGACCGAGCCATCGCAGGGACTGGCTTACCCCGTGGCGGGGCTGGCTTCCTCGACAACGGGGTAAGGCACCTTCCTGACGGGGTTAGCCACCTGCGTGGCGGGGTCAGCCACCTGCGTGGCGCGGTTGGCCACCTTCAGGACAGGGCAAGCCCGCTCCGCCGTCCGACAAGCTCACTCCGCGGCGTGTCGATAGGACCGCAAAAGCCTCTAAGCCACCATTTGGCGACAAGTGATGAATTTCTACACTCGACTAGACATGGCTCCGGAAGTGACCGACGCATCCGAAAGCGGTGGCCGCGTGGAGCGGGCGCCGGACAGGCGGGAGGCGGGGGCGTCGGCCAGGACCTGACGCGACCTCACATCACGCGGGGCGCAGCGTCCTGGCCGGGCGCCCCGGCCGGCAGCATCCGGAGCCCGCGTCACTCGGCCACCGCGGTCCGACGCTGAACGGGATTAACCCAGCGCGTTCTCATACATTGAAGTCTTAGGGGTCCACCCGTACCTTACGGGCAACTCCTCACCGGACCCCTGCCGTGGCCACCACCCCCATGACCCTCATCAAGGGCACCCTCGACGTCCTCATCCTCAAGACGTTGAGCTGGGGCCCGACGCATGGTTACGCCATCTCCCGCTGGATCCGCCGTACCACCGGCGACGCGTTGCAGGTCGAGGAGGGTGCGCTGTATCCCGCTCTCCGCCGGTTGGAGGAGCGCCGCTGGGTCACGTCGGTCTGGAGGCGGACGGACTCCGGTCGCGATGCCCGGGTCTACACGCTGACCGCCGCCGGCCGGCGCCAGCTCCACACGGAGGAGAGCGCCTGGCGACGCTACGTGGCGGCCATGGCGCGCGTCCTCGAGACGCGACCCGCGGAGGCATTGGGATGAGCCGGCGAGAGCCCGAGGAGTTGCCGCTCTCGCCCGACCGGCCCCTGGATCGGGACGTGGCAGACGAGCTGGCGTTTCACCTGGCGCAGCGCCAGGCCGAGCTGGTGGCGCAGGGGTGGGACCCGGCGGCCGCGCGGCAGGAAGCGGAGCGGACGTTCGGTGACGTGCAGCGGGTGACGGACGAATGCAAGGAGATCACGGCGCGCACCCGCCGCGCCCGCCGCCGGGCCGACGCCTGGCAGGCCGTGCGACAGGATCTGCGCTTCGCGGCGCGCCTGCTGCGCAAGAGCCCGGGATTCACCGCGGCCGCGATCGTCACGCTCGCGCTGGGGATCGGCGCCAACACCGCCGTGTTCTCCGTGGTGAACGGCGTCATCCTGCAACCGCTGCCGTACGACGGGGCCGACCGCATCGTCACCGTCCGCGAGACGCACGCCAACGGGTGGGGCGACCTGGCGTACGCCAACTTCCTCGACGTGCGGGACCAGAGCCGCAGCTTCGAGGCGATGGCCGAGTACGCGAGCGGGCTGCTGACGGTGCTCGGCGCCGACGAGGCGGTGCGGGTGCGCGTCGCGGCCGTCACGGCGGACTTCTTCCGGGTGTTCGGCGTCCAGCCGTTCAGCGGGCGTTTTCCCGCGCCCGACGAGCATCGTGAAAGCGCGGCTCCGGTCGCCGTCGTGAGCTACGGATTCTGGCAGACCTACCTCGGCGCCCGGACGGATCTCGCGGGGACCACGCTGCGCGCGGCGCGCACGTACGACGTCGTCGGCGTGCTGCCGCCCGGCTTCGACTATCCGGCGGCCACCGACATCTGGATCCCGCTCGAGCTCGAGTCTCAGCCCATGAGCCGGACGGCGCACAACTCGGCGGCCGTCGGGCGGCTCGGGCCAGACGCGAGCCCGGACATCGCGCGGTGGGAGCTGGACGGGATCCTGCAACGGCTGGGCGGGCTCTTCGCCGAGGACTTCGACGCGACCGGTGCGGAGGTCATCCGCCTCCAGGACCAGCTCACCGGCTCGATGCGCCGCCCCCTGTTCCTGCTCCTCGGCGCCGCCGGCGTGCTGCTGCTCGCGGCGTGCACCAACCTCGCCGGTGCGCTGCTGGCGCGCGGCACCACGCGCCAGCCGGAGCTCGCCGTTCGCGCCGCACTGGGTGCCGGGCGGGAGCGGCTGGTACGCCAACTGTTCGCCGAGGGAATGCTGCTGGCGCTGATGGGGGCGGTGGCGGGCGTCGTGGTGGCGCTCGTCATGTTGCGCGTCCTGCTGGTGTTGGCGCCCGGCACGCTGGCGGGCGTGGACGCCGCCGGACTCGACGGCTGGGTGCTCGGCTTCACGCTGCTGGTCGCCTTGGCAACGGCCGTGCTGTTCGGCCTGTTTCCGGCGCTTCGGATCTCGGCGAACGACCCGGGCACGGCGTTGCGCGAGGGCGGGCGCACTGGGGCCGGGCCGCGACGGCAACGCGTGTGGTCGCTGCTCGTCGCCACCGAGGTGGCGCTCGCCGTGGTCCTGCTCGCGGGCACCGGCCTCCTGCTGCGGAGTTTTTGGCGCACGATCTCGGTGGATCCCGGCTTCACGGCGGGCGGCGTGCTCACGGTCGAGATCAACCTCCCGCAGCTCGTGTACGACACCAACGAGCAGGCGATCGTCTACTACGACCGGCTGCTGGCCGAGCTGGCGGCCATCCCGGGCGTCGAGCGGGCCGGCGTGGTCAACGTACTCCCGCTCGGCGGATCGATGCCGAACGGCCTGACCGAAGCCGAGGGGAAGCCGATCACACGCGAGGATTTCGCCGACGCGGTCCAAGCCGTCTACCGGCTTGCGAGCCGTGACTACTTCGCGGCGCTCGGCGTTCGACTCGTGCAGGGGCGGACGTTCGACGGCGGGGAAGGCCCGGGTTCGCGGCACGTGGTCGTGGTGTCGGAGGCCTACGCCGCCAACGCGTGGCCGGGCGAGACTCCCATCGGCAAGCAGATGCGGCCCGCGGGGATGGACCCCGTGGAGGAGGAGCCGTTCGCCACGGTGATCGGGGTGGTGGGGGATGTCCGCGCGTGGTCGCTGACGGACGAGGCCGACCGCCCCACGTACTACTACTCGTACCGCCAGCGGCCCTACCGCATCCGCTCCATGACGGCCGTGGTCCGGACGGTCGGCAGTCCGGCCGCGGTGGTTGGGCAAGTGCGCGACGCGCTGCGGGCCATCGACCCCAACGTCCCGGTCACGTTCCGCACGATGGACCAGCGGGTGGCGGCCTCGCTGGCCAACCAACGGTTCACGCTGGTGGTGCTCGGAACGTTCGCCGCGCTGGCGCTCGTTCTCGCCGCCGTCGGCATCTACGGCGTCGTGTCGTACGCCGTTGCGCAACGGACGCGCGAGATCGGCATCCGGCTCGCCCTGGGCGCCACCCCCGGCAGCGTGCGCCGTGAGGTGCAGGGCCGGGCCCTGACGGCCGTCGCCGCGGGCGTGGCGGCCGGCCTCGTGGCGGCCGTCGCGTTGTCCCGGTTGCTCGCCTCGTTGCTCTACGACGTCCAACCCACGGACCCGCTCACGATCGCGCTCGTCGTGGCGGGGCTCGCGGTGACGGCCTACGTCGCTTCGTGGGCGCCGGCGTGGCGGGGCACCCGGATCGACCCGGTCCTGGCGATTCGTGCCGACTGACCCGGCCGTGGATCCCCTGCGAGCCGATCTCGACCGCGCGCTGGCGGGTGAGTTCCACGTCGAGCGCGAGCTCGGCGGCGGCGGGATGAGCCGCGTGTTCCTGGCGCAGGACCTCGCGCTGGGGCGTCCGGTGGTGATCAAGGTGCTCGCCGGCGAACGCGGCGCCGCGGTGGACGCGGAGCGGTTTCGGCGCGAGGTTCTGCTCTCCGCGCGCCTGCAGCATCCCCATATCGTGCCGGTGCTGCGCGCGGGAGAGATCGACGCCCGCTCGTACTTCGTCATGCCGTTCGTGGAAGGCGCGTCGCTGCGGACCATGCTCCGCGACGCCGCCGAGCCGCTCCCCGTGGCGGAGGCCGTGCGGTATCTGAGGAACGTGGCGGCGGCCCTGGCCTACGCGCACGACCGGGGCGTGATCCATCGCGACGTCAAGCCCGACAACGTGATGGTGTCGGGCGGGGCGGCGGTAGTGCTCGACTTCGGCGTGGCCAAGGCGGTGGCGGCCTCGACCACGCAGGATGCCGGCGTGACCAACGCGGGCATGGCGATCGGGACGCCGGCGTACATGGCGCCGGAGCAGGCCGCCGGGGATCCCAACCTCGATCGGCGCGCCGACGTCTACGCGTTCGGCGTGCTGGCGTACGAGTTGCTCACTCGATCGACGCCGTTCAGCGGTCGCGACCCGCACCAGATACTGCGCGCCCACCTCGTGGACCCGCCACCGGATATCCTGAGCCGGCGCGGCGACCTGCCGCCGGATCTGGCCGCGCTGGTGATGCAGTGCCTTGCCAAGGCACCGCGCGACCGGCCCCAGACCGCGGAGGAGATTCTCGATCGACTCGATGCTCTCGCCACGCCCTCGCGCGGCATCCGCGCCGTCCCGGCCGGCGGTTCCTCGCGCCTCGCGGCGGTCGCGGTGCCATTGCTGCTATACGCATTGGGGGCGGCGGGACTGCTGCTCGTGCTATGGCACTTCGCGGGTCGGGGCGTGTTGCACCCGCGGGTGCCCGCGCTCGCCCTGATCGGCGCGCTGCTCGGGCTCCCGCTCGTGACCGCCGCGGGCGTGCTGCGGTCGTTGGGCGACGGGTTGGCGCGACTCGGAGGACCCACCGTGGCCGGCGGCTCGGTCGCCGTTGCCCTCGTGATCGGCGGCGTCGCGCTGAGCCTCCGGCCCAGCGCGGCCGCCGAGCTGCGCAGGGGAGCGGCGTCGGCCGACCCGGCGGCGCGGGCCGAGTTCGAGCGGGCCATGACCGCACTGGAGACCGCCGACACGGCCCGGGCGATCGTGCTGCTCGAATCGGCCACGGCCCGGGATTCGACGTTCGCGGAGGCGTGGCGGCGACTTGCGGCGGCGCTCGCCACCAATCCGGCCGACAGCGCCCGGGCGGCGGCGGCCTACGCCGCGGCGTACCGCCACCTGCGCGGCCTCGGAGACCGCGAGCGCTATGTCGTGCTGGCGGGATACTACACGCACGTGCGCGGCGAGCCGGATCGGGCGCTCGCGGCGTGGCTCACACTGCTGGATCTGATTCCCGACGATCCGGAAGCGCGGACGGCTGTGGCGGCGCGGCGACGGGCAGTGGGACGGTGAGGGGAGCGGTGACCGGTGACCGTTGACCGGGGTGTTTAGCCCACCCTATGGAAATGCCGGAGTATTGCAACTCGACGAGGTGATATCCGGGTCACCAGTCACGGTCACCGCCGCTGGAGCCGGCGATGAACCCGAAGGCGACGCCGAGGATTGGCTTGGGCACGTGGTGACGCTGGAGAGAAGAGCCACCGGTCGGAATTGAACCGACGACCGCTCGATTACGAATCGAGAGCTCTACCGCTGAGCTACGGTGGCTGATGCTGTTGGGAGTGCCCTGGCCCGGATTCGAACCGGGACGGCTTGCGCCACTGCCCCCTCAAGACAGCGTGTCTACCAGTTTCACCACCAGGGCGTCGCTCGGAGGTAAGCTAACCTCATCGGGCGGGAGAACATAGCGAGGGGGATCGGTGGGGGTCAAGCGGCACGCCGATCACCCATCAAGTCAGCCCGAGGAACCGCGGAGCTCACCGCCACGCATCGAGCACATCCAACCCCACGCTGCTCGTGAGCCGCGCCAGCCCCCTGCCGTCCGCGTCCATGACGTAAATCTCGTCGTCGCCGTCGCGGTCGCTCGTGAACCCGATCCGCTGTCCGTCGGGAGACCAAAGTGGATACCGATCGGCCGCCGGATCATCGGTGAGTTGCCTCTCGTTCGTGCCGTCCGCGTCGATCACGTAGATGTCGGCGTTCCCGCCGGCATCGGCGTGAAACGCAATCCGGGAGCCGTCCGGCGACCACTCCACCCTGTTGCCCTCGAATGCCGTGTTGTGCGTGAGCCGGACGACGTCCGACCCGTCCGCTTGCATGACGTAGATCTCTCGATCCCCGTCGCGCCCCGACGCGAATGCGATTTTGGAACCGTCGGGCGACCATCCACCGCCTAGGTCGTCGCCGGGGTTGAAGGTCAGGCGGGTCTGGTCCGTGCCGTCCGCGCGCATGACGTACAGCTCGAAGTTTCCGTCGCGATAGGACGTGAACAGGATCCGCGAGCCGTCCGGCGACCACCGTGGGAAGCCGTCGGCCGAGTTGTTGTCGGTGAGCTGCGTCAGCCCCCGCCCGTTGACGATCATGGCAAACACCTCGAAGTCCCCGTCCCGGTTCGACATGAACGCGATGGTGAATCCGTCGGGTGACCAATCGGCGCTCTGATCGACGGCGGCATGCGCGGTCACTCGCCTCGGAGCGCTGCCCTCGGTCTCCTTGATGTAGATGTCGAAGTTCCCGTCCTTCCCCGACGTGAACAGAATGGGGCTGCTGCGGCGTAGGGCGGGCGCTTGCGTGGGCCCGCCGACCTCTTCCGTGGCGCACGAACCGGAGCACAGCAGGAGCCAAGACGTGGCGAGGTGACCTCTCGTGAGCCGCATGGTGCCGCGTCCTCTGGTGGATGTACCCGCCCGTCGTGCCGTCGTTGACCCGGATGGCAACGTCATCACGCCCACAGAATCACCCTCATGTATCATGCCACGGGCCCGCACCGCGCTCCTTGGGCCTGTCGCCGAGTCTGTAACATGTCCCAGCACGATCAACTACCGGGCAATGGGGCGGGCGGGCGAGCCAACGAAAGCCTGTCCCGACCGGGACATCACCCGCTTCGGTCGCGCGCTCCCGCCACCACCCCGGCCCCCACCAAGTACGCCCCCGCCGCGGTCGCAAACACCGCCGCCGACCCCGCCTCGAGGGCGATCACCGCCGCCAGCGGCGCCGCCACCACCGACGCAAACCCGTTCACCGCCCACGCCCACGCGATGCGCGTGCGGTCCCGCCCGGCCAGCACCCGGAGCCCGAGGGGAAACGGCAGTCCCATCAGCACAGCCGGGGGCGCGATCACCGCGCCGGCGAGTACGGCGCGGAGCGGGAGGCCGGCGCCCTGCGCCAGATGTACGAGCCCGAGCAGGCCGACCGCGGAAACGGCGAAGAGCGCGGCGAGCGACAAGGTCACGAGGCGCACGGCGGACGGCGGCGCGCGGTCGGACCGCCAGCTCCCGATGCCGGAGCACACGAGCAGCACGGCGAGCACCGCCGTCACCGCGTACACCGGATGGCCCAGCAGCAGGGTGAGCTGCTGGATCGCGGCGATTTCGGCCGCGAGGTACGCGAATCCGATGGCGCCGAAGTAGGCGACGAGCCGCAGGAAACCCTCCGGGCGGGACCGGGTGACGGCCGCCGCCGGCAGCACGATGAGCACCGCCGCGAGCGCCACCGACTGGGCGAGCGTCGCCAACAGTGCCACGTACCCCCATTCGGCAAACGGCAACCACTCGCCGCGGCTCCGCTCGAGGAACCGGCCGAGGGTGCGGGCTCGCAGGTAGTGCCGCGGATACGGCCGCGCGTCGGTTGCGGGCTCGACGGCGAAGGGGTACACCGCGGCAAACGCATCCGCGGCCGCCCGGGTGGACGCCGCCGCCCGCGCGGCCTGGAACAACACCGGCTCCTCGAGCAGGTTGAACCGCGTTCCTGGCGCGGTGAGCCCCGGCTGCCAGTCCACGTCGAGCCTCCGGCTCTCGGCCCACGCGGCGAGCCCATCCAGCTCCACGATGTCGAAGCCCGCCGGCTTCACGAGCGTGGTCGCGGTCCCCCAGCTCCGCACCACCACCAGCGCGTGCGCGGGATCGGCCCCCGCGCGCCGCGCGGCTTCCGCCGCCGTGAGGATCACCCGCACGTTCTCGCGCGGCGGCGCCGTGACCCACCGGGTCAGCGCGAGCACACCGCCCTCGGTCAGCAGCTCGAGATACCGCTGGTACGCCTCGACGGTGTGCGTGAAGTCCTCGGCCAGCGCGTGGATGCCTGCCGCCGCGCCGCCCGGCCCGCCGGCGGGCGGGATGGTCACGAGGTCGTACCGTTCGGCCGTGGTCGCCGCGTAGCTGCGGGCGTCCGACACCACCCATCGCACGCGTGCATCGTCGAGCCAGCGTTCGTTCCCGGAGGCGCTGAAGCGGGCGACCTCGCGATGCGGCTCGACGGCGGTGACCTCACGCGCGCCGTGCGCCAGGGCCGCCGCCACCTCGAGCGCGCCGCCCGCCTCGAGGACGAGCACACGATCCCGGCGCCCGAGCGCATACGGGATGGCGGCGGGAACCCAGTCGAGCACCTCGGCGCCGCGCGCCCACTGCGTGACAGCCCCGGTGAGCCCCGCATCCACGAACAGCGCGGTCTGCTCCGGGAACGCGCCCCGGTACGCGAGCGACAGCCCGGGCGCGTACCGGAACGCGGGCGCGCGCACCGCCACCACCCATCCCGTCGGCGACGAGACGTCGGCCACCCGTTCGGCGTCCGGGAGCGCCTCGACCTGCGGCAGTCCTTTGTAGGGAAGGACGTCGAGCCGCCACGGCGGCCGCGCCACCGCGACGGCGGCCACCAGTGCCGCGACGGCGCCCACGGCGCGCGCCCGCCACGTTCCGCCGAGCAAGGCCGCGCCCGCGCCGGCGGCGGCGAGCACCGCGGGGACGGCGAGCGCGCGCTCGGGGCCGCTGACGCCCAGGACGGCGAGCCCCGCCGCGGCCCCGATCCCCGACCCCATGAAGCTGGCACCGTAGATCCTCCCCGGATGGCCGGCCTCGAGCGCGATGCCGAGCACGACGGCCAGCGCGCCGCACGCGAACGGGAGCGCGAGCAATACGTACACGGCACCGAGCCTCGGCCACTGCCTCGCGTCCCACGCGAGCTGAGTGGGATCGAGCGGGATCGCGTCCACGGCGGCCGGCACGGCGACCAGGGAAGCGACGGTCAGGAGCGCGGCGACGCGGAACCCGGTCTCGGCGCCAGCTCCCGAGAGGCGCGGCGCCAGCGCCAGCAGCGTGCCGCTCGCGCCGAAGCCGAGCATGGCCACGCCGATTGCCATGTACGCGAAATGGTAGAACTGCTCGATCGCAAAGAGGCGGACCAGCAGGATCTCGAACGCGAGTGTGGCCGCGGAGAGTGCCGCGACGGCCAGGACGCGGGGCACGCGCTAGCGGCGAGGCAAGCGACGCAGGTCCGCCGCTGAAGCGGCGCCCAGGCGCGTGCGGCGGGGCGTGCTGAAGCACGCGGTGGAGTGACGCCCTTCAGCCTCCCACCCCACCACGCCTACCGCTCCCCACCCACCATCGGCACGAACCGCACCGGCAGCAGCGTGCGCGTCGTCACCTCGCCGCCCGCGTCCTTCTCGACCAGGATGAGGTTCTGCACACCGTACACGCTCCCCACCGGGATGATCATCCGCCCGCCGGAACGCAGCTGGTCCACGAGCGCCGGCGGGATGAACCCGGCGGCGGCGGTGACGATCACCGCGTCGAACGGGGCCTGGTCCGGCCAGCCGAAGTGGCCGTCGGCGTGGCGCACGTGCACGCGGTCGGCATAGCCCAGGCGCTGGAGGCGCCGCTCGGCTTCCGCAGCGAGCGGCTCGATGATCTCCATGGTGAAGACCTCCGCGCCCGTCTCCGCGAGCACCGCGGCCTGATAGGCGGACCCCGTCCCGACCTCGAGCACTGTCATTCCGGGGCCTGGTTGGAGGATCTCGGTCATGTAGGCGACGATGTACGGCTGCGAGATCGTCTGGCCGTACCCGATGGGGAGGGGGTGGTCGCGATAGGCTCGGCTGCGCTGCTCGGGGGGAACGAACTCGTGGCGCGGTACCGCGCGCATGGCGGCGAGCGTCGCGGCATCCTCGACGCCCTGGGCCTCGATGAGCTTCACCATCGCTGCGCGCGTGTCCTGCGCGGCGGCGGGATGAGCACCGATGAACGCCACGGCCAGGAGCCATGGGACGCTGCTAGACCATGAGGTGGGAGCCATGCTTGGAAGATGGGCCCTCGGCTCGCGTGCCGCCAAGGCAGGTGCTTCGCGAGGGCTACGGGTCGCCGTCGTCCTCGTTTCGTGGGCAGCGCCCTATCGCGTTGTTCCGGCGCATGTCGTAATGATGAATGTCCACCTCGATACATTCGCCCGGCACGATCCAGTAAAGCGACTCGGATCGCCATATCCCCGGATCCTGGCCGATGTACCGAACCTCCAAGAAGAGATTGACGTCGCTCCGATACGTGAAGACCCCACGGCCCTCCCTGCGCGCTCCCACGAATCCGATGACTCGCCGGCACGTCTCGCCCTCGCAGACCTGGACGATCACGTTGTTGAAGGAGCGATTCCGAACCACCAACTCCGCCGCGAACGTCGTCTCCGGAGCCGGCTCGTTTTCGGTCTTCTCACCGGCTGAAGAGCCACAGGCCATGGCGAGGAAGGTCACCGCGTAGCGCGCGACTCCGCGGCACCGTGCAGCGGAAGGCATGCATCCGAAGATGCCGCTTCGGATTGCCTGTCGCCATGGCCCTGCGGCTGGGCACCGGCCGACCGCGCCGGTGCCCACCTTGCAGCTAGTTGCCCATCCCGACGAAGTTCGCCCTCCAGATCCCGCTCGGATGGCCCGGCCCGGTTAGCTTCGGAGAGATCCCCTCCCTGAAAGAAGGAGCCTCCGATGCCTCTGAGCTTCGCTCGCGACATTCGTCCGCTCTTCCGGGATTCGCCGGACGTCGATGAGATGAAGGACTATGGCCTCGATCTGTCGTCCTACGACGACGTCATGGCCCGTGCGGAGGACATCTACGAGCGGCTGGAAGATGAGAGCATGCCGTGTGACGAGCCCTGGCCGAAGGAGCGGATTGCGCGGTTCAAGCAATGGATGGAGGAGGGCATGGCGCCGTGAGTGCGCTGGAACCCCGCGTGCGTTGGGCGTTCACGGATGTCCTGCGGCACCAGCAACGCGGCAGTGTCCGGCCCACTCACAACTCACGTTGTACGCTGCACGATGTCGCTTCACGGCGCCTCCCGCGCTCGCTCGCCCAGCTCGGCCAGCCGCCGCTCGAGAAACCGCCGTTCGGGCTCCTGCCGCGACAGGCTGAGAGCCCGCTCGTACGCCGTCCGGGCCTCCCCCACGCGCCCCAGCCGGCGCAACAGGTCGGCCCGCGCGGCGTGCGCCGGCTGGTACGCCGCCAGGTCCCCGCGCGCCAAGATGGCGTCGATCAGCGCGAGGCCGGCCGCCGGCCCGTCGCGCATGGCGACGGCCACCGCTTGGTTCAGCTCGATCACCGGTGACGGCTCCGCGCGCGCCAACACGTCGTACAGCCCCACGATCTCCACCCAGTCCGTTTCGGCGACGCTCGGCGCCTGCGAGTGGACCGCCGCGATCGCCGCCTGGAGCGTGTACGGCCCGAACCGGCGTGACGTGAGGGCGTGCTCCACGAGGACCGTGCCCTCATCGATGAGATCGCGGCTCCACACCGAACGGTCTTGATCCTCCAGCAGCACCAGCTCGCCCGTGTCCGACGTTCGCGCCGGCCGCCGAGCCTCGTGCAGCAGCATGAGTGCCAGGAGCCCCTGGGCCTCGGGCTCCGGCAGCAGCTCGACGAGGAGCCGCCCCAGGCGGATCGCCTCGCCCGAGATATCGGGACGGGTGAGCCGCTCGCCCGAGGACGCCGAGTAGCCCTCGTTGAAGACCAGATAGATCACCCGGAGCACCGCCTCGAGCCGGTCCGGCAGATCGGCCCGCGAGGGCACTTCATACGGAATGCGGGCGTCGCGGATCTTGGCTTTGGCACGGACGATCCGTTGGGCCACCGTAGGGGCGGCCACGAGGAAGGCGCGCGCGATCTCCTCGGTGGTGAGGCCGCACACCTCCCGCAGCGTCAGGGCCACCTGCGCGTCCGGCGGCAGCGCCGGATGGCAGCAGGTGAACGTCAGGCGCAGGCGATCGTCCTCGACGTCCTCTTCGTTCCACGCCACGCCATCGGCGCCGGGCAGCTCCGCGGCCAGCGCCGCCGCCGAGGCGTCGAAACGGGTGCGCCGGCGAATGGCGTCGATCCCCTTGAAGCGCCCGGTGGATACGAGCCACGCGCCCGGGTTGTCGGGTACGCCGTCCCGCTGCCACTGCACGACCGCGGCGGCGAAGGCGTCGTGCAGCGCCTCCTCCGCCAGGTCGAAGTCGCCGAGCAGGCGGATCAACGTGGCGAGGACGCGGCGCGACTCGGCGCGGTAGACGGCATCCACCGTCTCGCGGACCTGCTCGTTCACCTCCTCGCTCATCGGCATCGCTCCCGGCGGCGTCTACCTGCGCACTCCTGCAAGTTGACGACACCGGGTGCGGACGCCAAGCCGGGGAGGGCCGGGTCACTCGCTGCGGATCGCCTCCAGCGGGTCGATCCGGCCGGCTCGGCGCGCGGGGAGCCAGCACGCGACAAGGCCGGTGAGGGCCAGCAGGATGGCCATGGCGGCGAAGGTGGGTGGGTCGGTGGTGCTCAGGTCGAACACCAGGCTGCGCAGCACCCGCGAGAGACCGACCGCGCCGGCCGCGCCCAGCGCGAGCGCGAGACCGACAAGAGCCATGCCCTGTCGCACTACCATGCGCGTGACCGTGGTGCGGTCGGCGCCTAACGCCATGCGGATGCCGATCTCCTGGGCCCGCTGCTGCGTGGAGTAGGCCATGACGCCGTAGATGCCGACCGCGGCCAGAAAGAGCGCGAGGAGCGCGAACGCGGCCAGGCTCACGGTGGTGAACCGCGCCCTGGCCAGCGCGTCGGCGAACAGCTCCGCCATCGCCCGCACGTTGTAGACCGGCAGCTCGGGATCGATCTCGCGCACGGCCCCGCGCAGCGCCGGGACGATCCCGGCGGGTTGGCCCACGGTGCGGATCACCAGCGTCATCTGATTGAACGGGCGCGCTTGGCGGTGCTCCCAATACAGCATGGGGCGCAGCTCCGCATCGGGCCCGGTGTGGCGCACGTCGCCCACCACGCCGATCACCTCCGCCACCAGGGTGTCGCCCCACGGCATCGCGATGCGCTTCCCCACGGCGGACTCGCCCCGCCACAGCTGTTCCGCGCCCGCCTGGTTGATCACCACACGTAGCGGCGCGTCCCGCCGGTCGGACTCGTCGAAGTAGCGGCCCGCCAGGAGCGGGATGCCGAGCGTGCGGTGCAAGTCGCGGTGCACCCAGCGGATGTCCGCGACGGGGTGCTGGCCGGCGGCCGGCACGGGGCGGTCGGTGGGCCAGAAACTCGTGGCCGAACCGAGCCCGGCGAGCGGCGCGAACACGATGGCGCTGGCCGCGCGCACGCCCGGGACGGCCGCCACCCGCTCCACCAGCTGCTCGAAGAAGCGGGCCTGGGCCTCTTCGCCCTCGTAGCGGCTGCCGGGCAGCTGGACCTCCGCCGTGAGGAGCCGCGAGACATCGAAGCCCACGCCGACGCTCAACCGGTTCACCAGGCTGCGGGTCAGCAGCCCCGCGCCGATCAGGAGGACCAGCGAGAGCGCGACCTGCGCCACCACCAGCGCACCGCGGACGCGCCGCGCGCCGCGCCGGCCCGCGGTGCCGCGCTCCTTGAGCCACGCGGCGACGTCCGCCCCCGCCACGTGGAGCGCAGGGGCGAGGCCGAACAGGAGCGCCGTGGCGAGGGTGGCCAGGAGCGCGAAGCCGGCGACGCTTGGGTCGATCCCGACCGTATCGAGCCGCGGGATGTTTGGCCCCGCGGCCATCAGCCAGCGCACGCCTCCGTACGCCGCCGCGAGCCCGGCCGCGCCGCCGGCGATCGACAGGATCAGGCTCTCGAGCAGGAGCTGGCGCAGCAGCCGCGCATAGTTGGCGCCCATGGCCGACCGCACCGCCATCTCCTGCTGGCGTTCGCTGGCTCGGGTCATGAGCAGGTTGGCGACGTTGGCGCACGCAATCAGCAGCACGAAGCTCACGGCGCCGAACACGATGAGGATGGTCGTTCGGGCGTCGCCGACCAGATCGCCCTTGAGCGGCACCACGTTGATGCCCCACGAGGCCTGCCGGTTGGGAAACGCCCGCGCGAGCCGCGCGGCGAGGGCGAGCGCCTCCTCACGCGCGCCCTCGAAGGTCGCACCCCCGGCGAGGCGGCCGAGGACCTGGAGGTAGCGCCCGCTCGCCTCCCGGTCGTCCGCTTCGAACTGTGGCGGGATCCACGCGTCGCGCGACCCGATGCCGCCGAACGCGGCCTCCGGCCGGAAATCGAAGCGGGCGGGCAGCACGCCGATCACCGTCCGCATCGCCCCCGCGAGCGTGATCGTTCGGCCGACCACCGCCCGGTCCCCTCCGAACCGGCGTTGCCAGTAGCCCTCGGACAGCACGACGACCGGCGCCGCACCGTCGGTGTCGTCTGCCTCGCTGTACAGGCGGCCGACGACGGGGTGGGCGCCTACGATGTCGAAGTACGCGGCGGATGCCGAGATGACGCCTACCCGCTCGGGCTCGCCTTCACCCAGCATCGTCGAGCTGAATTCGACGAGCGCGGCGAGCGCGTCGAACGCCTCCAGCTCCTCACGCCACGTGAGGAAGTTGGCGGGCGACGCGACGTTGCGGTCCCGGTCGCGCTCGACGTTGTGCTCCCACACGACGGCTAACCTGTCTGCGTTGGCGTACGGCAGCGGCTCGATGAGCACCGCATCCACCACCGCAAACACCAACGTCGTGGTCGCGATGCCCAGCGCCACCGTGCATACGATCGCGGCGGAAAACGCGGGGCGGCGGCGCAGAAACCGGACGGCCTGACGGAGTTCGGTGCGCATGGGCTCTCCGGGATCGGAGGACGAGACGGGGCGACGGATGGGACCCGACGCGCGGCGGGCCCGGCGATGCTCCCATTGGACACGCACCGCGATGCGGAAGGCTTCGCTCAGGTACCAGCAATCGGCGCGGAAAGTGGACCACCGTGCTCTCGCGGTGCGGTAGTCCTCGCGCAGATCGCCCAGGATGAACGGGTTGGAGGGGACGGACCGGAGCAGGACGGCCAAGAGCCGCTCGAGCAGCGCGGGCGGGTGGGATCGCACGTCACGCCTCGCGCAGCAGCCGGTCGAGCCCGTGCGCCAGCGAGCGCACGGCCTGGTACGAGCGGCGCAGCGCCGCCACCCCGGGCGCGGTCACGCGAAAGCGCCGGCGCGGGATGCCGCCCCGCGCCGGCGTGGCGTCTTCGACCTCCCAGTCCAGAAAGCGCTTTGCCACCAGCCGGTCGAGCGTGGCGTACAGCGCCCCACGCGTGACCGGCCGCCGGGTCGCCCGTTCGATGCGGCCGCGGATCTTCGCGGCGTACGCGTCCGCATCGAGCTGCAGGACCGCGAGAAGGACGAGCTGCTCGAAATCGCCGAGGGCGCTCATGTTCGGTGCCTACTTTATAGGCATCGATCCCGCTTGGCAAGGCCGTCGAGCGGGTCCTACCGCCTGCGGGCCGCCCGGGCCTCGTTCTCCGCCACGCGCGCCTTTACCAACTTCTTCACGAGGGCGGGCGGCAACGGCGCGTCCGGCGTGAACCGGATGGTGCCCTTGGACGTGTGATGGCCCTTCAGGTCGCTCTTGTGCGCCGCCATCACGGCGGGGCTCATCACGAAAAAGCTGCAATGCTCCTTGAACCCCGCGAAGGCCACGAGCCCTCCGTGGTGCCGGAACGTCGGGATGCGGTAGCTGATGACCTCAGTGGCCTCCGGCACGGCGGCCTGGATGATCCCGCGTAGCGTCTCCAGCGCGGCGCGCTGTCGGGCGGGGATCTTCGCGAGATAGGCGTCGACGTCGTTCATCGCCGCCGCCGTGCGGTGGCGGTCATCCCCCCGCCATGGCCCCGACGACGAGAAACGGCTCGGCCCCCGCCGCGACGGACTCGGGCAGCGCGGTGTCGGGCGATTCGTGCGAGAAGTCGCGCTCGCAGGCGAAGAACCGGAGGAACGCCCGGCGCTCGTGCGTGACGTGATCCCGGATGGTGCCGCGCAGCACCGGGTAGCTGGCCTCGAGCGCGTCGAGCACCGAGCGCAGCGTCGCCGGCCCCCGCACGTCGATCTGCACTTCGCCGGCGACATGCGCGAGCGCCCGCAGATGATGCGGGAGCACGACCCGGATCATGGCAGCGTCTGGACCTCGACGGACAGCACGGGCGGAAGGTCGCGGACGATGGGCGCCCAGCTGTCACCGGCGTCGGCCGACCCGTACACCTGCCCGCCGGTGGTCCCGAAGTACACGCCGCACGGGTCGAGCGCATCCGCGGACATCGCGTCGCGCAGCACGTTGACATAGCAGTCGCGCTGCGGGAGCCCCTTCGTGAGCGCCTGCCACTCGTTCCCGCCGGTCCGGCTGCGGTACACGCGGAGCTTCCCCTCGGGCGGGTAATGCTCGGAGTCGCTCTTGATGGGCACGACGTAGACGGTATCCGGCTCGTGCGCGTGCACCTGTATCGGGAAGCCGAAGTCGCTCGGCAGGTTGCCGCTGACTTCGTGCCACGACTCGCCGCCGTCGTCGCTGCGCATGACGTCCCAGTGCTTCTGCATGAACAGCACGTTCGGGCGCGACGGATGCATCGCGATACGGTGCACGCAATGGCCCACCTCGGCGTCTGGGTCGGGGATGCCCTGTGACTCGAGTCCGCGGTTGATGGGCCGCCACGTCGTGCCGGCGTCGTCGCTCCGGAACGCCCCCGCGGCCGAGATCGCGATGAAGAGGCGGCCGGGATCGGCGGGATCCAGCACGATCGTGTGCAGGCACATCCCACCGGCGCCCGGTTGCCACTTGGGCCCGGAGGCGTGGCCGCGCAGCGCGGGGAGCTCCTGCCACGTCCTGCCGCCGTCCGCCGTCCGGAACAGCGCGGCATCCTCAACCCCGGCATAGACCAGGTCGGGATCGGTCAGAGACGGTTCCAAGTGCCAGACTCGCTTGAACTCCCACGGGTGTTGGGTACCGTCGTACCACTGGTGCGTGGTGAGCGGCCGGCCGGTCTCGGGAGACGTGTCGTACGTGAACTTGTTGCTCTCACCCATCGGCATGCCGTCCGGCGTCTTGGTCGGTTCGCCGGGAGCCGTACCGGGTTGGTGCCATGTGTTGCCGCCGTCGTCCGAGCGTTGAATGACCTGCCCGAACCAGCCGCTTGTCTGCGACGCGTATACTCGATTCGGGTCGGCCGGGGATCCCTTGAGGTGGTACAATTCCCATCCCGCGAAGTGGGGGCCGCTCACGTCCCACCGCGCGCGCTTGCCGTCCGACGTCAGGACGAAAGCACCCTTGCGCGTGCCGACCAATACCCGAACCCGGCTCATTCGTCGCTCCTTGCTCGAGAGTGTCGAAAGTTAGGATTAGGCGTCCACCAGGACCTGGAAACCGCCGTACACCATGCGCTTGGAGTCAAACGGCATCGCCCGCGGGTCCATCATCTTTTCGAGGCGCGGATCCTTCATGACCTTGGCGTTGACGCGATCGCGATGCGCCCGCGACTTGAAGCCGATCCACGAGAACACCACCGTCTCGCCGGGCTTGAGCTTGATCCGCCGGGAGAACGGGACCACCCCCTTCGGATTGAGGTCCTCGCCGACGCACTCCCGGAACTCGGTGGCGCCGTGTTCCCGCCAGATCTTGCCCGCCTTCCGCGCCATGCGTCGGTACACCTCGAGTTGCTTCTTCGGAACGGGCAACACGAACCCATCGACGTATTTCACAGCAGCCTCCTCACCGTTCTTGTGCGTCTTGCGACGATCGGACCGTCTCGCGAATGGGCCGGATCGGCCGCACCTCGACACTGCCTACCCGGGCCGGCGGGATGTTCGCGGCCACCTGGATGGCTTCGTTCAGGTCGCGCGCCTCGATCATGTAGAAGCCGGCCAGTTGTTCCTTGGTCTCGGCAAACGGGCCATCGGTGATCGATACTTTACCACTCCGGACGCGCACGGTCGTGGCGGTTTCCACCGGCTGGAGCGCCTCCGAGGCGATACAGCGGCCGCTCGCGCGAAGTCCCACATCGTACGCTACGCACTCGGCGTCCGGCACTGCCTCGAGGTCTTGCTCCCGGGCGTAGACGAGACACAGGTATTTCATCGGTGCGCCCCTCTCGCCGTCTCATGCCCCCTGAGCGTCGTCGTCATCCTGCATCCTCGTGGAGTTGTTGGCGTTACCTCGGACCCCACCCGGGCCGGCGCGCCCAGGCCAACGCCGCATCACGCCCGACACCCCCTGGTCGTCCGGCGGAGCCCGGAATCGACAGGCCGCCGGGAACGGTGGACGGGCCCCCGGGAAGGGCCATCACCCCGCCCCGGTTTTGGTGCCGGGCGGCGTCCTGGGATGATAACGCCGCGCCCGAGCGGAACGACACGGTGTACGGCGGGACTGCGCGCGGGGCCGCGGCGCAAGATTCGGGTGGCTTCCCACGGGCGGTTCCGCCATAGTGCATCCGGCCACCACAGGGGCATCGCATGAACGACGCCGACACCCTCCGCGGCGACCGCCGGGTGACGTCCACGATCAGGTTCCTGGAAGCACGGAGAGCCATGACCGACGGCCCGCAGGCGCTCAAAGACTACCACCGCGTCGAGGCGGTCATCCGGTATCTCGAGGCGCACGCCGCCGAGCAGCCGTCGCTGCACGACGCGGCCGCGGCTGTGGGTCTCAGCGAGTTCTACCTCCAGCGGCTGTTCCGTCGGTGGGCGGGTGTGAGTCCCAAGCGTTTTCTCCAGTTCCTCACCGTGCAGCACGCCAAGTGGGCACTGCGGGAAGGCCTGTCCGTGCTGGCGACCGCGTACGAAGCGGGGCTCTCCGGCCCCGGGCGCCTGCACGACCTGTTCGTGTCGGTCGACGCCGTGACACCGGGCGAGTTCAAGGCGGCCGGCCGCGACCTCGACATCCGCTACGGGTTTGCCGCGAGCCCGTTCGGGGAATGCCTGATCGCGGCCACCGACCGCGGCATCTGCGGCCTGGCGTTCGTGGTCGGCGACGACCGGACGGCCCCGATGGAGCAGATTGCACGGGCGTGGCCCGACGCGCGCCGGCGCGAGGACCCGGCGACGGCGACCGGCTATGCGGAACGGATCTTCTCGCCGGCCGGGAGCGGCGCGCCGGGCGTCACCCTCCTCCTCAAGGGAACCAACTTCCAGCTCAAGGTGTGGCAGGCGCTGCTGCAGATCCCGGCGAGCGCTGCGACCTCCTACGGCGCGCTCGCGGAGGCGATCGACCAACCGACCGCCGCGCGCGCCGTGGGCAGCGCCGTGGGGAAGAACCCCATCGCGTTCCTCATTCCGTGCCATCGAGTGCTGCGCGAATCGGGCGCGTTCGGCGGCTACCGCTGGGGAGTGGCGCGCAAGCAGGCGATGCTCGGCTGGGAGGCGGCGCGGGCGGCGGGGTGACAGGGTGGGGGACGACATCGGCGATCGGCAATCGGCAGTCGGCAGTGGGAGCGCTTCCCCTGGAGAGGACTGGCGCCGCCGAGCCGCCGCCTTACCTTCGGTGCCATGGACCGATCCCGCGACGAGTCCCCCCGGCGGTCTGGCAGCCACTACTTCGAGAACCTCCGGGCGCCGGCCGAGTCGGACACCGTGCTCGTGGTGGAGGACGACCCGGGGCAGCGCGACGCGCTTACCCGCATGTTCGAGCTGGAGGGCCTCAAGGTGGTGGCAGTGGGTAACGGCCTGGAGGGGCTCGAGAAGGTTCGCGCCCACGACTTCCTCGCCATCGTGTGCGACATCCGCATGCCGGAGACCAGCGGGTTCGGGTTCTTCGATCAGCTCGAGGAGAGCTACCCGCACCTGGCCAGCCGGGTGATCTTCGTGTCCGCCTACACGGCCGACCCGGAGATCGAGGACTACATCCGGCGTACCGGCCAGCCGTTCATCGGCAAGCCGTACGACGTTCACGCGTTGATCGCGACGGTGCGAAAGGTGATGGAGAAGGCGGGGTGAACCTCCGGCAATCGGCGGGGGAGGACAGACGGCGGTGAGGGACGTTTACGGCGTGTCGGAACCGTGCGCGACCGCCGACTCCCGACTGCCGGCAGTTAGCTGAAGTACGGATTCTTGCCCGACGCGTGATCCGTGATGTCGCGAATCCCTTTGAGGCCGGGGAGCATGTGCCGCAGCGACGTCTCGATGCCCTGCCGCAGGGTCACGTTGGCCATGCCGCACCCCTGGCACCCTCCCATCATACGGACCACCACCACCCCCTCCTGCACGTCGATCAGCTCCACCTTACCGCCGTGTTGGGCCACCGCGGGGTTGATGCGCTCGCGGAACAGGCGCTCTACGAGTTCGTAGGCGGAGTCGTCGCCGAGAGCCGGATCGGCGGGAGGAGCGAGGGAAGCGGGAGCGTTGCTCGACGCTGTTTCGATCGCGTAGCGAACCTTGGGATCGACGGCGGTCCATTCCTCGCCGCCGTCGTGCACGACGGTCAGTACGTTCCCCGCCGCGGTCACCTTGCGCACTCCCGAAACCGAGAGCACCGCCTGCACTACGGGAGCGGCAATCGCCTCGTCCGGGGAGGCGTACGTCCGCGCCCCGACCGGATGCACCGGCTTGTCCAGCACGAATCGGCGCTGCCGATCGTCCACCGGCTCGGCGGTGATGCGGATATGGGTGTTGGGGGACGTCATGGTATTCGAAAAGTTAGCGGGTTGGGAGGGGAGAAGGGAGAGGGGACGGGGAAGAGACCGCCCAACCCCCACCCCGTCGCGCCGCGTCGGACGACGTGCACCCAGCCTGCTCTCCCCTCTCCCTGCTCCCCTCTCCCTACGGGAGCACCACCGCCGGCACGTTCTGCTCCCGCACGAACGCGTTGAACGCCGGGACGGCCTGGTCTACGATGCGCAACAGCCGGTCGAGCTGCGTCTGGAGCAGACCGGACAGCTCGTCGAACACCTCGTACGATTGCGCGGTCGGCTTGGCGTCGGCGCTCTCCACGACACCGGTGAGCGCGGCGAGCTTGTTGTTCAGCCGGATCGGGAAGTTGAGCGGGTCCTGCGGGCTGCGGTTGCGCACCTGGTAGATCTCCCGTTCCACCGCCGAGAGCGTGTCCGCGAGCGCCTTGGCCCGCGTGCGGATCGCCTCGGCGGATGCGTGCTCGCTGGCGCGCTCCGTGACGCCGTTCAGCTGCTGCTTGATGGCGCGAATCCGCTTCACGGCGTCGTTCGCTTCGCTCACGCGATCCCGGATGCGGATCAGAAACGCGAACTGTTCCTCGAGGTCCTCCAGGGGAGCGTCCACACGCGGGTCGGGCAGCACGCGGAGCGGCCTGGTCGTCGTCCAGTCGCCCACCGTCAGCCGCACTTGGTAGTCGCCCGGAACCGCCGTGGGGCCACTCGTCCGGCCGGCCCACAGGATCATGCCGTCGAACCGCGAGACGCCCGGATAGCGCAGGTCCCACTCGTGCCGGTTGAGCCCCGCCTCCACCTCCAGCGAGTCCTGCCCCGCCTCCGGATGCGTCGAGAACGTGCGAATCTCGGTCCCGTCGGTCTCCAGGTACTCGAGCGTGACCTCCCCCTGGGGCGGCTGGGTGAAGGAGAAGTGCACGACCGCCCCGTCCGGCGGGTTCGACGCCGCCTCCGTGCCGTTCACCGTCGGGCTGCTGGCGAGGAAGCGGTACGCGTCGCGGGGCTGGAACAGGTGGCGTCCCGCAGAGATCGCGGCCTGCTCGAGCTGGTGCAGCGGGGTGAGGTCGTCGATGATCCAGAAGCCGCGGCCGTGCGTCGCCGCTACGAGGTCCTGGCGATGCACCACGAGATCGTGGATCGGTGTGACGGGCAGGTTCAGGCGCAATGACTGCCAACGCCCCCCGTCGTCGAAGGAGACGTAGACGCCGAACTCGCCCCCGGCGTAGAGCAGGCCACGACGGTCGGGATCCTCGCGAACGGCGCGAACGAAATGGTCCGCTGGGATCCCGGCCACGATGCGGCGCCAACTGCGGCCGTAATCGGTCGTCTTATAGATGTACGGCGCAAAGTCGTCGAGCTTGTAGCGCGTGGCGGCCACGTACACCGCGCCGGCGGCGTGGGGCGAGACGTCGATCACCGAGATGAGCGACCACTCGGGCAGACCGCCGGGCGTCACGTCCTGCCACGTCGCGCCGGCGTCCCGGGTCACGTGGATCCGGCCGTCGTCCGAGCCCGCCCAGATCACGTTCGCGTCGTGCGGCGACGGCGCGATCGCGAACACCGTCCCGTAGTACTCGACGCTCGTGTTGTCCTTCGTGATCGGCCCGCCCGACGGGCCCTGCTTGCTCTTGTCGTTCCGCGTGAGGTCGGGCGAGATCGTCTCCCAGCTTTGCCCCTCGTCCGTGCTGCGATGCACGTGCTGCGACCCGACGTACAGCACGTCGGGATCGTGCGGTGAGAGCACGATGGGATACGTCCATTGGAACCGGTAGCGCAGGCTGTCCGCGCCCCAACCCATCGGGTTCTCCGGCCACACCATGATGCTCCGCGCCTGGCCGTTGCGCGTGTCGAACCGGGTGAGTTGGCCGCCATAGCACCCGGCGTAGGAGATCGCCGTCTCGTCCGGGCGGGTCGTGACGAATCCGCTCTCGCAGCCGCCCACCCGGTGGTAGTCGGCGTTCGTGATGCCGCCGCCGTCGGTGCGGCTCGGCACGCAGATGGTGCTGTTGTCCTGCTGGCCGCCGCACACCTTGTAGGGGAAGTCCTCGGTCGGCGTGCCGTGGTACATCTGAGCCGTGGGCTGGTTGGTCTGCCCGGTCCAGCTCTCGCCGCCGTTGAACGACACGTTTGCACCGCCGTCGTTGCCATTCACCATGCGCAGCGCGTTGGCCGGATCGATCCACAGCGCGTGGTTGTCGCCGTGCGGCACGCGAATGGTCTGGCTGAACGTTCGCCCGCCGTCCACCGACTTGTGGAACCGGACGTTCAGCACGTACACCGTCTCCCGATCCTGCGGGTCGGCGTAGATGTGGGTGTAGTACCAGGCCCGCTGGCGCAGCGACCGGTCGCCGTTCGTGCGCTGCCACGTGCGGCCGCCGTCGTCGGACCGGAACACGCCGCCCTCCTCGGCTTCCACGATGGCCCACACGCGGCGCGGGTCGGCGCCGGAGACCGTCACGCCGATCTTGCCGACCGTCCCCTCGGGCAGGCCTTCGTTCCGCGTGATCTCGGTCCAGGTCTCGCCGCCGTCTACGGTCTTGAAGAGCCCGCTCCCCGGCCCGCCGCTCTCGAGCGCCGAGGGCGAGCGCCGCACTTGCCACAGGGCGGCATACATGACGCGGGGATTGGACGGATCGACCGCGAGGTTCACGGCGCCGCTGTTTGCGTCGCGGTAGAGGATCTTCTCCCACGTGGCACCGCCGTCGCGCGAGCGGTAGATCCCCCGCGTGTCGTTGGGCCCGAAGATGTGCCCGATCGCGGCCGCGTACACGAGGTCCGAATTCCGCGGGTCGACGTGGATGTGGGAGATCTGCCCCGCGTCCTCCAGCCCGATCCGCATCCACGTGGCGCCGCCGTCGGTCGATTTCCACATGCCGTTCCCCGGCGACACGTCGCCGCGCGGCGGCTCCTCACCCGTGCCCACGTACACCACGTTCGGATCGCTCGGCGCCACGGCGATCGCCCCGATCGAGCCGGCCATCACGGTGCTGTCGGTCAGCGGCCGCCAGGACAGCCCGGCGTCCTCCGTCTTCCAGACCCCGCCCCCCGTGGCACCCTGGTAGTAGGTGAACCGGTGCTCGGGCCCCGGGATGCCCGCCACCGCCGTCACCCGCCCCCCGCGATACGGCCCGATGAAGCGCCACTCGAGGGCGTGGAACGCGGTGGAGTCGAACTGCTGCGCGGGGATGGGGTCGGCCGCGGCGACGAGCGCCGCTGCGAGGAGCAGCGCGCACGCACCGCGCGGAGTCCGGAATCGGGGCATGGGAGGGCGTGCTCCGGCTCTGGTTGGGGTTGACGGAAGGCGGGATGTTAGCCCGCGCGGCAGGAGGAGGGAAGAAGGGATTGGAGATTGGCGATTGGCGATTGCAGATTTGGGGGCGGGGTTGGCTCCGAGTTCCGATTCGGGCAATCTCCAATCTCCAATCTCCAATCTGCAATCCAAAACTTCCCCGCCCTACTTGCGACCCGCGGCGTTTCGAAACGTGCAGGTCATGACCCCGGACCTCGATGCCTTCGTGCACGTGATCGAGCAAGATCCCATGACGCCGGACCTGCTCTACCTCGGCACGGAGTTCGGGATGTTCGTGTCATTCGACGGCGGGGCACGGTGGAGCCTGTAGCGCCACGGCCTCCCGCGCGCCCCCGTGCGCGCCCTGATCGTCCACCCGCGAGACCATGATATGGTGATCGGCACGCACGGCCGCGCCGCGTACGTGCTGGACGACGTGCGCCCGCTCCGCGCGATCGCCGCCGATCCGGCTATCCTGGATGCCCCGCTGCACCTCTTCGAGGTTCCTTCCACCATCCAGTACCAGGTGAAACAGGTGGGTGGATACCGGTTCCTGGCGGATGCGATGTTCGCCGGGGCGAATCGGGAGTATGGGGCGTTGCTGACGTATGGGATTGGAGGAGCGGGAGAGGCGGGAGGCACGGCGGAAGGGGCAGAGCGGCAGAGCGGTAGAGGCAAGCGTATGGCGAAGATCGAGGTGTTAGATGCGGCCGGGGAGGTGATCCGTACGTTCGAGGGGCCCGCGACGCCGGGGATCAACCGCACGGCGTGGAACCTGCGGCGCGACGGGGTGCGCGGGCCGCGCGATCCGGATGACGAACCGCGGGAGGTCCTCCCGCCGGGCCCCGACGTCCTGCCCGGGGAGTACACGATCCGCGTCACGCTGGAGGGGCGCCGGACCACCGCGACGGTGACCGTGGCCCCCGACCCGCGCTTCGACATCCCGCGCGCGCACCGGGAGCGGAAGTACGCCGTCGAGCTCCAGGCGATGCGCCGGCGCGAGGTGGGCGTCGACGCGGTGAACCGTATCCGCGACACGCGCCAGGCGGTGGACGACGTGCTCGAGCGCATCGAGCATCGGGAAGATGCGCTCGCGGACTCCGCGCGCACCGCCGCCGACTCGTTGAAGCAGCACCTGACCAAGCTGGAGGAGGAGTTCGTCGGGCCGCAGGATCTCCAAGGCATCGTGCGCCGCCCTGACGCCGCGCTCAGCCTGCTCGGATCCGCCGCGAACGCGCTCGGCTCATCCTGGGAGGCCCCCACGGAGACGCAGCTGCTCTATCTCCGCCAGGCCGAGGAGCGCCTGCGCGAGGCGCTGGGGCGGGTGAACGAGTTGTTTGCGGGGGAGGTGGGGATGTTCCGGACGCTAGTAGATCGACTGAGCATCGAGCGGATTCCGAGCTACGCGCCGCTCGAGATGAACTGACCCGATGACGGGTGACCGGTGGCGGCCCCTGCCCCACCACCTCGATCACCGGTAACCGGTCACCGATTCAGCCCGCATCCGAAGCCAGCCGAATCCCCGCAAACTGCCACCGCGCCGACGGCGGGAAGAAATTCCGATAGCTCGCGCGAATGTGCGACCGCGGCGTGGCGCACGAGCCGCCGCGCAGCACCATCTGATTGCACATGAACTTCGCGTTGTATTCGCCGATGGCGCCCTCGGGGGCGCGGTAGCCAGGGTAGCTCGTGTACGGACTCTGGGTCCACTCCCATACGTCCCCGTATATCTGGGCCGGTGCGCCGGCGGCCGGAGACGCCGGGGGGGCCGGGGGGGCCGGGTGCCAGTTTCCGTCCTCCACGAAGTTGCCGTTGATCGGCGCCTCCGCCGCGACGGTCTCCCACTCGGCCTCGGAGGCGAGGCGGGCACCGGCCCACCGCGCGTACGCGTCGGCCTCGTAGAAGCTCACGTGACACACCGGCTCCGCGTCGTCTACCTGCCGGAAGCCCGTGAGTGTCTGCTGCCACCACGCGCCGTCGTGCCGCTCCCAGTAGAGCGGCGCCCGCCATCCCTGCGCCTGCACCGTCGCCCAACCGTCGGAGAGCCATGGCTCCGGCCGCTCGTAGCCGCCGTCCTCCATGAAGGCACGATACTCGCCCACCGTGACGAGCCGTGACGCGAGGCGGAACGGCCGCAGGAACACCTTGTGCCGCGGCGTCTCGTTGTCGTACGCGAAGCCGTCTCCGGCATGCCCGATCTCCACCAGCCCGCCCGAGTGCTCCACCCATCCCGGAAACCCTGCCTGCCGCTCTGCCGCTCTGCCGCTCTGCGGCTCCTGCCGCTCCTGCCGCTCCTGCCGCTCCTGCCGCTCCTGCCGCTCCTGCCGCTCCTGCCGCTCGCGATCCACCGG
>Ga0256864_1000030_pt1 | contig 71916 bp, 66 predicted proteins | sample RVTome_11_FD_187336 | JGI IMG/M metagenome (GOLD analysis project Ga0256864, IMG submission 187336) | Soil microbial communities from uranium-contaminated site in the Upper Colorado River Basin, Wyoming, United States - RVT147D111 HiSeq ... | reverse complement strand
CCTTTCGGCCGCGCGCCCGCCGCCGGGACGGCGCGGGCGGCGCGGCCGCGTCGATCGGCGGCCCATCCCCTGGCTCCTCCCAGAGCGCGGGCGGGACGTCGCGCCCTCCTCCACCCGCGAGCCGCCTGAACGGATGCCAATCGAGCGTGACCAGCGTCAGGGCGGACAGCGCCAGGACGCCCACCAGGACGGCGCCCGCCGTCCCGACAACCGCGGTCACCCCCACCGCGAGCAGCGCGGGGATCACGCCCACCAAGCGTTGGGTGATGAGCCAGTCCGCGTAGTCCGGCGGGAAATGGGAGGTCTCGCGCGCGCCGGTCGCCAGCGCGATGGCGTACGGCGCGAGGAGCACGACGCCGGCGAACAACACTGCCGCCCGGAGCATGTCCAACCGTCGGAGCCGGCCCAGGCCGGCCAGGCCAAGCCCGACGAAGAAGACCGGGATGAGCCCGGCACCGATACCGAGGTACTCCCACAGGAGCCGGCCCACCGCCGTCCCGATCGGGCCGGTCAGGTGCCACGGAAGCAGCGTCAACCCCACGAAGGCACCGGCGACGAGCGCCGCGATCGCGACGAGCTCCTGGCGGCGGCGCGTGTCCATCACGACACGCGCGCCGGCGCGAGCCCGGTGACCCGGCGCTCGGCGTATATGGGGACCAAGGAGTGCGTGTCCATCTCGGTCGCGGCGGCGACGTCCTCCTGATAGCCGAGCTCCGTGAGGTGACGGGCGGCGGCACTAGCCCGCACGGCGCGTTTCCAGCGGTCGCCGTAGCGGCGCACGAGCTGGAGCGCCGCGATCGCCGCGTCGTCGAGCCCCGTCTCCCGGCGGCGGCTGTCCGGGGTGAGGGCCCGCACCATACGGCCCGCGACGTAGGCGTCTTCCAGCGCGAACCGTTTCTCCCGCCCACTACACAGAATAACGATCTCCCCGCCCGCCTCGAAGGCCGCCCGGGCCCGCTCGACCGCCGCCGAGAAGTTCGTGACGGCGGCGACCATCACGGGGCGGCCCCCCTCCGCGGCCACCAACGCCGGGGTGCCGTTAGTGGTAGCCATTACGATAGTCTGACCCGCCACCACGTCCGCGGTCATCTCGCGGGGCGAGTTGCCCAGGTGGAATCCCTCGATGGGCCGGCACCCCCGCTCGCCGGCCAGGAGCACGCCATCGGGCGCCAGCCCCTGGGCCATGCGGATGGCCTCGTCGGGAGACGCGGCCGGCACGATGCCCCGCGCCCCGTGCGCCAGCGCCGCGATCATGGTGGTTGTGGCCCGGAGGACGTCGATGACCAGCACCGGCTTCCCCGCCACGTCGGCCGGCTTGAGGCCGAGCGGCGTGAAGAACACTTCGATGCTCATTCGGCGGGCTTGAACAGCTCCGGGTGACGTTCGAGGAACTTGGTGTCCACGGCGCCCGCTTCGAAGGCGCTGTGGTGAATGACCCGCTGGAGAAAGGGGATAGTGGTCGTGACGCCTTCCACGATGAACGAGTCGAGGGCTTGGCTCATCCGCGCCAGCGCCTCGGCGCGCGTGTTGCCGTGCACGATGACCTTGGCCAGCAGCGAGTCGTAGTAGGGTGGTACGGTGTAACCGGCGTAGATGTGGGTGTCGACGCGGACACCGGGGCCGCCGGGGGGATGGAACGTCGTGATCGTTCCCGGCGACGGTTGGAAGTTGTGGAATGGGTCCTCCGCGTTGACGCGGCACTCCATGGCGTAGCCGCGGAGCCGGTTATTGTGGAGGATGAGCTTCACCGGCTCGCCCGTCGCGACCCGGATCTGTTCCTTCACGAGATCGTAGTTCGTGACCATCTCGGTCACGGGATGCTCCACCTGAATGCGGGTGTTCATCTCCATGAAGTAGAAGCTGCCATCCGGATCGAGCAGGAACTCCACCGTGCCGGCCCCGACGTACCCGATGTGCTCGGCGGCCCGGACGGCGGCATCGCCCATGCGCTCGCGCAGAGCCTGATCGAGGGCGGGGCTGGGAGCTTCCTCGATGAGCTTCTGGTGGCGGCGCTGCACGGAGCAATCGCGCTCGCACAGGTGCGCCACGTTGCCGTGCCGGTCGCCCATCACCTGGATCTCCACGTGGCGCGGCCGCTCGAGGTACTTCTCGACGTAGACGTCGGCGGATCCGAACGCGGCGAGCGCCTCGTTCCGCGCGAGTTGGAACGCCTGCGCGAAGCTCTCCTCGTCGCGCGCCACCCGCATCCCCTTCCCGCCACCGCCCGCCGCCGCCTTGATGATCACCGGGAATCCGATCTTCCCGGCGATGGCCAGCGCACGGTCGCCGTCCTCCACCGCGCCGGGCGATCCGGGTACCACGGGAATGCCCAACTCCTGGGCGAGTTTCCGCGCGCTCGCCTTGTCGCCCATCAGCCGGATCTGCTCGGCCGTGGGCCCGATGAAGGCGATGTTCGACGCTTCACACGTCTCGGCGAATTCGGCGCTCTCCGCCAGAAAACCGTATCCCGGATGGATCGCGTCGGCGCCGGTGATCTCAGCCGCGGCGATGAGTGCGGGGATCTTCAGGTAGGAGAGCCTGGACGGCGGCGGACCGATGCACACGTCGTCGTCGGCGAAGCGGACGTGGAGACATTCGCGGTCGGCCTCGCTGTAGACGGCCACCGTCTGGATGCCCAGTTCCCGACACGCTCGGATGATCCGGAGAGCGATCTCCCCCCGGTTCGCGATGAGCACCTTCTTGAACATGGGTCAGGTGCCGGCCGGGGCCGCCGCGACCTCAGGCACCTCCACCGGTGATCTCTTCGGCGAACGTGCGGTCGGACGCGCTCTCGATCCCACTCACGCGCAGCGCAAACTCGTTGGGGTTGCTCGAGTAGAACAGTGCGCTCTCGTAGCTGATTTTGCCCCGCTGGTACCACTGCATCAGGGACTGGTCGAAGGACTGCATGCCGTACTGCACGGTCCCCTCCCGGATCAGGTCGGGAATGTTGAGGGCCTTCTCCTGATCGCGGACGTTGTCGCGCACCGCGGCCGTGTTGATGAGGACCTCCGCCGCCGGGACGCGTGACCGGCCGTCGGACGTCGGCACCAGGCGCAGCGAGATCACGGCCTCGAGCGCCGTCGCGAGCAGTGACCGCACCGCCTGATGCTCGTGCGGCGGGAAGAACGAGATGACGCGGTTGATCGTCTGCGTGGCGTCCGTCGTGTGCAGCGTCGAGAACACCAGATGCCCCGTGTCCGCGGCCTTGAGCGCGGTATCGAGCGTGATGCGGTCGCGGATCTCGCCGATGAGGATCACGTCCGGGTCCTGCCGCAGCACGTGCCGGAGCGCCGACTCGAAGGACAGCGTGTCAGTTCCCACCTCGCGCTGCGAGATGTTGGCGAGCCCGTCTCGATGGAGAAACTCGATGGGGTCCTCGATCGTGATCACATTGCAGCGCCGGTGCTGGTTGATCTGGTTGATCATGGCCGCCAGCGCGGTCGACTTGCCGGACCCGGTCACACCCGTCACGAGCACGAGCCCCCGCGGCTTCAACGACACGGTCTCCAGCACCTTGGGGAGGTGCAGCTCCGTGATCGTCTTGATCTCGTACGGGACGGCGCGTAACACGAAGGCCAGGGTGCCACGCTGGAGGTAGACGTTCGTGCGGAAGCGACCGATGCCGGGCACTCCGATGGCGAAGTCCGCCTCCTTGTGCTCCGCGAACTCCTTCACTTGCCGCGGCGTCATGAGCTGCTCCGCCAACCCCTTCAGCTCCTCCGGCTTGAGAGGCTGCATGGTGAGCTGCACCAGCTCGCCGGCGATCCGGACCGTGGGCGGGCGGCCCACCTTGAGGTGCAGATCGGAAGCCTCCGCCTGCACCATCTCCGTGATCGCCTGCTTGAAGTGAAAGGGACGTTGCGCGTCAGCCATTGGGATCCACCCTGAACAGCACTTGGCCGTACTCGACGGGTTGCGCGTCCTGCACGGCGATCTCGCGGATCACCCCGGACACTTCGGCGTCAATCGGATTCATGATCTTCATCGCTTCGATGATGCACAGCGTTTGACCAGGCCGGATGTGCGTGGCGGTCGACACGTACGGCTCGGCCCCCGGCTCCGGCGCCGCGTAGAACGTGCCGACCATGGGCGACTTGATCTCGAGGAGTTGCGCCGCCGGCTTCGCTGCCGCCTCTGCCGCTTCTGCCGCACTCGTCCGGGCGGCAGAAGCGGCAGCCGGTTGCCCGGACGCCCCCGCCGTCACCTGATACGTCACCGGCCCCGCATTGTCGAACCCGGCCTTGGAGACCCGGACCGTGGTGCTCCAGAAGTTCTTCCGGACTTCGATCGTCGCGGCGCTCGAGGAGTTCAGCAAGTCGATGAGCTTCTCGACGAATTGGAGGTCGATCATACACGCTCGAGGTACTTGTCTTCACGCCGATCCACGCGAATCGTCTCCCCCTCTTCCACGAACAGGGGAACCTGCACCACCGCCCCGGTCTCGAGCTTCGCCGGCTTGGTACCGCCGCTGGCGGTGTCCCCGCGCAGGCCCGGCTCCGTCTCGACGACGCGTAGCTCCACGAAGAACGGCAGCTCGATCATGATCACCCGGTCGTCATGGACCAGCCCCGAGCATTCCATCCCTTCCTTCAGATACCGGAGCTGGTCGTCCCCCACCACGTCTGCGTCGATCGGGATGTCCTCGTAGGTCTGCATGTCCATGAAATGATACAGGTGTCCGTCATAGTACGAGTATTGCACCGGACGACGCTCGAGGCGCACGTCGTTGACACGCTCGCCCGCGGTCCACGTCTTGTCGATCACCGCACCGGTCCTGATGTTCTTCAGCTTGCTGCGGACGAACGCGCCCCCCTTCCCCGGCTTCACGTGCTGGAAATAGGTGATCTGGAACAACTGCCCGTCCATCTCGAGCACCATGCCGTTACGAAAATCAGCCGTCGTTCCCAAGCCCGTCCGATCCTCCAGGTATCGTGGATATGAGAAGTAAGAAGTAAGAAGGCCGCCCCACCCACCCCGTCGCGTCGGGTTTCGACTCCTTACTCCCTTACGATCCTCACGTCTTACTTCTCACGTCTGACTTCTTACTGCAGTTCACGCAGTTCCGTCCGCCCATCCGAGAGCAGGATCGCCTCCGTCTCGGTGAGGAGGACGTCGTCCTCCAACCGTACGCCACCCCATCCCGGGACGTACACTCCCGGTTCCACCGTCACGACCGCCCCCGCGGGGAGCGGCTCCTCGTTGGTCTGGCTCAGGCGCGGCGCTTCGTGAACCTCAAGGCCCAGTCCGTGGCCAAGGGAGTGCCCGAACGCGTCGCCAAAGCCACGGCGCGCGATCAGCGTACGTGCCACTGCATCCGCTTCGCGCCCCGTCATCCCCGCGCGCACGCCGCGCCGCGCCGCGTCCTGCGCCTCCTGGACCAGCTCGTACACGGTGCGCTGCCGCGGGTCCGCCGCCCCACCCACGACGACCGTCCGGGTGATATCCGCGCAGTATCCATCCAGTTGCGCCCCAAAGTCAAGAAGCAGCCACTCGCCAGGCCGCACTTCGCGTGCGCTCGTCCGGGCGTGCGGCAACGCGCTACGCGCGCCCGACGCGACGATCGTGGGGAACGGATGCCACTCGCTCCCGCGACGGCGCAGCTCGTGCTCCAGATGCGCAGCGACGTCGATCTCGCGCTGCCCAACGCGCACGCACTCCAGCGTCGCGTCGAGCGCCTCGGAGGCCAGCCGCGCGGCCTCGCGGATCGCGGCTACTTCCTCGGGCGCCTTGCGCACACGCAGCCACTCCACCCGATCCGTCACGGGACGGAACCGGATCCGGAGCTCCGCCGTAGCCAGCCGCTCCGCGTCGGCAACGGTCATCGCATGACCCTCGTACCCGAGGGCGTCGATGCCCCCGTACTCCGCCAGTACCTGCCAGAGCCGCTGCCACATGTTGGCCGTCACGATCTCGATCCGGGCCGCGTCGCCGACTTCCTGGTCGGCTTGCGTGCGGTACCGGAAGTCCGAGAGGAACACCGTCTCCTCCGGGAGCACGGCGGCCAGACCGGCGGTCCCGGTGAATCCGGTGAGGTACCGCACGTTGGGGAGGTGTGTCACGACGAGCCCGTCGAGCCCGTCCTCGCGCGCGATCGCAAGCAGCGCCCGGCGCCGTTCCGCCCGGCGGTCAGACGGCATGCGTGCCGAGGTGCGCGACCAGCGCGTCGAGACCGAGCAGGTAGCTCCGCGGACCGAATCCCGCGATCACGCCCACTGCGAGGTCGCCCAGCAACGAGTGCCGGCGCTCCGGCTCGCGTGCGAAGATGTTCGAGAGATGCACTTCGACGAACGGCACCCGCACCGCCAGGAAAGCGTCTCGCACGGCCAGCGAGGTATGCGTGAAAGCCGCGGCGTTGACGAGGGCGCCGTCGGCCTCCTCGCGCAGCGCCTGGACGTGCTCGACGAACGCTCCCTCGTGGTTCGTCTGTCGCCAGGTGAGCTCCACGCCGTGGTGCGACGCCCGCTCGCGGACCATCCGCTCCACGCCGTCCAGCGACTCCGCCCCAGAGGTGCGGCTCGCGGAAACCGAGTAGGTTGAGATTCGGGCCGTTGAGGACGGCGACGCGCACTAGGTCTTCAGGCCCTCGAGCCAGGCGCGGAACTCCGAGTCGCCATCGTCTCCGTCGCGCTTGTCCTCGCCTTCCTGCGGCGTCGCCGGCGGCGCGTGTGGATCGCCGCCGCCGAAGAAGTCCTCGTACGACGCCGCTTGCGGCGAGGGCGGCTGCCGGGGCACGTCACCCGTCGGGCGGCGCGGCGGCGCGGGCTCCTCCCCGAACACCGAGGCCAGCGAGACTTCGTCACCCGCGAGCTGCGCCGGGTTGCCCGACGCATCCCGTTTTGGCGCGGCGTCCTCGTCGGCCCCAAACGCGTCGTCGAACGCCGTCGAGGGAGGCGGCTCGGGCGCGTGAAACGGCTCCGGTGCGGGCGGCGCCACGACGGGCTCCATGAATGCGCTCGGCGGGTAGGCGTCCCCCGCCGTTTCATCGTCCACGCGGTCCAGCGGACCTTCCCGGTCACTCCCGGCGGGCGCCGCTTCCCCGGTCACGATCTCGTGGAACAGCAGGCGCACCGACAGGCCGCCCGTTCGGCGCGCGGCGAACCGGAGATCGCGCGGCTCCCGCGCCACCGCCGGAGTGGGGGCGGCCCTGGCCACCAACTCGGCCAGGCGGCGCTCCAACGCCGCGTCGCCCGGGCGCTGCGTCAGCAGCTCGCGATAGATCTCCGACGCCTCGCCGAACAGCCCCTGGCGCGCATAGACCTCCGCCATCGTCTCCGTCACGACGGGTTCCGGCGCACGCGCGTCGCCGATCTCCTCGTCCGGCTCGGCGGGCGGCTCGGCGTCGAAGTCCTCGGGCATGATCAAGGGCAGATCGCTGGACGGGCGGCCGGCGTACGCGACGTCCGCCTCCTCCTCGCCCGCCGCTGCGTCGTCGCGGGCGGCCTCGGCCTCGACGTTCGGAACCTCGGCGCGCTCCAACCCCGGCAGGTAGTGCGCCGGCGGCTCCAGCGCATCCTCGTGAGTGTGCTTCGCCTCCTCGATGACGTCGGACGTGATCTCATGCGACTGCCGCTCGCCGGCGTCCCACGCCAGCTCCTCGTCGAACGGCCGGACGTCGAGATCGGGCGCGTCGAGGTCCTCCGCGGACACGGGAGCCGCTTCCTCGGTCTCGGCCGTCGCCTCGACGTCGGCGGGCTCCTCCCGCAGCGCGTCGTCTTGCGGCAGCTCCACCGATGCGGGCGTGAACCCCATCGGCGGCGCGATCGGCGCCATCTCGACCGTGGGGCCCTCGTCCTCGTCCTCGGTCCCGACGTGGGCCTCGGCCTCCGATGGAAATACATCGTCCACCAGGGAGAGGTCGTCCACCGGGGATACGTCGTCTACCGGGGACGTTCCGGCGTCCGTCTCGGAGGCCCGCTCCAGCACCAGGTCCCGCACGAGATCCTCCGGGCGCACGGCCTGCGGCAACGTATCGGCGTGGATCGAGCCTTCCAGCTCTTCGGCGGACGGGGCTTCGTCGTCGACGGGCGGCGCAGGCGGTTCCCCGTCGGCCTCATCGCGCGCCGTGGCAGGGGCCGGGAGGTCTCCGAAGCCAAAGGGCTCGTCCACGAGCACGCGCTCGACGTTGCGCGGGCCGGTACCGATTTCCTCCCAGACGGCGGGCGGCGCGTCACCCCCCTCCACCACCTCCTCGCCCACGGGAAACTCGGTTTCCCGGACGATGTCGTCCATCGAGTCGCTCGCGGGGGCGACCGGACCGCCGACGTCGGCCAGGGCGGGCCGCTTGTCGGTGCGCTCGAGGGAATCGGCCCCGCCACGGCGCAGTGCTTTCAGCGCCTCGCGGGCCTCCTCGTTCATCGGATCCACGTCGAGGAGCCGTTCCAGCCAGCGGCACGCCTCGTCCAGATCCGCTTTCCGCTCCGCGATCTCGCTGAGCGACTTCAGCGCGATGATGTTTTCGGCGTCCAGCTCCAGGACGCGCTCGAACGCGGCCACGGCCTCATCATCCGCCAGTTGGTCGAGGAGGCACCGTCCGAGGACGATGTGCCCGCTGGTGTAGTTGGGACGCTTCTCGAGACCGGCCCGCACGATGTCGACCGCCCGCTCGACCTCGCCTGCCTTGCGGTAGGCGTCGGCCAGGGCGGCGAACCACTGCTCGGGTTTCTCCCGATAACGTTGCTCGAGCTTCTCGATCTCGCTCTGATAGGCCATGGACGAGGGGGTTTTTGGCTCAGGGCGCGGGGTCGGGTGTACGCTTCACAGGATCCCCAGGGCAGTCACGAAGTTAGTGCCGGTCCGCGAACACTGTCAACCACGATCGGGCGGCGGCGGGTTGAGTTTCCCCCTTGTGGCGCTTAGACTTAGCCCCTCGCGCACACACCGGAGTATGCTCGGAACATGATGCGGACAATGCGCGGCATCGCGCCGTGGATCATGGTGATCGTGGCCGTCAGCTTCGTCGGCTGGATGGTGTTCGAAGTCGGCATGGACGTCAGCGGCCGGGGCACGGCGGGCGCCAACGACGAGGTGGGACGGGTCAACGGCCGCCGGATCGACCTGCGGTCGTACCTCGTCGCGCTGCAAAATGCTCAGCAGGCGCAACAGAATCAGGGCGGTGCGGGCAGGACGCTGGAGGAGCAGCGCGCCCTGGAGGACGCCGTGTTCGAACAGCTCGTCCAGGAGGCGCTGCTTCGCGCCGAGTACGAGCGGCGCGGTATCACCGTCACCGACGACGAGGTCCGGCAGGCGATGCTGAACGCGCCGCCCGAGGAGATCATCCGGATCCCCGAGTTCCAGACCGAGGGCCAGTTCGACCTCGAGAAGTACCGCCGCTTCCTGCAGACGCAGGCCGACCCCACCTTCCGGCTCGGGCTCGAGGCGCGCTACCGGGACGAGATCCCGCGGCTCAAGCTGCTGGAGCGCCTCACGTCCGACGTCTACGTCTCGGACACGAAGCTGTGGCGCATCTACCGCGACGGGCACGACTCCACGGTCGTGCGTCTCGTGACGCTGGTCCCCCAGGTCATCGGCCGCGACAGCGCCATCGAGGTCCGCGAGGCCGAGATCCAGCGCTATTACCGCGAGCACCCCGACGAGTTCGAGCGGCCCGCCGAGGCGTTCCTCAGCTACATCGTGGTGCCGCGGGTGCCCAACGCCGCGGACACGGCCGCGGCGCTCGAACGCGCATTGGAGCTGCGCGCCGAGATCGAGGGGGGCACCGCGTTCGCCGACGTGGCGGCGCGGGAGTCGGCCGATTCAGTGAGCCGGGAGGAGGGGGGCGACCTCGGTGAAGCATCGCGGGGCGATTTCGTCGACGCCTTCGAGGAGGCCGCCCTGGCGTTGCGACCGGGCGAGCTGTCCGAGCCGGTGCTGTCGCCGTTCGGCTATCACCTCATCCGGCTCGAGGCAAAGTCCGGCGATACGTTCCACGCGCATCACATCCTGATCCCGATCGAGCTGGTCGGTGACCATCTCGAAGCGGTCGAGGCACGGGCCGACTCGCTCGACCTCCTCGTGGCCGAGCAGGACGATCCCACGCTGCTCGACGACGTGGCGGCCGACATGGGCCTGACCGTCACGGAGGGAACGGTTTTCGAGGGCGACGGGCTCCGGGTTGGCCGGCTGTTCCTCACCGATCCCGCGATCTGGGCGTTCGACGCCGAGCCGGGCCAGTCCTCGCCGGTCATCGAGACCGACCAGGCCTACTGGGTGTTCCGTCTGGACAGCCTCCGGGCCGCCGGGATTCCCGCGCTCGACAACGTGCGTTCGCTCGCGACGCAGCGCGCCAGGCTCGCCAAGCAATGGGAGGCCACACGGCAGGTGGCGCAGGAGATCGCCGCCGATGTGGCGGCCGGGACGCCGCTCGGGCAGGCCGCCGAGGCGCGCGGTGTGCGGGCGGTGGAGACCGAGCCGTTCACGCGGAACGTCCCTACCCCGCCCCTGCGGGACGCCCCCGAGGCGCTCGGCGCGGCGTTCGGCACGCCGCTGGACCGCGTCGCCGGTCCGATCGAGTCCGAGAACGCCATCTTCTTCGTCCAACCGCTTCGCCGGTTCGCGGCCGACAGCGCGGGCTTCCTGCCGGCCATCGATTCGCTTCGCATCGAGGCGGTGCAGCGCGCCCGGCAGGCGCGCGTGCAGCAGGTCTTGTCGTCGCTCCGGGATGCGGCCCAGGTAGTGGACCGGCGGCGTGAACTGCAACGGGCGCAGCAGAACGTTCCGGATACGCCTTTCCCGCAGAACCCGCTCGGGTTCTAGCAGCCGGCAGTCGGGCAGCGGCAGTCGTGCACGACTGCCGAACTGCCGACGGCCGGCCGTTTACTCACTCAGCTTCTTGGGCTCACCCTCGCGGCGGTCGGTGTCGGTGGGGGGCGCGTCGAGCCGGCGGGCCGTCGGGACGTCGTCGGTGCCCTCCTCGAGGTCCTGGCGCACGTCCTTGATGCTCTTCTTGAACTCTCGAATGCCCTTCCCCATCGACTGCCCGATCTCGGGAAGCCGCTTGGCGCCGAAGATGAGGAGCACCACCAGCATGATGATGAGGAGCTCCCAGACGCCGAGGTTGAATGGCACGGTGCCTCGCTAGAAAAGAGAACGGGCGAGCAGGTACGCCAGGATGATTCCGACGAGAGCGAGCAGCGAAACCCGCAGTGCGACCGGCCCCAGCGTCAAGCTCAAGATCAACAAATCCAGGTGCACGGGCCCGACCGTGGGGGTCACCGTCCAGGTGAAGAACTCCTTGGCCGGTCCATCCGGCAGGAACTGCGCGAGGAGGGCCGAAAGAAACCCGCCAAGCACGAATCCCAGCCCGAGCACCGTTACGTAAAATAAGGGGCGGCGAGCACCGATGGCCACTGTCAGCTCCGTCGCTCGACGGCGTAGGTGATACATTCCCGGAGCGCGTCCCGCGCGCGGCTCGGCGCCAGGTCGTCGAGCTCGGCCTCCGCCTGCTGCGCGAGGTTTTGGGCCCGCTCCCGGGCCGCGGCGATCCCCCCACGAATCTCGACCGCCCGGATCACGTCCGTGATGAGATCGTCGTCCGGCGTGGGGTCGTCCATGAGACGCTGGACCAGCTGGCGCTCGGCGGCCTGCATGGCCGGCAGCGCGGCGATCAGCGGCAGCGTGATCTTGTGCTCCCGCAGATCGAGCCCCGTCGGTTTCCCGGTGAGCTCCTCCGTGCTCGTGTAATCGAGCAGATCGTCGGCGATCTGGAACGCCTGCCCCAGATACCGCCCGTAGCGCCGCAGGGCGTCCCGGTCGGCCGGGCGCGCCCCGATCCCGCCCACGTCACACGCCCCCGCCATCAGCGAGGCGGTTTTCGCGTCGATCATGCGATGGTAGTCGCTCTCGGCGAACGCGAGCACGTCGTGAGCCTCGATCTCGCGCATCTCGCCCACGGTCATCTCGTTGGTCACCCGGCTGATGACCCGGAGCGGCTCCAGGTCGTCCAGCGCCACGAGCTCCGTGATCGCCCGCGAGTACAGGTAGTCGCCCATGATCACGGCGGTCTGATGGCTGAACAGGGCGTTCACGGTGGGCTGGCCGCGTCGCAGCACCGAATGATCCACGGAGTCGTCGTGGATGAGCGTCGCCAGATGGATCAGCTCCATGACCGCGGCGAGCGTCACGTCTCGCGGCGCCTCCTCACGCGTGGCCTGCGCGGAGAGCAGGAGCAACGTGGGGCGGAACATCTTCCCGCGAATGCGCAGCAAGTGGGTGTTGACGTCACCGATGAGCGGAAAGTCCGCCTTGACGATTCGCACCAGCTCGGCGAACACGGCGTCGAGCTGGCGCCGGACCGGCTGTTGAATCCCGGCGAGGGTGGCGCGGGCGACCGGCGTCCCCACCCTCAGTGCCCCGCCTCGGCGAGCTGGCGCACACGGGTGTTCACGTCGGCGAAGTCGATGTCGACGGCGAAGACACGCTGGTAGTGCTTGAGCGCGTCAGGCTGCTTCCCCTGCTCTTCCTCGCACCGTCCCAGCCAGTACAGGAGGTTGATCTTCTTGTCGTCCCCGCCGGGCTCGGATTCCAGCGCCCGCTTCAGGACGGTCCCGGCCACCGAGAACTGTCCCTTCTCGAAGAAACACACCCCGAGCGCCTCCGCCGTCCTCAAGCGTCCGTCCACCGCCCGCAGGGCCTTCTGGAACTCCGCGATCGCCTCGTCAAGGAGCCCCATCTCCTTGAAGGCGATGCCGAGATCGTAGTGGGCCTGCGCGTCGTCGTCTTCCAGATTCTGCTCGATGCCCCGCTTGAAAAGCGAGAGCATACGCTCGAAATCCCGCTGCTCGTCGCCCGTCGGCTCCTCTTCCTCGATGCGCATGCGCGTGTCCTTCACATGCGACTCCCCCATCACCAGCGAGCCGAGGTCGACGAAATCCGTCACCCCGCCGTCCGCCACCGGCTCTCGTGCCGAGGGCGTCGCCCGCGCGACCGGCGCCTCGGGCACCTCCTCCGGCTCGGGCTCGAGCGCGGTCAGGCTCGTGGCGGCGACCTCGTTCCCGCGGTCGTGCTCGAGCACGCGATGGTACACGAGGCGACCTCTGTCGACCTCCCCGGAGCGCACCAGGGCCCCCGCCAACCCCAGATACGCGTCGACCAGCCGGCCCTTGTCGCCGCGGCGGTACGCGGCTTCCACCCGCTTCTGGTGGTGTCGCGCGCTGTTGGGCTCGATCCGTAACAACTCCTCGACCAAGCGCTCCGACTGACCCCAGTCCTGCCGCGCCTCGTAGGCGGTGAGGGCGATGTCCAACTCCTCGAGACCCCGCTCGCGCTGCCCGTCGCCGATGAGCGCCTCCCCCAGCTCCCGATGCAGCTCCGGATCGTCCGGATCGTCCGCCACCCGCTCCTCGAGCTCCTCGACCGTGGGCGGACCGGCCGGCGCGGCAGGGACCGGGGCCGCGGCCGTGGGCTCGTCCTCCACCAGATCCTCCACGACGCCCGTCACCACGTCCACGTCGTCGAAGCCCTCGAGATCCAGCTCCGGGACCTCCACCCCACCACCGCTGTCCAGATCGACCTCGAGCGTGTCCAGGCCCTCGATGGCTTCCACCGGCTCCTCCGTCAAGGCGACATCGTCGGGGTCGGGGACCTCGATCATCGGCAACGGCGCGTCGTCGATCGTGCTGTCGTCGTCCGGCAGCTCGAGCATCGGGACGTCGTCCCCGGGCTCTGTTTCGGCCTCGGCGCCGGCGAACTCGCCGAGCAGTCCAGATTCCGGCTCCTCCTCCACGAGGGATGTGGGCTCGAATTCCAGCGGCGGGACGTCCGTCGCGGCATCGTCCTCCCACGCGTCCTCCAGCCCGTCGACCGCGTCGACATGCCCGGCACCGGGCGAGAAATCGATGGTGGTCCGCTCGATCCGCAGCTCTTGGTCGGCAGGATCGGGCTCGGCCGGGGCAACGGGCGCCTCCGGCTTCCCCGCGGCCGCCGCCTCCCCCAGATCGAGGAACACCAGATCGCTGGTCTTGCCCTGCTTGGATTGGGTGGGCACCAGCACGGAGTCGTCGACAACGTAATCCGGGTCGATGGCGCGGATCTTCTCGAGCGTGGCGCGCGACCTTCGGGTGTCCCCGCCGCCCTGGGCCTGCAGTTCGGCGTAGAGCTTGTCGAGCTGCTCCCGCGCCTCGTCGGTGCGGGCCGCGGCCTTGAGCTGCTCGGCGAGGAGCAAGCGAATCTCCTCGTTGGCCGGCGACAGGTCGGCGAATTCCTTGAGCGCCTGGAACGCTTCCTCGAGCCGGCCGGCCCGCTGCATGCGCTCCGCGTATTCGAGGAGGTTCTGCTTGGCCTCGGCCACGAACCCCCGCTCCACCATCAGCTGCGCCAGCTTCAAGTAGATCTGGGTACGGCCGGGGGAGTTTCGCAGGATCTTGTTGCAGAGCGCGATGGCGTTGTTCGCGAGTCCCGAATCGGAGTACAGATTGACGGCGCGCTCGTACATTTCCACCGCGTCGTGGACCGCCCCCGCCTTGAGGTGGAGATCCCCGACCTTGTTGAACAGCGAGAGCTCCTGTGCGAGCTCCGGTGTCCCGTCGAGCTCGTTCAGGATCTTGACGTAGAGCTCGATGGCCTTCTCGTGCTGCCCCTTGAGCTCGAACTTCCTGGCCTTGTCCTTCGCCTTTTCGACGTTCAGCGTAAACCTCGACAGGGTTGGGAGCGCAAAGCAACTCCATCAAACTAAATAAATTACGGCTCCCCCGGGGGTGTGACAAGCCGAGCCCGCCACCCAGACGCGCGAGACGAGATTGACCCCGTACCAATACGGCAGTTCCCGCCAGTCCCGGATCGCCGCCACACAGAGGTCGGCGCGGAAGCCCGGGGCGATCTGCCCGCGGGTGCCCGCCTCGCCCACCGCCGCGGCGCCGTTGACCGTGCAGGCGATCACGGTCTCCGCAGGCAGCATGCCCAGCTGCGAGACGCCCATCGTCATCATCAAGGGCAGGCTCAGACCCGGCGAGCTCCCGGGGTTGAAGTCGGTGGCCAGCGCCACCGCGGCCCCGGCGTCGATCAGGCGGCGCGCGGGTGCCTGCTGGCGGCGTCCCAAGAAGAGCATAGTCCCCGGGAGCAGGACCGCCACCGTGGCATCGGCCTGCGCCAGTGCAGCGACTCCCCGGTCAGACACGGCGGCCAGATGGTCCGCACTCGCCGCGCCGAGGGCCACGGCCAACTCCGCCCCACCGGATCCGTCCAGCTCGTCGGCGTGGAGTTTGGGGGTGAGCCCGTGCCGCTTCCCCGCCTCGAGGACCCGCCGCGACTGCTCCACGGTGAACACGCCAGGCTCGCAGAACACGTCGCAGAACCGGGCCGCGGCGCGCGCCGCCACGGCGGGGAGCATCTCGTCGATCACCAAATCGACGTACGCGTCCGGCCGGTCCCGGTACTCGGGCGGCACCTCGTGCGCACCGAGAAACGTTGGAATCACGTCCGGCGCTCCGCCGGCCAGCGCGCCCATGACGTCCAGCGATTTCAGCTCGTGGGCCAGGGCCAGGCCGTATCCCGACTTGACCTCGACGGTCGTGGTGCCGTGGGACAGCAAGGTGCGGAGGCGCCGGCGCGTGAGATCCTCCAGCTCCTCCCGCTCGCGCCGGCGGAGGTCGGCGATCGACGACAGAATGCCGCCGCCCGACGCGGCGATCGCCTTGTAGTCCTCGCCACGCGCCCGGCGTTCGTGGTCCGCCAGCCGGGCCGCCCCGAACACCGCGTGGGTGTGGCTGTCCACGAACCCCGGGAACAACACCCCGTCCACCGGCTCGACGGTCGCCCTGCCCGCGGCGCGGCGGAGGTCCGGCTCGCGGCCGACCGCCGCGATGCGGCCGTCGTCCCCGAGCAGCACGGCGCCCTGCTCGATCACGTCGAGATGCGCCATCTCGGCGCCGCGCCGTGCCCGGGCGGGACCGCGACACGTCACGACCTGCGACGCTCCGACGAGGAGCGTGCTCAGGTACCCACCTCCTGCATGGGGAGGGCGATGCCATGCCGCCGCGCCGTCTCGACCGCCTCCCGGTACCCCGCGTCCGCGTGCCGCGCCACGCCGATGCCGGGATCATTGGTGAGCACCCGCTCCAGCCGGCGCGCGGCGGCGGGCGTCCCATCGGCGACGATCACCTGCCCCGCGTGGAGGCTGTTGCCGATGCCCACGCCGCCGCCGTGGTGAAACGACACCCACGACGCGCCCGACGCGGTGGTGAGCAGCGCGTTCAGGATCGGCCAGTCGGCGATCGCGTCCGAGCCGTCGCGCATGCCCTCGGTCTCCCGGAACGGCGAGGCCACCGACCCCGTGTCGAGATGGTCCCGGCCGATCACGATGGGTGCCGAGAGGTCGCCGCGCCGCACGAGATCGTTCAACGCCACCCCGAACCGCGCCCGCTCCCCCATCCCGAGCCAGCAGATCCGCGCCGGGAGGCCCTGGAACGCGACACGCTCCCGCGCCAGGCGGATCCACCGCGTCAAGTGCTCGTTGTCGGGGAAGAGCTCCAGGACCAGGTCGTCGGTGCGATGGAGGTCCTTGGGGTCGCCGGACAGGGCGACCCACCGGAACGGCCCCTTGCCCTCGCAGAACAGGGGCCGCACGTAGGCCGGGACGAAGCCCGGAATGTCGAACGCGTCGGTTACGCCCGCGTCGCTCGCCTCGGTGCGGATGTTGTTGCCGTAGTCGAACGTCACCGCGCCGGCGCGCTGGAGGGCGAGCATCGCGCGCACGTGCTCGGCGATCGAGGCGCGGGCGCGCCGGAGATACTCCGCTGCATCCGATGCCCGCAGCGCCGCAGCGGCGTCGAGCGCGAGCCCGGCCGGCACGTAGCCGTTCAGCGGATCATGCGCCGACGTCTGGTCGGTGAGGACGTCCGGCACCCAGCCGCGGCGGGCCATCTCGGGCAGCACGTCGGCGCAGTTGCCGAGCAGCCCGATCGAGAGCGCCTCGCCCCGCTCCCGCGCGGCCGAGACCCGGCGCCACGCTTCCTCGAGGGAGTCCGTGGACTCGTCGAGGTAGCGCGTCTCGAGTCGCCGCCGGATCCGGTGGGGATCGACCTCGATGGCCAGCATCGCGGCCCCCTGCATCGTCGCCGCCAGCGGCTGGGCGCCTCCCATCCCCCCCAATCCCCCGGTCACGACGATGCGGCCGGCCAACGATCCGTCGAAGTGCGCGGCTCCCACTGCGCCGAACGTCTCGTAAGTCCCCTGGAGGATCCCTTGCGTTCCGATGTAGATCCAGCTCCCGGCGGTCATCTGGCCGTACATCGTGAGGCCCGCCCGCTCCAACTCGCGGAACACGTCCCATGTGGCCCAGCGGCCCACGAGATTCGCGTTCGCGATCAGCACCCGCGGGGCGTCTTCGTGGGTGCGGAACACGCCGACGGGCTTGCCGGACTGCACGAGGAGCGTCTCGTCGTTGTCGAGGCGGCGGAGGCTGGCACAGATGGCGTCGTACGCTCGCCAACTCCGGGCGGCCCGCCCCGTGCCCCCGTACACCACGAGATCGTCCGGCCGCTCGGCCACCTCGGGGTCGAGGTTGTTCATCAGCATGCGCAGCGCCGCCTCCTGGATCCAGCCGCGGCAGCTGATGGCCGCCCCGCGGGGCGCACGCACGACCCGCGCAGTCATATCAGCGCCTCCCGGGCCGCGAGGGCGGCGAGCCGCTCCAAGTCGGGCGTGAGGGGGCGATCTTCGACGAGCGCGGGCACGGCGTCCCGGATCCGGCGGTACAGCCGCTGCACGCCGGCTCCGGGCCCGAGCGGCTTGCGGAACTCGAGCCCCTGCGCGGCGCACAGCAGCTCCGCCGCCACCGCGCGTTGCGCGTTGGCGAGGATCCGGCGCGCCTTGAAGGCCGCAGCCATCCCCATGGGCACCACGTCCTCCTGGTTCGCGTCCGTGGGAATGGACTGCACGCTGGCCGGCGTGCACAGCGTGCGGGACTCGGCCACGAGCGCCGCGGCGGCGACCTGCACCATCATGAGACCCGACTGGAGCCCGGCCTTCGGCGTGAGAAAGGGCGGCAGGCCCTGGGAGAGGTCCGGATTCACCAGGCGCTCGATGCGCCGCTCCGACAGACCGGCCAACGTGGTGAGCGCGATGGCAAGCACGTCGAGCGCCAGCGCCACGGGCTGGCCGTGGAAGTTACCGCCCGAAACGATCTCCTCACCGAACACGAGGGGATTGTCCGTGGCCGCGTTCAGCTCCACCTCCACCGTGCGCGCGGCGAACTCCACGGCGTCGCCGACGGCGCCGAGGATCTGAGGCGTGCACCGGAGGCTATACGCATCCTGCACGCGCGGATCGTTGGTGCGATGCGACTCACGAATCTCGCTCCCGGCCAGCAGGTCGGTCAGCAGCCGCGCGGACGCCACCTGCCCGCGGTGCGGCCGCGCCGCGTGCAGCCGCGCGTCGAACGGCGCGGGCGTTCCCAGGAGCGCCTCCAGGCTCATCGCCGCCGCGCCGTGCGCCGTGCGCCACAGGTTGCGCGCGTCATACACCAGCAGCGCCAGCACGGCCGACTGCGCCTGCGTCCCGTTGATGAAGGCCAGGCCTTCCTTGGCCTGAAAGACGACTGGTTCTATCCCGGCGGCATCGAGCGCTTCCTGCGCCGACACCCTCCGGTCGACGGTAACCTCCCCCTCCCCCATCAGCGCGAGCGCGACATGGGACAGCGGCGCGAGATCCCCGCTCGCCCCCACGCTTCCCTGCTCGGGCACGATGGGGTGGATGCCGGCGTTGACGAGAGCCGCGATCCGCTGCGCGAGAACCGAGCGGACACCCGACGTCGGCTTCAGGAGCACGTTGGCACGGAGCACCATGATCCCACGCACGACGTCCACGGGCAGCGGGAGCCCCAGACCCGCGGCGTGACTGAGGATCAGGTTACGCTGCAACTCGGCCGCGGATTCGGGCGCGATGCGGACGGTAGCCAACCGCCCGAACCCGGTGGTGACGCCGTAGATCGCCGCCCCACCGTCGATGAGTCGCTGGACCACCGCGCGCGACCGGTCGGCCCGGTCCGCGGACGCCGGATCCACCGCGAGCCGGGCGCCCCCGCGCGCCACCGCCACGACGTCGTCGATGGTGAGGGAGTCCCCCGTGAGCGTGACGGTCGTTGCCATGGGGGGAGCAATGTAAGCCCGGGGAGGGCCGGTAAGAAGTGAGAACGGCATTGAGAAGTGAGAAGTGAGGAGTGAGGAGTAAGGAGGCGGCACGACGGAGCCTGAGCGCACCGGTAGAGCGGGTGGTGCTCCCGGAGCGCGCCAAGGGGCGGCGTGGTTCGGCGGGCCCGGCGCTCGCGACCGGCGGGTCACGCCCCGGTGGCTCGAGCCGAGGCCGACGAGTCCATGCCGCCCCGCAGCGCGCGGCGGGAGTCCCACCCGCTCTGCCGCGGCTGGTCGCGTCCCGTCGCCAATGACTTCACACGCTCTCACTTCCTACTGCAGTTCACCGCCGTTTGACGACAATCCCTCCCTCCCAGGTCTTGACCCCGCCGCCGACCGACAACTCGGGGTTGCCGGGATCGGTCTGGTAGCTCCAATCGAAGATCAGGATGTCGTCGCCGACGTGGGTGACGCGGAGCCCGCCGAAGCGCGCGAAGCCGTCGCCGCCGTCCATCTGAAACACGTACCCGAAGCCCGGCACCGCCTCGATCGCGGCGACGCCGTATCCCGCTTCCGGCGCGATGTCGATATCGGTCAGGTCCTCGATCGGATCGGGGCTGGCCAGGGCGATCTCGGTGCCGGTCCGTACGGGCACGAGGAACAAGTCACCATTGGCGTCACGGTCCACGAAGAAATCGACGTCCGCGCTGCTACCGCTGGCCACGATCCCCAGCTCGAGCGGCTGCGCGACCCCGTCGTTGTTGGCGTCTTGGAAGAATCGGAAACCACTGCGGGTTTGATCCGCCTGGAAGGCGAACATCAGCACGTTGCGCGCGTCGGGGCGCGGCGTGTCCGCGATGACGTCCGACCAATCGCTCTCCCACCGTTCGATGCTCTCGGCCGACACCGCGAAACACCGGGGCTCTCCGTTCGGGAGCGCGCTCGCCAGAAATTCGGGCGCCACGGTCGTCCCCTCGAGCACGAAGTCCTCGTCACAAAATCCCGTGTCCAGATCGAAGAACGCGGAGTAGAGGCGATAGTTCCGAAAGATCTCGGGCTCGTCGAGGAACGGGTTGTCCGACCACGTCACCAGGACGGCGCCGTCGAGACTCGTGCTGCCGATGAAATCGGGTCGCTCCAGCACGAGCCGCTCGGCAATGGCGATGGTATTGCTGGGTTCACTCTCCACACCATCGACGTCCACCGCCACCACGAAGTACTCGATATCCGGATCGCCGTTGTCGTGGAACGTGATGGACGTCGTGGCACCGCGCAGATCGAACGGTTCGGACGTGCTGCGCCGCGAGTACACGCGGTACACCTGCAGCAGATCGCTCACCACCGGGTCCCAAAACAGCAGAATGCCCGCCGGCAGGTCCGGGTCGCCGCTCGGCTCGACCTCGTAGAACAAGTTGGTCGGCGCCGGCAGGAGCGGACCCAGAACATCGTTGTTGTCGTCGCACCCTGACACGAACACCGCCAACAGCGACAGAACGAGGAAGCGTCTCATCGGCATCTCCTTGCGTCGTCTGGCCTGCCTCAGTGAGGGCACAGGGCGTGCCAGCCGTTGTGCCGTCTCAATTCTTTGCGAGCATTGAAGTTAACTGCCTGCCATCGGGCATGCGGGTGTCCTCAGCGGGAGACAGAACGGCGGTAAACGGCGGTAGGATAAGAAGTGAAGAAGTGAACTTCTCAGAGCCTGTGAAGAAATCGGCGGCGGCCCTAGTGGCGGAGTGGGTGGCGGCTCCCTCCGCGCGCTCCGGGAGCCCCCCCCACTCCTCACTCCTCACTCCTCACCTCACTCCTCACTCCTCACTCCTCGCTCCTCACTTCTCACTGCACCGTCCGCTGGTCGTAGCGGAACTGCATCTCCGGCTGGTCGAGCAGCGAGATGAAGAAATTGAACGAGACGTTGCCGTTCGGCGCCTGCACAAAGGCGAAGGTCGCGCGCCAACGATGGAGGTCGCGGTCGAGCCGCAGGACGTGCTGGCCGAACTCCTTGTTGATGAAGTCGTACTGGGTGTTCCACGAGGCGGCCCAGTTCTCCGTGGGGTTGAACCCGATGCTGAACCCCACGGTACGCTGGCCCTGCTGCACCACCGCGTCCGGATCGTCCGGCTCCCGGAAGCGGCGCTCGTCGTAGCTCACTGACGCCCGGAACCCCGCGGACGCGCGCCGGACGCCGAGCCGGTCGTCGAAACTGGCGGAGCGGCCGAGCCCGGTGTTGGGCGGCTGGATGGGGTCCTCGAACTGGTCGTCCAGCTCGTCCTCCGGGGGCGCGCCGGGCTCCGCCGGACGGCTCTCGGGTTGGCTGCCAGTGAGGAGCCCAACGATCCCCCGGATCGTCGCGTCCGAGACGCTGAATCGGGCCGAGATGGACTCGAGAAACGGGTTGAACGTCGTCGTGTCGAACCCAACCACGCCGTCCCACATGTCGTGCGTGGCGGAGATCGTGAATCCGGGGAGGAGGTCACTGGTGAACCGGTTGGTGAGGCGCTGCGTGGTCCACCCGGTGCGCCCCGCCTCCTTCGCCTGCACGAAGTCGAAGCCGAACGATGAAGTCTGGATCGTGAGCAGCTTGAGCTTGCGGGGCTCCACCGTGCCCGTGGTGTCGCCCGGTGGCGGGTTGAGCTTTGCCTCGAAGGTCTGGAACAACGAGGCGCTCACCGCGTGCAGGACGGGGCTCTCGAGCTGCGGCACGCGCGTGGGATCCTGCGCCCGCGCGTAGTCCTCCGGAACCGTCGCCGCCGGCGCGTAGCTCCAGCTGAACACCGGAGAGAACGCGTGGCGGATCCGCTGCACGGGGCCGAATCCCGGGAAGAACCCAAAGACCGTCGGGGTCATGCTGGCGCCGAACGAGACCCGCTTCCCCTGGGTCACGAACCCTCCTCCCGTGAAGGCGTTCCTGAGCAGGAACGGGCCGCTCGTGGCGTTGCGCACCCCGACCGAGGGCTGGAGCTTCCACGTGGAGGAAAAGAGCGTCGGGAGATTGATCCCCGTGTTCCAGTCGATCTCCGTACGGAAGTCCTCGCTCAAGAACCGCGTGATGGTGTCCGCCGGGTTGTCCGGATCGGGAATCCGCACTTCCCGCGGGCGGTTGGTCTTGAAGTCCAGGATGGACACGTCGTTGGACCAGTTGAACCGGCCGATCCGGAACGGCGTGCGGACCCCGATGCTCGTGTTGCGGGTGTCGGGGAACAGGGAATCCGACTGCGGGACGCCACCGGCCGGGGGAATGGGCCGAACCAGCGGAGGCGACTGATCCAGCGTCTGCGAGTTGCTCAACGTGACGGACGGCGACCACGTCACGGCGGAGCCGATGTCGATCGGAACCGGCGTCAAGCTCAGGCTGGGTAACGTCTGCGTCACCCCCCCGTCGCTCAGATCCTGCGAGCGGCTGCCACCGAGGGTGAGGGTGGCCCAATCGAACTGCTTGCTGAAGGTACCGCGGCTGTCGAGCGTCGCCGTTTGGACGATCGGGTCGATCGCGTTGCGCTGAATCACCCGCGCGCTCGTCGCGTAGTCCACGTTCGCCGTGAACCGCGTGCGCAGATCAAAGCTCTGCGTGTGGTTCCACTGGAGGCGCATGGAGTTGCCACCGGGCAGCGAGTCGCCGATGGGCGACTCGAACACGCGCGAGACCCCGAGCCCGCCGGAGAGGAACCGGTTCAGCCAGCGGTAGCGCATCTGGCCGTTCACGGCCTTATAGTTGCCCGAGAACCAATCGAACGAGATCTGCGCGTCCGTGTAGTCGTTGATTGCGACGTAGAACCCAATGTTGCTGATCTGGCGCTGGTACCCTTCGTTGGGGCGGATGAGGTCGCTGAACCCGAAGCGCGGCACCAGCAGGCCGCTGCGGCGGCCCACCCGCATGTCCTGGGCGATGAACGGGAGCCAGAGGATCGGCACGTCCCTGACGTAGAGCACGGCGGGGCGGGCCACCATGAGCGTCCGGCTCACCCATTTCACGCTGCCGGCGGCGAAGTAATAGTGCGGCACCGGCAGGTCGCAGCTCGTGACCGCGCTGCTGCTGCCGTACACACGGGTGGACGCCGAGTCCACACCCAGCTCGCCGCGGAGGAACCACCGGACGCCGGCTTCCTCGACACTGGTAATGGCGGACGCCACGATCCCGCGCCGTTCGCACGTGTCGTAGCTCATGCCGCCGCCCACCAGGACCGTTCCCCCCTCGAACAGCGCGGGATCGCCGCGCGCCAGGATGCTGCACTCGGCCTGCCGGAAGCTCACCGTGTCGGCCTCGAGGGTGCTCCGGTCCCGCTCGACGATCGCCACGCCGGTGAGCAGGATCTCCCGCGACGGCCCGAACAACGTGATGCTGTCGGCGGCGTACCGCGTTGCGCGATACCCGGGAAGCTCCAGCAGGGCCCGCAGCACCGAATCCATCGGCGGAAAGCTGCGGGAGGGCTGCGTCGGTAGCCCGAGCCGGCGCGCGGTCGCCGTATCGATTGCCTGGGCGAGCGAATCGGCCAGCGAATCGCCGGGTTGGCCCCGCGCGGCCGCGATGGAGTCGCGCGGCAGGCGCGGACGGGGGTCCTGGGCGTGCGCATCGGGCGCCCACAACGCCGCGCCGAGCAGCAGCAGCGCGGCGATGCGAGGCCCCCTCCTTCGTTTGCCCCAGACCAGCCGGGCCGCGAGGATACCGACCTCGTACAGCGCGATCAGCGGGAACAACATCAGGAGCATGGACATCGGATCGGGCGGCGTGACCAGCGCGGCCACCACCGATCCCACGACCAGCGCGTAGGGCCGGTACTTCCGAAACGTGGCGGGACCCATCAGGCCGATCGCGGAGAGCAACACCATGAACAATGGCAGCTGGAACACGACCCCGAACGCGATCATGAACTGCAGCGAAAACCCGAGGTACTCGTTCGCGGTGAGGATGGGCTCGAGATCCGCGCGCTGGAACCGGAGCAGGAATTTGAGCGCCGCCGGCAACACCCACAGGTACGCCATCAGCACGCCGGCCACGAACAGGCCCGTGCCGGCGATGAGCGCCGGGATGATGTACCGCTTCTCGTGGTCGTACAGCGCCGGCGCCAGGAACGACCAGACCTGCGACAGTACCACCGGCGCTGCGATGATTACCCCCACCAGGAACGCGAGTTTCAGCGTGAGGAAGAACGCGTCGGTCGGCCGCGTGACGTAGAGCTTGCCTTCAGGGAGATACGGCTCGATGGGGGCCTTGATCAGGCTCAGGACGTCGAAGCGCTCCACGAGGAAGAACCCGATGATCATGCCGACGACGAGTGCGGCGAGGCTCCAGAGGATCCGCCACCTCAGTTCCTCGAGGTGGTCCAGGAAGGGCATTTCGCCCTTCGGTTTGCCGGCGGTCATTCGGGGGCGCGGGCGCCCTCCGCCGGCCTACTGGCCGGGGGCGTTGGAGAGTTTGCTGCGGGCGAGCTGTGCCTCGTCGGAACGGGGGTACCCCGAGACGACGCGCAAGAAATACAGCTGGGCGCGCTCCGCATCCCCCTCGCGCTCGGCGAGGAGTCCGAGCTTGTAGAGCGACGACGGCGCCCGCTCGGAATCCGGGAACCGCTCCGCCACCAGCTCGTACGCCGCCTGGGCGGAATCCGGATGGGTGGCTTCCCACGACTCGCCGATGTGGAACTGGGCGTCGGCGGCGACGGGGTCGGACGGGAAATCCTGGAGCAGCTTCTCGAAGCCCGCGCGGGCGGTCTGCGGGCTGCCGCGCCGCAGTTGCTGCAACGAGAGGTTGTACAACTCCCGGGCGCCGAGATCGCCGGGCCCCGGCCCCGCGCCGCCGGGCTGCGCGCCGGGGGCGGCCCCGGCCGCGTTGTCGAACTCGGGCGTGTCCTGGAGTCGGCCCCGGATCTGCGCCCGCAGCTCCGTCAGGCGCTGCTGGCTCTGGCCGGTGAGCTCCTGGATCTGCACGAGCTGCCGCTGCACCTCGGTCATGTCCGCCCGCTGCTCACCGTAGATGGCGGCCAGGCGGCGCTGCTCGACGATGAGAGAATCGATGATGGCCTGCTGCAGGGCCAACACGCGGTCCAATTGCGCGGCCCGGCGTGCGTCGGCCTCGGCCTGCTGCGCGCCGAGCCGTGCCACTTCCTGCTCCACACGGCGAACGTCGCCCTTGAGCGCACAGGCGCTCAGGGCGACGCTCGCCGCGGCTGCGAGTGCGACCCGCCTCACATCCCGCCGGGTCGCATCAGGTTGTCCCCGCCCGCCGTGATGCGGAACTCGTCACGCCGGTTCAGGGCCCACGCCGCCTCGTTACTGGCGGGATCCACCGATTGCTCTTCGCCCATGGACGCGGTCGTGACCCTCCCGGCGTCGATACCCCGATCCGTGAGCCACCGCTTCGCCGACAGCGCGCGCCGGTTGCCGAGGGCCAGGTTGTACTCGTCGGAGCCACGCTCGTCGCAGTGCCCCACGATCTCGATGCGGAGCGCCGGGTTGGCCTGCAGGATGGCCAGCTTCTGCTCGAGGACCCGGGTGTCCTCGCCAGCCCGGACGTTCGACTGGTCGAAGTCGAAGTGAATCCGCTGGGCAACCATCGCGCGGATGGCCTCGCCCGCCGCCCGGGCCGCATTGATGGAGTCCTCGCGCGCCCGGCGCATGCGCTCCTCCTCCGCACGCCGGATGCTGTCCTGTCGCGCGCGCTCCGCCGCGGCGATCGAATCGCGACGCGCCTGCTCGCGGGCCAGCGAGTCCGGATCCGGCCCGACCGCCACGTCGGGCTGACCGCCGCCGCACGCCGCGGCCAGGACGATCGCGGCCATTCCGAGGGTAAGGGGAAGCGTCAGTCGCATCGTCACTCCTACCTTAGGGGTTCGTGACCTCGGGGATTCTTGGAGACCAGGCCGGCAGGCGCGTACCTCCAGCCGAGGTCAGCTGGCGGACCCGCCCGGTTTCGATGTCGATGACCCATACCTGCCGCGTTCCGGTCCGGTTGGACACGAAGGCGATGTGCCGGCTGTCCGGCGCCCAGGTGGGATCCTCGTTGCGACCCGCGCTGGTAAGCTGCCGTACGTCCCGGCTCCGCACGTTCATGATGAACACCTGCGGACTCCCCGCCACGTCGCGGTGGAACGCGAGCTGTGTCCCGTCGGGCGACCACTCGGGCGCCTGGGAGCTGCCCGTGACCCCGTAGTCGAATGGGGCGAACAACTCCTGGCCGGTCCCATCCGCTGACATCACATAGATCTGTGGCAGGCCCGCTCGGGTCGAGACGAACGCGATCCGCCGTCCGTCCGGACTGAACGTCGGGGAAAGGTTATCGGAAAAGCGACCAACGGTCAAGCGCTGTAAGCAACAGTCCTGCCCTACGTTATACGTGTAGATGTCGGTCCCTTCCTCGCCGGCCCGCGCGAAGGCGATACCGCGGCCGTCGGGCGACAGCGCCGCCGTCCAGTTGAGCGCCGTCCCCGTAGGCTCGACGAGCGTGCGCCGGCCTGAAGCCGCGTCCTGCAGGTACACCCTCCCCGCCCCCCCCGCGAGCACCGCGTACGCGAGCCGCCGGCCCGTGGGATCCCACGCCGGCGAGAACGTCTTCTCCCCCGCCGGCGACAGCCCCGTGAGCCCGGCCCCGTCCGCGTCGATGCCGTACAGCCGGTCCCCCTGCACGAACAGCACCCTGGACGCGGCGATCCCCGGCAGTCCGGTCGCGGCCCGTACCACGTCGTCCGCCGCGCGATGCACCGCCATGCGGAACTCGCGGTCGCGCACGTCGGTCACCACGATGGGAATCCGGCTCCGCACGCTCTCCCCACGAACGTCGTACACGGTGACCACCGGCGGGCCGGCACCCTGCCCGGGCAGGACGGCCACCGAATACTCCGCCCCGAGCGCGGCATAGAGCCCGTAGTTCACGAATCCCGCCGTCGCGAGACCGCCGGCGCCGGTGCCGAGATCGGAGAGCCCGAGGATGAGGCTGTCGCCCGACGGCAACGAGATCAGTTCGAACCGGTCGCTGTGATCCAGGTCCCGGCGCAAGATGGTGCGGACCGAGTCGAGCACCGCCTCGGAGGGCCCACCGAGCACGAGCAGGCCGGGCCGCATCCCGGGCGTATACGTGATGCCGAGCCGCACGCCTTGCTCCACGGGAGGAACCGAGTCCTGCCCCGCCACCGGCCCCGCAGCGCCCAAACCGCACCAGAGGGCGAGCACCCCGGGCCCCGCGCGCCGCACCCCGCGCCTCATGGCGCGTCGTCCGGATCGAAGAAGAAGCTCACCGGCAACACGTCGGCATCGTATCCGTCGGGAAGCGGGCCGAAGGCGTCCGCGGTCCCCGCCGCCTCGATGGCGCCCTGGGCCTCGAGATCGAACGCGAAGCTGCCCGAGCGCCGCACGAACTGGAGGTTCGAGATCGATCCGTCGCGGCGCACGAAGAACAGGATCTCGGCGCTCAACGTGCTCGAGCCGCCCGGCCGGTGCCAGCGGCGGTGGATCTGCGCTACGATGTTGCGGAGGTACTCGGGGTACTGGAAATCGACGCCGCTCGTCTTCACGGTGGCGACGTCCGTGCCGGTGGACGGCTTCACGTTGGGTGCGGGCTCCACCGGGTTGGTTCGGGGCGCCGGCTCCCGCTCCTCGCGCTTCGCGACCGGCGGCGGCGGCGTCTCCGCCACGGAGGAGCGGCGCGGCCGGTCGACCGCGACTGGCGCCGGCTGCTCGGCCGGCCGCTCCACCGCTTCCGGCGCGCGGCGTTGGTTGGGCTGCGGCGCCGGAGCCGCCACCAGCTCGACGCGGTAGACCGGCGGCTGGTCGGCGTTGTGCGTCGCGGGGGTGAACAGGGCGGTGGCGACCACGGCCCCGTGGAGTGCGACGGTGCCGAAGAACGCGACACCGCGCCCCCGCGAATCGCGTCGCCGCCGCCGCGAACCCGGCCGGATCATCGCTCGAACTCCTCCGCCTCGGCGACCAGGCCAACGTCATTCACGCCCGACGTGCGCATCACCGCCAGCAGCCGCACCACGTCGCCGTACGCCACCCGCGCATCGGCCCGCAGGTAGACCCCGCTGGGACTCCGGGCGCTCACGATCGCCGGGAAGGTCGTGCGGAAATCGTCATAGCTCAGCGGCGCGTCGTCCACGTAGACCCGTCCTTGCCGGTCCAGCGACACCACCAATCCCTGCTTCGGCTGGAGCGGCCGAGCCTCGGCGCGTGGCAGCTGGACGTCGACCCCGCCCTGCATGATGGGGGCGGTGATCATGAATATGATCAACAGGACGAACGCTACGTCAACGAGCGAGGTGACGTTGATCCCACCCTCGAGCGGCAGTTCCCCGTGACCCCGCAGTCCCCCCCGCAACATGCCCATGACTCAGACCCTCCCCTCACGTGCCATCGTGCCGACGATCTCGTGCGCGAACCCCTCCAGCTCGCCCGCGAAGATACCCAGCCGGTTGACGAAGAGGTTGTACGCGATCACCGCGGGGATCGCGACCGCCAGGCCGAGCACCGTGGTGATCAGGGCCTCGGCCACCCCCGGCGCCACGGCCGCGATATTGCCGGAGCCGCCGGCGGCAATGCCCAGGAAGGCGTCCATCACGCCGAGGACCGTGCCCAACAGGCCGAGCAGCGGGCTCACCGAGCCGATGGTCGCCAACCACGGGATGAACTGCGCCATGAGGTCCCGTTCCGCACCGATCTCCTTGGCGAGCACCATCCGCAACACTTCGAGTTGGGTGGGCGTGAGCGCGTTTTGCCCGCCGCCGCGCTCCTCCTTGAGGGCGCCGGGACGCAGCTCGGAGAAGAAGTTCACTCCCTCGCGCAACAGCCGTCCATACGGCGACGGCGGCAGCTTCATCACCACGTGGTACGCGTCCTGGAGCCGCGTCGCCCGCTGCAGCTCGTGGAAGAACCGGTCGCCGCGCTTGCGGACCCGACGGAACTGGAAGGCCTTGAGCAGGATCAGGAACCAGCAGACGACCGAGAACACCAACAGCACGCCGATCACCACTTTGGTGGCGAGGCTCGCAGTCTCGATCAGTTCCCACACCGTGCTCGGGAGCGCCCCACCGACCTGGAGGATCATGCCGCCACTCCCGCGATCCAGTCATACGTGCGTCGCAGTCCTTCCGTGAGCGGAACCTCCGGCCGCCACCGGAGCGCCGCCCCGGCGCGGGCCGGATGGACCGCGCTGCGCAGCAACTCGCCGGGCCGGGCGGGCGCGTGGTCGACCGTGATCTCGGCACCCGTCGCCGCGCGAAAGCCGTTCGCGAGGTCCAGGACGCTCGTCTCGATCCCCGTCCCCACGTTGAACGCGACGTCGTCGATCGAGTGGAGCGCCGCCGGCGTCGGCCACCGGGTTGCCGCCACGTTCGCCCGGGCGACGTCCTCCACATAAACGTAGTCCCGCGTCTGCGTCCCATCCCCATACACCGTGAGGGCATCTCCCCGCCGGATCCGGCTGCCGAAGATGGCCACCACACCGGCCTCGCCGTGCGGGCTCTGGCGCGGGCCATACACGTTGGCGTACCGCAGGGAGACGACCTCGAGATCATGCAGCATAGCATAGGTGGCCAGGTAGAACTCCGACGTGAGCTTGCTCACGCCGTAAGGCGACACCGGTAGCTTCCGCGCCGTCTCGGCGTGGGGCAGATCGTCGCTCTCCCCATAGACCACCCCACCCGATGATGCGAACACGACCCGCCGCAAGCCCCCGGGGCGGCCCCCCTCCAGGAGGTTCAACAACCCGAGGATATTGATCCGGGCGTCCAGCTCGGGATCCTGCACGGACACCCGAACGTCCATTTGCGCCGCGTGGTGGTTGAGCACGGTAAACCCCCCGCCGGCGATCAGCTCCCGCGCGGCCGGCGACCGGACGTCCTCGTGCACGAAAGTCGCCAGCGCGGGCACGTTTTCCCGTCGCCCGCTGGAGAGATCGTCGAGGACCGTGACCTCGCACCCTTCCGCGAGATACCGGTCCGCCACGTGCGATCCGATGAAACCCGCGCCCCCGGTCACCAACACCCGCTCCGTCATTCGTCGTCCTTTCCTCCCGATGGGTCCGAGACCTCGAGATCGAACAAGTACTCCAATGCGTGCGCCAGATCCTGGGCGGCCCCGTTGCCCGCCGCGCCACGCAACCGCACGGTCGGCACGTGCAGGAACTTGTTCATCAGCGAGCGCGTGAGATGGGTAATCCGCTGCACGTCGCCGGGATCCAAGTGGTCGAGCTTGCGCAGCGCACGTCGCAGCTCGGCGTCCCGCACCGCGTCGAGGCGCCCGCGCAGCGCCTTGATGGTGTCGACGACGCCCCGCCCGCCATACCACTCCCAGAACGTGCCGACCTCCTGGCCCACGATGCGCTCCGCCGCCGGGATCTCCCGGGCCCGCGATCCGACGCTGGTGGCCACGACGGTCTGCAGGTCGTCGACGTCGTACAAGAAGACGTGTTCCAGCCGCCCCACGTCCGGGTGCACGTCCCGGGGCACGGCGATGTCGAGCAGGCACAGAGGCCGCCCGCCGCGGCGCGCCAGGGCGGCCCGGACCTTGTCCACCGTCACCACGTGGTGGGGAGCGGCGGTGGAGCAGATCACGAGGTCCACCTCGCCGAACAGATCCCACGCGTCGTCGAACGCCACGGCACGCCCGCCAAGCCGTACCGCGAGGTCCGTCGCCCGCTCGACGTTGCGATGCGCCACGACCGCCGCTCGAACGCCCTCGGACGCGAGACAGCTCATGGCCAACTCGGCCATCTCGCCGGAGCCGAGCACCAGCGCGCGACGGTCCACGAGCTGGCCGAAGATCTTGCGTGCCAGGTCCACGCTCGCCGACGGCACAGACGCGGCCCCCGCCCCCAATCCCGTCTCGGAGCGAACCCGGCCGCCGACGCGCAGCGCCAACTGGAACAACCGCGACAGCACGGGCCCCGCCTGCCCGCGGGCCGCGTCCCACGCCTGCCGGACCTGCCCCTGGATCTGTGACTCGCCCAACACCATGGAGTCGAGACCCGACACGACGCGAAACAGATGCCGGACTGCGTCGTCCTCCTGCAGGAGGTAGGAGTACGGCTCGAGCGGACTGCCGAGACGGCCGGCGCCCAGCCGCCACACTTCGCCGAGCGTGGCCCCGTCCGCGTCCGCGATGTAGAACTCCACACGGTTACAGGTCGACAGCACGACCGCGCCCGAGCCTCCCCTCCCCAACAACGCCCGCAACACACCGGGCACCTCGGCCTCCGGCCAGGCCAGGCGCTCGCGCACCTCGATCGGCGCCGTGCGATGGTTCACACCGACGAGCGTGATCGTCATGTGGACACGGTATCGGACCGCATGATGCAGTGCTGCCGCTTCTGCCGCCTCTGCCGCTTCTGCCGCCGGTAGCGGGCGGCAGGAGCGGCGGGAGAGGCGGACGCGGCAGATCTCTTACCGGGCCGCCGTGGAAATCCGTGCATCGTCATCTACAGAAACCGCGCCTCGCCTCCGCCCGTCGCCAGGAGCAGGAGATACGCCCCGGCAATCATGAGAAAGCCGGCGATGGTCGCGACCGCGGCCCGGCGCCCGCGGAGGCGCCCCAGGAGACGCAGCACCGCGACACCGCCGAGGACGGCCCACGACGCCAGTCCCCACCCGAGGTGGGCGGGGCTGACCCCCAGCCCCGTGCCGGTGCGGCTCGCGACGCCCACCGCGAGCAAGATCCCCGCGGTGAGCGCGGGGAAGCCGGCGAGCAGCGCGAGGTGATTCAGCCGGTCGAGCTGCTCGAGTGGCGGAAAGAACTGGAAGATAACCCCGAAGCGTCGCTGCTTGAGCGCGCGATGCTGGAGGACGTAGAGCGCCGCGGCCACGAACGCGACGGCCAAGAGCGCCAGGCCCAGGAGACTCGACGCCACGTGCAGATCGAACCAGGCGCCCATGGCGGCCGGCGCCGCCGGCACGGGCGGCACGGGCGCCAACTCTCCCAGCACGGCGACCGCCAGGGGACCCACCACCAGCGGCAGCGCCACCAGCGCGAACGACGGTTCCCGCGTCAGCCACAGTGTGGCGAGGACCAGCAACCCGAAGAGAAACGCGAGGGACGAGAGCGACGGTCCGAGGCCCGCCAGCGGCAGCGTGCCGACCACGCGGGCGTATCCAACGAGGGCGACGAAATGCGCCGCGACGGCGGCGATGGCGAGCCCAAGCGTGAGGGTGGGTGAGGCGAACCGGCGGCCGAGCTTCAACAACGGGACGGCCGCGACCGCGGCCGTCCCGCCGTAACACAGTAACGCGAGAAGATGAAACTCCCGATACAGGGGCGCGCCGCCGCCGTCCTTACGACGGCATCTTGCGGATGAGCCGCACGGGATCGCCGGGGTCCGCGCCCCGCCCGGTCAAGTGCGTCAGCAACGCCGATGCAGAACGCTCCCGCACGTGCACCACGTGCATCACCGCCGCCTGCTCGGACGGGCCGCCGGCGAACGCATCATCGTCGGCGCGGGGCCAGAGCACCTCGAAGACGTCGCCGGGGACGACGCCGTCCACCCGGCCGAGGTCGATGAACACGATGTCCTGTTGCAGGGCGACCCGATTCCCGTCCCGGCGGGCAATCACACGGCCCATCGCGCCGTTCTCAACCGGCACCGGCACGACCAGCCCGGGATCGCGGAACGGCTCGACGGGAATCGCCACCTGACCATCCGTCACGCGGGCGAACTGCTTGACGACGGTGGCGCGGACGTCGCGGCCCGACACCTGCGAGACGCGCACGAGCCCCGTGGGCTGGACCACGTTCCCCCAGTCGTCGAGCTCCCGGCCGATCGTTGCCACGAGCAACGTGTCGCCGATCTGATAGAGGGCCGTTTCCGGCGCCCGGATCTCGATTTCCTCAAACAGCACGGCCGATGCCTTGGCCCCGAGGGCCTGCTCCCGCGGCAATGCGCCGACGGTGCCCGTCACCCGAGCCCACGGCAGCCGCTCCTCCTCCGTGAGGAACCCTGCGGCGTAGAACTCACCCTGCCGGACCGGCCGGTAGCGGTACGCGGCGTACCGCGCCGCCGGGATCATGTTGTCCACGTCGCTGGCGCGCCGCGCGAATACCGTGGGCGCGTTCGCGCTCGTCGGCGGGGGTGGTGCGGGGGTGGGGAGGGGCGCCGGCGCGAGGGGCTCGTCATCTACGGGCTGGCCCCCCACCACCCCGGGATCACCGGGACCCACCGCCACCGCCCGTCCTGGCGCGAGATTGAGCTCTTCACCCGGGAAGATCCAGTGCGGATCCTCCACCACGAGCGTGTTCATGCGATAGATCTCGGGCCACAGCAGCGGGTCGCCGAAATAGCGCGCCGCCAGGGTCCACAGCGTCTCTCCCTGCTGCACCACGTGGACCGCCGGCTGCTGCCCGATCTCCTGGGCCGGCAAGACGCCGGCGGCGACCCCGAGGGCCGCCACCGTCACCGCGATGCGACTAGAACGGCAGATCATCGTCTTCCTCATCGAGAGCCTCCGGGAAGTCGTCGAACGACTCGGACTTCCCCTTCATGGCTGCCGGCTGTGCGGCGGCCACCGGCGCGCTCACGTCGCCGCCGCGTGGCGACAGCATGATGACCTCGCGGGCGATGATCTCGGTGGAGTAACGCGTGTTCCCCTCGCGATCCTCCCAGGTGCGGTACTCCACGCGGCCCTCCACGTACACCCGATCGCCCTTCTTCATGTACTTCTCGGCAACGTCCGCCAGGCCCGAGCCCTTGTTGTTCCACAGCACCACCCGGTGCCATTCGGTCTTCTCTTGACGCTCGCCCGCCTGGTTGTTCCACTGCCGACTCGTGGCCAGCGACAGCGTGGCCACCCGCGTTCCGTTCGCCGTGCTCCGGACCTCGGGATCCGCCCCCAGATTCCCGATGAGCATGACTTTGTTGAGACTGCGACTCACGACAACCTCCAAAATCGTTGGGGAGTGGGGCCCGGACGGCGACAAACTATAGATGCTTTAAGTTGTTTTGTCAACCAAAGATACGCCACTCGGACCCATTCTACGCACCGCGTGAAACCGCACCGATCGGGCGCTCCAGGACCAGGGCGTCCTCGACCGGCCGGCGGTAGTATCGCGTGCGCCGCCCGACCTCCCGAAAGCCCAGCCCGACGTAAAAGGCGAGTGCCCCTGCATTGGACTCCCGCACCTCCAGGTACACGGTCCGCACGCCCGCGGCCTCCAGCCGCCGGCAGACCTCCGCCACGAGGTCCGCACCGAGACCGCGCCGCCGGTACGCCGGATGAACCGCCAGGTTCACGATCTCCCCCGTGTCGGCGCCCCACAACGCCAACCCGTAGCCCACGACACCCCCCTCGGGCGCTTCGGCCACCACGGACGCCGGGCCGAGCGAGCCCAGCAGCATGCCCGCGGTCCACGAGTCGGGAAAGATCAACCGCTCCAGCTCGACGAGGCGGATGACGTCGCCCGGCTCAGCCGTACGGATGTGGTAGCGGCCGTCCATGCTCTCGCTCCCACCGCACCTGCGCCTCCGCCAGCCGACCGTAGGTGGGCTCGAACGTGGTCGGATCATCGACTCGGCGGGTGGCGCCGGGCACTCCCAACAAGCCCAGCAGCGCGGCCGACCGCGGCGATCCCGCCGGCGGCCCTACCGGGGCACGCCCCGTCCACGCCCGCACCTCGTCCTCGTACGCCGCCGCGCCATCGCCCACCCCAAGCAGCGGTGTCACCGGACACCGCCGTACCAGGTCGCTCACGGTCGTGAGACACGGCTCCACGATGACGTCCAGCGCCACCGGTCCCTTTCCCCGTCCCCCTTCCCCCTCCCCCGTGCGCTCTGCACGCTGCTCGCTGCGCTCCAGTCCGTACACCGCCCCAAACACCTCCCCCCGCAGCGCGTCGTACAGCACCGCGATCGGCCCGCTCGCGAACGGCGCCACGTGCCACGCGGCCGCCAGCATCGAGGGCGCTGTGTGCAGCGCCAGCCGGTCGTGTGAGCGCAGGATGCCCAACGCCGTGGCGAAGCCGATGCGCAGTCCGGTGAAGCTGCCGGGTCCGTCGGCCACCACGATGCCTTCGAGGTCACCGTACCGCGCCCCCGCCAGCCGGAGCACCTCGTGCACGGCCGGCGCCAGGGCGGCGGCATGTCGCCGCCCGCCCACGGCGATCTCGGCGGCGGCGCCGGCGGGATCGCCGACGGCGACGCTCCCGAGATCGGTTGCGGTCTCGATGGCGAGGAAGAGGGTCACGGCCGTCTCGCGAGCAGGCGCCACTCGGGGCGGTCACCGTGCGCGAGGTGGATGTGGGCCGTAGCGCGTGGCGCGTGAGGGCCGGCGCGCTCGGGCCACTCCACCAGCAGGAGCCGGGCGCGGCGCTCCAGGCCCGGGAAATCGAGGTCGAGCGCCTCGTCGGGATCGCGCAGCCGGTAGCAGTCTGCGTGGACCAACGTGCCGTGCGGCGAGGGGTACTCGTGCACGAGCGCGAACGTGGGGCTCGTGGCGGGGACCGCGCCGGCCGCCCGCGCCACGGCCTGCACGAACGTCGTCTTCCCCGCGCCAAGGTCGCCCGTGAGCCACACCACCGCGCCCGGCGGCAGCTCGTGCCATAGTCGTGCGGCTGCGGCCTCGAGCTGCGGCAGGGTGACCGGCGCCGGCGTCGCTGCCGCGTTACGCACGCTTTCTGGCCCGCGAGCGTTTGCGCCGCTCGCGCTTCGCCCCCGCGGGCGCGCGCCGCACCGGGTCGCCGGCCGCGCGGAGCTCCAGGATCTGGTCGCGCAGCCGCGCCGCCGTCTCGAAGTCCAGCTCGGCGGCGGCCTCGCGCATCTGCTGGTCGAGCAGCGCAATCAGCTCGTCGCGGCTCAACTCCTTCGCCTCCGGCGGCGGCTGCTCCGTGGCCTCGCGGACGCGCGCGTCCGCCACCCGCGTGACCAGCCGGACCTGGTCGACCGACTTGCGAATGGACGTGGGGGTGATCCCGTGCGCCCGGTTGTGCTCCTGCTGCAGCGTGCGGCGCCGGGTCATCTCGTCCAGCGCGCGCTGCATGGAGCCGGTCACGCGGTCGGCATAGAGGATCGCGCGGCCCCGCTCGTGGCGGGCCGCCCGCCCCACCGTCTGGATGAGCGACCGGTCGGACCGCAGGAAACCCTCCTGATCCGCGTCGAGGATCGCCACCAGCGCTACCTCGGGGAGGTCGAGCCCTTCCCGCAGCAGGTTGATCCCCACGAGCACGTCGAACTCCCCGAGCCGCAGGCCGCGCACGATCTCCATCCGCTCGATGGCGTCGATGTCCGAGTGCATGTATCGCACGCGGACGTTCATCTGCTGCAGGTAGTCGGTGAGGTCCTCCGCCATGCGCTTGGTCAGCGTAGTGACGAGCACGCGTTGTCCCTCAGCCTCGCAGCGGCGGATCTCGGCGAGCAGGTCGTCGACCTGGCCGCGCACGGGTCGCACGTCCACCAGCGGATCGATCAGGTGGGTGGGACGAATGATCTGCTCCACCGCAATGCCGCCGCTCAGTTCGAGCTCGAACGTCCCCGGTGTCGCGGAGACGAACAGCATCGAGGGCGTGAGGTCCATGAACTCTCGGAAGTTCAGGGGCCGGTTGTCGAGCGCCGACGGCAGGCGGAAGCCGTGCTCCACCAGCGTCAGCTTGCGGGAGCGGTCGCCCTCGTACATGCCGCCCACCTGCGGCAGCGTGACATGGGACTCGTCGATGATGGTGAGATACTCGTCGGGGAAATAGTCGAGGAGGCAGGCCGGCCGCTCGCCGGGACGGCGCGCGTCGATGTGGCGGCTGTAGTTCTCGACCCCGGCACAGGTTCCCACCTCGAGCAGCATGTCGACGTCGAACAGCGTGCGCGACTCGAGACGCTGCGCCTCCAGCAGCTTCCCCTGCGACCGCAGCTCGGGCAGGCGCCCGCCGAGCTCCTGCCGGATCGCCGCCACGGCGCGCTCGACCGTGGGCCGCGTGGTAACGTAGTGCGTGGCGGGATACACCGCGCACCGCGGGAGCCGCGCGATCACCGCGCTGCGGAGCGGATCGATCTTGGCGATCCGCTCCACCGTGTCGCCCCACATCTCGATCCGGACGGCCTGCTCTTCATAGGCGGGGAAGATCTCGATGGTGTCGCCCCGCACGCGGAACGTTCCCGGCTCGAACGTCACGTCGTTGCGCCGGTACTGAATGTTGACCAGGTCCTCGAGGATCGCGTCGCGGGCCCGTTCCTCGCCCTCCGTCACGAGCAGCATGCGCCGGCGGTATTCCACCGGGCTGCCCAGACCGTAGATGGCGCTCACCGAGGCCACGACGATCACGTCCTCCCGCTCCATCAGGCTCGACGTGGCGCGGAGCCGCAGGCGGTCGATGTCGTCGTTGATGGAGGCGTCCTTCTCGATGTACGTGTCCGTGGCCGGGACGTACGCCTCGGGCTGGTAGTAGTCGTAGTAGGAGATGAAGTATTCGACGGCGTTGCGCGGGAAGAACGACTTCAGCTCACCGTAGAGCTGGGCCGCCAGCGTCTTGTTGTGCGAGAGGACGAGCGTGGGCCGCCCCAACGCCGCGATGACGTGCGCCATCGTGACCGTCTTGCCGGACCCCGTGACGCCGAGCAGGGTCTGGTACCGGTCGCCGCGGTGCAGCCCGGCCGACAGCTCGGCGATGGCGCGCGGCTGGTCACCGGCGGGGGCGAAAGGGAGCTCGAGCTCGAAGGAACCCATCGGGGAAGACTAATCTGGCGGAGAAAAAAGGCGTATGGCAGAACTGGCATATGGCATTTGGCTGATGCCTGCGACACCATGCGCAATACGCCATTCGCCATACGCGCTCCGCCCGCAGAACTACACGCTGTCTCCGGACAGGAGCCGCGCCGGCGGCTCCCGCCGCTCCACCTCGGACACGCCTTTCACGCGCCGCATGGCGCGCATCACCTTGGCCAGGTTGCTGTGGTTCTCCACCTCGACGAGCACGGACCCAAACATGGCGCCGTCCTTGCTCGCCAGCTCGGCGCTCCGGATGTTGGTGCCGGTGGAGGACACGGCGCTCATGAGGTCCGCGTACAGGCCGCGCCGATCTTCCCCCACCACGCCGAGGCACACGACGTAGACCTCGCCCTCCATCTTTTGCCAGTCGATCTCGACGCGGCGGTCGACGTCGTCGGGCATGGTGAGCAGATTGGGGCAGTCGGCGCGGTGGATCGAGATGCCGCGCCCCTTGGTCACGTACCCCACCACCGGATCGCCCGGCACGGGCTGACAGCACTGCGCATAGCGCACCATGAGGCCGTCCACCCCATGGATGCGGACGCCGCGGCCCATGCGGATGCGATCGATCACCCGGCCGAACGCCGTGGGCTTCGGCGCCTGGAGCTGCTCGGACGGCTTTTCGGGGAACAGCGACTTGATGACCTGGCCGATCGGCGTATCGCCGCGACCGATCAACTGGTACAACGTCTCCTTGGACGTGACCGCCAGCTGACGCGCCGCCCGCTCCACGACGTCGTCGTGGGGCATGGTGAGCCGCCGGCGCCGCAGCTCGCGCTCGAGGATCTCCTGGCCCAGGACGACGCTCCGCTCCGCCTCCTCCTCCTTGACCCAGCGGCGGATCTTGTGGCGCGCCCGCGCGGTGCGGACGTGGTTGAGCCAGTCCCTGCTCGGGCGCGCGTGCGGGCTCGTGAGGATCTCGACGGTGTCGCCGTTCTTGAGCGGGCGGTGGAGCGGCGCGATCCGGCCGTTCACCCGCGCCCCCTGGCATCGGCTCCCCACCTCCGTGTGGACCTCGAACGCGAAGTCGATGGCGGTGGCGTCCTTGGGAAGGCGCTTGACGTCACCCTTCGGCGTGAAGACGAAGATCTCGTCCTGGTAGAGATCGATCTTCAGGAACTCGAGGAATTCCTCGGGCGTATGGGTGTCCTGCTGCAATTCGAGCAACTGCCGGAACCACGCGAACTGGCTGTCCAGCTCGTCCGTGTGCCGGTCCTCCTTGTACACCCAGTGCGCCGCGAGACCGTATTCGGCGGTGCGGTGCATCTCGCGGGTGCGGATCTGGATCTCGTAGAGCTGGGCGCCCGGGCCGAAGATCGTGGTGTGCAGCGACTGGTACCCGTTCGACTTCGGCGACGCGATGTAGTCCTTGATCCGCTCCTGCCGGGGGGTCCACGCGTGGTGAATGATGCCGAGCACGTGGTAGCAGTCCGGCACGGTGTTCACCAGAACCCGGACCGCCATGAGATCGTAGATCTCCTCGAACGGCCGCTCGCGGTGCTTCATCTTCCGGTAGATGGACCACAGGTGCTTGGGCCGTCCGGTCACCTCGAAGTCCGTGATCCCTGCGCGCCGCATCGCGTCTTCCAGCGGCCGCCGCAGCCGGTTGATCATCGCCTCGCGCTCGTCCCGCTTGGCGTTGAGCTTGTCGGCGAGGGCGCGGTATTCCTCCGCCTCCAGGAACTTGAACGACAGATCTTCCAGCTCCGCCTTGATCCCCGCCATCCCGAACCGGTGGGCGAGCGGCGCGTAGATCTCCGCCGTTTCCCGCGCGATGCGCCGCCGCCGATCCTCGGGCAGATGCTCCAGCGTGCGCATGTTGTGCAGCCGGTCGGCGAGCTTCACGAAGATCACCCGGGCGTCCTTGGCGATCGACAGGAGAAGCTTGCGGTAGTTCTCGACCTGCTCCTCCGCCGCGGACCGGAACGTCAGGGACGAAATCTTGGTGAGGCCGTCGACGATGCCGGCCACCTCCTCGCCGAACGCGTCACGGATTTCCTGGAGCGAGACGTCCGCGTCCTCCGCGACGTCGTGCAGCAGAGCCGCCGAGATGGTGACCGAATCGAGATGCTGGTCGACCAGGATCTTGGCGACCTCGATGGAGTGGGAGACGAAATCCTCGCCCGACAGCCGCTTCTGGCCGCGGTGCGCGGCGGTGGAGAACTCCAGGGCGCGCTCCACCAGGCCCAGGTCCAGGCGGTCCTGCCGTTCCGCCAGCACCTTTGCGAAGTCCGCGTTCACCGTCGCCAGAGTTCCCGTCACAACAGTCCCGCTTCCGCAAAGCTGAAGTAGTGGTCGCCGGCGACGATCATGTGATCGAACACCGGGATGTCGAGGAGGCGCCCCGCCTCCACGAGCTGGCGCGTCACCGCCCGGTCTTCCGGCGATGGGACCGGGCTCCCACTCGGGTGGTTGTGCACCACGATCACGCCGGCGGCCGCCTCCGCGATGGCAGCGCGAAACACCTCGCGCGGATGCACCAGCGAGGAGTTCAGGATGCCTCGGGTGATCAACAGGTCCCGGGTGATCCGGTTCTGGGCGTCCAACGTGAGGAGATGAAACTCCTCGACGACTAGGTCCCGCATCCCCGGCCCGAACCACCGCTGCACGTCGGCCGGAGAGCGTACCTCGAGTCGCGGCTCGCGGCCCTCGCCGAGGAGGCGTCGTCCGAGCTCCAGCGCAGCGGCCACCCGGGCCGCCTTCACGCGTCCGACGCCGGCCACCTGCGCCAACTCGCCGCCGGGCCGCCGCGCCAACGCCCGCAGTGACCCTCCCGCCATCGCCAGCAGGCTCCGGGCCACCTCCAGGGCGTCACCCCGGCAGGTACCCGTACCTATCAGAATGGCAAGGAGTTCGATCACCGTCAACGCGGCCGGTCCGAGCGAGAGGAGCCGCTCGCGCGGGCGCTCCGACAGCTGCGTCTCCGAGATCCGGTAGGGGGCCATCCCGCCACGATGCGCCCGCGCGGCCGTCCCGTGGTAGGCGAAATGGCGCTCGCTGGGGCCCGGGTGTTTCGCTCCGCCCCGGGCGCTCCCCGACCGTGCTCAAGCTTGCCGGCCGCCTGCCGATAACTCCATAGGCAGCCAACAGGTAACGAATCGCTTGAGAACCAGTCTCAGCCAAGGAAACGAGGGACCAAGTTGGTGGGTACGACTACGAGAACCCCGCAGGCCTGCGCCGCTCGTAGCGGCTTCACGCTCATCGAGCTGCTCGCGTCGATGGCGATCGTGGGCACGCTCTCGGCCATGGCGATCCCCAAGGTGACGGACGCCGTCGACCGGGCGAAGGTGGCCAAGGCCATCGAGGACATCCGCACCATCCAGACCGATCTCGCCTACCTGGACGCCAAGGACTCCTTGCCGGCGTCCCTTTCGGAGATCGGGTGGGGTGGGAAGCAAGACCCGTGGGGCCGGCCGTACATATACTTCCCGTTCCCCCCTCGGAAGGACACCGGCAAAGGCCGGCAGGCGCCGGCCGAGGCGCGCCGTGACCGCTTCCTCGTCCCGATCAATTCCACGTACGACCTTTATAGCATGGGGAAGGACGGCGCCACGGTGGCGGCCCTTACGGCGGGTGCCTCGCAGGACGACGTCGTCCGGGCCAACGACGGGGGATTCGTCGGCCTGGGCAGGAGCTATTGACCGTGCACGGCGCTGCACCGCGACCCACGCGCACCCCCCCGAACCGCCGGAGCGGTGAACTCGATCGGGTACTCGAAAAGGAGTACACCGAGGCGCAGTTCGACACATGGGCCCGCATTACGATGGCGTGGGCCGTCCGGTACCTGAAGAGAAACAAGCAGCGGCAGAAGGCCCGTACCGAACCGGTCGATCCGATCCTGGCGCTGCTGGGTGAGACGCCGCCCCAGGACGTGCCGGAGGCGCGGAGCCGCTTCCGGTGGGTGGTGGCGGCCGTCTTGCTCGGCCTGCTGGCCACCGCGGTGCACGTCGTGCGCGACCTGGCGCGGCCGGAGACGACGCTCCCGAACGCGCTCGCCGGCCGTTGGGCGACGGCAGCGGCGGGCTACGACGGGCGGGTGCTCGAGATCAAGACCGATTCCGTGATTTTTCATCTGGGCGACGAGGCGGGCGGCCGGGCGGAGGGGCATCGCATCCAGCGCGTGGAGCGGGCGAGCGGAGACCTCGGGATGCTCTACACGGTCACGTACCTGACCGTCGATGACGCCGAGCTGACGCTTGCATTCTACTACTCGGCGGAGCCGCCGACGCTCCGCCTCAAGAACCAGCGCGACATGGAGTGGCGGCGGGAGCGGTCCTAGCGCGTCTACCCCGACGCGCCGTGGCACTTCTTGTATTTCTTGCCGCTGCCGCACGGACACGGGTCGTTGCGCCCCACTTTGGGGACGTCGCGCTCCACCGGCCGGGCCGGCGCGGCCTCGCCGGCCTCGCCGCGGCTCGTCACGTACTGCCGCTGGCGGCGCGCGGCGGCCGACCCCGCGGCGACGGCGCCGGGGACCATCAGATCGGCATCGGTCACCGGCGCTTCCGCCTTCACCGGCTTCGCCGCGACGGGCGGCGGGGGCGCGGCGCCGCCCGGCGGCCCCACCTGGACCTGGAACTTGAAGAAGCGTTCGGTGAACGTGCGCCGGATGTCCTTGATCAGGTCCACGAACATCTCGAACGCCTCCTTCTTGTACTCCACGAGCGGATCTTTCTGGCCCCACGCGCGATACTGGATGCCGCTCCGCAGGTGGTCCAGCTCGAAAAGGTGATCCTTCCACTTTTCGTCGATGAGCTGGAGCAGGATGTGTGACAGCACGCGCTCCGAGAGCCGCTCCGCGTTGTACCGGTTCCCCATCTCGTCCCACGAGAGCAGCTTGGCCCGGAACGCGTCGTGCGCGGCTTGCTTGAGGAGCGTGGCCAGCGCCGCGTGGTCCGGCACCTTCTCCGGGTCCTTGATATCCGGCGCCGAGATGAGGAACCGCAGGAGGAGGTCGGTGGCGATGATGTCCCGATCCCACTCCTCGGGCTGCTGCGGCACTTCGGTTTCCACGTATTGGTCGACGGCGGCGTCGATGAGCCGCAGGGCTTCTGCCTTCAGCTCCTCGCCGCCTTCGAGTGCGAACAGCCGCTGGGAGTAGATCACCTCCCGCTGCTGGTTCATCACGTCGTCGTAGTCGAGCAGCCGCTTGCGGGCCTGGAAGTTCTGGAGCTCGACCCGCTTCTGGGCGTTCTCGATGGCCCGGGTGACCCACGGGTGCGCGATCACCTCGCCGTCTTCGATGCCGGCCTTTTCCATGACCCGGGCCACGCGCTCGGACATGAAGAGCCGCATCAGGCGGTCCTCGAGGGAGAGGAAGAAGATGCTGTCTCCCGGATCCCCCTGCCGCCCCGAGCGCCCGCGCAGCTGCCGGTCGATCCGGCGCGCGTCGTGCCGCTCGGTGCCGATGACCACGAGGCCGCACGGCGGATCCTGGTTGCACCCGAGCTGCTTGATTTCCTCGTCCGACAGGTCGGGCACCTCGCTCACCTGACCGAACGGCGCCATCTTGGCGCGGATGCCGCACACCTTGCAGCGCTTGACCCCGCCGCCGAGTTTGATGTCCGTTCCCCGCCCGGCCATGTTCGTCGCGATCGTGACGGCTCCGGCGCGGCCCGCCTGGGCCACGATCTCCGCCTCGCGCTCGTGCTGCTTGGCGTTGAGCACCTCGTGCTTGAGGCCACGGCGCTTCAACATGCGCGCGAGCGTCTCCGACACCTCCACGCTGGTGGTCCCCACCAGCACCGGGAGCCCGCGCTCGTGCTGCCGCACGATCTCGTCGATGATCGCGGTGTACTTCTCCTTCCGCGTCTTGTAGATGTGGTCGTCGAGATCCACCCGCCGCACGGGCCGGTTCGTGGGAATCACCATGACGTCGAGGCCGTAGATCTGGAAGAACTCGGTCTCTTCCGTCTCGGCCGTCCCCGTCATGCCGGCCAGCTTGTCGTACATGCGGAAGTAGTTCTGGATCGTGATCGTCGCGAGGGTCTGGGTCTCGCCCTTGACGGTCACGCCTTCCTTGGCCTCGATGGCCTGGTGCAGGCCATCGGACCAGCGCCGGCCCGGCAGAATGCGGCCGGTGAACTCGTCCACGATGAAGACCTGCCCCTCCTGCACCACGTACTCCACGTCCTTCTCGTACAGCGCGTGGGCCTGCAACAGCTTGTGGATGATCTGGAGCTTCTCGCTCTTGGCCGCGTAGTCCGCCTCGAGCTTCTGCCGCCGCGCGAGCTTCTCCTCGGCCGTCAGCGATTCGTCGTGCTCAATGGCGCCCATCGCCTCCGAGATGTCCGGCACGATGAACAGGTCGGGATCCTCGGGGCTCATCGTCTCCACCCCGCGGTCGGTGAGGTGGACCGAGTGGCCACGCTCGTCCAGCACGAAGTACAGGCCTTCGTCGATGGTGCGGAACCGCTGCTGGTGCGCGGGCAGTTTGCGGTCGGCGATCCGATCGAGCTCCACGCGCTGCACCACCTGCTGGAGCTGCGGCTCCTGGAGCAGCTTCATGAGACGCTTGTTCTTGGGGCTGCCGAGCTTGGCCTGGAACAGCTTGGTGGCCCCCTCGTAGTCGCTCCGGTCCTTCTCCAGCAGCGGCTCGGCCTCGGCCACGAGCTGGTTGACCACCGCCGCCTGCTTCCGCGCCAGGGTCGCCACCTGGGTGTTGAACTCCCGGTACTTCTCGTCCGACTCATTCCCCACCGGCCCCGAGATGATGAGCGGGGTGCGCGCCTCGTCGATGAGGATCGAGTCCACCTCGTCGATGATCGCGTAGGTGTGCATCCGCTGGACGCGCTGGACCAGCGAGAACACCATGTTGTCGCGGAGATAGTCGAACCCGAACTCGTTGTTCGTCCCGTAGGTGATGTCGCACTGGTAGGCGGCGCGGCGCTCCGGCGACGAGGGCTCGGTCTGGTCGATGCACCCCACGGTCAGGCCGAGGAACCGGAACAGGTGCCCCATCCATTGGGAGTCCCGGCGGGCCAGGTAGTCGTTCACCGTGACGAGATGCGCGCCCTTTTCGGGAAGGGCGTTGAGGTACAGCGGCAGGGTGGCGACCAGCGTCTTCCCTTCCCCGGTCGCCATCTCGGCGATCTTGCCCTGGTGCAGCACGAGACCGCCGATGAGCTGCACGTCGTACGGCACCATGTCCCAGCCCAGCTCGTGGCCCGTGACGACGACCGAGCTCCCCACCAGACGCCGGCACGCCTCCCGGACGGTCGCGAACGCCTCCGGCAACAGGTCGTCCAACGCGACGGCCGTGTCCCGCTTGAGACGATCCTCCAGCGCGTTCACCTCGCGCGTGAGCACGTCGCGCTCGTCCGGATCGGCGCAGGAATGCTTCGCCTGCCGCTTGGCCTCGAGCTCCGCTTCCAGCTCGCCGAGCCGCTCGCGCAACCGCGCGCGGAACTTCCCGGTTTGCGCCTGCATCTCGGCGTCCGAACACTTGGCCAGCTCGGCCTCGTGCTCGTGAATCCGGTCGATGATCGGCTGGATCCGCTTGAGCTCGCGCTCGAAGCGGCTGCCGATGATTTTCGTGACGATGTTCTTCAGCATGCTGGCGTACGGCGTATGGCGTATGGCAGATGGCGCGGGGCATGGGGCGCGGAGCCCCTTCCGCCCCTCCGTCCCTTACGCATCACGTTTTCCGTTTCTCGGGTCCCTTTTCCGTTCGCGCTCTTCTCTTTGCGCTGTGCGCTTTGCGCTCTGCTCTTGGCTCTCGTCCCGATACAATCCATGCTCCTCGATGTAGGCCGCCACCGCCGCCGGCACCAGCCCGTCGATCCCCGCTCCGCGCCTCACGCGCTCCCGTATCTCGGTCGCCGAGACCGGCACCGCGGGGACCGCGAGCGTGTCGGCGCAGAGCGGGTGGGGGGGCGGCGTCGCACCGGGGCGCGTGAGGGCGACGATCCGCGCGAGGCGCGGCAGGACCTCGGCCTCGTGCCAGCCGGGCAGCTCCCGGGCCGCATCCGCGCCAACCAACAAGAATAACGCATCGGCCGGGCACTCGGTGCGGAGCGCGCGCAGCGTGTCGACCGTATACGAGGGCCCCAGGCGCTCCAGCTCCCGCCGGTCCAGCACGAACCGGGGATCGGCGGCCATCGCCAGCTCCACCATCGCCGCACGCTGCTCGGCGTTGGCGCCGTGCCGGCCGGCCTTGAACGGGTGCGCCCGAGCGGGGACGAAGTGCACGCGGTCGAGCCCCAGGTGGTCGGCCGCCGCCGCCGCGACGACCAGGTGTCCCTGATGAATGGGATCGAAGGAGCCGCCGAAGACGCCGATCCGCACCGCCGTTACGGCGTGAGGTCGGCCGGGCACTCCTCCGCCAGATCCGGCGTGTCGGGATAGTACTGGTGGAGATGGCTGCAGATCTCTCGCCGCTCCTCGACATACCCGATCTTGCGGTACGCCTCCGCGAGCCGCATGAGCGCCTTCGGCGCGAAGGACGAGCGCGGATACCGCTCGACCACGGCCTTGAAGTAGATGATGGCCGAATCGAACGCGTTGAGGCGCATGTAGAAGCGGCCCGTCTTGAACTCCTTCTCGGCGAACATCTCGTTCAGCTCGCTGATGCGCTCGCGGCCCTGCCCCGCCGCGTCGCTGTTGGGATAGCGAATCAGCAACTCCCGGTACACCGCCATGGCGGCGTCCCCGTACGTCGGATCCAGCTCGGGGTTCCGCCACAGGTCGCGGTTCGCGTCGCCGGCGTGGAGCAGCGCGTTGGGCGCCAGCTCGTGTTGCGGAAACTCGTCGGCGACGCGGCGGAACGAGCGCGCCGCCTCGAGGCGATCACCCTCCTCCAGCTGGCACTCCGCCAGGTAGTAGCGTACCTCCGCCAGCCGCGGGTCGCGCGGCGGCAGCTCGAACGTGAGGCGCTGCAGACCGACGATCGCGTCACCGCAGTCGCCCTCACGATATCGGCTGAGCGATGCTTCGTAGAGAGAATCCGGGGAAGAGTACTGGGCCGCGTTGAACCCGGCGCCGCACGCCGCCGCCGCGCCCGCGAGGGCTCCGACCATGACCAAACGCGACATCACGACAGTAGTACCCACTATTCGAATTCCGTTCCGGGCGGTCGGCCCAGCTGGTTGAGTCGCTCCCGGGCGATCTGCGCCACGGAGTCGCCGGGCGCCGCTCCGTCGAGCGCGCGCTCGAACGCCTGCGCCGCCCCCAGGTAATCCCCCTGGGCCAACCGCACGTCGCCGAGCCCGACGTACGCCGCCCGCTCCCCAAACGCCCCCGCCCCCCCGCGCACCGCCCGGAGGAACCAGTTCTCGGCGGCCTGCGGGCGTCCCTGCTCGAGTGCCCGCTGCCCCAGCCCCAGCGCGCACCGCACCAGCTCGCGCTGCGCGTCGGGTACCACCGCCGGCTCACGCTCGCGCCGCACGAGGCTCTCGAGCGCCGGCACCGCCTGCTCGCACCGGCCCAGGCGCCGCAACGCCACCGCGTACGCGTACATGAGCGAGTCCTGCGCGCGCGCGTCAGGCGCGCCGGCCGCGGCGAGCGTCAGCACGCTCAACGCTTCGGCCGACTGCGGCCCGTCCCCGAGCAGCCGAACCAGCTGGCGCGCGAACGGCACCAGCGCCCTCCCCGGTGCCACGCGCTGCAGCGCCGCGAGGGCCGCCGTCAGCGCCTCCCGGTCGTCCCGTTCACCGGCCGCCCGCACGACGCGGGCGAGACCCGCGGCGGCCTCGCTGAGGCGCTCTTCGCCGCCCTCGCGGGCGAGCGCCTCGTACTCCTCGACGGCCGCCGCCAGGTCGCCGGCGTTGATCGCCGCCGCGCCGGCCTTGGCCCGCAGATCCGGCGTCGGCTCGGGCAGCTGAAGCAGCGCCAGGCGATACTCGGCGAGGGCGTCGTGAAACCGCCCGGCGGCGTACGCGCGGTCGCCGAGCACGTCGTGGTCGGCCGCCGCGCCGATGCAGCCCGCCAGCAGCACCGTCAACGCCGCGGCGGCGCGCCGCACCGGTCTCAGGCCCCCTCGCCGCGCTGGAGCATCGCCAGGTAGGCGCGCGCCCGCACGTCGTCCGGCCGCTCCTGGTGCAGCCGCTCCCAGATGGCCTGCGCCGACGCCGCGTCGCCGGAGACGTAGCACGCCAACCCGAGCGCCGCCTTCGCGTCGGGGGCGTTGGGGCGCGCGCGCACGACCTTCTCGAACTCTTCGCGCGCCTCGAGCGAGCGCCCCGCTTCCAGCAGCAGGCGCCCCAGCCGATACCGCAAATCGTGGAATGCCGGCCCGAACCGCAGCGCCGCCTGGTACTGCTCGACCGCCTCGTTCAACGCACCGGCTTCCGCGTACGCCTCGCCGAGCGCCGCATGCATGTTGGCCAGCTTCTGCGCGTGATGCTGCGGCCAATCGCCACGCGAATCGCTGGCGATCTCCCGGGCCGCGGCGAACGCCGCCGCCGCGTCCTGGCCCCGCCCGCTCTCCCCCAGGACGATGCCGCGATGAACGTGCGCCTCGATGTAGCGGGGGTTCAGCTCCAGCGCCCGCTCGAACGCCTCCAGCGCCCGTTCCGGCTGGCCCAGCAGGTGGTACGAGAGGCCCATGAGGTGATGGGCATCCGCGAACGCGCGACCGTCCCGCGCCAGCTCTTCGAGGAGATGCAGGCAGCCGTAATAGTCCTGGAGCTCGAACCGCTCTTTGGCGAACTCAACGGCTTGCGCCGGACGCGCTCCCATAGGCCACCTCGAACCATTCGACGAAATCATTGATACCATCTTCGAACCGCACCCGCGGCGCGAAGCCGAGCAGCCGCTGCGCCTTGGCCACGTCGGCGTATGTGCACCGCACGTCGGCCGGCGCGGCGGGCGCCGCCTGCACCGCCGGCATCAACCCGAGGGCGGCGCCGAGCGTCGCAATCAGCCGATCGAGCGTGACCGGCCGGCCGCTGCCGACGTTGAACGTCTCGCACGCCGGCGCCGCGCCGGCGGTCCACGTGACGGCGGCCCGCAGCGCGTCCACGACATCGTCCACGTGGGTGTAGTCGCGCGCGCTGGTCCCGTCGCCCAATCGCTCGACCGCCGCTCCCCCCATCATCGCTTCCGTGAACCGGAAGATCGCCTGGTCGGGACGCTGGCGCGGGCCGTAGACACTGAACAGTCGCAGGATCGCAACGCGGAGCGACGCAAGCGGCGTGAACGCGGTGCACAGCACCTCGGCGCCGCGCTTCGACGCCCCGTACGGCGACGCGGGCCACAGCGGCGTCCGGTCCTCCGGGGTGGGGAGCGGCACCCCTTCACCATACACGGATGCCGATGAACCCAACACCAGTCGCTTCACCCCGGCGCGGCGCATGGTGTCGAGAACCGCCGCGGTCCCCCCCACATTGATGGTCACACAGGAGACAGGGTCGCGGACGCTGGGCCGCACGCCCGCGCGCGCCGCCAGATGCACGACGGCGTCCGCGCCGCGCATCCAGGGCTCGACCGCCTCGCGGTCCCGCACGTCCGCCTCGATGAATCGGAACCCGGGTGCGTCCGCGAGGGCGCCGAGCGACCGGGTCTTGATGGCGCGCGCGTAGTACGGGTCGAAGTTGTCGATTCCGACGACGTCCCAGCCGTGTGCGAGCAGTGCCGCGCAGGCATGGCTCCCGATGAACCCGGCGGCGCCCGTGACGACGAGCCGGCCGCTCACGCCGCCAGCACGTCCCGGAAGTGCGCGATCGTGCGCCGCAGCCCTTCTTCGAGGGGGACGAGCGGCTCCCACCCCAACTCGGCGCGGGCGCGGGCGATGTCGGGCCGCCGTTGCTTGGGATCGTCCGTGGGCAGCGGCTCGTGCCGCACGCCGGCCTCCGACCCCGTGAGCCGCACCACCAACTCGGCTAGCTCCGTCACCGTGAACTCCGCCGGATTGCCGAGGTTCATCGGTTCCGGACCGCCGCACTCGAACAGCCGCACGATCCCCTCGATCAGATCGTCCACGTAGCAGAACGAGCGCGTTTGGCTTCCGTCGCCGTAGATCGTGAGCGGCTGCCCCTCCAGGGCCTGCACCACGAAGTTGGACACGACGCGACCGTCGCTGCGCCGCATCCGGGGACCGTAGGTGTTGAAGATCCGGACGATGCGCGTGTCCAGGCCGTGGGAGCGGTGATAGGCCATGGCCATGGCCTCGCCGAACCGCTTGGCCTCGTCGTAGACGCCGCGCGGCCCCACCGGATTCACGTGCCCCCAGTACGTCTCCGGCTGCGGGTGGACCTGCGGATCGCCGTACACCTCCGACGTGCTGGCGAGAAAAAAGCGGGCGCCCTTGGCCAGCGCGAGCCCGAGCGAGTTATGCGTGCCGAGCGAGCCCACCTTCAGCGTCTGGATGGGGAGCTGCAGGTAGTCCACCGGGCTGGCGGGCGAGGCGAAGTGGAACACGGCGTCCAGCGCGCCGTCCACCGAGATGAAGGTCGAAACGTCGTGCCGCACGAACGTGCAGCGCGGGTGGTTCAGCAGGTGCGACAGATTGCTCAGGCTGCCGGTGAGGCAATTGTCCATCGCGACGACGTCGTGGCCGTCGGCGATCAGCCGATCCGTGAGGTGTGATCCCAGGAACCCCGCGGCCCCGGTCACGAGGGCTCGCAATGCACCCCCTTGCGGCCGATGGAGATGTAGGTGAAGCCCATGGCTCGCATCTTCTCGGGGTCGTACAGATTGCGCCCGTCGACGATGATTGGGCGGCGCATGAGGGACCTCATGCGCCGGAAGTCTGGGTTGCGGAACTCGAGCCACTCCGTCACGATCACCAGCGCGTCGGCGCCCTCCAGCGCATCGTACGCCCGCTCCAGGTACTCCACCCCGTCGCCGAACACGCTCTGGGCGCTGCGCATCGCCTCCGGATCGTGCGTCCGCACGCGGGCGCCGGCGGCGACGAGCGACTGCACCAGATCGACGGCGGGGCTCTCCCGCATGTCGTCGGTACGCGCCTTGAACGCGAGCCCCCACACGGCGACGGTGGACGTCTCGAGCCGGCCGTCGAGCACCGCGGCGAGCTTCTGCGCGAGCTTGCGTTTCTGCACCTTGTTCCCGCTCTCCACCGCTTTGACGACGTCGAGCGAGACTCCGGCGTCGTCCCCGATCTTGATCAGCGCCCGCAGATCCTTCGGAAAGCACGAGCCGCCGTACCCCGGTCCAGGAAAGAGAAACGCCGGCCCGATCCGCGAGTCGCTGCCGATCCCGCGGCGCACGGCCGTGATGTCGGCGCCTACCTGCTCGCACAGCTCGGCGACCTGGTTCATGAAGGTGATGCGCGTGGCCAGCATGGCGTTCGCGGCGTACTTGGTGAGCTCCGCGGACGCAACGTCCATGAACAGGATCGGGTTGCCGGTACGGACGAACGGGGCGTACAGCTCCCGCAGGATCTCCGCCGCCTCCTCGCTGTCGACGCCCACCACCACCCGGTCCGGCTTCATGAAATCGTCGACCGCGGTCCCTTCCTTCAGGAATTCGGGGTTGGAGCAGACGTGGAACGGGACCGTGGTGTTGGCGGCGATTCGCGCCCTGACCCTGGCCGCCGTCCCGACGGGTACGGTGCTCTTGGTGATGACCACCTTGGACCCGTTCATGTGCCGCCCCACGGCGTCGGCGACGGCCAGGACGTGCTGCAAGTCTGCGGAGCCGTCTTCGTCGGGAGGCGTCCCGACGGCGATGAAGATCACGTCCGCCGCTTCGACGGCCGCCCCCACATCGGTCTCGAAGCGAAGGCGCCCTTCCTTCTGGTTGTGGGTCACGAGCGAATCGAGCCCCGGCTCGTAGATGGGGATCTCGTTCCGCCGCAGCTTCTCGATCTTCTCCCCGTTCACGTCGGCGCAAATGACGTCATTGCCCGTCTCGGCGAGGCAGGCGCCGACGACCAGCCCGACGTACCCTGTTCCGATGACCGCGACTTTCATGGCTTCCGCACACCCCCCAGCGCGTGCCGGGTGTCGACCACCCGCCGCGCCTCGCTCCTGATCAGGTCGTAGTCCAGGTTGGAATGGTCGGTGACGATGATGAGACAGTCGGCCGCGCGCGCCGTCGCCGGCTCCAGCGCAACCGATTGCAGGGAGATCCCTTCATGGTCCAGCACGGGCACGTACGGATCGTGGTAGCTGACCGCCGCCCCTCGCTGCTGGAGCAGTCGCATGATGTCGAGCGCCGGGCTCTCGCGCACGTCGTCGATGTCCTTCTTGTACGACACGCCGATCACGAGCACCAGCGAGCCCCGCACGGGCTTGGCGTCCTCATTGAGCTGCTCCGCGACCTTCTCGACCCAGAACGCGGGCATCTCGGCGTTCACATCTCCCGCGACGTCGATGAAGCGCGTCTTGTAGTTCAGGCCGCGCATCTTCCACGCGAGATAGTGCGGATCGATCGGGATACAGTGCCCCCCGAGCCCCGGGCCGGGTGTGAACTTCATGAATCCGAACGGCTTCGTCGCCGCCGCCTCGATCACCTCCCAGACGTCGACGCCGAGCTTATCGCACACGATCGCCATCTCGTTCACCAGCCCGATGTTCACGCTTCGGAAGGTGTTCTCGAGGAGCTTCACCAGCTCCGCCGCCTCGGGCGAGGACACCGGCACGAGCGTGTCGAACACCGGCTCGTAGAGGGCCGACACCACCCGCAGGCAGCGCTCGGTCACGCCGCCCACGACTTTCGGGGTGTTCCGCGTCTGCCACCGCGCGTTGCCGGGATCGACCCGCTCGGGGCTGAACGCGACGAAGACGTCGCGCCCCACCGTGAACCCCGCCGCCTCGATGCTCGGAAGCAGCAGCTCGCGGGTGGTCCCCGGATACGTCGTGCTCTCGAGAATCACGGCCTGGCCGGCGCGGACGGTCTGCGCCACGGCCTTCGCCGCCGCCAACACGAACGAGATGTCGGGATCCTTGGTCTTCGACAGGGGCGTGGGCACGCAGATCGAGATGGCGTCCACGTCGCGCAGGCCGGTCATATCGGTCTGCGCCCGGACGAGCCCGTCGCGCACCAGCGGTGCCAGCCGGTCGGACGGCACGTCCTTCACGTGCGAGCGGCCGCAATTGATGCCCTCCACGACCTTGGGATTGACGTCGAACCCCACCACGCGGTAGCCGGCGGTCGCGATCTCCACCACGAGCGGGAGCCCAACGTACCCCAGGCCGATCACGCCGAACACCGCAGAGCGGTCCTCGGCCTTCGCGATGAGCGCCGCTTCCGTGTGTTGCGCCATCACGCCGCCTGCCCGCTCATGAAGGCCACCGCGTTGCCGCCCTTGGCCAACGAGCTGGTGGCCGCCTCGAGCACGCGCACCACCCGGACGCCCTCCACCACCCCCGACCGGGGCGGCTCCAGCCGGCCCGCGACGCGCACAAAGTGCCGCAGCTCCGCGCTCAGCGGTTCCACGGTCGGCACGCGTGGGATCGCAATGTCCCCCTCCCGGACCGCCAGGCTCTCGCCGTACGACGAGTACTCCGGGGGGCGATCCACGCCCTTGTCGTACACCTTGAGCTTCTCGCGCACCTGCATGTCGTCGAACACGACCATCTTCTTGGATCCCACAACGGTGAGCCGCCGTTCCTTGTGGGGATCGAGCCAGGACATCTGCGCGTGCGCCATCACGCCCGACGCAAAATCCATCGTCATGAACACCACGTCTTCGATGCCTCGCTGGAGATAGCTGCGCCCCTGCGCGGTGACCCGCACCGGGGAGTCGCCGAGCAAGTGGAGGGCCACCGAGACGTCGTGCGGACCGAAGCTCCACAACGCGTTCTCGTCGGGCCGCACCTGACCGAGGTTCACCCGCTGGCTGTAGAGGTAGTAGATCTCACCCAAGTCGCCGGCGTCCACCATGTGCTTGAGACGCTCCACCGCGGGATGGAACAGGAGGAGGTGCCCCACGAGCACGGGCACGCCCTTGGCCTCCGCGAGGTCGGCCACGCGCTCCGCCTCCCGCACCGACAGCGCGAGGGGTTTCTCGATCAGCACCGGCAGCCCGCGCTCCACGGCCTGGCGCGCGAGCGGCGCGTGGCTCGCCGCCGGCGTGGCGATCACCACGGCCTCGCAGGCGTCCAGCGCCCGGTCCGCCCGCTCGGTCACGGCCACGCCGGGGTACTGCCGTTCGACCGCGGCGCGGCGATCCGCCGCGATGTCGCAGACCGTCGTCAGCTCCACCTCGGGCAACGCGGCCAGCGTGCGGACGTGATTCCGCCCCCAGGCCCCCGCGCCGAAGACTCCCACCTTCAGCCGGCTCACGCCGCGAACTCCCGGACCGCGTCGATAACGGTGTCGCGCTGCGATGCGGTGAGCTCCGGGTACACCGGCAGCGACAGCACCTCTTCGCTCGCCCGCTCCGCCTCCGGCAGCTGGCCGGCGCGATACCCCAACGACGCAAAGCACGGCTGTAGATGCAGCGGCCGCGGGTAGTACACCGCGCAGCCAACGTCGCGGGCCGCGAGATGGGCCTTGAGCGCAACCCGGCGCCGCGACCGCACCGTGTATTGATGGTAGATATGCTCATTGCATGAATCCACGACGGGCGTTTTCACCCCGTCTACGTCGCGCAACGCCTCGTCGTACGCCGCGGCGTGCGCCCGCCGCGCCGCATTCCAGGCGTCAAGGTGGGGCAGCTTCGCCAAGAGCACCGCCGCCTGGATCGCGTCGAGCCGGCTGTTCGTCCCGACCTCCTCGTGATAGTACTGCTTTGCGCCGCCGTGCGTGCGGAGCCTGCGCAGCCGGTCGGCCAGGGCCTCGTCGTCCGTCACGATCATCCCGCCGTCCCCCCAACCTCCCAGATTCTTGCTGGGAAAAAACGAGAACGCACTCGCCAGCCCGAGCCCGCCGGCCGGCCGCCACACGCCCCGCAGCAGTCGCCGCGCGCCGATCGCCTGCGCCGCGTCCTCGATCACCGCGAGACCATGTGCCTCGGCGAGCGCGAGTAGCGGCTCCATGTCCGCCATCTGCCCGAACAGATGAACGGGCACGATCCCCCGCGTCCGCGGCCCCACCGCCGCGGCGACCAGATCCGCCCGCAGGTTGAACGTCGCGGGGTCGATGTCCACGAACACCGGCACCCCACCCGCATTGTGGATCGTGCCGGCCGTCGCGAAAAACGTGAACGGCGACGTGATGATCTCGTCGCCGGGCGACAAGTCCAGCGCCCTCAGCGGCAGCAGGAGCGCATCCGTCCCGCTCCCGCACCCCACGCCGTGCGCCACACCCGAGCGCGCCGCCACCGCTTCCTCGAGCCGCCGCACGGGCTCACCGAGGATGAAACGCTGCGACTCCACCACGCTTAGGACGGCCGAAAGCACGTCGTCGCGGATCGTGGCGAACTGGGCCCGCAGGTCCAGAAGGGGGATACTCACAGTCCATCCAAGTGCAGAAATCGCAGAAACTTACCGGCCCCTGGGCCCGGGGTCAATCGGTACCAGCGCGCCGCCGCGCTCACGGTACGCGCTGCCGCACCGCTCGCACGTGGCGCCCCCGTCCACGACGTGCAGCCGCTCGCCGCACTGACACATCCACCCAACGCGCCGCGCCGGCACGCCGAGCATCAAGGCATACCCCGGCACGTCGGACGTGACCACGGCGCCGGCACCGATGAACGCGTACGGACCGAGCGTCACGCCCGCCACGATGGTCGCGTTCGCGCCGATCGACGCACCCCGTTTGACCACCGTCGGCCGGTACTCCGTCTTGCGCGAGACGTGGCTCCGCGGGGTCGTCACGTTGGTGAACACGCACGACGGCCCGCAGAACACGTCGTCCTCCAGGGTCACGCCCTCATACACCGAGACGTTGTTCTGGATCTTGACGTTGTCCCCGATCGTGACGTTGCCCATCACGACCACGTTCTGCCCCAGCGAGCACCCGGCGCCGATCCGCGCGGACCCCATGACGTGGCAGAAATGCCAGATCTTGGTCCCCGCGCCGACGACGGCGCCGTCGTCGACGTACGAGCTTTCGTGCACGAAGAAGTCCGCCATTTCCTCCCTTCTCCCCTCTCCCTATTCAATGACCTTCACCTCCAGCTCCAGCTCCAGGCCGCTCTCCGCGAGCACCCGCTTCCGCACCGCGTCGATCACTGCGAGCACGTCCGCCGCCGTCGCGTCGCCCACGTTGGTGATGTAGTTCGCGTGGGTGCGCGACACCTCCGCCCCGCCGATGCGGAAGCCCTTGAGACCACAGGCGTCGATGAGGCGGCCGGCGGTGGGGAACCCTCTCCCCCCTGCCGCTCCTGCCGCTGGCCGGGCGGGCGGTGCGGTGGGATTCCTGAAAACCGACCCACAACACGGCTCGTCGAAGGGCGTGCCCTCCTTGCGCCATCGGAAATGCTGGGCGATGTCGGCCGCCAGCGTCTCGGGGTCGCCCGGTGCCAGCTCGATCTCCGCCTCGATGACCACGGCGTTTGCGATGCCGCTCGTCCGGTAGGCCCACGGCAGCGACGCGGCGTCGAGCCAGCCGGCCTCGCCGGTGGCGGCGTCGACCACGTGCACCCGGCGCGTCACCTGCCGGAACTCCTGGCCGTGCGCCCCGGCGTTCATGAACACGCCGCCGCCCACCGCACCCGGGACGCCCACCAACCGGTGGACGCCCGCGAGACCGGCCTTGGCCGTGCGCTTGGCGAGCAGCGGCGTGGGGAGTCCGGCGCCCACCCGCCACCGGCCGGGTTCGCCGCCCAAGCCCTGCTCGACGCCGTCTTGTCCCTTGACCACCCGCAGCACGACGCCGTCGAACCCTCGGTCGGCCACGAGAACGTTGGAGCCGAGCCCGAGCGCCAGCCATCGCGTCCCCGTCTCGCGGGCGAACGCGAGCGCCGCCGCGACATCCGCGGCATTCGCGGGCTCCACCAGGGCCGCCGCCGGCCCGCCGATCCGATACGTCGTGCACGTGGACAGCGGGACGTCGAACCGCACCCGGCCGCGGAGCCGCCGGGCGAGGGCGCCCAGGGCGGTGGTGGTCACGGACGACGGACGGTCTCGGCGGGGGGGGGCCGCAGGGAACCGCCCGCCACCCCGATGCCGCTGGTCTCGTACCACTCCTGCAGGCACCGCACCGAATAGCGCCCCTTGCGCAGCGCCACGATGGCGTCACAGGCCGCCTTCGCCGCCGACATGGTCGTGACATAGGGCACGCGATGCTGCAGGGCCGAGCGCCGGATCTCGTAATCGTCCCGCTGCGTCAGCTTGCCAAGGGGTGTGTTGATCAGCAGCTGCACCGTACCCGACACGATGAGATCCTTCGCGTTCGGCCGGCCCTCGTGCACCTTGAGCACCTCTTCGACCGGGATGCCGGACGCCCGCAGGTATCGCGCCGTCCCAGCGGTGGCCAGCACGCGAAAGCCCAGCTCGGAGAAGCGCTGGACGATCGGGCGGACGGTCGGCTTGTCGTTGTTGTTGACGGTCACGAGCACGGCCCCCGACAACGGCAGCGCACCGTCGGCCCCGATCTGCGCCTTCGCGAACGCCATCCCGAAGTCGTCGGCGATCCCCATCACCTCCCCGGTGGAGCGCATCTCCGGCCCCAGCAGCGTATCGACGTTGGGCAGCTTGGCGAACGGAAACACCGCTTCCTTCACGGCGACGTACGGGATCGCCACTTCGTCGGGCACGCCTGCCTCGTCCAGGGTCCGTCCGACCATGACGGCGGCGGCGAGCTTGGCGAGCGGTACGCCGGTCGCCTTGCTCACGAAGGGCACCGTCCGCGACCCGCGCGGATTCACCTCGAGGACGTACACCACGTCGTCCTTGACCGCGTATTGTACGTTGATCAAGCCCACCACCCCGAGCGCCTCGGCGAACGCCCGAGTGTAGCGCCGCATCTCGTCCACGGCCGCCGGATCGACGAGATACGACGGCAGCACGCACGCGGAATCGCCGGAGTGGATCCCGGCGTCCTCGATGTGCTGCATCACGCCCCCGATGACGCAGCGCTTGCCGTCGGCGATGGCGTCGACGTCCACCTCGAACGCATCCTCGAGAAAGCGATCGATGAGGACCGGGTGCTCGGGTGATGCCTGCACCGCCGTGCGGAAGTAGCTGCGCAGGGAGGTCGCGTCGTACACGATCTCCATCGCCCGCCCTCCGAGGACGTACGACGGCCGGACGAGCACCGGGTAGCCGACGCGCGTCGCCACCGCCACCGCTTCCTCGACGTGCACCGCGGTCCCGCTGGGCGGCTGGGCGACGCCGAGCCGCCGCGCGAGCGCCTCGAAGCGGCGCCGGTCCTCCGCCGAGTCGATGGCGTCGGATCCGGTCCCGAGGATGGTCACGCCCGCGGCTTCCAGACCCTTGGCGAGCTTCAGCGGCGTCTGCCCGCCGAGCTGCACGATCACCCCGCGCGGGGATTCGAGCCGCACGATCTCGAGCACGTCTTCGAGCGTGAGCGGCTCGAAGTAGAGCTTGTCCGAGATGTCGAAGTCGGTCGAGACCGTCTCCGGATTGCAGTTGATCATGATCGTCTTATAGCCCAGCTCGCGGAGCGCCAGGCCGGCGCGGACGCAGCAGTAGTCGAACTCGACGCCCTGGCCGATCCGGTTGGGGCCGCTCCCGAGGATCACGATGCCGTCGGCCCCCAAGGAGACGGACTCGTTTTCCTCGTCGTACGACGAGTAGTAGTACGGCGTCGCCGCCGGAAACTCGCCGGCGCACGTGTCCACCACCTTGTAGGCCGGATGCACGCCGAGGGCCCAGCGCCGCTCCCGCAACGCGTCCTCGCGCATGCCGCGGAGATCGGCCAGTTGGCGGTCCGAGAAGCCGAGGCGCTTCATGGCGCGCAGCGACGCGGCGTCGAGATCCGGGAACGCCCGGAACGCGTCTTCGGCCTCGAGCAGCTCGTGCAGTTGCGACAGGAACCAGGGGTCGATGCGGGTGAGCTCCGCCACCGCGTCCACGGACATCCCCGCCCGCAGCGCCCGCTTGATCTGGAAGACGCGCTCGGCCGTCGGAACGCGAAGGGCGAGACGCAGCTCCTCCGGATCCTCGCTCTTGAGACCGTCGTCCTCCGGCGTGGCCCCCACCGTCCACCCCGGCCGCCCCGTCTCGAGCGCGCGGAGGCCCTTCTGGAACGCCTCCTTGAAGGTGCGCCCGATGGCCATCGACTCGCCCACGGACTTCATCTGCGTCGTGAGCGTCTTGTCGGCCGTGGGGAACTTCTCGAACGTGAACCGCGGAAACTTGACCACCACGTAGTCGAGCACGGGCTCGAACGAGGCGGGCGTGGTCTTCGTGATGTCGTTGGGCAGCTCGTCCAGCGTGAACCCCACCGCTAGCTTGGCGCCGATCCGCGCGATGGGAAACCCCGTGGCCTTCGACGCCAGCGCCGACGACCGCGAGACGCGCGGGTTCATCTCGATCACGCGGAGCGCGCCGTCGGTAGGATCCACCGCGAACTGGATGTTACAGCCGCCGGCGGCCACCCCGATCTCGCGGATGATGGCGATCGCCGCGTCGCGCATCGCCTGGTACTCCCGGTCCGTGAGCGTCATCGCCGGCGCCACGGTTACCGAGTCGCCGGTGTGCACGCCCATCGGGTCGAAATTCTCGATCGAGCAGATGATCACCACGTTGTCGCGACAATCGCGCATGACCTCCAGCTCGAACTCCTTCCACCCGAGCACCGACTGCTCGACCAGCACCGTGTGCACGGGCGAGAGCGTCAACGCCCGCTCGACGAGGCGCTCGTACTCCTCCCGGTTGTAGGCCACGCCGCCGCCCGTGCCGCCCAGCGTGAACGACGGCCGCAAGATGGCCGGGTACCCGATGTCCTCGATCCCCCGCATCGCCTCGTCGAAGGATTTGACCACGACCCCGAGAGGGACCGCGAGGCCAATGCGGGCCATCGCCGCCGCGAACTCCTGGCGGTCCTCCGCCATCCGGATCGCGCGCTGGTCGGCCCCGATGAGCTCCACACCGAACCGCTCGAGCGTGCCGTCCTCCGCCAGCGCCATGGCCACGTTGAGGGCGGTTTGGCCGCCCATGGTGGGAAGCAGCGCGTCGGGTCGCTCCCGCTCGATCACCCGAGCCACCCACTCCGGCGTCACCGGCTCCACGTAGGTGCGGTCGGCGATCTCCGGATCCGTCATGATGGTGGCGGGATTGGAGTTCACGAGGATCACGCGGTACCCCTCTTCCTTGAGGGCCTTGACCGCCTGGGTCCCCGAATAGTCGAACTCCGCCGCCTGCCCGATCACGATCGGGCCGGAGCCGACGAGCAAGATGCTCTCGATGTCAGTCCGTTTGGGCATGGACCAGCTCGGCCAACGTGTCTTCCAGGGCGTGCCGCGGCTCCCACCCGGTGGCCCGCCGCAGCTTGCTCGCGTCCCCTACCAGGTAGGGGACGTCCACCGCCCGCATGAGCGCGTGGTCGACCTCCGGCACCACGCGGTGCCCGACGATCTCCATCAGGAGGCGCAACACGTCGGTGAGCGGCACGGGACGTCCCGACGCGACGTTGTAGATCTCCCCGGGCACCGCGTGGTCCAGCAGGCGGACATACGCGTCCGCCACGTCGGCCACGTGCAGAAACTCCCGCACGGGTTGGAGATTGCCGACCTTCACCACCGGCGCCGACACCCGCTTGGCCGTCAGCAGACGCCGGGCGAACGCCGGCGCTACGAAGCGGTCCTCCTGGCCGGGTCCCGTGTGGGGGAACGCCCGTGCGATCACCACGCGTAACCCGGTCCGCCGGAACACCTCCAGCGCGCCGATCTCGGCGCCCAGCTTGGACGCCGCGTACGGCGAGCAGGGGTGCGTGGGATCGGTCTCGACCCGCGGGCGCTCCGGGCCGGCACCGTACACCTCGGCCGTGGAGACGCACAGGAACAGCGGGTCCCGCCCCTTCGCCCGCCAGCGGCCGAGCGCGTCGGCCAACCGCACGGTCCCGGCGGCGTTCACTTCCCACGCCGTTCCCGGATCCTGCTGGGCCTCGCTCCCCGAGGCCACGGCCGCGAGGTGGACCACCCCGTCGTACGGAGCGTTCGCCGCGGCGAGGACCGAGCCGGCGTCGCGCAGCTCCAGCGGGATCGTGGCGACGTCGGGGGCGGGCCCGGCGCCGGGGCGGGCCCGGACGGCGCCGCCCGGGCGCAACGCGGCCACCACCTCGTGCCCGCGCTCGAGCAGCGCCGGGACCAGCCACGATCCCGCGAAGCCGTCGGCGCCCGTGACGAGAACCTTCACCGCGGCCGCAGGCGGTTCAGATCGGCGTCTACCATCTTCCGGACCAACTCCTCGAAGGATACGGTCGGCTCCCACCCCAGCAGCCGGCGTGCCTTGGACGGCTCCGCCTGGAGGATCTCCACCTCCGCCGGCCGGAGCAGCGTCTCGTCCACCCGGACGTACTCCCCCCAGTCCAGGCCGACGTGCGCAAACGCCAGATCCACCAGCTCGCGCACGGAGTGGGTCTTGCCGGTGCCCACCACGAAGTCGTCGGGCTGCGGCTGCTGCAGCATCAGCCACATGGCGCGCACGTAGTCGCCCGCGTATCCCCAATCCCGGCGGGCGTCGAGGTTGCCGAGCCTGAGCTCGCTCGCCAGGCCGAGCTTGATGCGTGCCACGCCGTGCGTGACCTTCCGGGTCACGAACTCCAAGCCGCGGCGCGGGGACTCGTGATTGAACAGGATGCCGCTGGAGGCGTGCAACCCGTACGACTCGCGGTAGTTCACGGTGATCCAATGGCCGTAGACCTTGGCCACACCGTACGGCGAGCGCGGGTAGAATGGGGTGCCCTCGTGCTGCGGCGTCTCCGCCGCCTTGCCGAACATCTCGGACGAGCTGGCCTGGTAGAAGCGGGCGCCCGGATGGGCCAGCCGGACCGCCTCCAGGATGCGGGTCACGCCGAGCGCGGTGAACTCTCCCGTGAGCACCGGCTGGCTCCAGCTGGTGGGGACGAAGCTCTGGGCCGCGAGATTGTAGATCTCGTCAGGCCGTACGTCGCGGATGACCGACGTCAGCGAGTGCTGGTCCAGGAGGTCGGCCGGGACCACCCGGACGCGGTCGAGCAGATGCCCGATGCGCTCATACGAGTCGTGCGACGTGCGGCGCACGACCCCCACCACGTCGTAGCCCTGTTCCAGGAGGAACTCGGCGAGGTAGGATCCGTCCTGGCCGGTGACCCCGGTGACGAGCGCGGTAGGCATCGGCGCGCTACACGCTTCTTCGGGGAGGGTTGTACGATCCGCCAGCCGTCGCTATCCTTCGCTGCTTACGAAACGACCGAATCATCGAGCGAGAAGAGCCACCATGGCGCGTCGGTGCGAGATCTGCGGCAAGGGCCCGGGCTACGGCCACAACGTGAGCCACGCCAACAATAAGACGAAGCGCCGGTGGCTGCCCAATCTGCAACGGGTGCGAGCGTTGGTGGACGGCCGGCCGCGGCGTATCCGGGTGTGCACGCGCTGCATCAAGTCGAACCGCGTGCAGAAGGCCCCGCCCGGGGCCGGCGTCGCCGTCTAGCACGGGGCGAGTCCGCCCACAAAAATGGGGACCCGCGGTCCCCATCTGCAGCGCGGCGCCCCCTTCCGTCATCACTCCGCTAGCAACTCGATCCGCGCCAACTCGGCACCGTCCCCCTGACGGTGTCCCAGCTTGACGATGCGCGTGTAGCCGCCCGGGCGGCTCGCGAATCTGGGCCCGATCTCCTTGAACAGCCGTCCGGTGACTCCCCGGTCCTTGATGTGCCGCTCCACTTGGCGGCGGGCATGGAGGTCGCCGCGCCGCGCGAGCGTGATGAGCTTCTCGGCGAACGGCCGGAGCTCCTTCGCCTTCGCGACCGTCGTGACCATTCCCCCGTGGTCGAACAGCGACGCCGCCATGTTGCGGAGCAGCGCCTTGCGGTGCGACGCCGTGCGGCTGAGCTGCCGCCCTTTGGCGCGGTGGCGCATCGGCTACTCCTGGATCGGCGCGCCGCCCGCCGCGGGCGCTTCGCCGTGGTCCACGACCACCAGCTCGCCGTTCTGCTCCTCGACCTTCATCCCGAAATTGAGCCCTTCGCGCCGCAGCATCTCCGCGATCTCGCCGAGCGCCTTCTCCCCGACGTTCTTGACCTTGAGCATCTCGTCCTCGGTGTACCTCACGAGGTCCCCCAGCGTGCTGATGCTCGAGTTCTTGAGCGAGTTGATGGACCGCACGGACAGGCCGCAGTCGTCGATGGGCTTCGACAGGAGGTCGCGCAGCTGCGTGCTGTCGGCGCCCGCCTCGCCGCCGTCGCCGTCCGGCGCGACCGGCACGCGGCCGAAGTCCATGAAGTAGCGGAAGTGGTCCTGCAGGAGCGCTGCCGCGTAGGCGACCGCGTCCTCCGGCGGGATGGCGCCGTTCGTCTCGACGGCGAGCGACAGCGCGTCGAAGTCGGTCCGCTGCCCCACACGCGTCTCGGCCACCGTGAAGTTGGCGCGGCGCACCGGGTTGTACAGCGCGTCGATGCGGACCAAATCCACCGGCATTGACCGCTCCACCGGGTGCTGGGCCGCCTCGACGTAGCCTCTCCCCTTGTTCACGTGCAGCTCGCCGTTGACTTCCCGGTCTTCCTGCAGCGTGAACAGCACGTGCTCGGGATGCACCACGCGTACGGATCCGTGCGGCTCGATGTCTCCCGCCCGCACCGGCCCGGCCTTGGTCACCTTCAGGTGGAGCACCGCCTCGGTGACGTTCTCCGCCAGCACCAGCGTGAGCGACTTCAGCCGCTGGATGATCTGGTGGATATCCTCGGCGACGCCGTCGACCGTCTGGTGCTCGTGGACCACGCCTTCGAGCCGGAACGCCCACACCGCCGCGCCGCTGAGGGACGACAGCAGCATGCGGCGTAGCGCGTTCCCGAGGGTGTAGCCGTACCCGCGCTCCAGCGGCTGGAGTCGGAACTCCGCCGCCGACGGAACGTCCTCCCGCTTCGTCATCTCGACGACGTGCGGGCGAACCAAACCTGTCATATCGATGCTTGGCATGCCTTACTTGGAATAGAGCTCAACGATGAGTTGCTCCTGTGCCGCGATCGGAATGGCATCGCGGGTAGGAAGCTCCACGACTTTGCCGGCCGCCTTGCCGGTGTCGACGGTCAGCCACGCCACCGGCGCGGCCCGCGACAGCGCCTCGAGCGCGGCGCGCACGGCGGTGAGATCCTTGCTGCGTGCGGCGACGCCGATCTCGTCACCCTGCCGCACGTGATACGAGGCGACGTTCACCGTGCGCCCGTTGACCTCGATGTGCCGATGAGTCACGAGCTGGCGGGCCGCCTTCCGGCTCGCGGCGAATCCCATGCGGTACACGATGTTGTCGAGCCGCGCCTCGAGCGCAATCAGCAAGTTGTCGCCCGTGACGCCCGGCTCGGCCCGCACGCGATCGAACGTCCGGCGGAATTGCCGCTCCGTCAGGCCGTAGGTGCGCTTGACCTTCTGCTTCTCGCGGAGCTGCTTCGCGTACTCCGACACCTTGCGGCGCCGCCCCATGGACTGGCCGTGCTGGCCCGGGGCATACGTCCGGCGGTCGACGGCGCACTTCTCGGTAAGGCAGCGCGTCCCCTTGAGGAACAGCTTGGTCCCCTCCCGGCGGCACAGCTTGCAGACCGGACCCGTGTAGCGTGCCATGCGCTAGACCCGCCGCTTCTTGGGTGGCCGGCACCCGTTGTGTGGTATGGGCGTCACGTCCCGAATCGACTTGACCTCGAGACCCGCCGACGCGAGCGCCTGGATCGCCGACTCGCGGCCCGATCCCGGCCCCTGCACGCGCACGTGCACCCGCCGGACGCCCAGATTCGCCGCGTCCCGGGCGCACTGCTCGGCGGCAACCGTCGCCGCGAACGACGTGGACTTCTTCGAGCCCTTGAATCCCGACTTGCCGGCGGATCCCCACGTGATCGTGTTGCCCTGAAGATCCGTAATCGTAATGAGCGTGTTGTTGAACGTCGCGGTGATGAACGCGATCCCCTCCGCCTCCACCAGCTTCTTCCGCTTGCTCGGGCCTTGCTGTGCCTGCGCCATTACTTCTTCACCGCCTTCTTCTTGCCGGCGATCGCGCGCCGCGGCCCTTTCTTCGTCCGGGCGTTGGTATGGGTCCGCTGCCCGCGCAACGGGAGGCCCCGGCGGTGCCGGATCCCACGGTAGCTCCCGATGTCCATCAAGCGCTTGATGTTCATCGCGATCTCGGTGCGCAGCGCCCCTTCGACCTTCACCTGGCGCTCGATCGCCTGCCGCAAGCGGGCCACTTCCGCGTCCGAGAGGTCCCGCACGCGGGTATCCGGGTTCACGGCCGTATCGCGCAGTACCCGCGTCGCGGTGGCGTTGCCGACGCCGAAGATGTACGTCAGCGCCACTTCGACACGCTTCTCGCGGGGCAGGTCGACGCCGGCAATGCGCGCCATGGGTCAGCCCTGCCGCTGCTTGTGCTTGGGATTCCGCTTGCAGATCACCCGGGTCACGCCACCCCGACGGATCACCTTGCAGAACTCACAGATTGGCCGAACGCTGGAGCGGACTTTCACGAACCGGATTCCTTCGGGTGGTGATGTAGTCGAGCCTGCAAATATAGACGCGGGAAAAGCCTACGGCAAGGCGGGGGTTAGAGGGCGATTCACGGCGTGACGCGCACCTCCCTGAGCCGCCACACCCCTTCCACAACGCGATACCCCAGAAACACCGTTTCCTCCCGCTCCTCGCTCGTTCCGCGGACCAGATAGTGGCGCGCCATCTCGGCGTACGCGTGATCGGACGCCAGCCGGCGGACGTCGCGGAGCGTGAACCCCAGCTCCTCCGCCGTCTTCAGATAGTCTTGGAGCAGCCGGGCGGCCTGGGCCGGCCGCACGGACGCCGAGGAGATGCCCGGCAGGTGCAGCCGCACCGTGTCGCTCCGCGAGACCAGCCCGGCCATGTCGTGCGCCATCCACGCGTCCCGCGCCCACCCCACCGCCGCCTCCAAGCCGTCCTGCTGCACCGGTCGGGCCTCCTGGATCGCCCGGACCGGGTCGGGCCCAACCACCCACCCCAACGTCATCACCACCCCTGCCGTCACCGTCCGCCACCCCCTCTCCTTGGCCCTCATGAAATCTCCTCGCATATCCGCTGGTACACCCCGCTGGGAGAATTGGCCCGAGTGATGGGACGGCCCACCACCAGGTGGGTGGCCCCCGCGCGGGCCGCCTCGGCCGGTCCCGCCACACGGCGCTGATCGTGCGCCGCCGCGCCCTCCGGCCGGATACCGGGCACCACGATCCAGGGCGCGGCACCCACCGCCTGCCGGACCGCCTCGATCTCGAGGGGCGAGGCCACCAGCGCACGCGCCCCCGCCTCGACCGCCACCCGGGCCAATCGCACCACCTCGTCCGACAACGCCCCGCCCTCCCGCCCGAGGGCTTCCCAATATCCCGCCGGCTCGTGAGAGGTCAGGACGGAAACGGCAGCCACCCGGAGGTCGCGGGCCGCCCGGGCCGCGCCCGCGATCATGGCGCGGCCGCCGAGGGCGTGCACGGTGGCCAGCTCCACCCCAATGGCCTCCGCCGAACGCACGGCTGCCGCCACGACATCCGGAATGTCATGCCATTTCAGGTCGAGGAACACCCGGACGCCGCGCGCCCGAAACTCCCGCACCACTCCCGCACCCTCCTGCACGAACAGCACCGGCCCGATCTTGACCCAGCGGAGCCCCGGTAGCGCGTCGGCGAGGCGGTACGCTTCCCCGGCCGACGCCACGTCGAGCGCCACGATGAGCTCAGCCACCGCGGTTCCAGCGCGCCGCGAGGCGCTCGGGAAGCCGCGGGTGCGCGAGCCCCGCCGTCCCGACCGCCACCAGGTTCGCCCCGGCCGCCAGATACTGATACACGTCGTCGATCGTGCACACGCCGCCTACACCGATGATCGGCAGGTCCGTCCGCTCGCGCGCCCGCCGCGTCGCGAGCACCCCGGCGGGAAGCAGCGCCGGGCCGCTCACGCCACCCTGTCCAAACCCGAGGCGCGACTCGCGCCCGCGTGCGACCCCGCCCTCGCGGTACAACGTCCCGGGGAGGGTGTTCACGAGCGCGACACCGTCCGCGCCGGCCCGCTCGGCGGCGAGGACGGCGCCGGGCAGGTCGGGGAGCACGGGGGGAAGCTTCACGATCAACGGTTTCGTCCCGGCCTCGCGGCACCGCGCCACGAGATCCGACAGGATACGCTGGTCCGCGCTGAACTCCTCGCCACCCCGCGAAGTGTTGGGGCACGACACGTTGAGCTCGAACGCCGTCACCACGTCGTGTGCGTCGAGCCGGCGGACCACCGTCACGAACTCGTCGACCGTGCCGCCGACCACGCTGACCAGGACGCGGGCGCGACGCGTGTGGCGGGCGAGCCAGGGCAGCTCGCGCTCCGCCGCCACCTCCAGTCCCGGGTTGGCGAGGCCGACGGCGTTGAGCATGCCGGCGGCGAACTCGGCGACCCGAGGTGGCGGGTGGCCCGCCCGCGGGGCCGGACTGACCGACTTCGTGACGATGCCGCCGAGCCGCTCCAGGTCCACCACGTCCGCCAGCTCCCGGCCGAACCCGGCCGTGCCGGCGGCGAGGAGTATGGGATTCTGGAACGTGGTGCCGAACAGCCGGATGGGATCCCGGGCCGGGGTCACGGATCGATGGGACGACGGGGGCGCGGAGCCGGCGAGGCGGGCGGCGGCGGATCCTCGTCCACACCGCGGCGCAAGCGCCGGATCTCCCCACTCCGCCGTTCCGGGGCGGCGCGCGGACCGAGGATCGCCGTGCGAATCGAGTCCTCCAGGATCACGAAGTCGATGCCCGCCGCTCCCCACAGCGCGCGGGTGTAGGGCGACTCGGGATACACGCGCTGGAGGACCCCCACGAGCGAGTCGGCCATCTCCGGCCGCAGCATCGCCGCCGCGAGCAGGGCTTTCGGGACGAGGGGGGACTGGGGGTAGCGCTGCGGCATCTGCAGGAACACGCCGGCCGCGAGCTGGGGGGCCGCGAGCGTGTCCCGCACAGCTTCCGCCGCCATGAACATCGCAAGACTCTGATCGCTGCCGCCCTCGTCGGTTCGCGCCTGGAGGACGCGGCGGAGGATGTCGCCGTGGAGGATCATCTCGCCGGTGGCAGCGCCCGCCTGGCGGGCCGCTTCGAGCATCCCGAGCAGCCGCGAGACGTCCTGGACTTCGGCGTCGGGCGTTTGTGCCATCGCCAGCTCGCCGCTCGCGGCCAGTCCGGCCGCCGAATCCGGAGCGGCCTGAACGGCCTCCTCGAACCGCTCCGCGGCCGGCGCCACGTCACCGACGCCGCGCCAGCGGCGCCCGTCGGCGAGCAGCAGCCGGGCGCGCTGCCCCGGCGTGAGATCGGGACGCTCCCGGAGCACGTCCACCAACCGGGTGGCGTGGTCGGGCGCGCGGCGGCCCAGCGAGTCCAGCGCCGCGAGCCAGCGATCCTCCTCGTACGGCGCCGACAGCCGGGCCTCGAGGACGGCGGCGGCGGCGGCGGTTGCGCCGAGTCCGGCGTACGCGAACGCCAGATCGAAATGGGCCGGCTGGTGTTGCTCCAAGGCGGCCTGGAGGTCGGGCACGGCGTCGTCGTGCCGGCCGAGCTGCACGTAGGCGCGGCCGCGCCAGAGACGCGGGCGGGCGGCGGCCGCCGCATCGGGCCGCACCGTGAGCGGGGTGAGGACGGTGACGGCGGAATCGGCTTGTCCCAGCAGGACCAGGCATTCGCCGAGCAGCAGGCGGGCATCGTCGCGGACCGCGGCGTCGGTGCTCGAATCGGCGGCCGCGCGGAGCGGCCGGACGGCGCGCGGACATGACTCGGTGTGGTACAGCGCTTGCCCCCAGAGCAACAGCGCGTCGTCACGCCACTTGCTGCCCTGGAACCGCGTGGCCACGGACTCGGCCTTGACGGCGGCCTGGGCCCACAGCGAGCGCGCTTCGCCCGGGCGGCCCTCGCGCTCGGCGCGGCGGGCGTCCCCCGCCAGTCGGTTCGCGTTGTAGAGACCGTTGTAGTACGCGCAGCCCGCCGCCAGCAGCGCGCAGGCCGCGAGGACCCCACGTCTCACGGACCGCTCTCCGCGAGGATCTTGCTCTCGTAATGCTTGAGATACGCGACGATGCCGTCGGCGATGGCGGCGGCGAGCTTCTTCTGGCCGTCCGGCGACGAGATGAATCCCGCGTCCGTGCGGTTGGTGCCGAACCCGGTCTCCACGAGTATCGCCGGCCGCCGGGCCGTGCCCAGGACCGCGAACCCGGCCTGGGACACGTGGCGGCGTTCGCCCGGGTGCACGGCCTGTGCCAACCGCTGGACGAACTCCGCGAGCTGCGCCGACTCCCGCAGGTACTCGTTGGTGTGCAGGTCCTTGAGGATGAAGTCGAGGGCGCTCTCCTGGGCCGCGGCGTCCATCTCGTATCGCAGCGCGGCGTTCTCGACGGCGGCCACTCGGCGCGCGTCCGCGGTGCGGGCTTCGCTGAGGAAGTACGTCTCGAGCCCGCTCACGCTCTCGTAGCCGCGCCGAGGCTCGAGGCTGTTGACGTGAATGCTGACGAAAAGGTCGCAGTCCGCCCGGCACATCGGTGCGCGCTCGAACAGATTGATCAGCGTGTCCGTGGTCCGCGTCATCAACACGTCGATGCCGCGCGCCTCGAGCTCTGTGCGCAGCTTCTGGGCGATCGCCAGCGCGACGTGCTTTTCCTGCACGCCGCGCGGCAAGCGGAGTCCGACGGTTCCCGCGTCCCTCCCCCCGTGGCCGGCATCGACCACGACCTTGTGCGCCATCCGCAGCCCGGCCGTCCGCGCCGCCTCGGAAGCCGGACGGACCTCGGCCGCGATCGCGCTCGGCGTCGTGTGCCGCACCACGGGCGTCATGCGGGCATCCTCGAAGCGCGCGGCAACGGGGTCCCAGCGGTACGCCTCGCGGAACATCGCGGGCACGTGGGCCGTCAGCCATTGGAGCGGCAGGAACAGCGTGTCCCGCGCGACGTACGCGCCGCCCACGAGCGGCACGAGCCGGCCGTCCAGCCCCACCACCGGCGCATCCAGCAGGAAGCGGAACGGGTGCCCGGCGAACGCCACCGTGGCCCAGTCGCCGTCGCGCGACACCTCCAGCGGCAGCAGCCCGGACAGGGGCGGCGCCGGCAGGGCCGGATGCCCCCGCTCCACCGACACGGCGACGCGCGCCTCCCCCCGTGCCGTCGCGACCACGATCGACGCGGGCGGCCGGGCCGGGGCGGCGCCCGGCCACGGCCAGAGGATGAATGCGGCGAGCAGGGCGGCCTTGATCATCGGCGTCGTCCCATGGCGCGCGCCACCTCGCGTTCGGCGTCGCGCCGCTTCAGGTCTTCCCGCTTGTCGTGCACCCGTTTTCCCTGGGCCAGTGCGATGGTCACTTTCACCCACCCATCCAACAGGTGCACGTCCAGCGGTACGAGGGTCAGCCCCTTGCGCTCGAGCGCGCCGATCAGCCGGCGGATCTGATGGCGGTGCATCAGCAGCTTGCGGGTACGCTGCGGCTCGTGGTTCGCGTAGCCGCCCGCATCGTACGGGGAGATGTTCATCCCCTCGAGCCACACCTGGCCGCCGCGCACCACCCCGAACGCGCCTTTGAGACTCACTTTGCCCTCCCGCACGGACTTCACCTCTGTGCCGGACAGCACGAGCCCGGCCTCCCACGTGTCTAGAATATGGTAGTCGTGGCGGGCCTTCGGGTTCCGGGCAATCATCCGCCCGCTCTGGTCCTCCTGCCTGGCGCGGGCTGACACGAGCTAAGTCGAAGATAGAGAATCGGTTGCGGCGAAGCAAGGGCGCGGCCTCGCCGAGCGGGAAAGGGGGAATGGGAAGGGAAACCGCTGCGGCGGCTCTTCCCGGGCCTCCGCGAGGGGATATCTTTGTCCTCCCCACCCGTCCGGACAGTGCCTCCGCAGGAGTCGTGATGCAGGACCTCCTCTTCGGTGATCGCGCCCTGTGGTTCACGGTCCCCGCCGTGGCGGGCACGGTCTTCTTCGTGTTTCGCCTGTTGGCGATGCTGGCGTTCGGGCACGGCGACTGGCATGTCGACGACGCCACGTCGCTGGACCTCGACCATGCCGACTCGAGCAGCGCGTTCAAAGTGCTCTCCGTGCAGGCCGTGGCGGCGTTTCTGATGGGGTTCGGGTGGGGCGGCCTCGGGGCGTACCGCGGCTGGGGGCTCCCGGCGCTCGCCAGCGTGCCGGTGGGATTCGCGATCGGCACGGGGATGATGTGGCTGCTCGGCAAGCTGCTCCGCTGGATCGCGCGGCTTCAGAGCAGCGGCACGATGGATACGTCGGCGGCGCTGCACGAGGAAGGCATCGTGTACACCGCGGTGCCGGCGCCGGGTGGCGGGCGCGGCGTGGTGCGCGTCGTGGTGGACGACCGCATGCGATACTACCAGGCCGTCTCCGAACGGGACCCCCTTCCCTCTCAAACTCGCGTGCGCGTGATCGGGATCAACGCGGACAGTTCGGTAACCGTGACGAAGATCGAGGAGCTGCCCACATGACGTTCTCCCCGTTGTCCGCCACAGCGCTGGCGCTTCAGGCCGGCGGCGCCCCGCCCAATCCGCTCGTGTGGCTCGGCGCCATCGGGGCGGTGGTACTGCTGTTCCTGTTCTTCGTGGCGTTCGTGGTCAAGCAGTACAAGCGGTGCCCGAGCAATCGCATCCTGGTACTCTACGGCAAGGTCGGCACCAACCGGGCGGCGCAGTGCATCCACGGCGGCGGCAAGTTCGTCGTGCCGCTGATCCAGGACTATGCGTTTCTGAACCTGGAGCCCATGGTCATCGAGATCCCGCTCTCCGGCGCGTTGTCGCTCAACAACATCCGCGTCAATGTGCCGGCGACGTTCACGGTCGGGATCTCCACGGATCCCGTCTTGATGAACTCGGCGGCGGAGCGCCTGCTGTTCCTCCCGGAAAAAAAGGTCCAGGAGCAGGCGCAGGACATCATTCTGGGGCAGCTGCGCCTGGTCATCGCGACGCTGTCGATCGAGGAGATCAACAAGGATCGCGAGAAGTTCATGAGCTTGATCAACGCCAACGTGACCGAGGAGATCAACAAGATCGGTCTCTCGCTGATCAACGTGAATATCCGGGACATCACGGACGAGAGCGGCTACATCGAGGCCATCGGGAAGCGGGCCGCCGCCGAGGCCATCAATCGCGCACGGGTGGAGGTGGCGCAGCAGGAACGGGACGGCGCGACGGGACAGGCGATCGCCGACCGGGAGCGCACCATCAACGTCGCGCGCGAGGCCGCAACGTCCGTCGAGGGGCAAAAGGATGCGGAGCAGAAGCAGCGCATCGCGGTGGCCGG